>JAABUL010000457.1_pt1 | contig 87287 bp, 83 predicted proteins | sample 5559151 | NCBI WGS metagenome assembly JAABUL01 (sample SAMN10711876, study PRJNA513368) | rock metagenome | isolation source: Antarctica rocks | place: Antarctica: Victoria Land, Pudding Butte sud
GTCCTAACATCGTTCGAACTGCGTCGGATTGAGATCTCTTGGCTCTTTTGACTTCTATTCGGACACAGAATAGAATCAAAAGGTTCGTAGCCGGCACCACGTACAGGTGAATCTCGTTGCCAGCCAATAAAAACAACTATTTAAATATATTTATAATTTATTTAAAATTTAGTTAAAACTTATTATAATTAATATATTTTTAATTTATTATCAATAAATTATACAATGTTAAAAACGAGAATTTAAACGCTATTTAAGTTTTACTCACTCAATCGATGAGTTTAGTTATCAGTGATCAGGTCGATCAGTGTGTCGCTTACACTAGTAAGACCTAGTTAACTCTTAGTCTACATCTAGTGAGCTACGTACTCCTTCCGTCTGTAAAGTACGCGCGCATGCATAATCCTTGCGCGCGCGATTAGCCTGCATGCGCTGTAACCCTGTAAACTCTGCGGAAGCTTCAAGGTTCAGGAATGTTGCTAGTCTCAATGAAGAACCCGCGCGCGATCCCAATAAGTCATTTGCACATCAAACACCATTGTTAACGTGTCACACGCGCGGGAATAATCCAAATCCGAACATCATCATGTGCACGCGTAGAACCTGCTACCCGGTGAGCGCTTCTCGAATTTGATAAGACGCGAAATGTCCTAGGATGAAAGTGGGAATACAGCTCGTCATGCCCTCGACGCCATCATACAACCGTTCCTTCCTCCACTGGAAATACTTCTGGTGTTTCGTTCTCCTTGGGATCTTCTCCATACAGGCCATCTACCGCACTGCGCAGTCTCGCATCTGGCAAACCGACACCATAGCACCATCAACCGCACCAGCAGCAAGCACCATGTCTGAAGCCGCCTCTCACTCCCAATCCCCCTCAAGGATGCCTGTCTACTTCCTCGGTATTGGCGGGCCGAACTTCATGGAAGCCAAAGACCATCCTGCCTTTCCCAAATTGGGCGAAACCGGGCGGGAGATCACGACCAAAGTGAAGCCAAAGGCCGTGGTCGTCTTCTCGGCTCACTGGCAACATGGCCCAAGCACGGTGGCAGTCAATGTCGCCGAGAAGACGGATCTGATCTACGACTTCTACGGTTTTCCACCTCACTACTACGAATACGAGTACCCGAACAAGGGAAGCCGCGAGGTGGCCGAGAAGGTGATCGAGGAGCTCTCTATTGCGGGTATTGGAGTGGATCGGGTTCATCGAGGGCTTGACCATGGCGTCTGGGTGGGATTCTTGGCTGGTATTTGATAAGTCTCTTTCTTGGATTTTGGATCTTGTGTGCATCGCATTGCTCATGCACGGCCCGAACAGCCTTCGATCCGAAGAAGAACCCGTTGAACGTACCGATCGTGCAGGTTTCGCTGCTTAGCAACGAGGACCCGGACCAACATTACCGCATCGGGCGAGCGCTGGAAAAGCTACGAGACGAAGGTGTTCTAATTATCGGCGCGGGTATGGCCGTTCACAATCTTCATGATTTCCGGAAGGCGAGGTCAAACATTAAAGTCATGCCGTAAGTTCACCATGCTGGTCCTGTTGGGTTGGCCGTGTGTGTGTTCCTGCTGACGTTGGTGCAGCTACGCCTCCAGCTTCGAAGAGGGAGTGAAAGAAGCTGTCTCCGTAGAGCCAGAGGGCCGCCAGGCGGCGATGATGGCGTTACTGAAGCGCAGTGATGCCAAAGCGGCACATCCAAGCTTGGAGCATCTCCTGCCGATTCATGTCGCTGCCGGCGCTGCAGGTTCGGATGTGGGCGAACGTCTGTGGGCTCTTCCTGAGGGGAGTATGAATTGGGCGCAGTACCGGTTCGGTGCTGTTGCGGCGGCGTAGAGGACGGAAAGTGAGGTGGCATTGACCTCCAGCAGCGAATGGGCGCTGATGTAGCTATGAAAAGGTTCTTTTCACATCACTCTAAGGCTTCAATCCAGTTGATGAACACGAAATTCACGCATTTGGTCTGTAGAATGCGCGATTCCTATTAACATCTAGAAAAGGATTCGGCGGATAGACTTCCTCAAACATCTCATCCTCTGGATCGTCATTTTTAAAGATTGGTCCGTGAATATTTTAGTCAAAAGCACATGTATTGCTTCCGTGGAACATATCCAGGCTCACCTCCCTGCGAGCTCCGCTTTTGATGGGCGTGGTCGTAGGTGATGATGCAACTGCAGCGCGAACGATGTACCGAATGATAGAGGTGATGTGGCGGGACCCATTGCCGCTCCAGTCGTATAGCAAGCTCCGAGTGACCTAATCACATAATCAGTGACCAAACCTTGTCGGTACATTGAGAAAGAGAAGAACATACTACACTATCGTTGTCGATCCGCCAGAATCTTAACTCGTCGCCATCCGTAGCAATCCCTAAGACGACGGCATCACGCCGCCCTTCTGCCTTTCTAGTTCTGTGGTCGATGCCTAAAGAAAACGTCAGGAACTTGCCAAGTCACGGACGACGCTGATCCTACCCATGTAAGCTATGAGCTGTCCAGCTGCAAGGCTGGCCGTTCCTTCGCACTTGGCTTCGACGACGACGAGATTCGTGCCCATGAAGTCTTCATCATCGTATCAAAGAGTAAAATCCGCCTTCTCAACCAGTTGCCTTTTCTCCTTCTTGAGATTTACTGAAAAAGCAAGCTCGATCTCGAAGCGAAGGAGTAGTTCTGCTGATTGAGGTGAACGTTGGCCCGTAGACCCTACCGATTTCATCTCAGAACTCTTTTCCTAGTATAATCACTGAATCTTCTAGGGAGCAATATTGCCTAGAAGGTCATACTAGAATTCTGAGCCTTCTAAGAGACTAGACTTAGAAGACTATTTCTAGCAGTTCAATGATTCAACGTTTGAATCTCATCGTTTATCAGTTACTTCTAATTTTAATCACTGAACAGAACAATTCGATTTTCTCTATGAAATACTTCGTTTTCTCTACTCTTTCCAGCATCACTATGAAAACTCGTCGATGTCTGTCTTATCATCAGTGAATAAAAATTTGTCTAAGTCTGGTTAGGTGAATAACAAGAAAGCAATGAGCGATCTACGATTTCATTTGATCCTAGAGATCATGAAGACTCTTTGCTAGATGTGTTTCTTCTCTAACGCAGCGTAGTAGACGACGCTTTCGTCAAAGTTCACTCGATAACTGATTCGATTCTAGCTGTTTCTCTTCTAAGACTCGATATATAAAGAGTCTCACGTATAAACTTTAGACTTCACTCTTTCGCTAAGCTAATGGTTGAATTTAGATGTTACCGCGATGAAGTTTAGAAGATTCTCGCAAGACAGTGGCAAATTCTTATGCTATATAAAAGAGGGTTCTCTCAGGCCTCTCTATAATATAGAGGTTTATGAGTAAAAACCATTTAAGAGTATATTAATGATTAAAACGCTCTCTTTTTAACTATAAGGTCTCTTTTGCCAGCCCAAATTTGATAAATGTGACGCTTTCAGATGAGTGTCTCAAGACTATCATTCCATCTCGGACGGCAACGCAAGTAGCTCGATAATCAGAAGAAAGTTAAAGAATCTTTTCCTCTTCGATAATTCATCGATTTAACACGAACACATTACGCAAACAGTTCGAAGAATAAGAGGTAGTGCTGGTAACAGAAGAACTAATATTTATTACTTCTCTGTCTGTCTCGAGATATCGACCTGAAAAAGAAAAGGATAGATTTTGAATTTCCGTATCAACATCAAGTGTACCTTGTGCCACGCTCGTAGCGACGTCCCACAGCCTGACCGTCCGATCGTGCGAGCCGAACGTCACCAGCTTGCTGTTCGACGAGAATGTCAGCGATCAGATCGAACCTGAACGACCCTCAAGTGTCTGCTGCGCTTCGCCTCAATTCTTCTGTTCTTTTGACATTTTATGTATTCAATGAGCAATGTTCTTCTTGAATTGCTTCCAAATCGTGCTCTTCTTGAAAGCAAAGATGAGGGCGGAATAATTAATTTGAAGGGGTGTATATTCAATCATTGATCGACTATATAAGGCAAAACGCTTTGCGTCATAGATAAACGAATATAGATTTGAACTTTCATCGACCTTAGTCATCAATCATTATGACCACTCATTGTTCACTATAGATGACCTACTGAAATATATGATTGTAAGAAGGTTATTGCAAGAACCTCTTCTGAAGTCTTTTTCATCAAACCAAGAACTTCAAGTCAGTGAAGCAGATGAGCTAATTATAACATCAGATGAGGTAGAATTTAGGTCAAAATTCAAGTTATTCAAGTAAGTTACTTCACTGATGAGTTCGAAATGACAAAGTCAGTGAAACAACAGCAAGAAAAAGCGCGCCAGGTTGAATAGAAAGGCGGCTGAGAAAGCTGTTCAGCCTACTACTACTACTTGCTACACATGTATGTATTCTGACTTACCTTCACTTGCATGTTACTTATTGAAGATAGCTGTTGAACGCTCACCTGATAAGGGTAAGGTAATGATCTGCCGGTTCTCAAACTGTAGGCAGAAGAATATCTCAATGTTTTGACCAACAGTGTCTACGCTCTGTATTCAATTTGTTGAGCGCGACGACATCGATTTTCAGCTTGAAATCAACGGCGACGCTGCTTCTGAGGAACCGAATATAGATACTCAACGCAGCGCAGGCGAGAGGAACGCAGCATCTAAGAAAAAAGGTAGATCAAAGAAGTCAGACAAGTTGATTAAGTTGATCACGAAAGGCAAGAACAGCAAGCTAGCGAAAAACGCTTCGAAAGTCAAAAAAAAAGCAAGCAGACAAAGCAGAGCATCGATGACGCCAGTATCGTCGAATCAAACTTCACACTTCGTTCAAGTAAGCTAGACGAAGGAGCTATCAGTGCTGCTGGTGAAAGTTCATACGAACAACTAGCACACATTCGATTCTATGCCAGAGTGCGCTGCAACTCGCCTCAATAGAATACAGGCTAATCTCTCTCAGTACATCGGCACACAGCATAGCAAAGGTCTCATGAGCATGAACATAACCATGAAAGTCGCTCAATGCGTTGTGGAAGAAGTGATAAATGATCGTCATGAGCGTCAACAGGCGTCTCAGAGATCATCACACGGTACTTCTGAGCCAATTTCAGTTGTTGAACTGAAGCGAAAGAGAATGATTGTAGAAATATCGTTTGATTGAGAAGACGGAAAGCGAAGATAAAGAAGATGAAGATGACGGTTAGATTATCGAGAATGGTTCGCCTAGATGACGCGAGAGCAACAGATCGAACAAGGAAACGTCGTCGTCAATGTGAATACTAGGCGACTGTCGTCTTCTATTATTATTATCAGACCTATTAGTCATTACGTATACTCAGTTTCCTACCGCTTCTTAGTTTACTAGTCATTATAATTTTTCATCGTAAACCTGTCGCACTTTCGTCGATGTACTTAGCTAGATTTCAGCCTAGTCGCTCATTCTTCAGTATTTCTTCATAGACTAAACTCAGATCATAGAGACAATCGCGGGCAAAAAGCTACAGTGCCGTAGCAACAAAGGTTGCAGAATAACTTGCTGGGTAATTTGTGAATCGTCAGACTTCTTGACAGAGACAATACTTATTCTTCGAGAAAGATTCAGCAACAACTATCAGCGATTCGAACATTCTCAATAATTCGTCGTTCACAGAAACATTGTCGAACATCAATCGTATATCAGGAACATTATTGATCGTTCATTGTTCATCATTCAGCGAAGATCAAACGTCTTCATTATCAATCAGATCATTAGACATCGTTCATCAATCAGCGAAGATCATTCATCAGAGACTTACTGTTGCTATCGTTGAGCTGAGATCACATCAGTGTCATCGACGTGAGTAATTTGCTGAGACGTCAGCGTCGACAGCTCGATCATGAAGTGAACGGGCATGCTCGACATTGAGAAGTTCAGGTGAGCGAAGGCATCGCTGATGACACAATCGCGATGACAGTGAAAGATGCTCGAAAGGTGTTGTCTCACAACTGTGATGTCGCTCACTCAAGTTGTCGCGAATATTCAAATCCCGACGACGTTGACCAAAACGAAGTCGAGCAGATACTCAGCATCTCATAGCTCATCGAGCAGTCGACAACGACTTGAAGCCTATTAAGGTATCTCGGCTGACAGACGCTGCCAGCTCGTGACTTGAATCGAGTCACACTCTAAGAGACTCGCAGGTTGACATGACAACTTGCAGCGATTGCTTCACAACGACGTATCTGACAGCGGTTAAAACCGCTCACAAAAGCAACAATATCTTCACTTTCTTCTTCACTTTCTCATACCAATTGATTTTGCAGCTTCAAACTGAATCGTCGACGAGGTCTGATCACATTGAAGTGCGCTGAATTTAGGTTACTAACAACTGATGCCAAGCTAGTCTCAGAACTGTTGAACACGAAATACGAATCGTGAGACGCACGATGCTCGACCTCGCCTCGCAAGCTGCGACTTCCAAGGCACGTTGTCCAAAGCTCGCCGTATCAGCCTCTATTTTTGCTCAGTTCGACAATTCTCTCGAACACAATCTTCAGAGCATCTTTCTTCTGATCAATGAGCACGAAGTCATGGTTTGCCTTCGAAAACGTCGAAGTAGTAAAGTCAACCTTTCCCTTTACCCCATCGCTTTGCCAGCATTGCTCGAAGTACTTCCGTCCGCGCTTGGCGATCATAATGTTCGAGCCATCAAAGAATGCTTCAACACTCACCTTCGTCGCATTTGACTCACGACTACCAAGCGCTGCTTCATTGACGACTATCTTGCGAATGCAACTCGAGTAATCTGCCGCCTCTTCTCAGTCAGCATCGTCGCACTTCCGAAGGCAAAGTTTAACTTCTTCGTTCGCGTCTGAGATGCTCTCTGCGAATTGATACTTCGACGAAAGCTTCTCGATGAGCTTAGCCGTGTCTTCATCGAAACCGTATTGCTCGAACGACGTGATGAAAGATGTTGTCTCTGCTTCGAGAATGTCTGCGCTAGCTGAGAAAGAGAGTAGCGCTGCTACTGACGAGATGATTTCTTCGAACCAGAAGACGCTAGATATGATCTTGCTGTTGATGAAGATGATGAGACCGACATAAAAGTCGAGCAGATTAGTTGAAAGTTGATCAGCGATTGTGATAAGAGTCGCGCTCGAGTGAGCGATCGATACTCAAGACGCTGTCATTGTTGTCAGCTTCGTTCTAGGGAAGAGATAATTCAAGAATTGAGCACGAACCCAAGAATGCTACATAGGGTGCCTTTGAATCAAGAAGAAAGCGGTGGTGGAATAACGTGTTGAGCGTGTATACCGCCTCAGCCGAGTGAGTCACAATGACAACATGCTTAACATCTAGTCGTTGCAGCAGAGCTGAAACTGTTTCGAGCCAGACGCGTATACGAATATTGATGATCACTGACGTCGAGCCTTCGAAGGCTGGTCTAGTCCATGCTCAGCTGAAGTCATTCTCAGCAGAGTATCATCTCGAGAATACCGATCGACACATATGACCCTTACGCCGCAGTCTCTTGCCAGCTTGTCAAAGTGCAAAGCATTCCATCGTGTGTCAAACATTGAATCGATGAAGAGCATGACTGAAAGGCTGACGTTGTCGAAATTCGTCGTCGTTGAATATGTGACCTTAAGCTTTGAATGATTTGCAGTTCTCGAAAGCCACAGAGCTTGGTGAATGGTGAAAGTGCTTCGTGCATGTTATGCGAATTGCTTGATTCTCTGGTGAGAAGGATGTCATCGCTGAAGAAACACAATGCTACTAAGAGAAGAGGAAATGAGCTGAGCTTGAACGAGAGCAGAATACTGCTTTCAGCTGAAGGTTTGCTGAGCGCGCACGGACTTTGGCGAGGCTTTGCTGATCGTGCCTAGGCACGCGAATAGATACTTGAAGCGAAAGTGCGAAGTATGAATATCTCGTCTATTTAGCTCGAATGAGGAAGTAGAGACCTTGTAATATATAATTATAGAATAGGTAATCTTCCTATTGTTCTACCTCGTAATGCTTCGCTAGATTCAAGCTCTGCGCAAGATACCATCGTCGACGAGTCTTCGACGACATTGACATGCCTGCGTCTTGCTCACGCATTTATGCTTGCTGCGATGCTCAAGCTCCGCCAGGATCGGACCGATGCCGTTAAGGCATCAGATCAAGACAGTCGAAGTGAGATAACAAAATGGATGAACATGCAGTTGTTGAGTACTTAATTATGTTAGGCATTTGAGCTATCAGCTGTGAGATTCTATAGTGTAATTTGTGTCAGCGAGAATGAGACACTCGGCCTTGTCAAGATCACAAGTGCAGTCAAGATGATTTACGTCGTTCTTTTTCTTTGACTTCATCTCTTGCTAATATCACGGAACGATGATACTTCAAAGTTTGTTTCTTTCGCTTCATCTGTCGATCAGTCACACCTCTCGCGTTAAGTGACCTGAATTCGCAGTCTATGCAGAAGTGTATCAAGCTACTTATGTCGAGAACTTTGTCATGCTCATCGAGGTAGTAACATCGAACATGCTGTCATGTTTCGCATTAATCGCAGAACACAGTATCACCATCATCATCTTCAAACTCGCAGACGCATTTGATGATGTAGTTCTCTCACTCATCTAACGAAAGCCTCGAATTCTGAATTCTAGATTCAGAATTTATTGTCACGTCAACCTCACTCATGACTTTCTTCTCTTCTGCAGCACGAAATGAGCGTTTTCGGCTGGCAGAGAATGATTCTTTGAGCGAGAAGCGAGATCTGTCTTGTTGTGAACAATAGACTGACCGCGTCGGGTCGAGTCGAGTTGGAATTTTTTTGGAAAAGTGTCGAATCAAGTTGAGAAGTTGAACTCGAGAACTTGAATCGGATTGGGAAGCTTGATTCAACAACCCGATCCGAAAATTCGATTCGACTCGACAAGATATTAGGTAGGTGTAAATAGCTTGGTCGAACAGTCTACATGGTTTTCCTTCATGGCTTTCTACCATGTTTTCCCGTTATGACTCTCTATCAAAGTCAAACGGCCTTCATGTTTCCTCGTCATGACTCTCTATCAAACGACCTTCATGTTTCTCTTTATGTTTCCCGTCATGATTCTCTATCAAACGACCTTCATGTTTCCCTTCATGTTCCCCTTCATGTTTTCGTTCATGTTTCCCTTCATGTTTCTCTTCATGTTTCCCTTCATGTTTCCCTTCATGTTTCCCTTCATGTTTTTCTTCATGTTTCCCTTCATGTTTCTCTTCATGTTTCTCGTCATGATTTTCTACCAAACGATCTTCATGTTTTTCTTCATGTTTTTCTTCATGTTTTTCTTTATGTTTCTCGTCATGTTTCTCTTCATGACTTTCTATCAAAAAGATAATGCAAAAAGGTAATGCAAAAGCAAAAAACCGGAAAAATTTCTATATTTAGCTCTCTTGACATCAAGCTCAAGTTCTTGACGAGTCGAGTTGAATTGATCTAATTTTCAGTCGAATCGAGTTGCATCAAGTTGAAAATATGAGCAATTCGACTCAAATCAAGTTGAAAATGTGAGTAATTCGACTCGATATCAATTCGAGTTCAAAATGTCAACTCAAAACTTAATTCAACGATCAGTCTAGTAAACAAGCGAATGTTAGAACTCTCTCGCATGGGATTATGTAATAGCAATGATTAGGTAATCATTGAGTAATCAGAGTCTCGAAGTGATCGCTCTGATCGCTCGGATCAGAAGTAATCACAGTGAGCATGACGAGCGTGTTGCTCACCTTGCTCACCTTGCTCGGGGATGATCAGAGTGATCATTCAGAGCAGGGACGGCTTGGCACGATTCTTCTATGTCTATATAACGATGGTCGTTCCCTTAGATAGAAGCTTCGTGCTCAACTCATGTAAGTAGTCAATACATATTATTGTCTCAGCTATCTTCAGACCTCAAGTCTACTAATAGTGATTACTGTTTGATCTTTGTATATACCTTGTGTTGTTAAAGAGACAACCGTTACAGCGAAGACTTTACGTAGAGAAGTTGATATAGATGTCAGACTGTCATCATCATGATACTTGATAATATACTTGTTCATCACGACATAACTTTTCAATGCTCTTTCAAAAAACTCACATGTCAAATCGATACAGTGAAAACGTAAGACATGATTACTTTCATGCTTTTGACGAAGATTCAAGAAATTAAAGTCTTGTGTAACACAAGAACAACTTTGATAGTGACAAAGATATGATTCAGAATGATGTCGCGCTGCAAAATCATCTGAGACTGCATCATTAATATTGTTGTGTTCTAGCAACTTCTTCAGTATGCTTTGATAATGAGTTCAGATACTTGAGAATAGCGTTGAATTGTCTTGTCTATTGAGTTCAACTATAGAGAGCATAATCAGTATTGCAAAGAATCTATGAAAAGAGCACTACTGTATACATACAGCTACAATTTGCAATCTGATCGCTCTTTGCAGACTTGAATTTATAATCTAAGACTCTGTTGAGAAGACTTTGAATAACGATTGAGAACTTTAATTGAGATCAGCGTTCTTCTATCGCTGATGAAAGAGATTCATCATCATCTTAAGTGTTTCAATCTTTGATGATTGCGAGCTCGTTGTGTCTTTTGATGAGTCGCTCAAGACTCTGACTCTGACTCAGCATCAAGAATTCACTAAAGATAGAGTCTGTCAATAAATTCGCTAATGCTGTTAGATAATCAAGTCAATCATCGTTTGCATACAGCTGAAGATCATGAAAACATTGTACAATTTGTGATCATGTCTCGTCTTCAAAGACTTTTGAATCTATCAGATCAAGACTGAATATCATGTATAGTACACAGATCAGTGACACGATAAGCTGAGCAGATGAGTACTGCAGTACGAAAAAGCTATAGAATGTTCATAGATATCTGTGAGCAATATTTAACCAGTTCATGCAACGAGTCAGAAGTCACAAAAAGTCTTGATACTGACTCTAACGCGATGAAATGACAAAAGCTAATATATTTGCAAGAATCATCTTCTACATCGATGATGAAGTAACAGAAACTTAGCACGTCATCTCAAGATCTTGTTGCGATCGTGATCTGAAATACTTGATCATTCAGAATAATTTCGCTTTTTATTTCAAGTTGCTTGAAAGAACGTCACGCAATCAACATTCATTGAAGAATTTATGTGACTGTACGTTGATTTGAAGATTTTGAATCATCACATATGCAAAATAATATTCTCTCGTAGCTTGAACAGTATCAGCTGAGCAATGACATATAATCATGAGCAAAAGTTCTTACACAGCTTTCAAGCTCTCTGAGAGTGTTTGCATAACTTCGCTTATGTTTGATTTAAAATGAAGATCTTCTAGTGTAAACATTATCAGTCTCACTTAAAGAAACATCTCTAAAGAGAATTAGCGATTGATGTCAAAAGTAGACTTCATCGAATGTATTATTAGTTTTGACTATTATCTCGTTCTTCAGCTCATCAATTTTAACGAAATCGAAGTTCTGATGAAGAGATTCAAGTCGTTGATGAATAAAGAACATGATTGTAGAATTTACACTTTCTGCATGATCATTCAGTTGTAGAGTTGACTTGACTTGCAACAATTTGCATATAGAAGAAAGCTTTCTGCTAAATAGCAAGATCTTACAGACTTTCGACACAGACTCTTTGATTCTCAGTAGATTCTCTAGAATTTTCTCTTGTTCACTTGAAGCACATTCATTTAAGTCGTTGATCATTATTTGAACTGATGAAAGCGATGTTATCAATTTTTCAAGTATGACTTTCAAATGCTTCTTTGTGAGTCTCAGAGTCTGACTTGCAAATGTATCAAGTATGTAGAATGCAAGTTCAGCATTTGCGACAAGCAATTAAGTTGCAAAACTTCGCAGAATGATGTTTGTCTGACTCTGAAAGATTTGATAATGATTACAGAAGTAGAAGATGATAACATCATTTGTAGCATTTTGCATATGCTCAATAACTAGACTGATCATCGAGTCGAGTTTCGAGTTGACATTTTGAACTCAAATCGATATCGAGTCGAATTGCTCACATTTTCAACTTGATTCGAGTTGAATTGCTCATATTTTCAACTTGATGCAACTGGACTCAACTGAAAATTGAATCAACTCGACTTGATTCATCAAGAACTCAAGCTTGATGTCAAGAGAGTTAAATATAGAAATTTTTCCAATTTTTTGCTTTTGCATTACCTTTTTGCATTATCTTTTTGATAGAGAGTCATGACGAGAAACATGAAGGCTATATGATAGAGAGTCATGAAGGGAAGTCATAGTAGAAAGTCATGATAGAAAGTCATGACGGGAAAACATGAAGATCGTTTGATGAAAAGTCATGAAGGGAAACATGAAAGAGAACATGAAGAAAGTCATGACGAGAAACATGAAGGGAAAACATGAAGGTCGTTTGACTTTGGTAGGGAGTCATGACGGGGAAACATGGTAGAAAGTCATGAAGGGAACCATGAAGGCTGTTCGACCAAGCTATTTACACCTATCTAATATCTTGTCGGGTCGGATCGGGTTTTCGGATCGAGTTGTCGAGTCAAGCTTCCCAATCCGACCCGACCTCTCGGGTTCAACTTCTCAATCCGACCCGACACTTTTCCAAAAAAATTCCAATCCGATCCGACACTTTTCGGGTCGAGTACCCGACTCGACGCGGTCAGTCTATCAATGACTTTGGCACAGATGACGCTTTTGCCTTCATCTCAGCACGTCAGTACAAGCTAACTTGAACAGTAAGCAGAAATGATGGTTACTGAAGAGTAATTCCGTTGAGTAGTAAAGTTGAAAACAGAGTAGGTAGGTAAAGTACTCACCAGCTTCAGACTTTCCGTGCAGTCAGAGAAATTGATTATCTCGGCTCTGATCTAGCCAAGACAAAATCATAGGCTCCCGCAGCGCTCAGTGACCATTCGTACTATCGCATGCTCATAATAGCCTTGCGAGAATGTCTTTCTGCTCTTGACCTGCTTCAAACCACTTCACTGCCTCTCTTATTTGCGCAGCAAGCCGTTCACGTTCTGCCTTGTCGAGATTCTCTGCTCTCTCTGCACGTCATTGCCGAACTTGTTTCAGCTGCTGACCTCTTCATACTTTCGCTTTCACAATGCTAATCGTGCTAGTCTTCTGATCAATGAGGTCTCGATGCTTTCTCAAGCTCTGGAGAATTGCTTGGAAACGAGAATCGAAGGTTTTCCATAAAGAATCGAAAACCATCTTTCAGGCTACATCGTTATAAGAAAGATGTTTCAGTAATGCATGAGGGAAACAGGAAATACGATGCTTACCTCGTTTTCGAAAGAACTTGTATGCTCGTCGATGAAACTCAAGAATGTCTTCGTAGAAATAAGTCATGACCTGCAGAAACTCAGAGTCATCTTTGAATGCGACAGATAGCTTATCAAAACGTGGCATTGTCTCTTCAATCATAGCGTATGCATCAATCAGCTTTTCGAGAGCGAAGATATGATTTTGAGCAATCTATAGTAGAACGATCAGTAGAAATCGAGAATAAGCACACATAATTCTCATTGAGGACGCCTTCGGCTAATTTATCAAAGATATTTGGCCTAGAATGCATTATGATCAGCGTTGAGCAGTAAGGGGTCCGCTTCAAGCGTGAGAGCCTCGAGCTGCAACGTCACTCATAACTGTACAGATATTAGAAGTAGCACTGACTTGTAGTAGAAGCTTGATCGACGCCTAGTTACTGTCTCAGCTGAAGTCATGAGACACGTTCAAGGTGAAACTTGCTCATATATAAGAAAGGTATGAAGTTTCATTGCATACAACCTCGACAACTTTCGAGTATTGTTCAATACCAGCTAGGAATGACTGAATGCGACGAAAGTCTCGAAGCGATCTTCACAATTCAAGCTGACGCTCAATGTCTTTAGCAGCAGTTCAAACGTCTTTCATGATGATTGATGTCATAGCGCAAGCATCGTTTTTGCTCATCAAGTCTTTGAGTCGTTCGAACCCCATGTGAAATGATACAGGCAGCGAAGCGCCCGATGCTGAAGCCATCGCGAACCGTGCAGAGTATTGACATGTATGAGCAGTGCAAGACTGAATCAATCCCCTGACTCGCGAAACAATGCCTTTGTCTCGAGCCCCTAGACAAAGTCTGTATAGTGACGTAATACTTAGCGCTAAGCAAGCACATATAACTTCTTGTCTAGTGAATCGTCAGTCTCAGGTAATGACTTCGATATCTGTAGAGCAATTGAAGTTATTCATGCACTGTATAGTATTTCTAGCTCTCAGTGGCAGCAAGTAGGCGACGAGCACGCTGAAGGAGATGAGATCTAGGCGAAGGACGTATAGTATTTCTTGACCCGTCAAAGCGTTCGTGGCTAGAGGCAGATGTAGAACACAAGGTAATCGTGACGTCAAATCGATCAAGCGAAAAGCAATGACGCGACGCAAGGAGCTGAGCCTGTATTTCGTGAACAATTTACATGTCAATATGACTTTGCATTTGAACGGCTTGTGGGAAAACCTTCGTCGAGTGAAGAGGCTGAGACAACCATCTCTTTCACATGGGGCTGTGCGCTGCTGCGCTAGCGCTTTCGCTGTCACGAATTATTTTCGCCGAAGATGTTTGCGCGAAAGAGCTGCTTTTCCATGACTTCAACGTTTCCTGATTATCACGAAGTTGCTAAGAAACATGTAGCTTAGCTGACGAACAAATCTGCTTAGTCTGAACACGACTATCTTGAACCGGCTAAAGTTTAGAAGTTCCCTGACAACGAGACAAGTAATTCAGATAGTGCTTTCACATTGCTCTCAGCAATGTTCTAGACAGTCACTGATGTTTGGCCGGCGAAAATGAACGGGGGAAACTCGAGCAAACGCAAGCGCCTAGAGCAGACTGTCGAGTCCCACATCATCCTCGACCAGTCCTCTTCGTATCACCTACCTGAGAACGACAATCGAGAAGAATGAAGTAAGAGAGTCTGCGTTGCCGCTCAACAATTGTCTGATCCTGACCAAGGTGTTCTAGAAGTCCGCCAGCAGCTGACCGTTGATGCCTGCATCGAATCTGTTCCGCCCTTACAAACCGCGCATCCAGCCTTGTTTGATACTACCACTGAGTTATCCAAACCAAGCTGCAAACATGAACGTTCAGAAAGTATCATTGCGAAACAAGTGTGCTTTGACATGATATGTATTCTCAACAGCTGCCACCTTGTGCCTTTGATCTTGATATCCTCACCATTAGCTCACTCTACTTGTATAGCTTGACAGCATTTTCGTTCTTTGTTTCCAATACAACGAGATAGATGTGAATGCTTTATTCACTCCAGTTATTTTCAATTCAGACAGGCAGACGCTGCAACTTCAGACAAGCGCGAGTCATGTAATTGAAAAACTTGAGCCTCGCTACTCAAAGATTTTTCAAGTATTGCAAGATGAAAATGACATGAAGTTGCAAGCTTACGTGATTCCCACACTCTCTCAAAAGCCGCCTAAGAATCAAGCCAAGAAGTCTTTCAAAAAGCTGACGCCGTCTGACTTCAGATCTCTATTCTTGTCAGTCGTTCTGTACGAACCTATGAAGACCTTCGAAGCAGTCGAAGAGTTTTTCGAGCAATGTTCGAAGTTTCTTCAGTCTTCGTTGCATTGTGATCGCAACGTTCCCTACAGAAATTCACAAAGTCTCTCCGCAACAGATGTCAACCCTTCTCTGACGTTCCAGCTGAAGGCGAAGTTTTGCCTTTCACAAATCGAGATCTTGATGCAAGCTTCGAATCCATCTGCTGCTCTGAAGACTGAAGATGCTCTACGAGAAACGCAAGCTTCTTCTCCCATCAAAGCTTCTCTGTACAAGTAAATCTTACAAGTTCTCGAGAAGTTATTGAATATATCACTGAAGCTCACGTTGTGTTCTAACTTCGCCTAGCCATCAGAAACGAGCTTTATCTTTCATGTTGATGAGGAAATTGAGCTTCACTGTTGCCAGTGATCCGAACGACCAATTGCAGATGCTTTTCACGGGTTCTAAAATTCTTACGAAGTATGTCTTCAAATGATCAGAATGAAGATCAGAAAGCTAACCAAAATAAAGGCTTTGATCCGAAGTGACAAAAGACATTGACACTTACCGTCTCGAAAAGGTTCGAGAAGGAATCCTGGCGAATTTCATGAGCCTAGGCAAATCTTTGACCATGATATCCCTGCTTGCATTGAATTGGTCCCACCGACCTCGAAACTCTCAAGATGTTACACCGACCTTGCTGATTGTGACGCTTCCCTTGATTCGAAGTTGGAAGAAGAAATTTAGAAGACATCTTCATCCGCAGACCCTTCGATGCTGAACATATCACGAATCAAAGCGATCAAAGAACGCCACTAGAATGCTCTGGCATGATATCGTGCTTACTATCTATGATGTAGTTGCTCAAGAGTGACGTAATCTTGACAATCAATTACATTCGCTTTTCTCTACGAATTGACGCCGTATTGTTTTAGATGAAGGTAAGACTTGATCATTCCCGAGAAATGTCCAAGCTGATTTTATTTGAATAGCTCATGAAATCCGCTCAGATGATTCACTCCGGGCTAAAGCCATATTTGCCCTGCGTGAATCATTAAGATGGGCTATTACAGGCACATCTATACAAAATCATTGGGAAGATCTTGCTAGCTTACTTAGGTTCCTCAAAGTTTACTCGGACAATGATCTCAAGTCTCTCAAGGCTATGCTAAGAAATGATGTCGGCAATTCTCCGATTAGAAGCATACTTGCATCAATATGCCTGCGTCGGTCCAAAAACGTTATAGACTTGCCAGAATGAATTGACAGAATTCACATGGTCGATTTTGAAGTCGACGAAACCACGCATTACAATGCTATGAGCGATTTTGTCACGGGCTGTTTACAAGAGGAAGCAGAACACTCGCTCCTTGGAACGTATTTTAACGTTCTCGCGAAAATCAACGCCCTTCGTCAGATATGTAATCTGGGAACATTCTATCAAGGCCAATTACCAGAACGTATCGAGCTTGACGATCGAAGAACTGTCGTTCAATTCCTGTTCGAAGGAATGCTCTCTGCAGACTTTGCTATCTGTATCAAATGCGACAGTGATTTAATCAAAGGGGACGATAGTGCTGCATCGGGTATAAGTGACGGCGACGCAGCCGTAGTGAGTCAGCCACGACTAGCTATCTGCGGTGAATTAATATGTGCTTCTTGCTTCACCTTTTGGAATATTCCCGACAGTCTGAACGGGCCGCTCTGTCAACACCAGCCCTCTTGCGAATTCTTTGTCGTATACATGTCTAGTTCTTCCGCTGTACCAAAATATACCCCAGAGTCTCAATTGCCGATGAAGATGAAGGCATTGCAAAAGAATCTTCTCGCATTACCAACAATAGATAAAAGGTATTTATCTGTTATCTGTGTGCACACCAGTGAGTTTAACGTCTTCCTCAGCATAGTATTCTCCTTCTGGACCAGCACATTGGATGTTGTCGCAACTGCACTCGATAGAATTCATCTATCATATACTCGTGTCGACGGAACGATGCCTGTCAAACAGCGACAGCAGGCTCTCACGTCCTTCACAGAAGCTCCTCATCTCCGAGCAATCTTGATATCTCTGCGATGTGATTCAACGGGGTAAGCAAGTCTCTAGCTTCGAAAGCCGTCATGTCATTGCTGACACTCCTAAGGCTGAATCTAACCGCTGCAAATCATGTCTTTCTCATGGAGCCGCAATGGAATCCCATGATAGAGGACCAAGCACTCGACCGTGTATATAGAATCGGACAGAAGAAAGAGGTCACAACCACTCGGTACATTGTGAAGAAAACCTTGAAAGAGATATGCTAAAATTATTGCTATCTGCTCGATGTACTCAATCTGACTTGGGCCCAGAGCATTCGTACTCAACAATCGAGAGAACGGAATATGGCTGAGCAAGCATTCACCCTTTCCCGAAGGCAGGATGACTGGATTGCCGTAAGTGAATCTATGAATATGTTATATCTTCTCTCCTAATTCAAGTGATTAGCAAATTAGGGCAATGCTCTCGAATGCGCGATGATCTCACTCTACAGAAAGTTCAAGGACGTCGTGACAGACGCACACCCACCGATACCTCAAACAGTCAATCTAAAGCTAGTCTCGAAGAAATTGACTAAGCATAGGACGATGTTCTTCCGAAGCATTTCGCGTGCCTGAAGCTCTGTCTAAAATTCATAAAGCCGAAAACCAACAGACGATGAGAGATAAACTTATGTGAGACGAGAGATGAGGATATCGCAGTGAATTTCATATCAGTTATTTTCGAAAATTAAGGTATACAGAATAGTATGGCTAGCAGAAAAATTCCGTCCTCTGACCTCCCTCAGTATAGTATGAGATACAAATGCATGATTTCCCAACACCAGCCGCCAATGAATTCGATATCCTTACCAAGATCGGACGATGACTAGCCAGAGACGCAAAGATCAGTTCACGATGTTGGCAGACGACGCAGAGCCTAGACAACTTGCTTCGATCTATCCGCGTTGGCTCAACTCGGGGATCTCCAGACCACCAATAGGAACTTTACACCATTAGGGCTATCAGGGTTATCTCCATCTCGCGATCAGACACTTTCCCCGCTGTTTGGATATCCTGAGTAATACAGAATGTCAGAGCTAATTAGAATACTCCTTTCGCAATATCTCTCTCTTCTGGGAATGCTGTCGTCTCTTAATAGGAGCAAGGCGCCTGCGACAGCCTTGGTGCATTATAGATGTGAGCAAGTTCAGTTAATGTGTTCTTCATAAGCAGATGATGCACGGCCACGGACATCCTATCGCATCGTGAAAGAGCACGAGATATCCTAATGCTACCTAAGTCTATCGATACAAGTCGACCTAAAAGTTAGGATTCTGGAATCCCTGGTCGCTCATGCAAATCTGAATTAACTCTCTCGTGAACGTGGTCAGCGACATCATCACTGGAGCAGAAATGAACGCTTCATATTTTCCCGGGATTTTTGAACCGTCGAACTCGCCCCGGCCGGCTCTACAATCGCCGTCACAGAAAGTTCTTCGTCAGAGGGCGAAGTTCGGGGCTGGTGGCCGATTGACCGGGGGTTGGTGGCCCCGCTAGCCGCCGACGGCCTAGCGGCGGGAGGATTTCTCTGGGCCACCAATGGTGGCCCAGAGAATCATGTCGGAAATAAGAGGTAGTGAGCGATGGCCCATGGGTTCAGGTCTGTAGGGTCTATTGACTTCCCTGGGCAGATGGGAGCGATAGGGATGTATTTAGTATTACGCACACAGGGATCTCGTAGTTGAAGTTTCTGCATGTTTCCGTGATGCACGTATTCAAGGGCTCAAGGAATACCCAATGCATGATTAGAATTGTTTTGCTATATCCTGAAATGGCCATATTGTACATGGTTACTATAATCCTGTGCTCTTGTAATGACTCAACGTGCTATATATCTATTGCCTGCAAGCCCTGCCAGAGGGTTTTGCTTTTTTTTGCAGATAAAGGGATAGGCTAAGCAACGAAAACATGTTCGGGAAACTTGAATCTCGGCCAGAACTCGTGTTGAGACATTTGTCCTACAGCCTGTATTATTGGCATCAGTTGTTCAATAGCATACCGGCTTTACCAGAAGAAAAATGATCTAGTAGTTGTTGTAGTCATCCGTCGGATCAACGTTGAACTTATAATCCATGCCCACAGTGTTCTCACCCCCCTGCGTAGCGCCATTGCCTGCCACAAGTCAGCCCGGAAATGTTCAATGGGGGAAATCTCCACATACTAGCCTGACACAAGGCGGTAAACATATCCATCGCCGCCGTGCACATCTTGAGATCCGGCATTTCCGAAATATCGTTGAGGATCTCGAAGCTGTAGCGGAGATACCCTTGAATACCATTGACGTCGGCAAAGTCGGTGCTCTGCCACACTTTCAAGGCGTTCTGTGCCGGTTTGGGGATATTGGCACCTACCAGCATGTTGCAGGCCTGAATTGTAAAGTCTTGGATCTCGGAGTCCTGGGCCACGGCGCCTCTGCCGTAGCACATAAGGTCGGTGATCAAGCCCTCGATGTCTCCTCCAGAGTCACGACGGAACAAGCTTGCGGATGGGTCGGAGCGTTGGGAAACTTTGTTGGAAGCGGCGATCCAGTGCTCCTTGGGGATTGTGGCGACCTTGCCGCCGCCGGAAGTGGGGGTCCAGTCGAGGTGACCGGCTGCGGCGAGATTTTTGTAGATTTGGTCGTTGGGGCTTTTAGGGGCTGGGGTTGCAGTTTTGCTGGGTGCTGAAGTGGTGGTGGTTGGGGCGGCGAGGGATGCACTGGTGTGAAGGGTGAGGATCGCGAGGAAGAGAGTGTGGAGGCCTGCTGCTAGTTAGTGAATGGCTTCGTACCATTTTGAGACGGTAGAGGGAACAACTGAACATGGTGATTCGAGGTGCTTTGATGTAATCGTGCGTTCGAGTCTGATTGAGAGTCTGTATACGGACAGATAGCTGAATGAAGAGGGGAGAAGACTCGATTGTTAAGAGCAAGTGAAGATGACTTTGCGTTTGTAAGATGGTTTGAAGTCAAGTAAAGTTGTTAATGTTAATAAGATAATATTGAAGAGAAAGAGAATCCCGCTCTTTAATAGAAGAGCCAATACATCGTGAACCAAGAGAGAACGTCTTGATGACGTCGAAGGATCGAGAGTCATCTTTACATCCATACATTTCACCCTTCGGGCCCTTCCTTTGAGATACTGGATCAAACAAAGACTTTGGACATAGTTTCGGCGCACACAAATCTGCCGTCATGTAAAAATCCTGTAGCAGAATTCAGAGATGAGGTCGAGATATCCAACGTGAGTCAGGGTGAATTAGATCCTGCTTACTACGCCTCAATTGAAGCTAACAAGGCGGTGTTTCGAGTTGGAAGAAACGAGACTTGCGCCGTGGAATCCTATTCCTCTTCCTTAGACCACTGATGGTAGCCGGAAGACTGAAACGACGAGTTGTGGTTTTGGGTCGAAGGATCTCACTCCAACTCTTTAGGTCGTTGGACCCTGAAGACTGAAACTACAAGCCGTTTTCTGCGTTGAAGTATTCCATTCCTCTTCTTTAAGTCGTTCATGAAGCCCTGGAGACTCAAACGAGAAACCGTTTTCGAAACTACTGTTCTAATCGAACGAATACTTTGGCCAGCTATTGGTGGATATGTGCTATCTGGGGTAAAGAAGATATCTTTGCCGGGAGACACGGGGTATGATATCATCTGATAGAGCTGTTAAGATTTCATGTAAATTCTTTTTGGTGAATCGTGAGTGTAGTGAGTTTCAATAAGGCATTTCCTTACTCCAGGGTTCAGGAAAATAGAGGTCTTGTTAGTCAGCGAGTAGGGTTATCTGTGACGTCTCTAGGAGCTACAACGAGACTTAAGGTACCTCCAAGCTATTGAGCAATGATATCATCGTCTAGACGTTGGTACTAGGAATCTTGGTGAATAGTCTCTGATCAAGTCTGATGAGCCTAAGTGAAGGCCTGAAACCAAATCTTTGAAACTCGTTCAGAAGGATCAGGTTATATCGAAAGCTTGGTATGCTTGTAACAACCTGGAATTCTTGCTAGATACATCTTTATATCTATAAATCCTTTACGGGCCGCGGTTTTTGAAACCCAACTCATAGTTTCAACTCAGGTAAAAGGCACAGTAAGTCATCATATTGTAAAGCCATCGCCGATGGGTCAAGAACTCACGCGTAAATGCCAGTAGAAATCTTGAATTCTTGCTATATCTCTGTTAGTACAGGTTGATCGACCTAGGAATAGGAATGGACAGTACTTTGAAACATAATCCACTGTCTCATTTCAGATGAATGATGATTGATTGCCGTGGTTGTAATCACCGAGAGGTTGGAAGCGTATACGTATGCCAGGGCAAAGCTTCTCTCTCAGTGCTCACCTAGTAGACCGTAGATATATATATGGCTTAGACCGCCCTCTTTAGGTATTGCAAAGAGGTATATTTTATTTTCCACATATAATCTGCACCATTCAAGCTGGAATTCATCAGATCGCACATTGCCTTATTACGAAGACTTAAGAACTCCATCATGAAACTTGGTTCAACTTCAATCGCCGCTATTATTTTAGGGGTAAGTTCCGCTAACGCCCTAAAAACGGTCACTTACCGTTGCGGTGACGACGGGACCCATGTACCAGTACCGAATGTTTGCAAAAACACATGCTGGGAACAGTTTTGTTTGCAGATTGTAAGAAAACAATCGTGAACGAAGAGAGTTTCAGTACTTACGGCAGCGTACAGGGGACCCAATTCACATATAACCCGAGCGCTCAAAGCCAAAATCGAGGATTGTCAGGCTATAATGTTCCTAGCGCAGCAAACTCTCCCTGTGGCAGCAATTCAGCCTTTGGGGACGCCGACTTGACTTCAATCGAGGAGTTTCCTATCGCAGCATCCAATAACCCTGGTGCAACTTACTCTCTACGCTGCGCCTCGACCAAAGAACAGCAGGGTAAGTCTCTTCGGATGAATTTGATCACCGCATTCGGCGAGCTGACCGAATGCTTAGCCCAAGGAGGCAGCATACAAGCGGCAGGTATGCAGAATGGCGACCTATTTGTATTCGCTTTGGAAAATGCGGACGCTGGGACGCTGTAAGTTCCTCGATACTCGTAATGCTGGCACCTGCTAATAACCATATTAGAGGTGTCGACTGGTGCGAGCCGAATCCTAGGTGTTCCAATGATGGGAAACAGTTTAACCTCCAAGGCAACAACTATGTCCAAACGACAGCTGTCGATTCTCCACTGAGCAGTCTGGGTTCAACCCCATCGCCTCCCCGCGAAAGAGATGTGACGCCATGGATCAAGTCATTGGGGAGGACACTTCGATTCCATGCCCGTGCATGGCCATCCCAGGGAAGGGTAGAGATCCTTGGTCCCATCTGAAAGCTTGTGGTAGATCGCGCTCTGCAGCGTTTCGTGTGTCAGTATTCCTGTGGATCCTGGCGGAGCGTGCAATATAGAGCATAAGATACTTTGTAGAGTGTCCAGAGGACATGGGCAGTAGTGGGTGAGCAGAGTGAATTGTGCAAGGCAATGGTCATCGTATCGCCTTTCAACATGGCCAAGAGATGACGAGGAGGTATATAGAATAACACGGACATGAACTTTTTGCAGCTATATTTATGACTCGATCCCTGATAACCGATAACCCAAAATCAAGGCCAAGACGGCGGAATGTAAGCGTCTACGGCGCCTCACTGCCAGGGTCGCCAATCTTACCTGTCCGAAAGTAGGCTACCGTAGGATTCGATAGGATTTCAATTGTTGCTTCCGACCCGATGCATCACCGCTCAGTGTTGCTGTATTGTTGCCTGGAGCTTTTGTTTCGGGTGGGTCTGTGCCACTCAGCTGCGCCCTTGATGGAAACAGATGCGTACGTAATTGCCACTTGACCTCGAAGGCTGACTGGTTTATTTATGTACCGTACCGTATGACATTTGGCAATTCATCTTGAAAAGAATCCCTCCTAACAAAATACTTTCTTATATTTTCTTGCAATTGCATACTCCGCTCCCATCTCCAAGTACTCGAAGTTTACCTGACTATGGCTTCCGTCAAGGCGCCACAGACTTTGTTACCGGTCTTTTTGACAGCCGAACTGGATCATGAGGTTGGCGAGCTTGTCTACGTCGTCAAGCGTTTAGAGCTAATGGGCCTCGAAGGTGCTCAGTTCGTTCCTTGAAGAAGCGTGGGCAGGAGTTAAAGACGGTCACCAAAGGTTGTCCATTGTGACCACCAAAGACGCTGACTCGAGCTTCGAACCATCAAGGCCTTCTATGAAGGTGTTCGACTCTCCCTTCCTGGGGTTTGCAGAACATCAACTACGAGACGCCATCGCTTCTCACAAAAAGCTTACGGATGAAGTTTTTGTCATGCTTGACGAACAAACTCGCAAAGACGGTAGTTCTTGTCGCTTGGTGAGTCGGAAGCAAGCTCACTATTTCGCCGTACGTTCGGACTTTCGAGGCGCCCAGCGGAGGCTGGATGCCATACTCAACGAATCTTCCAATATCCAGCGCTTGCGGAATGAGGCGGCGATGGCTGGCGGGATCCTACGAGACTCCGATTCTGCACAGCAGATCAAGCACATGGGCGACGATCGAGCTATACCGCATTTCCTCAACAAACCGGCAACCGACAAGACTTGGGAAACGTGCTGTAAACCAGTTTGTGGAAATCAACAAGACCCTATAATTCCTGTCTTTTGCACCGCTGAGCTCCCCTTGGAGGTAATACTCGCAATTCTATAAATCCTCGGAAATCCAGTAAAGAAGCTAACCTGCTCTACTTCGGCTAGATTCTCAACGAGTTCATCAAAGCCGCCAACGACGCTCCGGGATGGCCGCCCGAAGCAAAGGGGCATTCGCTCATCCGCATCATGGACAGCCTTGATCTCTCCTTTCTCCAATCCTCTCGGACCGAAACTCCATACAAAGAGCTCCCTGCGACGCCATTCCTGCACTATACGCCCCAAACAATCAATCGAATGGTTCAATCCGAATTCCCCGGTACTGCTCTTAACTGCGTATTGTTTGTCGTTCTCGACTCCTTTTCAGCCAGACATCGCACCTGCATCATAGCCGAAAATCTAATCAGGGACGATCCGTTCCTCATGTTGGTGAGAGTAGAGTTTCATAACGCAATGTCCACGCCAGTTTCTACGACGCTGACAGGATTGTCCTATGAAGTATTGACTACAGACGCTATGCGAGGAGATGGGGTGGAAAGGCTATGATTCTTGCCTTGATAGCGAAAATTTGGCTTTGTGACACATCTGACGAAGTCGCGCTGCTAATGACTGATTAAGTAAAATTGATGGAACGCAGACTCATGTCACCGATCTTATGATGAAAATGCAAGAGACTATCTCCTCGGCGAGAATATTCTTCCCCTCGTTCTTTATGCTCAGTTGATGCTGCGCATATGCACTGTCGAGGCCTTCGATGACCTGATGTCAATCTTTTTGTGGCCTCGCTTAATGGTCTTGGCATATGCTTCGCATAGTCAAGTCTTGTTTCCGACCTCGGCTCAACTTTTTCTTATTCTACCCCTCGCCAGCTGAAACCCGCAACAGGAGCAATGCGACTCGTTTCATCTTACGTAATCAGTACCCCGCGAAAATAACCCCTTCGCCAACCACGTTGTGACGTTTTTCTGGCGCCTACCATCTCGATTTCCTCGCCACTACAATTCGCATCGAAACTTTCGACGACATGTCAGGCCGAGATCGAGGCACCCGAGGCCGTGGTGAACGTGGTGGTTACGAGAGTCATGGACGAGGTGGAGGCAGAGGTAGACGAGATGGCCCCGGGGTTCCAAGGCGGGCGAGGCGGGCGAGGAGAAGGACGAAGCAAAGGGCCTGCGGTGGAGGAGGTTTTATTCGTCAGTCTTCTTTCCCATGTCAATGAATCCCGACTAGGTTGACCTTACCAGGACGCGCACATAATATACATGTTCTGGTGGGGGCGGTGCCCCCAACCCTCCCTGGTGAACATAGGCGGTCCGAAGACCTGCCGCTGCGAAGTATTGCTGCCTAGTTCCAACGTGTGGCGCCTGCGGCATTTATCGACTGGACCGCCCAAGATAAGGGATCTACCCACAGCTGAAAAGGCGGCTTCATGCCAGCCTTGCCATAACGATTAAACCTTACGACCTTGGGCATTCTGGTAACCTCCCTAGATCACTGGCTTTACCTTATATAGGGGACTCATCAATCCTCCAGCGATCTTAACCTCATCGCACCATGGGTGGGCCTGAGATCGTAATTTGCACCAACGACCTCGAAAAGGGGCCACCTCCGCACGAAAAGCATGATCAGCATCAAGATGAGACCCGTAATTTCCATCCAAGCGCGTATCACGACGGAGTTGTTGAGCCCAAGTTGCAGCTTCGGCCGTGGCTAGAAAGCCTTCATCAGTTCATGGACCCTTATGCAAAGGGCTTCGCAATTAATTTGGGCCATAGAATGAAGCATTTCGACATCGTAGTTATCCATTTTCTAAAATCTGGAAAGCCCGACTCGATAATCGAATGTTCTACTCCAGAAGATTTCGAAGGGGCAATCAGCGAAGACAAAGACCGGACAGGCACTCTCGTTATCGCTGAGGACATCTCACAGGCAATGATTGAAGCCTTGGGCACAAGCTTTGAGCTTGAGCCAGAATTCTTTGCCAACCACTTAGCAGGCACAGAATTGTATCGCATGGGCCGTCGGGAATCAGCAACCTTGCGAGCTCTCGCTAGAACACCGAACCTTCTGCCGAATTATATTAGAAAAGCTTCGTTCTACACAGCGGAATATCGGCGACCGTATCATATTGAGGACGGACAAGAGAGGGTTTTTAAGCTAAGGATTACTCGGACCAGTACCCCGAGAGGCGCAATAATTATCCATCGTGACCTCCCGGATGTTTTTGTCTCTGAGAAAATCTCGGTATACAAAAAAAGGGGCTCAAATATCGGTAGGCCAGAATTGACAAAGAATCAGCATCGGATTGGTACAATGCGGAAGTCTAACAATTTACGCCTCTTCTAGGCATCATTCTTACCGATCAACTACTTTCGGATGTCCCTCCCGCATCCCACATCCCCAACCCAGTCACAGTGCTTGGTGATGATGCTGAGAACCTTGGCACTGACGGCCGCCAGCACCAAGTATCATCTCGACAAGAGCTCATCTCGTGGCTCCAACGTCTGACGCCAGACGAAGCCAAGGCCCTGTTCAACGACCACGAACAGCTCGCTCTGCGGCCCATCCTAAAGATAGTAGAAAGTAACGGCGTCATGTTCCTAGCGCACGCCAGATACATCATGAACCGGGTCCTCATGCCTCATTGTGACGCCCAGTTCCCTGACAGCATCCCCTTCTTCCTACATATCTCGCGCTCCCTCCACCGCTGCATCCACGAACAACAGAGGCTCCTGCGCTGTGCGCTGCACATCGCGTCCCTCCGCGGCGGCGAAGACATCGCGGAGCAGAAGCAGGACTTTGGCTTTCTGGCCAGCGACATGGATGGCATGCAGAGAGCTCTGGAGGAGGACGTGAGGTTCTTGGTCGGGGAGACCTCAATTCGGGAGGGGAAGATCGTGGGGTGGGTCTCGAAGTTCGCGGCGCTTTTTCTGCCCGTCTCGTTGTTGGCGACGATTTTATCTCTCAGTGACCCCGGGTATAAGAGGTGGGCTATCTTGGGAGGGTTAAGTGTGCCTTTTGTGTTGATATCGATTTATTCCATGTTCTTCTGGAAGCCAGCGTATTTCAAAAGCCTTAGGTCTTGATCGAGAGACAATAGCAGATTTATCGATCATTACTATGCTGTGGTCCCAATTCGGTGGCTAAAGGGGCAGAAGAACAGCCTTGGGAAGTACAGAGCCCGAACTCACTGAAGGCGTCGGGCCGCCCATGAACATGCATATATCACAGCATGTTCATCTGGATTTAGTTTCCCGACTATGTCCATTCAAATAGAGACAACTCTCGGAATACAACATGTCGAGGTGTTCGGTGCGTGCTTCCAATCTCTGGTGGAAAGAAAGCGAGTCAAAAGACAAAAGTCAATATTATGGTAACGCAGACGACTTAGGGATGCAGATACTTGAAGCATAGCTAAGAAAGACTTCAATCAGGACTCTGTGATTTTCCCCTGTACGCAGTACCTACTGCTCTTTACAACCTTTATAATCCCACTATCTCAGTCTGAACAGCAAGCTGAACAAAACATCATCAGGTACAGTCGAATTCGAGGAGCCAGACTGGCGTATAATCATTGCGAAGATGTATTCTTTGCTCTTACCTTCGCTCTACAGGGCTCGTAATGGTTCAAACATAGAGTAGTAGTCCAGCTTGTGATAGCTTGATCGGCAATTCTCTACCACCCCTTCTCGTGAACACACTCAGATTTTGGAATTCACCTGGGCTGCCAGATGTCAACGGTGCCGCTGAATACATTCGTTTCGGGGTCAAACTCCTGAGTCAAAGCCCAATACCAAATACCAGCTTATGTCAAGCGGCAATGGATTGATTCAACGACCTTTGCCAAGGCAGCAACCAAGTGACAAATGCGGGCAAAATATATGCTGGTAATGGCATGGTAATTTTCAACGCAGATCCTACCGATATCGCCAACAATTATTAACATGCACTTCCTGTTGCAAGCTTGAAGGCGGAACAAGAGAGCAGGATGAGGCGGCTGTAGGATTTAAGCTGAAGTCGGTTGTATATTCCTGCGTTTAAGGCTGCCTTATGACGGTGCTACTTTGAAAGCCTGTGTAATGACTGTATTGGTAGCTGGGAGGCTTTCACTCCTTCTAGTTCATTTATACTTTGTGCGTTTTCGTCTGGAATATTAGCGGTATTAGCGTGTGCAGAAAGCTCTGCATTCCTTGGCATTCATTTTTGCGTTACTCCACGGTCCCTTTTGTATGGGGAATTCGAAAATTCAACCCCACCGCCCCCCCAATTGCCCAATTTGCCCAAAATTGAAGCTATTCAGACCTCTTTGTTTGTTGACGTTCTTAATGCATTTCCAGCTATGATCGACCCACTATCTGCAGCGATTCGCTCCAGAATCGTACGACTTCTACTACTTCATTGACAATTCCTCGTCATCGTTGAAGAAGTTCACTGCTGTTCTAGAACAATGTATAGCATTCAAGAGAATATCTTCATGTATTTGTCATCGTTTAAATCTCAGTTTCGCCTCAAAGAGATCTCTTGCAAGATGTTTAAGACAGCTGAAAATAATCTCATAGTCTATCTTGAAGATCAGTCATGAGTCATGCAGAAAGAGATGATCTGATACATATGAGAGAAGTGAGACATTAACGTGCATCAATTCATGATATCAAGAATTCTGAAGAGAAGACGCTGAAGTAATAAGAAAGAACAGCGTGTAGAAGTCAGACAAAACAATAAGCTTCGTTTAAATTGAATAGCAAACATGCTTCGTTTAACGATTGAACAGCTTGTGTTCGTGAATGAGTCTTTATTCAACGAGATCACAGACTGACATCATCAAGTCTATGTTCTCGTTGATCAATCAGCTTGCTATCAAGTCTTCAGAATGAAAAAACATTGCTGAAGTGTTCTTTTAATTTATATGAAAGATGAATATTTATTCTGCATCAATATTTGCAAGAATTGATTCAATGACAAGACTTTCTTTCAATGATTAGCAAATGAACTGCTATTTTTGTGCAATTTCTTTTCAACTTCAAGAAGTGTAATCATCATGAATAATGCAAGTGTTTATTGCAATAGTTGAATTGAAGAACTCATCATCTTACACAAATGTCAAATAAGCTATTTGTCTCGTTGAGTTGATAATCTATCACTGATAATGTCAGATGCAATATTTGTCTTTCTACTCATCGAATTACAATTTTATAAAACTCATCTTCAGTGTATTAAAAATTTGAGTTCGTAAACATTTTAACGAGACATGATTTCATTTTGAAGACATCTTTAATGACTTTCTTCATTATGCTGTTGAATGAAACAAATATAATAGATATTCAAGACAGTACTTCAAGCATTCAAACTATATTTTTGAGACAGATATCAGAGCTTTGAAACGAGAATTGAAAATAAAAAATCAGAAATTTGATTCAGAAATTTGATTTTATTTAATGACTCAGTTTTAATAAAGTCTTGATCTCACGTCAGATCAACTTGAAGAGCTTCAGATTTTTCTTAAAGACATGAGTCATTTCATCTGACATCTTTACTTGTATAACAGTTTGATAGATAGCAGATGTTGAATCTGTCATATCTTTCAAATCATTCATAGATCACATCTGAGCATTCACTATGATTCTCATTTCTGCAAGCTTTTGTTTGATTGTTTGACGTGAGATCTTGTTTATCTTTCAGACGAAGAATTGATCAAATATTTTCTTTGTTTCTTTTGACTCTTCAATGAGACTTGATCGCTGAGCTGCAATTGCAGACTGAAATGATAGAGAAGAAGAAAAAGAAGAAGAAGAAAAAGTAGATTGAAATAATGAAAATTGCTGTCACTGAATAGATTGCAAAGACTGTTGTCATAAAGAAGACTGTAAAGACTGTTGTCACAAGAAAGATTGTGAAGATTGTTATCATGAAGAAAACTGTGAAGACTGCTATCATGATTGATAAAACAATTGATAAAAAGAATAAATAAATGATTGTTATCATGATAATCACTGCAAAAGAAAAGATTATTAAGATGATGAATAAGATTCTGAAGCTTTCTGATGCAAGTTCATTCATTCTATCTGATCAGTCATTGTCTCACTCATTCGCATTTTCATTTGCTGTTCATTGAATCTCGTAAATCTCGTCATAAAATCTTTCTTTTTCACTTGCTCTGCTTTGACATTTAATCTTTTCTCATGCATATCTAATTGACAAGACAGCGAGATAACAGAACTCTGTTTATCACTTCAAAAGTTATATAAAAAGATAGAAAATCATTTAATGCTGATGTTTGCTTTGACGTTAAATATCATTTTATCTCATAAAGACTGTTGAGTGTGATTCATATTATAGTGCTTGTTTGCAAAATTCACGAAACAGAAGTCATTTTGATTTTTACAATGCTGATCATTACATTGTTAATGATTCAGCAATGCTTTATCAAAATTGTCAACATCAGCAAGTGTATCTGCTTTGATTCAAGCTCAATTCAGAAGCTGATTAATGCAAATGCGTCTTTGACGAGATCTTTCATCAGCATCAGAATCTTCAGAAACAATCTCAGCAAATCTTTTACAAGTAAACTTTTCAATCTTCACGTTGATCTCTATCTTGATTGTATAGTCAGTAGCTTTCTTCTCAATTAAAGCGAGCAAGATCTTATCTTATTCTAACTCATTAAAATCATCAATAAACTGCTGCTTTCAAGTGACTCTTGATTTATTAGTTTTGATAATGATCATTCAATTAGTGATAATTCAGCTTTTAACATCATCATCTTTGATCTTAATAGTCTCATTTAAGATTTTTTCAAAGCTTCAGATCTGAAACTTCAAAGTCAGCATCTGAGCAATGTGATTAAATCACTTAAGTCTTTAATTTACATGAAGATAGACTGATATAAACAGCATAAAATCATCAACTCGATCTTCAAAGTTCATAGCTTCAAGCTCAAAGATAAACAACTTCTTTAAATTCTTTTTAGTTTGATGATTCAGACGACAATGATGTATAGTCTCTTGTTCATCATGCTCATTTATTTCTGTCTGTCATAAAGTTTCTTCATGAGCTTTATTGTCTTTCAATCTTTGAGCAGCATCAGCTCAATTATGTTGTTCTTTTCAAAGCTTTGCATATGCAGCAACTTCTGCAGCTGAAAAAGTCATTAATCTTTCAGCTTTATCTTTAGAAATGTTGAGTTCATTTTCTCAATATTCAAAACGTAACGACGATGCAAATGAATCAAATCATGAACGTCTTAGTGAAGAAGATTCAGATCGAGAAGATTCAGATTGTCAAGAAAGTGAAGATAACTGAGATTCAGAAGATGAGAATTGCGAAGAAGTTGAAGGCGAAAACAATCGAGATTTATTTACATTCAATGAAGTGAAAGCTTCTCTACAATGATGATTGAGAAGAGCAGCTTGATCAAGAAGATGTTACGAGCGTATCAAGGCTGATAAGATTGATTAAAGCTAGTCAATGATCTAGTTGAGATCTGATCTAGATCTGACTCAGGTTTGACTCAGATATGATTTAACACTCTTTTTCAATCTCAACACTCTTTTCTTTCATCAACATCTTGTTCATCAACATCACATTCTTCTCATGTCACAAATACATCTCTTTCAAGTCTAGCGCAGTCTCTAAACATTACATAAATAGAAGTTTTTGTATCAATCTTCTTCTGTATTCTTAATATTCAGTTATAGCTATTTCTAAAGATCAAGCACTATCAATTCTGATCTTCATTGATTATATCATTTAAACACGATTCTGACAGAAGATCAGCTCAATCAGTGATTTTTGATGACTGTTCAGCTTAAATCATCGATTTTCTACGTCTTTTGAATGTTCTAGAGAAGATGAAAGAATCATTTAGAGATAGATTTTGACTTCAACGTTGAGACATTTCAAATAAAAATGATTACAAGAACGTCAACAAACAAAGAAATCTGAATAGCTTCAATTTTGAGCAAATTGAGCAATTGAAAAGACGATGAGATTGAATTTTCGAATTTCTCATACAAAAGAAATCGTGAAGTAACGCAAAAATGAATGTCAAGAAATGCAAAGCTTTCTGCACACGCTAATACTATTTCTTAACTTGTCATTAATTCTGTCATTTCAGAATTAACGAAGCTAAGTTTATTTAGACACTTCATCAAAATATTTGTTTACTGCACTGTTTACATTTATCTCAGCTTTCTACATTCACTTCTCATCTACTCAGCTCACTCATCTTTCACCATCTACATAGTTATCTATCTACTCAGCTCAATATGCGAGCTAATGAGAAAGAAATTTCTTTCGTATCAGACACTGCATCGAAGACTGTTCAAAAGCTTCAAAAGATTAAAAACAAGTCGTTGATTCAAGAAATACTAAATACGATTGAATTTTCTTCTTCTACATATTGATCTATTCAGATGAAGAATCAATCTTATTAATTTAAATTACTCTCAGAGCTTGTGATCTCATTGAATTTTTTCAGTCTGTTCATTATTTCATTCATGCTTGAACAAATTTTTGAGTTCACGAACATGAAGACACAGAAGATCGAAAGAACAGTTAAACAACAATGATGAATTCTCACTTTGAATGTTGAAATTGACGTCTTCATGAGAATTTTACTATTCATGAGTTTGCATTTCATAAATCGCAGAAAGAGCTATTGAAATACACACTCAGATATACATGAAAATTTCGCGAAAGATCTTGAGAGCGCAACTTAACAACGCACATTACAAGTAACATCACTTTCGCTAAAGGCGAGATCTATCTTCATTTAAATGTAGTTTGCTAACAAATACATGTATATTTCTCACCATAAACTCTTTATCACATCGCTCATTCAGTATGACTTTCAAGCTTTGTTAATCTTCTCTCTCAAACAATCTACACTCTATCTACCTACCTATCTACCTACCTATCTACCTATCTACCTACCTACCTATCTATCTATCTACATTCACGTTGTTGTCAACCTCATCATCATGCCTATCATATGACAACTTCATTTCAATCTGAATTCTAGTCTCATATTCATCGTTCAGCGAGCAATTGATAGAATACTCTCGACTCATCTAGAATCTTCTGCTGACAATGAGCTTTTCAACATATCTAGTGAGACATACAAAAGATTACAAAACTACGCTTTCAGTCAGAGATTTCAGATAGTCATTGAATTCTGCGAAGTAAACAGAAGAAATTATTCATGCATACATCACAAGATCGATATCAAAAATTATTGAAAGCTCAATGATCATGCTAGCAAAGACGAAAGTACGAATCGCAAGCAGAAACTCATTAAGATCAAAGTCAAAGATTGCAAATGATGTTACTTTATCAGCTATTGATCTCTTGATCGCGATGCTGAGAATAAAACATGAGTACTGAAGATACAAGATCAGACTCATAGTCATGATGTTATCATCAATTCTCTTTTCTATGATATTCATAAAAAGCATCAGTTGAAGCAAACGAAGACAATTGAATTGATCAAAACAAATCATTTAAGCAAGCTCATTTATTGAGCTTCTGAATGTATGTTAGAAAATATTCTTAAGAATAATGATCAGAAATTTCATCTATTCAAAAAGCAATACTACAATTTAATATCTTTTATTATTCAATTCAAAGAGAAAATTATTACAAGATTACTTTAATGTTTCAATAATTTAATGTTCATCATTCAAATTTGATATTTCTACACGTTAAATAATGTTGATGCTTCAATTCAGAAGAATATTGAGCAAATATTTTTATTGAATAACTATCAGCAAGAATTATTTAAGAAATTTATAAGCAACTTTATGATGAAAACAAATGTTATCTTCAATATCAATGCATTGAAGATGCTTCTTTTTATGACTGTGAATGTCATTAATACAATAATGATCTTTTCAGTTTACTTTTCATTTGTCATATCAAAATTTGAAGAGACGTTCAATTTCTTCATTCAATGTATGCATGAAAAACTATTTAATGATTGCTTATCTTCATGAATCATTATAGTTGATCAGATCAAGAAATTGATGACTTTGCTATTTATATCTATGCTCAAGATTCAGCTTCAGCTATGCAATTAACATGTTTGCAAAAACATTCAAGCATGAATAGTTAAATTTAAAGTCGATTACTTCTTTGAACGTCGTGAAAAGATCAAGAATGCTACATGACAGAATGAAATTCAGTACTACTATTGAACTGCAAGTCAATTAAGCAGCATTGCTGATGTTATTACATTTGTCTGATCAAGACTACTTCTGAATTGACTGATACTTCAAGAAAAGACAGATGATTTTATGTTATACATGATGATATCATAATTTTGAAACAATGATTTTACAATGAAATGAAAGTCTTCATTTTATTCTCAAGATCATCATGAACTCTCAGATGTTTTTAAAGAACATCATTAAATTCATGAAGTTCAAGTTAAAGTTATGATATCACTTCATTCATAAAATTGATGAAAGATCTTGTATAAATAAATCTTGAGTCGTTGATTTTGAAGCATTTCAATTGCTTGTGAATCATGTGACTATTTGAATTCTAGAAAAGATCAACTCTGAATGAATAACAGTCAAGAAGTTTGCTACTCAGTCAATCATTGCAGATTCATGTGACTGTGATATTTACATTAAATATGAACTTCTTTGCAGACATTATTTCTTACGCGCTTGCATACAAGAATTTTCAATCTCAATATCGCTTCTTTATTCTTGCTGATGATTGAATGAATCTTCTATAGCATCAAGCAACTGACAGACTAAATACTACAATGACTTCATTAATTCAAATGATGCAAATTCAATGAAATATCATGATGTTGATAAGAATAAATTTCTTCATGCAGCAGTCAGCTTGCAGAAGCTGCATCAGAAGTTATCACGTCAGCAGATCAATCTTCTAGTCAATCAGCTGTTTATCTTTCATGTCAACGTGACTGTCACATACGAAAGACTGCAGAAGATGAATCAGAGACTTTTCATGATGCTTTCAAAATCATTTTCTACAAGAAAAGAAGTTTGAGCTAAGCTTCGTCAAAAGAAGAAACATGATAGAGTCAATGCTCAAGCTTTGACTGCAGCGAAAGCAGCTGAGCGAGATGCTAAGCAACGAGATGCTAAGCAAAGAGATAAACAAAAAAAGAACAGTGAGACTACAGTTTCACTATTTCGTCTTTAGCGAAAGTGATGCTACTCATAATGTGCATCGTTAAGTTGCATTCTCAAAATCTTTCGAAAATTTCAAAATATCTCAAACTATGACTTTGACTTGATTTGATCAAATTAAATTAAATGATTTCTGAAGCTATTCGATTCAAATACGAACTCAAAACTCAAAATTTCTGACTATAAAAAGCTCTGAACAGTAAAATTGAAATCATTTTCGACTTTATTTCAACAAATCTGCAAGCAATATTTACATTCAGATTGAAACATGTCAGTTGACGAGCAATTAATTCTTTTTAAGAGTTGATTCAAACATATCATGAACATACTTAGTAAGAAAGTCGATCGAGAATTTAAAATCTACTGTCTATGCAGTGAGAATTATCTATATGTCTTCATGTATGCATTGAAAATCACTCAAATCGTTGATTTGCATCAAATTCAGAATTTTAGTTCTTCGACTTCAATGATTGTTCAAATCGTTAAATCGCTATCTTGACTCTACAAATATGTGATTTATCTGAACAATTTCTTCAGCTCAATTGATCTGTTTATGATCTTAAAAGCTCTGAGAATGAAAGTTGTAAGAATGACAAAACAAAACTCTGAATTTGATGAAAATCTACTAAAATTGAAGACTGTAATCACTAAAGAAAAGAATTGAGATACTACAGCAGTCACAACAGTCAAGAATCACGTACTATGTATGATCTGACAGAACAACAACACTGTTTTATTAATGACAACGACTCATTGGTCTGAAGAAGCTCAAAATCGTTTTCAGAGATTCTTGATTCAGACATCATATTTCTGAAAACTTCGTTCAGCTCGATTCAGAAAACAAACAATTTTTATTCTTTTCACGAGCAGTGGTGAACTACAATTTACACATGAGGAAAGTTGACGAAAATGCTCAGCAAAGAAAACAATATTCTTTCGTCAAACATCGATGTCGACGTTATTGATGATTTCTGTTTCTGTTTCATTTAGATGCAGCTGTTCTGAATGTCTACATTCTCTACAAGCTCAGTTATTCTACAAGCAAAATGACACGTGCTCAATTTCAGAAGAAGGTGACTACTTCGCTGATGCGAAATTCAGCTGAATTGATTCGTAAACGACTCTACGACTTCAGCAATTTGAATTCATCGATTTCACCTTCAGCTCAGGAACATCGTTGAATTCGGCTCATTAAACCAGCCTACTGCACCCTCTGTAAAGCAGTCAAAAGGTTCACTTCAGGAGCTGGTAAAGGGGTTAAACGTAAGGCTCTGAGTGAGGTGACTGGCAATGGTCAGCCAAAGCAACCACGAAAACGTACTGTTCAAACCAGCTACGGATGCACTTCTGAACAGTGTACGGGGCTAGCAGCCTGCAAAACAGAGGCTTGCTGGGAGGCCCTACATGTGTAGGGAGGGAGGGGAGGGGGGAGACATATACAGAGAAGGGGAGGGAGTTTTGTTGATTTTTGAAGCAATTGGGGATTGTTGCGGAGAAACCCCTATTTTCCTCTACCCCGCACTAGATAATCTAAATATTAATCTTCAGGTCCCCATTGGCCTGGTTAGTCATCTCCCGTGGCTCCCTAGTATCCTAACAGGTAAAGTGGCCGTATACCTGGTATGGCAGGATTAATGACGGGTTAAGGGATACGTCAATAGTGCAAAGAGTGTCAAGCTGGCATTGACCAACTCAGCCTTTCATGATTTATGCGTTCAATTGAAATGACTGGTTCTGTTTTGACTGTAACCCAGCCACTGAGTCATAAGATCAATATCTAGATGGGGCAGCAAATGTTGAGAATTATTCAACCCAGTAAGACTGAAAAAAGCCAACAAGGCTCTTGAAACCGAAGATGAGGCTAGAACGAGGGCGGCAGAGCACCGGAGAGAACAGTGTCGACCAAATACCTAAGGTACCTACCTGGTCTTTCCACTTACAGTGTTGGCGACTTCCAGACTTGCATAGATGGTTCAGCAGAATATAGACAACTCCCCGTCGGTCGAACGAATCGAACGCTCGAGGTAACTCAAATAGATAATCTCAAGACTACAAAAAGCGACCATTCAAGAGCATGAACATCCATAGCTCGCTAGTTGTTGAAGCAAAGGGAGCAATAGGAATAGCGAGAATAGGAGCGGTGCTATTACATTGCTCGCTAACCCCAATGGGACTACAGCGGATATGTTCCGCACTCGGCACAAAACATAGGTAGATAGCCACGTGATACCTTTATGCAATATCAGGTTTACACTTCTTTGCAACATACTACCTTTACCTATAATAGTGACAATCTATGATCTTGTTTCCTCAGCTGCTTCTCCTTCCCCCACTGGGGCTGTGCGCTTTTCGCAGTGTAAGTCATGAAACTACTACACGCTGTTGCCTAACAGTTCCAGGTAGCCCTTCCTGCATATCGCAGTCAACAGAGAACTTACTTGTCAACATGAATGTTGTCCAATTGGCTGAGTTAGAGCAACCGGCTACTAATAAAATGATCGAGTTCCCACATTTCTCCTTCCCTTTCAAACATTCTTGCCTTCACCATACATCATACATGACTTCATCTTCTTCATTGCCGTTCTCTGAATAGAGTATCACCTCACATACCATTACCAAGTCTAGCTAGTTCAAGGCTAGTACTCACATCTGTACACAACATCTGTCCGCGGCTTAAGTCAAGATGCCGGAAGTACATGAAAACGAGGCTCTCGAAGCTTGCTCCACAGGGAATTTGTCAACCTTAAAGGGTCTTCTTCTTAGCGATGGCACGTTTCCGAGGGACTCAGCGTCTACAAAGCTCGACACACGTTGTCATACCTCGCGAACAGATGACCAATTTCATCCAAATCCTCTTCTAATATCACAAATGTTGGAGAGGGCCGCCCAGAACAGCCACACGAATATAGTCCAGTTCATCCTGGACGAATACCCCAAAACCGAACTTTATGAAAGCAGCGTTCGTCGCGCAGCACAAGGCGGATCGATCGAGCTCTACAAGGTTCTTCTATCACACGATCCAACCGTTATAGATATGGACTTCTACGATGGACGAGAATTTCCCATAACGGTGGCCCTTAACATTGACACATCTCCAGAATTCATTGGTTTCCTGCTATCCGCAGGGGCTGATCCTAATGTGGGCGCCTTCGGTGTTGACTGCCTCGCACTGGCAACCAGATCAAGGGTCAATTCTCTGAAGCTTTGCGCCATGCTCATCGAAAGTGGTGCTGACGTGAAGAAATCCTGCGCATTATCCGTAGCTGCAAGACAAGGGCGGCTAGATGTCGTTCGGTATCTCTTACAGCAAGGAGCCGATGTCAACAATCTTTCAAATGGCAGAGCGAGAGACGTCCTCGACCTTAGCCACAATTGGCCGCCTCTACATACTGCCATTGAGGAAGGATATTTGAATGTCTGTGTTCTGTTGCTGGATCATGGCGCCGATCCATACACGCTGGACAAACATGGTCGCACTGCACTGCAGGTTGCTCGAGCAAGTGAAATTCAAGAGATTGCTCGTATGCTTCAAGCTCGTGGGATTGTTGAGCACAGAGAGGGTGAACCTGCCTAGGGGCGATCATACCCGTGACTTCCATATTTAATGGAATCGTATGAGTATATTGCATCGTGTCAATATACATGTATAGACTTCCGAATGATCCTACAGCAGTATAGCTGCTACTTCTACTTGCGTGACAGGAACTATTATGGTCGATACTTTACCCACACTTTTTTGTGAGTTGAACCAGAAAGTTCCACTGGGGGAGCTGGGGTGCTTTGAAAAACAATAACCTCAATTCAAAAGAGTTTCGGCTAGCATCTACGAGTATACTTGAGAATTCCATCACATCGTTCAAAGCTTTAAGCAGCACAAAGCTTTCTGCCTCATCCAGAATTTACTTTCTTAGCATATTTCTTCACATTGGAGTATCATACCCGAAGAAAGTGTTATGTCTCGCCATGATTGCTGTTCTACTTAAGCAATCTACTATCCATCTACTTCGCTTTCTGAAATTCCAGGGACACCAAACTTCTCCCCCACCAAATCCTCGCTCATAGCCCAGAGCTTTTCTGCCGTGTTGAGGTCACTCGCCCAGGCTTTCGCGTCTGCGAATTGACAGTCGCTCATATAAAACTTCTCCCCCTTGCACAATGATCCCGGATCCAGCGCAGCAACCAATGTAGTGCTAGCTCCTTGCTCCAGCGTTTTCCATGAGTCTGCCAGTCTTTTCAGTGTAGCCTCGGCATCCTCTCGGCTCATATGACGCATGAGCTCGGTATTGATAACCCCTGGATGCACAGCCAAACTTCGGATGCCGAGCGATTTCAGTCTCTGGTCTAGAGAGACGGTGAAGAGGATATTCGCTGTCTTGGACGCCCCGTATGCTGCCATAGGGATATATGGCTGACTTGTAGGGACAGTGACTCTAGCCTTCAGGAATTCATAATCCGGCCACTCATCTGCAGGAATTTCGTCCTTTGTCTTCTCCCAGTTTATGTCGGAGAAACGGACTGGGCTGTAGCGATGGCCATTCGAGGAAAGGTTGATGATCCGAACAGAATCTGTTGAAGACGCCTTCGCAGCGGTGATGAGCTTCGGCATGATCAGATTCGTGAATAGGAAGTGGCCGACGTGGTTGGTTGCAAATTGCACTTCAATCCCGTCTTCTGAGAGGGTACGCTCTATAACAGTGGCAACGCCAGCGTTGTTGATCAGAACATCAATCAGCTCCTCATAAGCAAGAACTTCGCTGGCAGCCTTTCGGACTGAAGACTGGAAAGACAGATCAAGCTGCAAAAATCGACATGCAACTTTTGGGAAAGCAGATTGAATCTCTGAGATGACTGCGTCCACTTTCTCATTTGTGCGGCCTGTCAGAATGAGGAGCTTTGGGGATTGCGATGCAATAGCTTTGGCGGTAGCACCACCTATACCGCCTAGAGAGACACCGGTAATGAGGAAGACTCGCCCTTTGATGGACAAGGGAAAGGCGGTTGCCACCTTAAACGCACTTGTAGTATGATCAAATTCAGAATGGGTAGCCATCATTTGAGATGCAGCAACTATCGCAATTGGGCTGTTACAATCACGCCCAATTCTCTACTCGAATGAGAATAAGTGATAGACGCAGTTATGTTGTTTATCTTATAGCTGACCCTGTTCGGACTTAGCACAAAGTCCGACTGTCTACGGACTTAAGGGATAATCTGAAGAAATGACATGAGAATAGATATTGCGAGGTTCAGATAAGCATTAGGAACCAATGGAAGCTATAGATGGTTTGGGGGCCTCATCACGGCTTTCACGGTCCCAGAGGTTTACCGTTTTCGGCTCTTCCGAGCAGAGCAAAGCAGGCAAAAGGGCTCATATGTCAAAATCATGTAGAACGTTCGAACATTTACAGAAACAGACCATTTCGTCTCAGAATATTTACGAAAAGTTCACTAGGGCGATCCACGAGTGTGGAAAGGTTACGAGTTGGTGCTGTCGACTCAAACATAATATGAAATGCATCTCGATCGACTCTCGATGTCAAGGATTTATCTCACTACTGGCACACGGTAGTAATTGTCCGCCTTACAGAATTCGAGCCACGGCATAAGTGCATTAGGCACCTGCCGTAATATAGAACTTGATGAGGGAGAAAGTAATGGCATCTGTGTACGCTATTTTCGGCATGGATCTTCGATGGTTGTATGTTCTTTACAACTCTGAGTGACTTAGTGACAGTCGAAAGTACTTCACCTATGTAATCGACATTGCACCACCTGTAGCCTCAATATGTGCCATCAACTTCTCACTCATGCTTGACTCGCATGTGATTGAGATATTGAGCGCGATTAAAAATTGGCGAACGACCGACGTTTGATATGGTCGAAATTCGAGTGGTGGAAGGAAGATTTGATTAGCGTAGAATGATAGATATACAATACGGGTCGTCGCTTGCAAACACTTCAGAGGGTGATCGCTGGTCTGATGTAGACAACAGGTCTTTCCAAGACTGCATGAACGTAAACATTTGTGAAGTGACTTCTTTGAAAGAAGCAAGATCTGTTCGATAGATGCAATGGCTCGTCAGATAGCTATCTTTTTTTACTAGAAATCCGCCCTCAGCCTTCATGCATAGCAGAGGAAAGTCTCAACTGGAAACGAAATGTATCAACAATGAACGTTCCACGTATGTACCAAACACTATCATACAAATATCCACGTTCGTCGTCTGGCTTGTGAGTACTTTTTAGATTGCAGACCTCTTCTTTCACCCAGTTCAATCACTAACGATTGCGGCTGTATGCACAATCCGAGAGACAGATGTTGTAATAGATCGAATTAATCCTGTTGGACGAGAATAGTGGTTTTAAGTTCACACACGAATTACCTCCATTAGCCTTCTAGAGGCTTCCCCCCTTCTATAGCTGGCCCCCTTGCCCCAGGGTACATCAGTCGGAAGCGCAATTTTCGGAGCCGTAAGCTTCCCATCCGACTGCCATCAGGGAGGCGAGGTCGCCAGAAGCGAGGTAGACACTGTTAGTCGTGAGGTCCATCGTCACGGAGGTAGAGCAGATGCCGGGTTGGTGGCCGTAATTCAAATGGCTAGAGCTAAAGAGAGGCTGTTAGAGCAATGAGGATGAGAACAAGAGATGTTATCATCAATCCTCGCTTGCGTATTCGTTAGCTTTTGAATTCGTTCGTTTGACTAGAGTTGGATTGCGAGAGGTTCCGGGAGCTGCGATTACGAGCGCGAAGAGGGTATGGAGGTAGAGGAGAATGCTGGGGAGTGTGGTGTGCATACCGATACAGGGTAGAAGGTTGGCTTAGGCGAGAGTTGGTTTTGCATGAATCTCGAGTTGTTTGAATATGGTGAATTTAAGGAAGTAGCAATGAAGGAGAAACGACATCCGCTTTATAAATTTAGTTTCTTACTGTAGCTACACACGACGAAGGAGATACGGAAAGTAATGAAGTAACCAGCTCGATGAAACGTGATTATCGAAGCTGACCCACTGCCCTGAGCCAACTGTGGCGATAAAGAAGTTAGCAGGAAGATCAAAGACGAGGTAGAGTAGGTAAATACTAGGTGTAGTAGGATTAGGGGCTTGAAGTGTAACGCTGTTGTTGAGCACAGCAAGTGGTGGTGTAGTAAGGTATTGTACTCTGTTTGGCACGCTTGGGGCGGGGCGGAAACACCTCCGCCTTGCAATTACTATTAACTCTCTTTTATCCGGCGCTAGTGGATGGGTATTTACCCTTCGCCCACTTCTTCCTTCCTCCATAGTTCCTACCTACTAGATAGTTCAGTCAATATATCTACATGCCTATCTACCCTCTTGTCCTCGTACACCAAGATGGTGCTCTTCTCCTAGCTTTATACTGACTATTATTGTCGGCGTGAAGCCCACCTTCTCACTGGCCGTTCCTCATGGATGGGCTCCCCCAAGCACCTCCTCCCCTTCCACGACCGTCCACTTTACCTCCACATTCTTGAGCTGCTACGGACCTTTTGCTGCGTCGCCGATAAGATCTATGTCTCCGTCAATTATCCAGAACAAGCTGCAAGGTTTAACCTGCCTAAGAGCTGGCAAGATCGCGTGACCTTCCTTTACGACGCCTCCAGTCAAGACGACTCGATTCCCTATGTAACGGCCAAGGCCAAACCTAACGATAAAGGGATCGGTCCCGCCGCTGGACTGCTTGCTGCTTATAAGAACGACCCTCACGCCCATTGGCTGGTGGTAGCGTGCGATTATCCCCTCCTTATACCCGATGCGCTTCAGCAGCTATATGACGCTTACGAGGAACCGGTGACAATTTTCGTGAACTCACAAGGGTGTTGTGAGTCGCTGCTAGGAATTTGGGGTCCTTACGCGTTATCGAAGCTCGAGAGCAATGTTGGAGGAGGATGCACGGGCCCAAGCATGGTGGTCAAAGAATTACAAGGGCGACTGATCAAGCCGGGCGTAGATTTATAGATTAAGGGTGCAAATACCAAGGAGGAATGGGTAGATATCCTGGAACTGGTGATTGATACAGGGAATGTCCCACGAAGATGTTGACGGTGAGGGGCCACATGGAATGGGCAAGCTATTTCGAGAGCCAAGCCCAACCCTAGTCTTGTCTCATACATTACTGTCTAATTAGGAGGAACCATATCTTAAGGGCTATAAGAGATATCATCAGTCCACGGCGAGAAGCTACCACACCCTACGCTAAGCCACCACCGGCATCTATAATATCTCAACGAGTTATTCCAAGCGAAGGAGGGTGCAATGGAAGACATTTTACAACAGGTTCTGCCGGCGAATGTTCAGACCAACTCGGGATAACCACCCAGCAATCGGCTTCGAGCAAAGGGCTTATCAGACTAGATCCTTGCTTTGCAATTAGCTTCACTTCCGATACCTCCCCAGATACATCTGAAACCCTTGCAAAGCAACCAAAGCTTCATACGCCTGATTCCACCCTTGTCGGCGTTCTGGAAAGAGAGTGTCACACGAGGTACGAGATGTACCTTTTGAACTTATCTCTGTATCAGCCTAGATTGTGAGGGCATATGGTTTGATTGCGCTGCGTATATCTTCCGAGATCCGCCGCATGATCTTGATACCGTAATTCACCTCAAGGTCATGTACAAGGTCCGGTATCAATCTATCACAGATCTCAACAAGTACATCGATGGCTTCCAAAGTTATAGTCATCCAATGGTCAAGGAAGCGCCTTCGGGGCGAGAGGTTCTTGATATCCTTCGCATTAGGCTTGGAGCTCTCTACGTTTTGAACGGAACGAAATTGCTGTTCTTTCACCTCTGATATTGCTTCGCTGGTACTGTTCCGGCACTTTTCGACTTTGACGGCTCCTGATTTGAGCAATGGTTGCTTGGATATGGGATCCCAAAGCTCTATTTATTTCGTAAGTATTTCGTAGTTTAATCTGCGAACCTATTGCTCACCTTGCGTCAATTCGTTCGCTGCTCTGGCGATTTTGTTTGAAGCATCAAAATAACCATAATGGAATGGAATGAATATCTGCCCCTTTGCTATTTTTGTAATGGTCACAGGCATTTGTACGGCACCTCCTCTTGACCTGATTGTCACTTGTTCTTCTTCCTCGACGTTCAATGCCCTAGCGTCGGCTTCCGATATTTCGACCCTCGGTGCGAAGGCGGCATCTTCTAGTTCTTTTGACCTGCCGGTCTTTGTTCGGGTATGGAAATGGTACATCAAACGGCCAGTTGAGAGCTGCAATGGGTACTCGTCATCTGGTCCCTCGATTACTGGGAGATAGTCTGCCGCTTTGAGGATCGCACGCTCACGTGTCATGGCCGTAGGATGCACAATATTCAATGTTCGTATAGAAAACACAATCGGTAAATAGTCTCTTCGTTCCTTCTGGGTTCTCTTTATTGCATGGTCATTGAATTTCAGACCCAACAGTCAGCTTCTCATATGTCATTCCAGTATAGTCACATGGTCTTCCTGCAGACATCTTATTCCATGCTTCAAACGCGTCGTTCTCGTTTGTTCATGGCAGAAGAGGCTCGCCATCTTTGTCTCTGAAATTCATACATCTGAAATAGCTCTGAAAGATTTCGAAATCGCTTTTTGCTTCGCCAAAAGGATTGACGGCTTTGTGAGACAAATGCACAGTACGATCAACATTTGTGAAACATTCAGTCTTTTCGGCCCACTGCGCTGCTGGTAATACAACATTCGCAATAGCCGTCGACTTTGTCATGAAGATGTCTTGACAGACAACAAATAACTTGAAATTCGTGAGAAGCTCCCTTACTCTCGAAAGGTTTGACAGGCTAAGTAGTGGGTTTGTACCGCTTATCCAAAACATTTGTATCGTACCTGAGGCAATGTACTTGAGCATGTTGTGAATGTGGGTTGGCTGATTCCAATGTGGGATCTTTTCGAGCTCGATATTTCATACGTCGGCCATTTTCTGAGTTTGTTTCGGAAGTCAGGGAACTCTTCATCACATCCACTTTCTCGATTATTCTATGCCGTTGGTTGACCGTTCATCTGGTAAATCCCGCTCCCTGGCTTACCAATCAAGCCTCGAAGAAGGTTGATATTATTGATTTGACACGCGCTGGCGATGGCTTGATTTGCCTGGTATACACCTTGAAGCGCGGTGGACAGGAGACTTTTCATCCCCCAGCAACAGCATCAACAGCCGCCTAACAGGAATCGCAATTCTCACTCAACATTCTCGACGGCTTCTCGTCGTTCTCGCATACCTCACCTTCGCTCCCGCAGTAGTTCTATTCCTTGCGGTCGGTGCAGCCGGATGCGAAGAGGACGTTGCAGAATTCGCACTTTGTTGGGTGGTTTGGGGTTGTGGCGGTGTTGGTCTGGGGTGGATTGGTGATTGTAGGTGTGGTAGTGTGTAAATGCAGGTTCCGGCTGGGATGAGAGAGCGAGAAAGGGAGTCGATAGTCGAGGAAGGAGGAGCGGTAAAGGAACTGAGAAGGCAGTGGCTTGGATATAATATTCAGCTGTTTTTCACGAACAATCGAGCAGTGCCAAATTTCTAAAGGTTGCTGTTCTGTGGGTATATCTGATGGGAAGGCTGCCGATGTGGTTGATGCTTGAAGACAAGCGGGACAAGAGATGGTAGGGGCTTGCGGAAATGGAGTTGTTTATTTTCGAAGATGAGGCTGGTTAGGGGAGAGGGTAGGGAATGAATGGTGGAGAGCGCGAGGCTTGCAGGAGAAGGCTCCGGTCTCAGAGAATGTCCTGGTTGCAATCACAAAGTTTCCATGAGTACTTCTGCCTGCATCGACACCATAACAGTCGGAGAACAAAGCTTGATGATGAGGGGGTGAGGCTATCATGTGCTAACGTGTAGTAAAGAAGTGTTAATGCAACAGATAGGTCCAAGCTTGCCGGTAATGATAGCCTGTTTAGCATTTTTCTTCATGGCGAGGGGCAAATTTGATAGACTGTTTCGAGAATGGCGATGTGAAGTGAAGTTGAAACGACTATCGTTGAAAATGAGATCTTTTCCATTGACTGTTGGTTTGACGTCGGCTTTCAACCAGGCAAAGACGGTGTTCGTGCCTGACCTGTCACGCTCTACTTCCCTTCACGTTCCTTGATTATTTCCATGTCTAGCAGCCGGATAGAGAGCTTCCTTGAAGATAATAAACCGATTAACTTTGTTTGCGACATGGTGTACTTCAGTATCTATGCGACAATATCCCAAGGGTGAAATGGTGGCTAAAGTGTAAATAGCTGAAGAGAAGATGGTAACAGGAACAAGGAAATTAAGAATGCGCTCATGTTCAGAATCAGACTCCGAGCATTCAAGGTTCAAGTCTTTAGTCAACATGTTAATCGCATAATCGACGTCGTTATGAGAGACATGCCTTCTGGAACAAGGAATGCAATGTTATTTTTGCTTGAACAAGAGGAAAGAGGAATTGCATCCGAAGCGCCTGAAACTAACAAGACCAACTAACAAGAGCATTGTTACACCAGAAGAGATACGTCTCCTTTTTCTTTGTCTCATCACAGTCTCCTTCTTTCTTTCGTCCATGAGCTTAAAGACTCCAACCGTTATACCTCACCATTCATCTCATCTTTAGTTTTCGACATTCCCAAGACCTAGAGCCCAACTTCTCATCAGCTCAAATCACGAACTTTATCCACGACCCAATCATCCTCGGATTCTGGCTCAAAGATCGCAACTATGTGTCAATACTCTGAAATACTATACGACTGTGGCCATTGTCAACGCCGTGAGTTTGACTTTTGCAATGATGTCGAGTCGTGCACCCCCAAGAAAATGGAGGTGTGGGTGTTGAAGTATATTTGCAACGAGTGTCAGGTGGGTGTTGATGCTATCGTGGCGGAGAGTTTGGCAGTGTACTTGGCGGAGATGAATGTGACTGAAGGGGATTGAGGGGTCGATTGTCTAGCTATTTTTCCGTGCTTATACTTGAAACGCTTGCTTGTGAGATGTGGAGGGCTGCGAACGGCGTAGCCGCAAATTGAACTTGATATTTCATCGTCAACAAATGAATTTAGATTCTTGATGGCATCAGTGTTCTTCAACGTGTCTTTCCTTAGACGAAGAAGTCCTTGATGTGCTTCACAACTACATCAGGAGCCTCCTCCGGAATATAATGTCCACAATCAACACTCCTTCCATCAACTTCTCCCGATGCATGCACCTCCTTCCACTCACTGATGGCATCATAACTCTTTTCGATAACCCCCTTCTTCCCCCATAGCACCCGAACTGGACACTTTACGAGTCTGTTAGCCTCGATATCTTTTCTTGCTTCCTCCATATCAATACTGGCACCTGCCCTATAATCTTCACACATGCCATGCACAGCCTCGGGATTCGCAAGCATCGAGATATAATAAGCTAAACACTCGTGGTCGAAAACACCCATACCAGCTCTCCCAAAGAACCTTTCGGCAAAAGCCATGGGGCTGTGAGTGATAATTGTTTCTGGGAATGGGGCGGCTTGAATGAGGAGAAACCAGTGAAAATAGGCCGTGGCAAATTCTTGGTCGGTTTTGTTGTACATGGCCAGGGTAGGACAGATGTCTACAAGGATGACTTTGCGCACAGCTTGAGGGTAGTCGACACACAATTTATGTGCGACTCGAGCGCCACGGTCATGAGCGCCTACGTAGAACTGATCGAATCCGAGGTCCGCCATTACATCGATGCAGTCTTTGGCCATGGCGCTTTTGGCATAGAGCTTGTGGTGCTCATCACCAATTGGTTTGGAGGAGGCCCCATAGCCCCGTAGATCGATCGCAATGACAGTGAAATCGTTGGTGAGCTTTGGGGCAATTAGGTGCCAGATGTGGTGGCTTTGGGGAAAGCCGTGGAGAAGCAGAAGCGGTGGTCCTGAACCGCCTCGAATTCCATGGATGTTAAGGACTGGCTGTACAGCGATATCGAAGGGCTTGAATTCTTCAAACATCCTGTCGTAGAAATCAACTAATCAGGCAACTTTACCATATCGATTTTCACAGTTGCAGAAAATGGTTTACCTTCAACCCCTCCACGCTCACCGACGCCGCGTCAAAATCACGCCTCGGTCTAGGGTTAGGGTTCAACGCGGGATTATTTCCGCGAACGGCAACTAGTATTCCTTGTGGTCACTGCGAGCAAGCATCATACCCTTTCGCTTCTTCTTCTTCCTCTTCCTCTTCTTCTTCATTACCTGCAGCTAACCTTTCAGTAACAGCCCTTACGAGACTGACATCTACCACCTTCGGCGTGTAGCGCCGAAAAACACCTTTTCGTCGAAACCCATCGTCTCCGATGCAAGCCTCTCTTCCAGAGGATAACAGGTAGCACAAGGCGAAACGGCCTTGATGAGCGGGCAAGCACACTATGGAAGCTAGAGGCTGTGGCAAGAGTGCTTTTACACTCACCATGCAGATGCTCAATCCGAATATTATCATTACCACAACCCGCTCATGCTAGATATACGCGCGATGGACTTAATACAACACTTGTGATAAGAGCAAGGACCAAAGACGACAAGTAGGACCACAAATATAGCGAGTGGAGGCCCGGGGAAGCCGAAGATGGGTGGGGGGATACAGATGGGCCAAGAGTCTATCGCGTCCCGGCCGACCACTGCTCGGACTCATGATATTTACGGATTTGTTGCGAAAGCGATTTTCGAGCGCTAATTCCAATGGGGACGTTTCGAATTTTAAAGTTGACACGTCACCAACGACGAGTTGGTCTCTTTTCAGTTGCATTTCTCGTATTGGCTTCTTAGAAACGCTTTGGTAATTCTCTCGAGTATGAAACCACCAAAAGCGAACCAACCCTTCTATTCTCTTGACGTCCTATGTGGAGTTGACATCTTGTCATGTTTGTTTCTCTTGCTTCTTGTCTATTCTGACTCTGGCCGTGCCCGTCTTATATGACGGTGAAGCAACACAAAACAATGAGTGAGGCTGGACAGATCTAGTCCGGCGACATTCACAGCATATTCTCGCATCAATTCGTCCTGAAATGCGAAATCTCAACCTTTCCGTCGTTATTGCACATTGAACTCGACTGTACTGATTATACATAATGTGAAGGTACATATAACAATGTTTGGTTGAGTGAGTATTCAGCTTTGGATGAACCATCCACCAAGCGCCGTAGCTCCTTAACATTCAAGATGTGACCACAGCATTTGGATGTCCGGCGGGTGTTTCCAATGGTGCTGATACACAAGCAGTAGCGCTATCGTTGGTTGAAATCAAGGATGGAAACTGGAATAGCCTGGGGTCGATTCCGCAAGGCCGGACATTGGTTGTGATGAGAGTGCTATCAAACCTAGAGCCTGGAGTATATGCATAAAGAACGAGACTTGGCTGGGTGAATCCGGGAAGCGCTACGAGATTGTTAGGGTAACTCTAAGAGCCCAAAGCTTGGAAGTCGGATTCGTGGCATAAGCTGGCTACTTACGAGGCACGATAATTGCACCACCGGTACCTCGTCGCACGCAAAAAGTCATGAGAGACTCAAAAGCTGCTACGACATCGAACCATGTGGAGTAACCGAGGGGAAAAGTGAAAGGGACTGCACCGGAATGGGTAGTATAGCTTAACAAAGCAAGTCGGAATTGACCTGGCATTAAATCAGCATAATCACAGTGCCCTCACTTTCGAAAATCTGCGGGCGCACCGTGGCCAAAAATCTTTGGTAGCTGTACTATCGGAGCTAGGTTTGACAGTGGTGCAAAGGGTGGGGCTTGTAGTTCAGGCTGAACAAAAAGCCGCGTAATCGTGTCTGCTGTGGGTATTTGATGAGGAGGGACAGGTTTATCCTGTGCAGCAGGTCGTCCAGCCCATAGTCCACACCAGACAATATCATTGACCGCCATACCCGAGATTGTGTTTCCTGCCACGACACCAATAATCCACAGGAAGATTACTATGAGACGGCAAGACGCAAGGACCATAACCAATGTTTCCCAAGCGGGGTGTCAAGCTTGATGGAAGACTATAAAGCGACCTTTGAGGGCCATCTGTTATATCTTACGTTCCTGCCGCCTGTACTGTGCAAGTGCGGTGGTTGATCATCCGACGCCGCGTATAGACTCACAAGAAAAAAGCTGTCAACCCGCTTGTAGACAGAAAATATTCACAATGCGTGGCGAGAATACCCGAATCCTTGGCTAGTGATACAAAGCATCTGTGATATGTCGATTTCAAGATATCCTCTACGAAGCCCAACAAGTGTAGAATCTAGCAGCGGCTAGCTGTCAAGTCTACCTTTCAATGATTTAGAGGGAAGAATTTCGAGCGACTGATCTATCTTCGACCGCACGTCTATTCTCATGTCGAATGCGGGTCATCAGCGCTTGTTCGGGATCGTCGCTTGTGTTCATGGTACGCGGGAGAAAGCTTTCCTCTACGCGATATTTCAGATCATGCAGTTCCAAGAAGTGATTCCATGACATCAAAAATCGGACATCTCAGCTTCCTGAGGACTCGAGGTTCCGTCCGTCCCTGGCTGACATAGGTTGCTTCAGCGGAAACGTCTTGAACAATGCGCTTGACGTGGGGTCGAATATTATGGTGTCTGGCATGATGGTGTAGAGCTGCGCCAGCCATTGCCAAAGTAAATATCTCGGTGTTGGGCTAGGGTTAAGTCATCGCTTCCATATATAGATGCTCCTTCAAAATGCGCTGCTAATTTCTCTTAGTTGGGTTTGTGAGCCAAATCTATCCGTGACGATCACCCAAGGCAAAATATGACAGTTGCAGTTGGCCTTGCCCCGGTAATCCATGTCAGGCGTGCACTTTCCTTCGGTGTATTTGGAAATACCCAGTATGAGCAAGGGCAAATAGGCAAGGCATGAAGTACATGTGCCTTGTTCAGCTTTCTCCCTTTGGTAGATGAAATCTCTAGATACGAATCTTGGGGGAAACATATGGCCGGATCATAGCCGGGGAGCATCCTCTAGACTTGGGTTTCCACTTCTTTGCTAGGAAGGCTGGTGGTGCAGTGTCGCATCTGTCTGTTGGAACATGCCATACCTGCGTGAATAGGCCAACGTCGAGTGTGTTGACATTTTAGCGAAAATGACCGGGTGGTTATCAGACTGCGCGAATGGTTTCATAATAACCAACGCTGTTTACTTTCGGACCTTGTCTGATCAAGGATTACGGTATCACTACAAGCGGCTATGCGCCGAGCTATGTATGTTCTAGTGAGTGCGAATATACGAAAGACAGTAACCTCCCGCCCGTCACCTGTCCCAGGCATTCCATTGCCTGTACTGTTTGTATCAAGCTTAATAAATGTCTAGATTGGCGATTATCATGGCACTTTGGCAAGTGTAGTAACCTCTGAAGGCATGACAGCCAAGATTGAGGTTGGCACATCAGAAGTCGCCCGGTTCTCTTCTGCGGTTAAAGGGTATTGTATGCGCATAGAGCGCTTGGTCGTGCACCAATTAGGCGATATTTAGGCTACGAAATGCCTGAGCGCTCGAATAATACGCTGCGCGTGGGAGATCAGTCTCGTGCTAGAATTGGAGTCCGTCATCGTTGAGCTGAAGAGTACATATGGCGCCGCATGGGGCAGCGAAGGATAATTGTTTTTGTATATTTTCAAGTCTGCCTCTTCGACTTCTTGAAGATGCGTTGTCAATATGTTATGATATTTGCTGAAACACCAAGGCTGACACTGCTTCTTTCCTTGCTTGCCGGTGTTCTTGCCTCTCCGCTGCAAGTGGCCAGCTCAACAACGTTGACTCAATCATCGCCGGCGCCTATCCCATATTCCTTACTTGGTCCTCCGAAGCCCGTCGCGCCGCCGAATCCGGTTCCACCCGTACCAGTTCCGGTGGACCCGGTATGTCCACCTACTCTTGGGAAGCCTCCTGTCAGCGATTGCCTTGCTGCGGCCGCCTTGATACCTAGAGACCCTCGGCAAAGTCCGATTTTGCGAAATTTTTATGTCCGGGAGAGCGATCGTAATGTTTCAATGGAAAATGTGAAGCTGCCGTACGAAAGGACTGTCGGTTAGTACTCTACACATTGTGTCAAGTTTTGTTCGATTTGGAGATTTACCTATTGATTCTTGGATACCTATAGGTGGCTGCACAGTTCAAGTGATTTTAGCAACATCGTTCTCAGATATACCTCACGACAAGGCATACTGGAGTCAGATCTGGGGACCTGTGCGGAACATCAATCGCATATGCGTTCAACAACAAGGCTACGGCGGGATTGTCATCAAGAATGGTCTGAGATCCCATCCCTTCACGTTGTCTAAAACCTATATCTGACAGCTCGCACATAGGCCTAGAAGACAAGCTCGAGATCGTCGTCTACGCAGAAAACTCAATCTATGCAAAGACCCACATCCTCCGCAATTCTCCCGACCCAGTAGCGAGGTCGATCGCGCTGCAGGAGCTCCTGGAGCTTATGGATCTTACTCGTCATGCACCAACGCCTGCCCAGGTGGATGCTATAGCTAAGGCGCTGGCGGCCAACGGGACCATGGATATTGGCCAGGCGATGGCTGCTAGTGGGATATCAACAGCGAGTCAAAGTACTGCGTCAGCCAGTAATCGGACTTGGGTGCCGACATTGTCGGTTCCCGGAGGGTTGACGAATGTTACGGGCGGTGTCGACAATACTTTGTAGACTGGAATGGAGCCTAGCGAACCGTGCTCAATGCCTTCGTAGCTTTGAGCCTTTGCGAGTTTCGCCAGCACTACCCACAGCTTCCTGTACTTACTGCCCGGTTCTGACAGCTCAACAACATTGAGACAATTGAGATGCGTAGATTCAAAGCCTCCGTAGTCTTGACTGAACAAACAACAACAAAGATCTTCGATCGACGGGCACGTGAGGCTCAACACTTTGCAGTATACCACGTAGCTGCTACACGGTAGCATGAAGTTCTCTCACCTGTTTATGAGAATGTATCCCCATAACATCGTCAAACGCGCGACTGGAGAAGCAGAGATGCGATGCAGAGCTGGCTGAATCGGGAATAAAAGTGGGTTTTTGGCCTGATGCATATCCGGCTAGCCTGGTACGGGAAGCGGGAACGCTATGCTGCTTTCGGCTTCTACCGAGAGGTTTCAGTCTGCGGCCTTCCCTGCCTTCTTGCTCTTTATTTCCTTTTTAAAATTCACCATCACGAGGATCGTTCATCAATATTTACGGTCACACACACGGCAACGCCTACCAGATTGTGAAACAGCAACAGCAATGAAGAACTCTAGGACAAGTATACTCCACCTTTACATCGCACGCGAGTTACCTCTTGTAATACATCTTTGAAATGTCATATCAACCTCTCGACATCGAAGACGAAGCTTCTCCCGGCTCTTCCCTCCTGATCTCCTAATCTAGATACGTAGAGGCCAAGTATGGTAGTCGTAGACTATATCACGTCTTTGAAGAGTAGAGACTGTATACGGCTATTTCCGTTGCCGCTGGAACGGTAATGTGCTTTTTGGGCTACGAACAAGGCGTCTTTGGCGGCATCATCGTTGGCCATGAGTTCCAAGAGTGCTTCCATCGTCCCTCGCTGTCACTTACGGGTTTTGTGACGAGTATCTACGATTTGGGATGTTTTGCTGGTGCCTTGGCTGCGCTGCTTGTTGGCGAATGGCTGGGCCGAAAGCGCATGCTCATTAATTTTACTTTTATCATGGCGATTGGTATCTTGATTCAGAGTTCGGCGTCTTCGATGAATCATTTCTTATGGGGTCGGTTCATAGCCGGTATTGGTAACGGCGGCAACACCGCTATGGCTCCAGTATGGCATGTGGAGACTTCGCACCAAAACGCCAAAGGCAAGGCTGTGTTCAAGGAGACGGTGGTCAATGTGCTAGGCTTTGTCGTGTCGAATATTATCACTCTAGCGTTCAGCGGCCTCACTACCAAGGGCTCAGTGGCGGTTTCCTCTCGGCATTCAACTTATTTTCGTTTTTATTATCCTTGCCATGGTACCTATGTTGCCACGATGGCTACTTGCTAGAGGAAGAGAAGTAGAAGCGAAGAATGCGCTAGACTAGTCTCGACGGAGAAAAAAGTGATGCTGCGTTCTTGAAGATTAGGAATTCTGTACGTCAATAAATGGCCGTGCAGGCTTCATGGTCCCAGATCCTCAGAGGTGGTCAAGCGACCAGGTGTATGTTGCTGGGGATGCTCCTCCAAGTCTGGTACGCAACTACCTTTGCCGTTTCGAAGTGCCGACTGACCCTTCATTAGCCAGCAACTCACAAATATTAGCGTTCTGTGCTATTATCTTCCACTAACACTACACAAAAGTGTAGGCTTATCCAAACTTCCCTCACGTCTATTAGCTACCGGCAATGCTGTGTGCTACATGCTCGCAACCGCAGCCTCTTTATTCTTCATCGAGAAATTAGGCCGAAGACCCCTTCGCATGTCATGGCCGCTGCCCAAGCAGTCGCTTTCCTCGGTGTCGCCATCAGCACGGAAATTGGAGGCGACGATGGCGCAAAACTTATCCCTGGTCTATTGGCCACTGTCTGCATATCGCTATACCCCCTCGCCTTCAAATTCGGCTGGGTATCGATTCCCTGGCTCTTCCCCGCCGAAGTCAACTCTCTCAGTATGCGGACCAAAGGCACCGCTCTCGCGACCGCGATGGACTGGCTGTTCAACTACATTGTCGCGCGGACAACTCCAATTGGCATTCACTACCTCCACTGGGGCCAGTACCTAGTCTACGCAATTCTCAACGCAGCCTTCATGCCAATAGTGTACTATCTTATCGTCGAGACCGCTGGTAAAAGTCTCGAATAGATCGATCGGTGGTTCATCTCAAATGCAGGGTGGCTGGTGCATAAAGCGGATCACTCCTGGGCACCTGAAATTAGCAATGTGAATGATGAGGAGACTCTGGGTGGCGCGGATGGTGAATATAAGGGGATGGTGAAGGCGTATGAGGAAGCGGATGAGGGTGGAGAGAAGCAGTTGCGTCGATTGTATGCCTCTCCTTCACCTCGGTTATTGTACCTTCGCTACCATGGTTAGCAATAGATATAATGTGATCGGTATTGACTGGTGGTATATGGGATCAGCTAGCGTTGGAGGGGAGACAGGATGACCATGGTTTGCAAGGTTCTCATGAACGGAGCGGAAATCAACGTTAAAGAATAGACCAAGATACCCCGGATATTGAAACATATCAATAGACCCAGCCTTTCCGAATACTTTAAAGCAAAACCATTGAGACCAAATTAGCCACTTTAACGATTCCTCCCGGTAAAAGTCGGATTTTCAATTCAATCTCTCAGCCGCAGTCTCAATAGCCGCATACGCATCATCCTCATGCACATCGATCTCATACCATCCGACAAAGATATACTCATCTGCTCCCCACACTATGAAGCCGTCCTCTCCGGTGTTCTATCTCCCACATATCAGCATTCACCATTAGGTCCCCTTCTTCACCTTTGGGGCACTTTCGGAAAGTTCCTTCATTCATAGATACGAGGAACGGAACAAAATAAGGGAACGCACGGTCTGACATCTCAAACTCCGCGGGTAGTCAAACCATTGCACAGCAAATTCGCCACCAAACACTCGCATGCGTTTTGACTCGGCTAGCTCTCTGCTGACGAGAAAGCGGATTATGCGGTCGGCTTCTTGTTTTGTGATCTGTAGAGCGACATACCAGAACTTGTTAGAGAAAGAATTGATATATAGGAGATTTTTGTAAAGATTCTTGCAGATACGGTGACGGCTAAGTTCTTAGGGACCCTTTACTGATTATGAAGCAAAAGCATTTGGTAGTTCTGGGGGGAAACGTACAGAGTTATCAACTGTCTCAGCGAGTATGTTGCCGCTATGGCTGAAGACGGTACCGCGGGAGATTGAGTCGTTGTCGGTTAGGGTTTTGAGAACATCTGGATTGGTTCAGCCTCAGCGGAGTCCGTTTGAAGGTCGGGATTTGGGGACATGCCTTGGCCTCTTGGCTTGTCCATGTTATTTGTGCATGGATGAGTGAGGGAGCTTGATTAACAGTATTAATCATTGCTTGGAGAATGGGCTTGGGTAGCGCGCGGCTATCCGCGGGTATGAGCTCGTCGGGGACAGAGGCGGAAATAGCCGAACCATATTAGTCAGCGAAGAAGGGGTCAAATACTCGGCTGTAGCTCAGAGAATTCATTATCCTTTTGCAACCTAAATTGTAGGAACCAATAGTAGGATTTTCAGTTGGCGACCATGCCGCGATCGATTCTTTTGCTAGAAGAATCAAACGCTCAAAGAGTTACTTGATAAGCCTAGAATCGAAGGACTGAACCTAGAAACCCACCTAGAATCGAAGGCTTGAACCTAGAAAATCATAACTTCTCGGAAATTTACTGTGAGTCGGACGTCAGAAAGGATACCAAGTTCAATTGCAATATCGATTAGTTCTCTGAATACCTGGATATCGGAAGATCGAGATCGCGGTTCTGATTCCCTCCGCCATACCTTACCAATTCTACGATCATGAAGATCCAAATACTCTCTGACCTTCATCTCGAATCCCCCAAAGCCTACGACATCTTCGAAATCGAGGCTAAGGCACCCTACCTTGCTCTGCTTGGCGACATAGGTAACATCGTCTCGCACAAGGATGAATGTCTTGCTTTTCTTACGCAACAGCTCCGGCAGTTTCAGGCAGTTTTCTTCGTGCCTGGCAACCACGAAGCGTACCATTCCAATTGGACTGAAACTCTTGGCTTTCTCCGTGCTTTTGAGGAACATGTACGTGGAAAGGCGGGGCTTGGAGAGTTTGTCCTGCTCGAGCGCAGAAGGTTTCGAATCCCGGAGACAAACATCGTGATCTTAGGCTGTAGTCTCTTCTCGGCGATTCCACCTGAGCGTAATAAGGATGTCATTGTTGGACTAAATGATTTCTTTTGTACCGACGATTGGGATGTTGAGGCTCACAACAGGGCACACGAGAGGGATCTGGCTTGGCTCAATTTACAGGTCTCGGAGCTTAAGCACACCCCTGGAATCAAGATTGTGATACTTTCACACTGGAACCCGACAACAGATTCCCGCTCGCTTGATGCAAAGCATGCTAAAAGTCCGATCTCCAGCGCCTTCTCCAGTGATTTATCGGAGGAAATCTGCTTCAAAAGTCCCAGCGTCAGGCTCTGGGCTTTCGGGCATACGCACTTCAATTGTGATTTTACCGTGCCTCGTAATGAGGGCGTCAGTAACATCAGACTGTTGGCGAACCAAAGGGGCTACTATTTTGCTCAGGCAGAGGGATTCGATGGAGCAAAGACCGTGGATGTATGAGCATGAGGTCAAAATACTTCCCCAGGAGATGTGGACTTTGGGGAAGTGATATTGAAGTCCTATGTGCGCCGCACAGCGGACGCCGGACTGTGGAGGCCTTGGGTGTGCTTCAGCAACTGAGCTATAGTGCCTAATGAGAACACCTTGCAAATAAAAACAAAACCGTCGGACTCGCCTAATCTGCGGCGAGCTTCGAGCTAAAGTGCCTTCCAGGCGATTTACAATCCTCAGAAGCCCTTCCCCGATGTGCCAAGAGCCTCTACTAACTCCTTTGACCACTGACGAACTGGCTTCCTTTCCGTTTTCAAGTTTTCATAAGACGCTCTCAACGGCTCTGGAAGCAGTTGTGCATCCAAGAATCCATCGTCTTCAACATACATCATCATATAGTCAACCATAGCAAGTGCAAATAAACCAATACGCTTGTTCAAATCACGCACATATAGACGCATGAAAGCCTCCAGTAAGATGTGAGATTTAAGAACGATGACAGGATATCGATTCGACTTGAAGAAGCCAGATCCGCGCGCCGGACGCCATGGTGGGAGAACGGTCTGATCAGACGCCAGAAGGTAAGGCGAAGGAAGTTCCACATTACGGGCGGAGAGCAGCGAGCTCTCCAGCGCTGGTAAGAACCAGATCGTGTCGGATTGTAAATATAACCCCACTGTAACGTCTTCTATATCCTTGATATGCATGTGCAAAGCTGGGGACGGCGTAGGCCTGTCTAGGCTGATTGTTTCGCAGGAAGTTTGGTTGGGACACGGCACCAGGTTCTCGATCTGCCTGAGAACCTTCTCACTGACATGAAGACAGTCATCTCGAATGATGAAGTCGATGGACTTGTAATATATTAGCTAGGTTCTAGTATCATTCCATACCATACTCAGAAGAGATCTTACACTAATCATTGAAGGTACTCCATGGACATTCAGCAGGAAATGACCCCAGAGGACGCAAGGGACCTGGGACGAGTTGAGAGCCTGAGAAATTGCCAGGATCAAAGGCTCCGACATAGCTATGATCGGCAACTTGGTCGTCTGAGTAAGGCATTTCAGCGACGATAGTCAACACTGTCTGGGAGAGGTGCTGCCGTACGAGTATTCTGCAATTCGTTGCCTAAGGCAACAACTCAGTGCCTTTAAGCGAAGGATGAGCTTAGGGTGGGGCACGGATACGTCATCTGCTGCACCGTTGCACGGACCCAACTTCCACCACCTATATCTTCCTCAATATGAGCTCAATTGATGCAGCTTTGGCCTCTCTGGCTTCGCTAGAATCAGGCGATCAAGTCAATATCATCAAAACAGCTAGGAAATTTGAATGTGACCGTTCTACCCTTTTCAGACGATATCGCGGCGTTACCGCACCCCGCGAAACTCAGTACTAGAACCAACGAAACCTCAACGATCAGCAAGAAAAATTTCTAGTCAAATACATAGATCGCTTATGTGCACGTGCCCTACCATCTAGCAGGCAAATGATCCGAAATTTTGTCAGCGAGATCTGCGGTAAAGACATGGGGAAAGAATGGGTTTCGCGCTTCCTAAAGCGCCATCATGTTGACCTGGTTAATCATCTCATCAACGCAATTCTTGGAATTTTTTTCTTCTTTTTATTAAGCATGATCGACAGCGCTATTGTGTCACTTGGTTAGCTTGATGCTCTCTTGATATCGAATTTATCACACTGTGCTCTATTAATCATGTCATTTGAACCAGTGTCGCGGGGTTGCATGCACATCCCCGAGCAGGTTAGTAGGTCAAGGGCAGAGGCCGGGGTCAGGGGACGATAGGAGAGCCGGGGGCAATCCTCGGCGTACATATAGATTCCTTTCCGGCATGTAGATAGACGGAGGGAGAGACACACATTTTACAGTACCTTTCTACTAGTACGATCATTGCACGTGTCTGTTGTTTGCTCACCCTGTTGCTTCTACAGCTCCCTATACCGCACCTGTACCCTATCCCTCGACACCAGCAAAACTTTCTTTGAAGAGTGAAAAAGAGAGTAAAGAGTTGCGTGACGAACTTGTGATTGAAATTTGATGAATGAAAAGATGAGAGCAGTGAGACTGTGAGAGAATGAAAGAAATGATAACGAAAAAATACCTAGACGGTTTTGTAACTTCTATCAAGAGTAAAAAATTATGATGCATTATCAAAAAAGAAAAGTTTCGCTTCAAAAGTAATAGCAGATAGTTGAAAGTAAAACATATTCGAACCACAGAATACAGTAACAACTCGCAATAAAGAACACGGAAAACTAACAGGCTAGAAAACACACTTGGAAACATGAACATCAAAAGATATTGATTCCTCACCCCATCACCAACCCCCGTATCGAACAAACCCATCCCCCACCCCACCCCACCCTCACCACCCTCCCCCCATCACTTTCAGAAACAATTCAATCTCCAAAATCCTCAAAAACCTCCCTCATAGACCTCACCCACCTTCACGAAACCACAACAGCAAAAACGCAACCAAAAAGAAAAAAGACGAAAAGAACACTTCCTACAACCCAAAACGCAAGCAACGAAGACAGTCGACGCGAACAAACCCCCATGAAAAGCACAGAGCAGCGCAGAGCAGCGCAGCGCTCGAAAAAAAAACCCAAAGATAGCGAACAGCCCTAGCATCATCGACCCAGACAGCAACGGGTTTTTTTCTCCCAAGCCAGATCTAAGATAAAAGCCTCTCAACACCCAGTCTGCACCAGTTCTATTTCTATAGTGCAGATCTCTCGATACCCCAGCTAACGCTTCAAAGACGCCCAAAGCAACAATAATAACAACAAACGAAACACCCGATCCCCGGTATTGGGGCTGAATGGTCGTGGTAGATGGGAAGGAGCCCGCACTGGAGATGTGGGGGGGGGGGGGGGTCTATCTGATGGAAGTCGTAAGTGCATTTTTACGGAAGTGGAAGGGAAGGAGGGAGGGAGGGAGGGAATGAGAGCGTTTGGCGCCGATAGCGCTGGCGCGTCTGCGAAGGCGGCGGTTCAAGAAGCGTAGATCGCATTGTCTGCGCGAGTAATTGGGCTAGCTATAAGTGAGGATGGTAGCAAGAATAGGGGAAGCATTCGCCCGTCTTCGTTCTAATAGCGACTATGAAATGAAGTTTGCAAAGCTTCTCGTTATCGCCGCAATATGCCAAGACTAACAGCTCAGATGTACTAGTTTATACAAACTCGAAGGTATACACAGTGCTTCCCGGCTATTATGATGTTCTATGTTCCCCTCTTGGTATGGTATCGCTAAAGGAACGCCAAAATTATCCCGCATGCAATCATTATGTACAGTAAGTTCGTTGTCCTTGGTGACTCAGTCTTTCCAACTAAACCAACATGAGTGGTTGACGTCGGCTTGTTTGCAGATGTTGACGTTGCCGTGAAGCTAGGTGTGACGGAACCAGAGTCGGATACGACAGAGGGTAGTTGGGTGAGACTGCTCCAAGACAACGGCATTGTACTGGTCCCAATCACCAGTGCTGAAGTTCCTAGTGATATTGGAGTGCCAGAGACAGTTATGCCAGCGCCTCCTGGGGAGATTGTTTTCCCGTCTATAGCAAGGCCACTGAGGGTCGCTGTGAAAGCTTCGCCGTCGACGGTAAACATGGAAGCCCTGGAAGGCAACGTTATTGTCGTGGTGCCGACGACGAGGTCAGAGGAACCCAGAGAGATTGGCGTACCGGATATTGTGATTCCTGAGCCACCGGGTGTGAGAGTCGTGCCTGCAATAGGAAAACCAGTCGGATTTGCGGTAAAGATTTGATCGGCTACCGTGAGAACAGAAGACAAGGGCGATGATGATGACAATGCAATCGTACTGGTCCCAATTGCAAGCTGAGATGTACCGAGAGATACAGGTGTCCCTGAGATGGTGATGCCTGGCCCTCCTGGTGTAAGTGTTGTACCTGCTATCGAGAACCCGGTCGGATTGACCGTCAAACTCTGACCAGCCACAGTAATAAATGTAGGCGAGGGCGAGACGGATGGTAATGCGATAGTGCTACTTCCAATGGCAAGCTGGGACGTACCTAAATAGATCGGCGTCCCTGATATTGTGACTCCTGGACCACCAGGAGTAAGAGTGGTACCAGCTATTGAAACGCCAGTGGGATTGGGCGCAAACGTCTGACCAGCAGCTGTGTAGACGGAGGATGAAGGTAGGTTGACTGTGCTAGAACCAATGACGACATTGGATGGGCCCATAGATATCTTCGTACCTGATATCGTTATGGCTGGTCCACCTTGAGTGAGAGCCACACCTCCAATCGAGTACACAGAAGGACCCGCAGCGGTAATTTGGCCATTGGTACCAGGAGCAGTAGAAGACAGAGCGACAGTATTGCTTCCAACGACAAGACCCGAGGGGCCAAGCGATATCTGTGTGCCCGATAGTGTGATGGCAGACCCACCCTGAGTAAGAGCAGTACCAGCGACTGAATATACCGAAGGGGCAGAGCCGGGAGCTTGACCACCATTGGCAATGGATTGCGATGGTAGAGGCATGACGCCGGTGCCTACGATCAGGCCAGATGGGCCCAAAGAAACCGGAGTACCTGAAATAGTAACTCCAGGTCCACCAGAAAATATTGTCGTGCCCCCAACGGAAAAGACCGAAGGATTGGGTGGAGAGTTCCCTACTCCGGATGCCGGGAATGAAGGCGTACTGGCAGTTGATATTTCTATTGTACTTGCGCCGATTACCAGACCAGACGGCCCCAGAGAGATTGGTGCATTCGAGACAGTAATGGCAGGAGCCCCTTGAGAGAGAATAGTTCCAGCCACCGAGAAGGCTGTTGGATTAGCGATAAGTGTTTGACTTCCAATTGTGATAAGCGGTAGAGGGGGATTTGCAGTTTGCGGAGGCGTCTGTAGTGGAAAAGTACTCGTGCCTATGATTAACCCTGAAGGTCCTAGAGAGACTGGCGTATTTGAGACAGTGATCACAGGAGCCCCTTGAGAAAGCACTGTTCCGCCCACGGAAAATGCGGTTGGGTTGGCACTATATGTTTTGCTTCCAATCGTTACGACTGGTGAAGGGCTATTTGCTATCGACGGAGGATTCTGTATTGGTACTGTGCTCGTCCCTACAATCAAGCCCGATGGTCCTAACGATACTGGAGTATTAGATATGAGTATACCCGGAGCCCCTTGCGATAGGACTGTCCCAACAATTGAAATAGCTGCTGGATTACCACTAAATGTCCCACTACCTACTGTGAAGACTGACGCAGGCGCAGGCGCTAGTTGTGCAGCAGACGAAACTTGCAGTGGCATAGTACTGGAGCCAATTACGATACTCGATACTCCCAAAGAGACTGATGTTCCTCCTATGACTACTGGCGGAGAACCAACTGAGACAGTCCCAGTACCGATTATGACTTCGGATGCGCCTGGAGAGACAGCTTGAACAGTTTGGCCGCTCACAGAAATCTGCGGTACGGTCGTTGGAAGGTTTGGTTGTACGGGGGTTATTGTGTGGCCACCCTGTACTAGAGGGGCTGTAGCCGGAGATACAGTGGCGAACGTTAGGCCTCCTACAGCCAAAGGCGTAGATGGGTTGGATTGAGCAGGCGCAAAGCTCTGTTGGCCTGGGTTCGAATGCCAAGGCAGATTTGGTTGGCTAGACGTAGGGTTTCCAGGTGCAGGATTATCAGACGGAACTTTTGGCTGAACAGTTGCAGGGTTGGATTGACCAGGCGCAGCATTCGTTTGACCAGGCGCGGAATTTGGTTGAGCAGCTATGGAAGCAGGGCCGTCTGACTGGCCGTATATCGGGTTGGGCTGTACAGGTGAAGGATTACTCGCGGGCTGCACTGTAAAGAATGTCAGCCCACCAGCAGTCACCGGGGCCGGGTTTGAAGGCGCGGGCGAGGCTACTGGTTGAGATGGATTAAAAGTGAAGCTGCCAGCAACACTAGGCGCAGAAGGTGGTTGTGCTGGAACAGGTGAGGATTGGGCTGGAGTAGGGTTTGGGTTGGCTGGAGAAAAGGTCAAGCTGCCTACAATCACTGGTGCAGCATTGGATTGCGGCTGCGGTTGCGATTGCGATTGGACGGGCACGACAGGGGCTGCGGATGGCTGAGCAGGCGTAAGGGTTAAGCCACCTACGACCAAAGGAGAGCTGGTCACAGCGGAGTTTTCGCTGTTGGGGGCTGGAGGATCCGCTGGTGTGGCTGGTGCTGGGTTCGGAGAAGTAGTTGACGGATCCGCTGGCGCGGCTCGGGAAGTATCTATCGGAGAAGCCGGTTTCCCAGTGTTTGAAGCTGGTTGAATCACCGGCACAGCTTGGGGAGATGACGATGAAGCGGATTGAAGAGTTTCCGGTACTCCTAGTCCCGGGACGGACGAATGAGCCAGAGGATTGTTAAGGACTGACGTCGTGGGAGAGGGTTCCAGAGAGTGAGCCGGATTTCCTCCATTCGATGTCGGGGGGTTTGCCGGCGCTACGGGAGAGGAAGTAGGCAGAGCTGGATCTCCACCTTTTGAAGTGGGAAGGTTCGCCGGTATCACCAGAGCAGAAGAAGTTGGCGGAGGCGGTGGTGTATTTGACGTAGGGGTTGGAGTCGAGGGAGAAGGCTGAGGCGCCGGCGTTGGAGTTGCTCCCGGATCTCCAACACTTGAAGTCGGATTATCCCACAGTCCTGTAGCTGGTGTCATCGGTCTCGGAGGATCATATCCATTTCCCACGTCAACAATGGCGCAGCTTTTCCAAGCTGGATCAAGCCCCCTGATCGACGCCGTGGGTACTATGATGACGGGATGATAGGTATGAACGAGCTCTGCCAGAAGCTTGGAGTTTCCCACTACGGGATTGGGGACTGTGCTATCGTACGCGTAGCTTGATGGGGGGCACGGCAAATCGGCGAAGTTGAAGGACATGGTTTCGCCGGAAATTCCATCAATTGTTGAGAGTTCATCTTGAGCAAAAGAAATGGTGAGAGAGGTATGGACATCGCCAACCTTCTGCTGACACTTGTCCCAAGCAAAGATGGTGCTGATGACCACGTATACAGAAGGTGAGGTACTGTGTTACGGTTAGCAGGTAATTAGCCAATATAAACGATAATTTCACCGTACAAGACAAACCCATCCGGCCCAACCGCATAGACCTGTGAATGATTCAATGGTATAACAGAGCGTGCACGAAGCAATTCAGCGGGTAAAGATGGCAAGGATGGCGCAGGTGTTACATGCGATATATCGCGAGGAGTCAATTTCGGCAGACCTGCTGGAACAGTTTCCGTGGCAGTGTTCAAGGATGAAAAGGACGACGAAGATAATTTCGGCAAACCAGTCAACCCTACCTCAGTAGCGGAATTCAGAGAGTGAGACAAAGTAGGCAACCCGCCAGGAGCCGCCGCATCACTTCCAGATGAAGACAAGGTAGGCAATTTTGGCAAATCAGTAGGTATCGTGTCGGTACTCGATGTTAACGTGGGCAGCCCCAGGGATTTACTCGATTGCGGTTGAGCGAAAAGGATGCTTGATGTTGCAGGGCCGTCGGAAAAGGCAACTGTAGGAGGGTTCAAGCTCATGCACCATGTGTTGGTAGAATTCACGGGCCAGTAATATACTCGAACAAGCGGATACCGGACTCGGCATTGACCGCAGCAGACATCATCGTCGCCAATTGTATATGTAGCCGCCCCGGGAGCGAAGACAGTCGTCGTGGGGCCCGTAACGGGCATGTTGACACCGAGCCAAGTGGTTGCGGTACTGTTCAGCGCTGCCGTATAGCGCCAGGACTGAGTTGTCACTACCGTTCCATTGTTGGCAGCAAGACGTGAGCGCCAACTTGCGGTACAAGCTGGTTTTGTCGCCCACCCCGAAGCCGATATTTCCGATGCCAATATCTCGGACGACCAACTGGCAGGCATTGGCGCTGCAGGATCATACCCTGAGCTAGTTTGATTTGCTGGCGGTGCTGTTCCCGTTGTAATGGAAGCGTATCCAGGTAGTCCCCCATTGCTGAGCACCCCAGATCCGCTGAGAGGAGCGGTTCCCGACAGTTTTGTATTGTTTGGCATAGGATAGGGAATAGAGGGAGGCAAAGATGTTGTCGACGGAGTGGAAGATGGCCGTGAGAGTGTGAGTGGTTGCGAATCACCCGCATGTTCTTGCATAAATCCCTGCCCTTGAATTTTGGTTAGGTGAACATTCTGGATCATTGCTCTCGTTCGAGGAGGTACAACTGACCATTGACGAGTCGGATGGTAGCTAGAGCGACAAATGCATAAAGTGTAGATTGGGTCAGCCATGGTATTCGCATAATGCTGTAAATGCTGTAGCAATAGCACCGAAAGGAGGGACAGAAGAGCGTCAATGAGCTTGAAACATAACCGAACGAGCTATACCTCTCCCTCTAAATCAAAAGAAGGCGAAAAGGGAGAACAGGCAAGAATGAGTGACTGTGTTACCAGCAAGAAGAAACATGTAGATCAAAGAAATGGACGATGAGGCTTCAAGATGGCACGATGATTATCGAGAGCCCTCTTGCCGGGACCTTCGTCAGGCTCCCGGCGGAGGGATGCTGTTCCTTGTGGGAGACTGGGAGTCATCTCGTTCAGAAACGACATCAGAGATCGACCTCCGTCAGCCAACACGCGTTTCATCACCGTCATTGGCTCACTGTCTTCAGTCTTGAACATTTGGGTCAGACTCAGTGCGGCGTTCGATGTTTCATCAATCTTGGAGCTGTAAGTCTAGCCGAGGCTCGCTGACAAATCATCTAGTTTGACTGATTATGGTTGGTTCAAAGGGAAAGGCACCTTGTACTTCCGTATGGAGTACTCAGCCCCAATCCCGAGGGTGACCGGGGATACGACGGATTTATGCAGGTCCTGCTGGTCGGATGGGGATCGTTTGAATCCTTCAATATCTCCCTGTGTCAGATTGTTTATTACTCATCTACTCGTATCACCTATCAGATGATGATGAAAGGGTTCTGAAAGGCTACTCAAAGCTCGTTATTCACAGGAGCCCTCGGACGAGATGCGTTGCTCAATCTCACTCCCTCGTCTCTTTTCCTGTTCGTCTCACTAAGCAGCCAGCAGAACCCCTTTAGGCATCGGCGTTCACTGGAAAAGTCTCCAGGCTGCGCTCGCTTTGTGTTCAAGTCGCACTCTGCGTGTCTAATCGTTCCGAGATATGGGAGCGAAAAGTCTCCGAGAATGTTCCCTCCTCGATTTGTCTTATGGTGTCTGCGGAGAATTGGCTTATATCGAAGCGGTATATAAGTCTCTTTCTACACTTGTTCGGAATTCTCATTTTCTACAAACACCTCCTTCCATCTCTACTACTTAAACCCCCCAAACACTTTGCCTGAAACCTCAACCATCAACCAACCCGACCACACCCAAAATGTCCACCCCAGCCCCTACCCCAAAAGAACTCTTCAGATTCACCGGCTCCTCCGCCTCCGCCTACTCCCGCCGCGTCGGCGGCGTCACCACCAGCATCGCAGCCTACGCTCTCACCCTCCTCCCACCCCTTAGCCCCAATGCTAAGATCCTCGATAACGCCTGCGGCCCTGGTGTTCTGATTTCCACACTATTGGCGCAATACCCCGGGGCGAGGGTTGATGCGGTGGATAATTCTGCGGATATGATCGCTGTGGTTGGTGAGATGCTTAAGGCGGAAGGATGGGGGGGCAGGGTCGAGGCGGCCGTGATGGATGGATGCGGGTTAGGGTTTGAAGAAGGCATGTTTGACATCTCAGTGACGAATTTCGGGATTGCTTTGTTCCCGGACGCGGTAAAAGGCGCTCGCGAGATATTCCGCACGCTGAAGGCTGGCGGAACGGCCGTGGTGACGAGTTGGAAATGTGTGGGTTGGTTGCCGCTGCTGCATGAGGTGCAGAAGGCTGTGAGACCGACGGGGATGGAGTTGTTTTCGATGGGAGGGATGGCGGAGTGGGAGAGGAAGGAGAAGGTCGTGGGGGTGTTGGTGAAGGGGGGATTTGAAGAGGGGAATGTTAGGGTTGAGGAAAGGGAGAGTGTAGCGTGGGCCGATGGGGGGGTTGAGGGGATGGTGGGGACAATGGAGGAGAATTTGGGGCCGATGACGAAGGGCTGGGAGGAAACCGAGAAGAAAGAAGTGCCCAATGCGTTGACGAAAATTTTGACGGAGCAGAAAGAAAGGTTTTTGGCTGACGAGGCAGGAGGAAGGCTGGGGCTGAAAGGTTTTACTGCGTGGATTGCCATTGCGAAGAAATAGCCGTGTCGATAGTGGGGATCGTTTCGAAACAAGTTATTGCGAGATCTTCATTCGTCGTCTCCGAAGAATACCTTGACAGGTAGCCAAGCATCTCCGCAAACCTTGAATCTATCTTTTAAATTGTCGAGCTCATGAACTTCTTCCGACGATAGACTCCAACCGTCCAGTTCAAAATTCTTCTCGATCCTGGCCTGTGTCACTGATTTGGGAATCACAGACCATCCTTTCTGAATGCCCCACGCTAGCAAGACTATAAAGCTCTTAGCGATACAACTTCCGCGAGGTAACTTCAGTGCTTACTCTGTTGAGGCGTCTTGCCGATCTTCTCTGCCATCTTCAGTAATGTCGGGTCTCTATAAAGCGGAGAGTCTGTTGATCCAAGACAACTGTAGCCCGTACAATGGATGTTCTTTTCCTTGCAGTATGCCACTAGCTTTGGGGATGGGTTGTTTGGATGGAGTTCAATCTGGTTTACGGCTGGTACAATCTTGCACGAAGGGTGGTTAAGCAGTTTCTCAAGGTTTTTGATTCCGAAATTGGAGACGCCAATGTTTTTAACCTTTCCTGTTTCCGGAAGCTTCTGCATTTCTTGCCTGAGAAACTGAGCTTGGGTTCCTAAGACCGATGGGGGGGATTTACCATGTCTTGATAAAGTCCCAATCGGGGAGATGCTTCTTTACGTCCTCGGGATCTGTCGATGAAGGCCAGTGCTAGAGCTCTGTAAGCTCTTCGCAGCATCCGCATTCCATTATATTCTTACCATTAGGTAGAGGTCCACATAGTCGGTCCCCAAGTCCTTCAACGACGTATCAATGCCATCGGTAACCCGGTGATGCCAAGTGTTGTCAAGCTTAGTTGTCAACCAGATCTCTTTGCGAGGGACGCCGCTGTCCTTGATCCCTTGACCAACTTCTTTCTCATTCCCGTATGCCAAGGCAGTGTCAATGTGCCGGTAGCCCTTTTGAAGGGCGACCTTGACGGCGTCACGGACTTCGTTGGGCTACATATGGATGCATCAGTCGAGGGACCAGAGGAATCTAGGAACTGGCTTACTCACCCTTGATTGCCAAGTTCCCAGGCCAATTGCTGGTATATTAGCGCCCGTGTTGAGAGTGAAGGTTTTGCTACAGGATTGATCGATAAGCGCGTGCCACCCGGAAAGTAGAAAGCAGGTGAGAGGTTTCACTGGGCCTTACTCGGTTGTTTTGGCGGTAGACATGTTGGCAACAGATATTACCACGTAGGATCAGTTCACCACGAAAGAGTCAAGGAAGAATACAGTATGAAGAGAGAAGATGAACAGATGCAACGGAGTTTTCAACCAGTCCGTGGTAAGGTAAAGTACCTCAGGTACCTTGTTTGTAGCGGGGTGACATTCCGGCATGCTGCACTGTGACGAACGGAGGGGGGGTCACGGGGGTCCAAAGGGTCTCGGGGAACGTCGGGTTAATATTAATCCAAGCGAGAGCAACGGCTTTTTCCAGTTGTGCCCAATGTCAACTGCCGAGAACGGAGCATCTGTCCATGAAGGGTCGTCTCGAATTGATAACTCCTGGAACACCAACCCATGTCTTTCAAGATCGACTCGGAGACAGATCGACTCGGTCTCTATTAATTAGCCTCTCCAGCACTATATACGAGTATATGCCGATGGGAAAACAGGGGTATCTTCGTGAAAGTGCTCCGAAATTCTTTAAAATAGATCATGCCCTCCCATGTCCCCACAGTCGCATCCGACAGAAGCCTACCTTGACCCTATACCAACACTTCCACTTTTCGCACAAGTAATAGCCCTCATTGCCCTCGTCATCCCTTCAAGGCGGTCGCGCTCCCTGACAACCGTCCGTTCGGCCAGTGCTCGGATCGCTCTTTTTCCAAGTTTGACATGAAGATCTTGCCAGGCCGCCAACTCACCGGCAACCACCTGCTGCGTATACGTCAACTCACATGCAACACCCCGTAGCTCTTCACGGCTTTTCTGTGCCCTGGCCTCGGCATCTGCATGTATGCCTTTTCGAGTTTCGTCGAGCAGACCGAGCGGCCAACGGTCTGAGCGACGCAGGGAGTTGGTGTGCCGGTCCATGGCTTTCTGGATATCTAGAAGTGATGTAATGAGAGAATGCGGACGGGAGAGGGAAGAGAGTATGGCGGAAATGGTTGATGATATGGCTTGTAGATCTTGATGGAAGAGTTTGTAAGGATCAGACTCAAAGGGGTGATTGCAAGCAGCGTAGCGTGTGAATGCCGAAAAATAGGATGCCGGGAGGAAAGGACAAGTGCGCAAGGATTCATTGCAGAGATCAAGAGCAATCGAGAAGTCTGAGCATGATTTAGCAAACCAAAAATAGACCCATAAGATCATGCATACCTGAAGTAGTGTTGTGAATGTTGGTTACCCTCCGTACAATACTCCGTGTAGAATGGTTGACTCCTCGAATCGATTCTCTTGCGTGCTCAACGAATAGCTCTACGTCCCTTACGTCTTCAATAGGTTCATATTCTTCCTTGACTTTTTCAATTCGAATCGCTGCCTTTTTCCTGCTGCGCTCAGCCATCATCTCTGGTTGAATCTCGGGAAACAAGATAAATTCCCATAGTAGCTCGTGCGTTGAAAACGTCGAATGTGCCAGCATGATCTTCAAAAATCTATCCAGGCGTACTTGAATATCTTGCAAGGCTGCTCTTGAAGGTCGGGACGGGAATTGAAAAGGCGACCGAAGATTGAAGATAGAAGGAAGCCAGGAAGCAGGATGTTCGACAGATAACCATTTTGCCAGATTCTCAAAGTCCGTCAACGATCTTCTACACGTTGTGACGCCGATCATCCCGTTCGCGTTACGGACAGCAGACTTGATGATGAGGCGTATTGACGCGTCTTCTACAAAGAAAGATCGCACCACGGCAGTGACGCGGCCATCAGCTGCAGGAACATTCGACACAAGCACCATGTCATCAATTCGATTTCGAACCTCATCATCCTTTGCGAGCTCCACAGCTGTCATACCTCGGAGCTCCTTGGCCGCGATGTCCACTCTTTTATCACCGAAAAAGGCCCTGATCATATCCACTCGGCCGTACTTGCTTGCCACCATCAGCGGAGTAAAGCGTTTATCGTTTGCAGCATTAGCGTCAGAATCGCAGAGGCGCAAGATACGCACAGCCAAAGAAGGATCGCTAACAACGTGAAGCAAGGTATTTCCCTTAGCATCTACGTGATCGTCCATATGGAGAGGTTGACCATCGTCCTGCTCGAGGGTTGAAAAATGCAACGCATCATTTACCATCTCGGAATATTCGGAATGGTCATAAGATCGGCACAATGCCAACAATGGTGTTTGCCCGTTCTTGTCTTTCAGTCTCCAAGGCAAAATATTACCAAATCTTGAGATAAGATAAGTCGCGTTAAAAAGATAATGCGCCACCGTTCGGCCTCGGATGTCTGCTCTGGTAAGATAGCCCATGATCGCCTGTTTGTCCCTTGTCCGAAGTACATATTGTAGAATGATCTCAACCAGCTCTGTGTTTGCCAATTGTACCGCTGCACTGAGAAGAGTAGTGCCCTCTTTATTGGAGTCTTCAAAAATGAATTTTGTAGGGTAGAATTCTTCAAGGGTGAGCAGATAACCAAGCGCCTTTGGTTGCTTAGCTTCTACAGCCATCATAAGGACAGAGTTTCCCGCTGAATCCTGGGTCTGAGAGAGTATCTCAATGGAGAGGTCACCTTCAATTCCACATGCTCTGGAGTCGATAGTCGTTGTGCGAGATTTGAATGAGAAATCAGATGAGATTGATAGGCTCCGCACATCCATGGAAACACGCTTGACCTTACGAGCAGGGCTCGTATTTACATTCATGCTGTTCGCATATGCTTGAAATGGGAAAACATGTGCGAGTGTCGAGCTTTCAGATATAGGTTCAACTTCAGTGGAAGCTTGAGACATCTGGTCGTCACCGTTCATCGAATTCCCATTCACACATTTTTGTCCATTCCGATTGTAGAGTACCTCGTCAGTAAGTGCGTCTTCATCACTATCGTTATGCATAGTTGAGACTTCTGGGTCTCTCGAAGAACCTTGATCCGGCTTTAAGATAGCCTTGATTTCCAATAATGCACCTGTCCTTGTAGCCTGCCAAAGCCGTCTGTTCCTTTTGCTTGCTTTCCTTAGACCACCAGAGTCGGTAACTAAATATGACAGAACTGCCTCGAAAGTGCTTAGAGCGTAGCCTGTTTCACCTCCGTCAACGTCATCGATGAATATGAAGTCACGCATATAAGTCAACCTGGCCTGCAAATGACGCACTTGAGACCGGATCACTACCAACAGTAAAAGCGACACAAGGGTATCGGCATTCATGGTCATAGCAGATTTTGGCTTCTCGGAAACAGCCCGATCATTGTCCGCGATGAGCTGACTCATAGCCTCGTCCGGAATTGGCTCATTGTTGGCTATTAATTTCTGCGTCGAGAGTAAAATGTCCACCATTTCCTGAGGACTGCCCGCTACACCGAGCTTTCGGAATTCATCAACACCAATATCCAGCCGTTTCATAAGCTGTTCTTTCCCTTTTCGCCCATCCTCGGTCTCGATTCCCACTTGCGCTATATCAATATGCTCCATTTGATGAATGCGAGACTCAAGTTCAAGGTCATCTAGCTTTCTGCTGTTGCATAACAGCGGGAATATGGATGAATCATGAAGCTGCTCCGTAACGTATCGTTCAATGAGGCGCTCAACCACGGGACCTGTAAGATCAGTACTTGTCCCAAGGAATGATAATTGCTGTTTGTCAACAAGCTGGAAGAGGTCGATTGTTGCGGTCACGGCGGTCTCCAAAGCCCGTCGCAGATAATCTTCTTCTTCGTCTACATGAAGGGTTGCAATCGAAGGCGCCTTTGCATGGCCATTTGAAAACCTGCTGTGTATTGAGCCACTGCTTCCAGACCGTGAAGATGAAGCGGAAGGTCTCCTTGAGAGTTTGGATGACGGCTGCGGCCGAGCCACGGCGGCTCTTCCATTCATGTCCCTGTTGAAATCCTTGAACACTCTCTCGAAACCTGATTGCATTTGCCTCGCAATCATGGGGAAATTGTTGAGAAGTTCATTGAAAGATTTTACATCCTTCTTCCTCTTAAAAGATGGCCCGCTATCCGCAGCGGAGCTCGACAAATCATTGCCTGTGCTGCGCGAGGGCCTGATACCAGCATAGATACCTGGAAGAGTAGCCGGCGTAATCTTGATTGACTCGAAGGACCCGACCAGTGGTTTGGAGATATAGTACACAAGCCATTGTTGCGCATCGAGACTGTTAGGATAGTAGAGCACATCGCTGAGTAGCTGCGCCTGATTGAGGTTCTTGAAGCCTGCAGCCGCATTAGGTCAGCTAGCGTCAAGTGAAGGACCCCAGTACCAGTACCTTTGTTGCTGTACACGAATGACTCCTTCACTATCACAGTTCGCCCATTTATCGTAGTGAACTGTTTTGCCTTTCCGCGATTATCTCGAACACTGCCAGCTGCAGCCCCAGGAGCCACCGGGGAAATGCGCAGAACATGGCTGGCCAAGAAATCTTCTGAGCCAGCTAGATCGGCATAAAGAGTATTGGTCTCGCGATCTTTGGCGGTAAGGAGCGTCTCGGTAGTAGGAACCAACAGTATCTTTAAGATTGTGTCAGCTCCCGACTATGATGGCTTAATGCCAAATTGGCTTGAGCGTAGATACTCACATGCTGATGAACAGGGTTGCACTGGGCCGGAAAAGTGCTTCGAAAGAAGGCCCGCAGGAACGGGTTAAGGGAGTGCATTCATTCAGCCCTCAACCAAGAACGACAGTACCGGCGACATAGCCCATTGAAAGCTTCGGTGCACCGATCGGCAGCTGGGGTCCAGGGGAAGAATCCTAGCTGAGGGAAGAGCGCAGCAAACTATTGTTGCGGATGCGAAGATCGACCTGAAGATAGATCACGTCGCCAAACCCAAGGAACTTGATCCTACTTTGGATGTGTAGTTGTCTTTCACTAGAAGCTTGAAGCTCGAACGAGCCTTGGAGCTGAGCATGTGAACGGGCGGCCAACATTTGATGGTCTCCGTACCTTACCCTGTATTTAGGGCTGATAGTCACAACCGAACTAAACTCAATGCGTATCTCTCGCGCAAAGTCTTAACAAACAGTAGAACTATTGTTCCCTGGCAGTAAATACTGTATCAACATTATCAAACTTAGTGGGGCCACGATCGAACCATTTCGCTTTCCCTAAATCTGGCTAGGACCCGCAGGGGATGTATATGTAGAAGATGGGGGTGTACCAATGTTGAGAATATATAATGAATTAAATACCTAACATTTTGAGCAATATTTTAATTCGTAGATCGATTTCATATTTCAGACGCTAAACCTAACAAGTGACAAGGTCGCCTAAAACGGCGTCGAGATCTTAAATTAGACGCGTTCTCGCCTGCACACAAAGTATCCGCGTCTATCAGGGTAACTTGCAGCTACGGTACCTCTCATCTCTCTTTCAAGACATGCGCCTCAATTTGCAGTTCACTGCTTGCTGTCATGCGCTTCATTCGGCCGGTATGGTTGACACATAGTGGGGAGAAGAAGGACTATGAGGTGTACAGCTGTCATGTTTCCCCCGATGGCAAAAGGCTTGTCACCGCAGCCGGAGGTATGTTCTAGATTATGATTCCAAGGGCCAGGCTCACAATATCCCTGCAGATGGCCATGTTCGTATCTGGTCCACTGAGGCTATCTACAACGCCGCCGACGCCAGCTTCACCAAGCCCAAACAGCTAGCTCATATGAGCTATCACTCCGGTACAATACACACAGTACGCTTCTCACCTAGTGGACGGTTTCTAGCCTCGGGAGCCGACGATAAGATAGTCTGCGTCTACACCCTTGACCCTAACCCTCCCTCGCACTCAGCAACATTCGGTACGCACTTGCGTTTGGGTACATGGAGATGAGGTCGAGAATGCTTCGCTGATAAGACGGACAGGAACGGATGAACCTCCTCCGGTAGAGAACTGGCGCATATTCCGAAGACTTATTGGCCACGACAATGACGTCCAAGACTTGGGCTGGTCCTACGATTCCTCCATATTGGTATCTGTCGGGTTGGATTCCAAGGTCGTTGTTTGGTCAGGCCATACCTTTGAGAAATTGAAAACAATCTCAAGTCATCAAAGCCATGTCAAGGGTCTCACATTCGACCCAGCCAACAAATACTTTGCGACGGCTAGCGATGACCGAACGATTAAGATCTGGCGCTTCACACCTCCAGGCCCAAACTCTACTGCTCATGATCAGATGAACAACTTCATAATCGAAAAGACCATTAGCGCCCCCTTCGTGGCTTCTCCATTGACCACATACTTCCGGCGGTGCTCATGGTCGCCTGATGGCAATCATATTGCGGCGGCTAATGCTGTCAATGGGCCTGTTAGCTCTGTCGCTATTATAAACCGCGGGTCGTGGGATGGCGATATCAACCTGATAGGCCACGAAGGCCCCGTTGAAGTTTGCGCATTTTCTCCGAGGCTATTCTCCAAAACACCGCCAGATAAGACACCTCTAGACGCAAAAGGCCAGCCAATGCAGCATCTAGTGACGGTCATTGCTTGCGCAGGCCAGGATAAAGCATTGAGTGTATGGATCACAAGCAACCCTAGGCCACTTGTCATTACCCAGGATCTAGCGGTTAAGTCCATTTCAGATCTAGCATGGACCCCGGACGGCAAGACGCTCTTCATCACAAGCTTGGATGGCAGTATTGTTGCTGCTGTTTTCGAGTCCAGCGAACTGGGTTTCGAAGTAAGCTGGGAGGAGAATGAGAAATCGCTTGCAAAATTTGGGGCTGGCAGAAGGGGTGCAGGGATCATTGAAGGCACCGGAAGCTTGCTTCTCGAAGAAAAGAGCCGCGAAGGGGAAATACGTGGTGCTGAGGGCCGCATGGGTGCTCTTATGGGAGATGCTACGCCTTCTCAAGGATCCCAAGGAATCGTGACAAATGGCAATGGACCTCCAACTCAAACATCAAATGTGCTTGCCAATGGCATAGCCGTGCCTTCGGATCCTCGGAATGGGCAGAGCAAGGTTGCAGACTTAGGGCACTTAGAGGCTCCTCCAGCAAAGCCTCAAGGATCGGAGGATCCGAATGCAGCAAAACTGGAAAGGCTCAAGCAACGAGTTACCATCACCAAAGACGGCAAAAAACGCATAGCACCGCTATTGGTCTCGTCCTCTGCGGCGCAAGAGTCATCATTACCGCGAGCGCAACTGATGTCAGCCTCGGCTAACGGACAGAGCGCCCCAAATGACACTCCACAGGCGATCCTTGATCTATCCAAACCTTTCGACGGCCTACCTAAAGGTGGCCTGGCAGCGCTTCTACTAGGCAATAAACGAAAGCTAGCAGCGGTTGAAGGCGCTGAGGACGGCCATATCGAAAAGAAACTTGCTGTTGGTAAAGATGGAGCCGTGCCTGTGTTGGTGAACACCGTTGACGGTATCATTCCTGCTCACCCGGTTCCTCCACCCACGGGACAACAGCCGACGCCCACATTCATCCGACCTGCAGTGACAAATCCAAGTCTGATGGTGAGTCAAGTGAGACTGGCGGTGCCGAAGGTTCGGTCCTACATCATACAGACATTTGGCGTAGCTAGTGCCAACCAAAAGACTGGTCTTCCAGTCAATGCCCCAAATAATGTTGATTCGGCACAGAGCGTCGGCACCCAGACAGATGTTATGATTGAAGCACGCAATCCCAGCCACTTGCCAGTCACTGGGCGGCCCCAGGATCAAGAACCTTGCCGAATAACGGTTACAAAGCGAGGCCAGCCTGTATGGCAAGACTTTTTGCCCAGGAGCATCCTTCTTGTCACGGGTAACAAAAGTTTCTGGTCTGCAGCTTGCGAGGATGGTAGCGTTTACGCCTGGACTCCGGTCGGCAGAAGGCTTATCAACGCATTGATTCTTGAAAGTCAGCCTGTGGTACTGGAATGCCAAGATCAATGGCTGCTTTGCGTAACAGCAGTTGGGATGTGCTACGTTTGGAATATGAAGTCTCTTTCGTCGCCTCACCCTCCTGTGTCTTTAGCTCCAATTCTAGATATTGCGATTCACAGTTTGCAAGACCATACAACTAAAGCCCCATCTGTCACTTCCGCACGCCTCAATTCCGAGGGGCGTATCATAGTAACACTTTCGAACGGCGATGGCTACTCATATTCGCCGGCAATGTATGCCTGGCAACGACTCTCCGAGCTTTGGTGGGCTGTAGGCAGTCAATACTGGAACACAACCGATTCGTCAGTCGGCAACCTGCGCTCCTCATCTACCCAAACTCGTGAGGAGTCGAATCAATCAAAGATATCCGCCGGAATAATACCGTTCCTAGAGCGGAGCACCACAAACGAAACACTTGTGCGAGGAAGGGCCTACTTTCTTCAACGGCTAGTCAAGCAGCTTCTGTCCCGGGAAGGTTTCGAAGGATTTGAATCAAGCGTATCCGTGGCGCACTTGGAAAATCGAATTGCGGCCGCCATGATGTTGGGAGCAAAAGATGAGTTCCAAGTGTATTTGTACATGTATACTAAGAGGATAGGTGCAGAGGGGTTGAAAGCAAAGGTCGAGGAACTGCTTCGAGTTCTCCTGGGTGGCATCTATGAGGAAAACAGCGAAGATCCGGAGGTAGAGTCATCGTCGAAAAGAAATGCTGAAGATCGTAATTGGAATAACACCACCGATTTATTATGTGGATGGCCTAGGAGGGACCTTTTGAAAGGCGTCGTCCTGATCTTGGGTACTTACCTCGGTACATATCATCTAAGGACAATGCTAATACAAGACAGGGAAAAACCGCGATCTGCAGCGGATCACTGTACCATATGCAAAAGTTCTTGGAGTTACGGAGGACCGTGATATGAGCGTCGATTCGTAGTTTCAGTTTCGCGGTCTCGAGTCTGCAACGAGCACGGCGTTTTATACCCTTGGAGAATCGGCAATGATCATACGGAAAGGTGACTATAATTTCGCTGTAGATATACATCTCAGATTCCTAAGTCCCAACGTACTTCCTGTTTGGGCATCGTACGTTGAAAATGCTGTTGGAAATATCCGGTTTCACCAAGTCAATACAACTGATCCATCAGTGTTCGAAGGGAATGCCGGATTTTGTTTGTTGGTAAAGAGATTCTATCGTGAGCGTATTCTCTTGGAATTCAACGGCTGAATCGTCCCTTTCCCTTGTCCCCTAATAATACAACCGCATATATCAAGCAGGCTCGATATGGATGTGCTAACAATTGCAGCAAGCCTAAGGTCTATACCCTTAGCCACGACTTCTCGTACAAGGCACTGCCCTCATAGCCCTCAAGTGACCAACTCGTTCCTCTCGAGTTGACAATTCCAGATAATCACTCCTCTTAGAAAGCACAATACCCTAAGTTAAGCGAGCGGAAACTTCCGTCTTCTGTTGATATAATGTAGATTCCCTAATGTCGCTCCCTTCGCTCTTCGTCTCTCAATATTTGTGTTATCGGTGCAGTACATCAACACACTCGTTGAGCGAACTTCTTCATGGAACGTCAGGTCACACATAGTCGTTAAATTTGCAGCCACCTCATCTACGTTACCTTCCCCTCCTTTCCTTATCCAGTCAACAATGGGCTTCCTAGAGTCCACCGTATGGCGGCTTTTCAATTCGCCATCAAGAGATCCATTCATGGATAAATCCCCTAAGCTTCTTGCGACGCCTTCCAAGACCTTAGTCTCTAAGTTCTCCTTGCCTTCGCATTCTTCATCCTCTTCATCAGTTAGCTCTCGTTCGTCCTCGTCTACGTTCTGGACGTCCCCACAAGTTCCATCACGGTGGTCGCCAAGCAGATACCTACCCCCCAGTTTTCGAAATACAGTGTCGAAAAGACAAATAGCAGTTCTGGTATGCTTTGTGCTCGGCTTACTGGTCTGGATTCTACCACCGCCATCGACTTGGGGACGACATCGGGTCGTCCACATTACAATACCACAACCAGCCTCCAATCCCTATCAAGTGCTTCGCCCCACCTCGCAAACAACAAAGAAACATGCACCTGATCCACTGCGCTGGCTCTCACGAAATTCTAACAATAAGCATGCGCTTTCAACTGAGTCGGGCCTTATCCACTCGGTGCCTAGATTCAGTGACGTCTCCATGAGGCCTCGTGCTGCACTCATAAGCCTAGTCCGCAATTCGGAGCTGCCAGGATTAATGCAGAGCATGCGCCAGCTCGAGTTCCAGTGGAACCGCAAGTACCAGTACCCATGGGTTTTCTTCAACGACGAGCCATTCAGCGACGAATTCAAGGTAAGGAAGGTCTACCCTAAAAATACCCATAGCTGATGCAGGATCAGGCGGCTACGCAAAACCTTACATCGGCAAAGTGCTATTACGAAGTCGTGTCACGGGAGCACTGGTCTCTCCCCGACTGGATCGATGAAGGCAGGTTTATGAACAGCCTGGAGTACCTGGGAGCTATCGGCGTTGGGAAGGGCTGGATGATAAGCTATCGGCACATGTGCCGCTGGAATAGTGGTTTCTTCTACAAACACCCTCGGCTCAAGGATTTCGACTGGTACTGGCGTGTTGAGCCCGATGTAAGTACTGGTCTCTTGGGGCTGCTCTCATGCTTAAAAGATTTAATCTAGGTTCACTTCTTCTGCGACATTGACTATGACGTTTTCCGCTTCATGCGTGATAACAACATGAAATACGGCTTCAATATGAACATTCTTGACGACGCTCGCTCCTTTCCTTCCCTGTGGTCTCGCACCCGTTCTTTCATCAACGCACACCCCGAGCTGATCCACCCAGAAGCTGACCTCGGCTGGCTGCTTGATGCACATAATAATGGGGACTATAATAATTGCCAGTTCTTCTCAAACTTCGAGATTGGGGATCTCAACTATTTTCGGGGGGAAGCCAATGAAAAATACTTTAATTGGCTCGATAGGGGTGGTGGCTTCTATTATGAGAGGTTTGGTGATGCGCCAATACATACGTTAAGCGTAGCTATGTTCTTGCCTAGGAGCGAGATCTGGTTCTTCAGGGATATTGGGTATCAACATGATATCAATCGGTGAATAGTCCCAATTTCCGTCATCCATTACAAGCTGATCCGTTCTGAGACATTGCCCACCCCATTCCTCCAACCGTTGCTCCTGCGAACCAACGTCCATGGACGAAAACTTCTACCGTCTCGTCCCTCTCGAATCGCCTCAGAAGAAGCCGGATGATACTTGTATACGCCAGTTCCTTGGTGGTGATTGGTTGAATAAAAAATCGGGGTGGTCTCAGGAGGGGGAAAGAATGTTCGGTGGAGACGGGTATCACGGGTACGAGCTCAGTGGGTTGGAACTGAGGTAAGGCGCGTTGAGGCCAGAAGGAGAATGAACCGAGTATGGGCAATAGAAGGTTACGGTAATGATGGCTCAGGCGGTTTCAAATCGCAATATACCGAACCTAGTTCACAATGACAAACTTACATCATCGCTGCTAGGTACCTAGCGGACGGAGTAACGACGGGATATGGTGAATCCATATGCGAAGCAATGATAATATATGGCATGAAATAAGGATGTAGATGAGTAACACTCTATTTAGATCTGGCTCTTACCGCTACAATCCATGAGCAACTAGAAAAGAAAGAGCGAGAATTTCTGCTGGGTACTGAAGCAAGATCACTGATCCGCTGAAAGAGTGCTTGAGTGAAGGAACACACAACTGTCAGCTAATTGCTTGGTCGTGCTGACGGAGGCGACTTGTTGCAACCATCACGGTGCTTGAACAACCTTGGTTATTGATCAGTCTTCGGTTCTAATTTTGATTACTATACATGTCGTGTTACTCGACCCGAAATGGATGATCTCCGGCCCAGGACAATCTACGTCTCTTCAAGATACGAACTATCACGAACACGATCTCTGAGATTGAATCTTTTTCCGTACTTACAAAAAGCCTCTTCATCTGCCCTCCCTTAAGACCCGAACAACAACTCACCTCCACTCATCTCACAGCAGCCAGTTGCAAAACCCCCAACCCACCACCACAACATGCACCTCCTGTCCTTCACCCTCCCGCCCCTCGCCCTCTTCGCTCTCACCGCCTCCGCCGGCGAAGCCGCCATCAGCAACTACGAACTCGGCACGTGCCAAAACTTCTGGTTCACGACGGTGCTGAGCGCTGTAGCGCATACTTCGAGCTACTACGATACTCCGGGGGCGTATGAGAGTTCCAAGGTCACGGCGGTGGATGCTGGGTGTAGTGGTGAGTAGTGTTTTTTTCCTTTTGTTGAAGTGTTGGGTTTGTGGTTGGGGTTGTGGTTGGGGTTGGGGGAAGATGGGAGAGTGGGAGAGTGGGAGATGATGCTGATGGCGTGGGTGTAGTGATGGCGTGGGATAATACAGGTTATACGATTGGGGGGAGGGGGATCAGTGTTGGAGAGTGTAATACGGGGGTCGTTGCGTATTCGCTTGAGTGTTAGGGGGTTCTGAGGAGTTCGGAGATGGATGGGTGGGGAGTTTGATGATTGGGGAGAGGGATGGATTGAGGGGAGGTTGTGTAAACGGCTCGTTTTAGGACATAGGCAAGATTTTGGGAGGTGTTGTAATTGTCTAAGCGGAATTGGTTTTGCAAATTAAACAGGAAATTCAAAGCCTGCAGATGTTGTATCACATACTTTCCAGCGTCAAAAGTCATGTCCAATCTATCCCAGGAGAACATTCCTGTCAATCAGACGCTCTCTTCGCTGACCTCGAGCCCCCGTGACCTTCGGGATATTGCGCTCAATCATGATATTCTCGCCTTGACAATGGCCGACGCAATGATGTTGATCGGTCCTCTCAAGCGTTGATTGCGACCTTGGGAAGCTTGGACACCTTGCCAGTCGAACTTCACACCACCATACCTTATTACTCGACCTCGACCTGCAGATTCTAACCCTGTTTCGAGCAGTCAACCGACGGGCAAAATTCTCTGTCGACAACTTCCCACAATACAAAGAGCGCATTACACATGCACCAAGCATTATTCGCGCCGCTCTCAGCATGCAGACTGCGTCTTGGCTTTCATGTCGGACTCTCTACAATTCTTTCCGCTCTCCAGCGTGTGCTAGTTGTGATGATTTTGGGCCTTTTGTTTACATCTTCACTGGTTGTCGTATTTGTGAGCTCTGTTTGATGAGAGACATTGAATCCTTGCAGTTGACTCCCCATGACGCTAGAGGACGACATGGCCTGGACAGCATGACATTGCCCTTTGTACCGACCGTTCTTAGTGTTCCTTGCTTCTATTCTATTCTTGAAAAGGCCTGCCGTATGAGAATAGCGTTGGCTATCGCTGGTCCGCCTACCGGGCTGAATTGATGCTTCACGGCGCAGACCAGAAGTTGGAAGAGTATGAAATCACGAAAAGGGCGGACTTCAGAGCAAAGTACCTAAGAAGTACGGAGTAGTCTTGCCAAGACCAGCTAGTCGTGACTATGTATTTAGATTTGATAGAGAAGGCAACAATCTTAAATTTATGGGCATCATCCATGCACCATGGTTCAATCAAACTGCAGGTTGTTGGAGGACGAGGTCATCATATGGGACATTTTGGTATGTAGGTTGAAGCTTGATAGGAGTCTATCTAGGAGCGAGCAGGTAGAACTCTACTAGCGGGCCCCAGCCCTATCAGCCCTTGAAGGCGGAGATTACCATCTCTCCGTATACAATATCCATCCGCCTCGCTGAATCCCCAGGCATCACTCCTCTCCCTTACCACGCTTCCATTCACCATACTCCCGACCCCCCACTTCCCAAACACTCTACACTCCACACTACCCCCTTTTCTCTCCATAGCACCCATCAACCTTCCCTACGCCCCCAGCCCCCCTTATCAACAAAACCCTTTCCAACAATTCACCACACTTGATTCCTGCGCCTGCGATCCCCAGAACCTGCATACAAGCGTGATCTAGCATCACACCTTGGATGCGACTCGAAGAGTTGATGAGGCGATGGCATAGAAGATAAGACGCATCCGCAACGTTAATCTATTAGAGGGGAGACGCACACTGTCCTCTTATATCTAGCGGTAAGGGATTCATCCGGCTACTTCAAGCGGGCAAGTTCATGAGGGTAGGTGCGAGTATTTACAAACACGGATACCAATGTCAACAAGCGATATATCATTTCCAAAAGGCATGAGCCATTAGATTCAGACGAGCGGGCAAGGGAGGTGAGGTGAGGTGAGGTGAGGTGAGGGGTGATTTGGGAAGTTGGCTAACATCACGGGGATGCAATCGCGGAAAGATGCGAAGATATTTCATGCTGTGAGTGGTTGAGTGTTTTGACTGCCTCAGGGCGTGATGGGGGTTATAAAGTTTGATGAAAATCTATTGAGATATTGGGGTGCACATGCCAGCTCAAGGAGGTACATAGGAGGGATCGGTAAAGTCTCACTCTTAGCCCGTAAAGAAAAATGCGTGATTTAAATGAATGAAACAGGGAATCAGCTCGAGTGAACCGACTTGTGAGTGCAGTGAACAAGTGTTGTTGGGGTGATAGGTTGGATGGGGATACGAGAGACTATCACATAAGGTAGCTAGAAACCGGATTCGATGGGTTGGGTTCGGAAGACATGGAAGGGGGGGGGATAATGTAGGGGGTAAGCGTGGGAGTCTAATTTAGAGATAATAAATGTAGTATTTGGTAAGTATATATGATCACATAGTCAGCTGGAGAAGAAGTGCACCGGTTTGCGGAGATCAGGAAGAGGATGGAATGAGTGGGGGTGAAGAGTGATGTATCACCGATGTGAAGATATCGTGAAGATATCACTGATGCCTTTGGCCAGTGGTACAGCCAAAGTAAATGGAGAAGTATGTTTTAGCAGAGCTGCTAAATCAAAAAGCAAAAAAAACAAAAAACAGAATTTCTTTCAGCACCACCCCTAAACACTCAAGCATCGCCTTCCCATCAAGAAAGATGTATCGACCGCCACGATATATAAACAAAAACTGCCCTCACTAATTACATCCCTTCTCATCATGACAAAACGAGACACTACCCCACGGCCCTCCGATATCTTTCATACTAACACAAGCATTCGTCCCCTTCGCATTATTGTACTGACTCGCCATGATCGGGCTAGCCGCAAAAACCTTGCAGTCTTTATCCTTGTAGACGTAAAGACTATGTGCGCGCCCCATGAAGAAGCCTGAGCCCCAGTTGATGCCAATGTTGTTGGTGGCGCCGCTGAAGGCGATGCAGCCGTTCTCATCTTGGGGGCGGGGCCCATGCGGGGCACCGCTACAGTCTGTGGCGTCGAAGGCGGCGATGGAGCCCGCACCGCGCTCGGCGCGGGCCTCGAGGATTGAGGTTTGGTTGGCGGGGAGGGCTAGAGCGCCGGCGCTGAGGGCGAGGAGAAGGAATGTGGTTGAGAATTGCATTGTTCGATGTGTTTTTGGAAGTTGTGTGTGGAGTAGTTAGAGACTGTTGTGTGGGTCTAGAACAGATGTGGAGTGAGTATATTTGAAGGAGTTGCTGGTTCAAAGAATATTTTCGATCGATGTTCGCGCTTTCTTATATATGCGAGTAACAGCTCGAGTCAATCTTCATGGTCTTCACAATCGCTTCTATTCTTCATGTATGTGTGAAAGTCTTCCTATTGTTTATGCGTTTCAGAGTTTCCCTCCTTTGTTATATGTGAATCGTCGATGCTCCTGAAACAGAAAGCTCTTTCATAGCCGAGATAGAAAGAACAAAGAACAGGTAACGCATTGTGTTCATTGTTGGCGATGAGTCTTAAGTAAAACTGATGGCCACGTAGCGATGACCAGATTATCGAAATTACCAAAAAAACCGCTCACCCATCATGATTCCCGCGCTATGGCTAGTGCTAGTTTCTGCTTTTACAGCATACCTACTAGCATTGCCCTGCACGGTTGGACTCTTCATTGCCTGGATCTTCTTGGAAGTGTTGTGCATGGGTCTGATTCTGATAGGCGTGCTTTACGCATGCACGCTTGAGCCTTCGGCCTTTGCAAGCTTGGCTGGGATGGCGTTTGTTCTTACCGCGTTGGTTTCGTTACATCCCCATACACCCACAGGTGTACAAGTCCTGGCTCTTCTAGTCTGGGCCACCATCGGTGTTGTTTCGGCTCTATTGCATGAGCTTCAGTCGCCCTCACGGCTGTAGCAGTAGTCATTTTAGACCTAAATCCAAACACCAGATACGTATCCGACCAATTTCCCAAGCGAATTTAGTTGCGTCGTGATGTCTGTCTAACAATCTGGGTCCGGATTGTCTCAGATACCGGGTGGAAGGCGTTGCCCCTGAGTGAACAGCAAGCTAAAACGATCTATCCAGTCTTAGATTTTCCCGTACATAATCTTGAGAGTGCTCCATCAATCTGCGTAATTGTATACACCACCAAAGAAGTCGATGGCTCCTCGATCACTTTATCAAGCGCGTCGGAGTAGGTTCAGACTTATGTGACAGCCTTCCCTCCGGAGTTGTAGATTAGAAAGGATGGTCCGGGCCCACTCAATCCATCAGCTCCAAGGTGTAATTATTAGTCACACCCTGGCGATTCAGAAGTTTCAAAGCCGAGTTAAGCAACCAGACTTCCATTCCTCACAAGGGCGGTATTCAGTGCGGGTGAGGAGCGCGTTCAATGGCAGGCAGATTTCTCCCATCAGTATCTCTGATCGGGCCTTTGCCCTTGGTACCTCCCTCGTCTTCGTCGCTGGTCCAGCGACCGTCTTCTCCTTCACTAAAGCTGCAACGAAAGCTGGACGATCGGCGGTGTCCCTGCCGCAACATTGAAGCGCGTTCGTTGTCGCCATCTTCTTCCAATAGTTCGCCGTGTGCGGTATCATGGTCTGGTGGAGCAATCCATTCTCGCGGGACCACACAGGGTAATGCAACGCCAATGCCGGCGGCTCTGTTAATCCACGATGGAGCAGCTTTGCCCGTCAACTGCTCGCATAGGTACGTGGTAAAGTGATTGCAATTGTTGGACAGCAGGTTGTACGAAGGTCCTAGAAATTTTTGGGACACCTCTCTGATGATAGCTTCAATCTCGTGGTCTGGTCTGAAAGTAAAACCTTGGAGAAGCTCACAGCGGAAAGTCCCTCCTGGAGGTTCGATATGTGGTTTTGTCCAATATACTCCAGACATGCCCGGGCGATCATGCCCACCGAAGGCGTATTCTCGATTCAAGGTTTTAATTACGACACCCGTGTGAAGGAGAGAACTGCCGAAGAGCCATAGCATCGATGAGAGCTTCCCTGGCTTGGACTCATGTTTAGTAGGAGCATGATCAGGTCTCTTGATGGAGGCTTACTGGGAGAAGATCGTACACGTGGATCAGTATCTCTGTCTTCTGTACGGAGGCTGAAGAACGTTGCGATCTTGATGATGGGCGCATCGACTTCTTGTTCCCTGCAGGAGCCATTGGAGCAATAAGTTACAGGGCGGAAAGGATGTGGGCTGGACGGTCGACGCAAAGCGGAGGGCGAGGACAGTTGGAATGTCTGCAGACAAGCAATAGCAAGAAAGAGAGTGGGTGTACAAGGTAGCAAAGAAGATTGGAGTAAGCGACAGTAGAATGAAGGATGAATGTACTGTACATAAAGTAATCGTACCTTTTACACACAACACTGCTAGTCTGCTACCCCACATTATACATAGGTAGATATCATACATACATACATCAACCTCTAACTATAAAATCCCGATAAAATTCCTATAGCATCTCACAGCGTTTTCGCTACTCCGTACAGAAGACCCTAACATCCTCTGGGCAAACAAATCCTTGCGGTGCGGTGCATGTTTAACGCTGTCGCACCAGCCTTATGGAAGATGCCATGCTTGAATCCTGCGCTATCGCATCGACCAGTCTTATGTTGAATACTATTCAGACTGATCCGTACATATCTCCTCTCTGCCTCTCGGAGCCAAAGACAAATACTCTAGTCAAGAGCAAAGCAAAAACTACGATACAAACGAGAAGAATTCCCCCATCTCGCTTTCACGACCAAATTTTTCTTGTACGCATGATGGCGCCTCCTTGACTGCTAAAACATGGCCTGGCAAGGCCGCCAACATGACACTCTGTTTAGAGTAATACTGTGACGACTACTTTCCGTTCTGCACACTTTCGCATCGTCCATCAACAACTTTCTGAGGCCTTGACCCATCGCGCCTTTTTATTGGCGAATGTAGTACTTTTCGGCTCTCAAGCAAAATTCATCCAAGTCCAGTTTTACACTGTCTTCTCTATCCTCAACCCTCCCTTTGTGCTGCCGTCGAGGTTCCCATACCAGCCCTTTTTACATTCTATT
>JAABUL010000458.1_pt1 | contig 87240 bp, 88 predicted proteins | sample 5559151 | NCBI WGS metagenome assembly JAABUL01 (sample SAMN10711876, study PRJNA513368) | rock metagenome | isolation source: Antarctica rocks | place: Antarctica: Victoria Land, Pudding Butte sud
GTCCGTCTTCAACGGAAACGTCTCCTTGGAGCTTGTGCGACCGATGAGCTGTTCATATTCTTATTGAGCATCGTACATATATATGCACACCGGTAAGGGAGACGCGGGGCTTCTGGTCGAAAATGAGAGCTGTGAGTTGATGACGGGCAGATTGGCTCCACCTGCACAGGGCTATCATAATCACCTTACCTACCTTACCTTACATACACAGTACTCTAGCACCAAGATTAGAAGTGAGACATGGGACATGGGGAAATGACGCATGCTGGTGGCTTACAAATACAATTTTCATGTGGCAGCCCAGCCGTGGAAATGGCAATGGAAATGGAAGTGGAAATGGAAAAGGTGCCGTCTTATCTCGTCGGGCCTAAGAAGCGGTGGCGTACCTTGCTCTCAAATGCAATCCCGAAATAATACCTCCCACAGTACGGAATACGGAATACGGAGACCGTACTCTCGGGCTTCGAACAGTCAAGACTCGAGAGATAAGAAAGCCTGGGACCAATAGGGATCCCTCAAACGTCATCCCTGCCACGCCGGATCATCCCACGCTAAAGTGGCATCAGCCCCCGGAACCGAGAATCTTATCCTGGCGCTACTGGATTGTGCGTATGATTGCCCCACGTCCTGGCTTCTCGACGACGACGATGCATTCCTTGGAACCAATCATCGTGCTCGATAACAGCGGACACACGGGCATTTCCTATTCGCCCCAGGAAGAGACGAGTGCCTGATCCCCGAGGACGGTATCGCAGGTCCCGGTGGCGGAGAAAGAGGATGAGATGAGATGAGATATGGACAGAGCGAGAAACATCAGATTGCCATCATCTAGATCCACCTCGAGCGAGGATATCCATGTTGATCCTTGCACTTCCCGGCTCCTATTTCATTCCTGTGGACTGTGGTTCCTCTGAGCGAATGGCCCATAGCCTATTGCCAACTGGGTAGGCCCCACTGGTGGTACCTTAGGCCACTGGGAACCAAGGTACTGAAGCCAAGTAATAATAATAATAATAATAATAATAACAATAACAATAACAATAAGCAAGAATGACATTAATTGTCAGAGTTCTGCTTTTGCCGGTCCCGATAAGCTTCCCACCAATCCGACCACCGGCGGATTGGATGAAATACCTTAGGGACTTAGAGGAATATAAACCAAGCCATGCCCCCCCTAGGCTTCCGGTTCAGCCTCTTTGCACCCGACGTCTGCGCCGGCGGTGGGAACGGACCGGATATCGGAAGCATTTACAACATCGCTTTACGTGCCAACACTTCACTTGCCAGCAGCGTCTGGATATCTTATCTAAACCCTAGCGAACTCTTCCCATCACGTGTTTTCCCTTTCTTCGACCTTTCTTCGAACCGTACTCGATCCGTCTTCTACATTAATCCTGAGTTGTCTCTCCCACGGTCTTTCTTGTGACCATTTTCCGACGTCAAAATGTCAACATCCGGCTTTGCTCCGTCTTACTCATGGGTTGGACCGCCCACCCAATTCAATGGGACAAATCCGCTCACTGGCGGTGATTCATGTAAGATACATCCCCAATGCAATTATGCATTCCATCATTTCAAAAGATACACCGGAATTCTTGGAGAAGACAGTTCGCGAACTTAATTGACTGGGAACATAGCCGTCGAGAACTTAAATCAATGGTATGCTGCTGGTGACCAGGCGTACATCATTGTGGCTTCGGCCATGGTGGTGGTCATGATACCAGGTCTGGGCTTCCTCTACTCTGGTCTTGCACGAAGAAAGTCGGCTCTGAGCATGATCTGGGCGTGCATGGGTTCTTTCTCTGTAATCACCTTCCAATGGTATTTCTGGGGTTATTCGTTGGCTTTCTCGGCACAAGGAACGAGCGGCTTTATCGGAGATCTCAAGCATTTCGGTCTCATGAACACACTTGGCGCACCCAGCCCCGGTTCTCCCTTGATACCAGAGCTACTGTACAGTTTCTATCAAGTACACGTCCACTACTGATACCAGAAAGACTGCGCGCTGACTCTTCACTCAGATGCAATTCTGTGCTACTACTGCCGCTATCGTTGCCGGGGCTGTCGCGGAGCGAGGTCGTTTGTTGCCGATGATGGTATTTCTTTTCTTCTGGGCCACTCTCGTCTACTGCCCAATAGCGTGCTGGGCATGGAATATCAACGGATGGGGCTTCAAGTACGGCGTTATGGACTACGCCGGCGGAGGGCCGGTCGAGATCGGCTCCGGAATGTCTGCTCTGGCTTATTCAATGGTCCTCGGGAAACGTCAAGAAAAGATGATGATCAACTTCCGTCCCCACAATGTCTCGCTGATCGTCCTCGGGACCACTTTCCTCTGGTTCGGCTGGCTTGGTTTCAACGGAGGGTCTTCTTTTGGCGCCAATCTTCGAGCGGTGATGGCCTGCTGGAACTCGAACTTGACTGCCATGTTTGCCGCTGCAACCTGGACAATTCTCGACTGGAGACTTGCGAGAAAGTGGTCTATGGTCGGTTGGTGCTCAGGGGCCATCTCTGGACTCGTAGCGGCGACCCCGGCGTCCGGATACATTACTCCCTGGGGATCCGTCGTTTTGGGTGTCGTTACCGGAATCGTGTGCAATTATGCAACCAAAGGTTGGTCGAACGCCCAATTACGTCCTATGGTTCTGGGTGGTTAATGCCTGAGCAGTCAAATATTGGATTCGTATCGATGATTCACTTGATATCTTCGCTGAGCACGGCGTCGCTGGCATGCTCGGCCTCCTAGCGAACGCTCTCTTCGGCGCTACATACATCATCGGTCTCGATGGCGTCAACACCGGTGTCATTGAAGGTGGTTGGGTCAACCATAGATACAAGCAATTGTACATCCAGCTTGCCTATGTCGTTGCTGCGACTGGCTATGCATTTGTCATGTCCGCTATCATTGCTTATCTCGTCAACTTTATCCCGGGACTCCATCTGCGCGCTTCGGAAGAAGCTGAACTACTCGGCATGGATGACGACCAGCTGGGAGAATTCGCATACGACTACGTTGAGGTCCGACGTGACTACTTGGCGTGGACCCCGGCAAAGACAGATCCGCACAGTTCAGAGGCCGACATTCCACCGCACCAGAGACATGGTATTGGTGCGCACGGAGATATGCTAATGGGCAAACCACCCAGCGATGGGAGCAGTGATGGCACTGAACACCACGGTATTGGAGGAGACAGGCATGGGGTAATGGCAGAGAAGGTAGAGCACGAGAAGCACCACACCACATAGATTTTCTATCTTGGGGGGTTTGAGCGTGCAATTTCCAAGGCTCGATATTTATGGTCAGGTTTCGGTCGATGAAGACTGCAAGCAGCTTCAGATTGGTACATAGCGTGGGACGGTGTTGCTTTTCGGGCGTGTTCGGTATCGTTGGAATACCAGAACTGGTGGACTATTGTACAATTCGGAACATACCCATCACTTAAGACACCATCTTTTGTAACCAGGTTTTGGGGGATTAGAGGTTGGATTGCATGTATCAGCTAAGCCCTCACCAAGTTATCTACAATCCTCAGTCTCAACTCGCAGCGTGTGACAGGGATATCGTACACGGTACAGGATCGCGAAGAGCTTTGGAACAGTAATCAGCCCTACGAGTACGGCTTCGCTAGAATACCTTAGGTCACCCGCTCTCCCGCATTTGGCAAGGAACGCGCGAATGACCAACGTTTCTTTTCAAATGATAGAACCTCGATATCGAAGCATTCAGCCGAAGCTTCGAGGAGTCTCCCTCTGCATGAGGTAGAGACGCCGATCATGGTCAAACCAATATGATTTCTACTGCTAATGGAGGCGGCGTACCTCCAAGAATTCGTCGCCCGTGCAGACCAAACGTAAGCCGTTTGCCCTGGGATTGACTGCGAGCACGGCTGACGGTGCCCGTTACAGCTACGTCAGGCAACATTGATCTTACCAAAAACCGGCGAGCGTGTCAAGAGAGCCGTTACTTTTGGAGAGTCGGTGAGCCTAGATCGTGCCAACAACGATGGCCCGTCAGATGAACGCTCGCCTTTGCTCGGCCGGAGGGGCCCAAGGCTACCAGAGCCCGGAACCTGGCGAAGAGTCAAGGATACGTCAAAGAAGCTTTTGGAGCAAGCATGGTCATTTGCAAATTCCCAAACCGGACGCGGTGTCTTCAAGTGCAGTCTAGCATATCTCCTTGGAAGTCTTGCCACCTTCCTGCCTTTTATCGCAGCATTCTTAGGCCAACAAGATGGAAAACATATGGTTGCAACAATCACAGTGTACTTCCATCCTGCCAGGTCGAGAGGGAGCATGTTTGAGGCTATATTACTCGCCGCACTGGCATTTCTCTATGCAGTATTCATCTGCTTCACCAGCATGGGTGTTTCAATCCTCTTCGGCCGAAATTTGGACATGATCCTGCTCGGTCATGTTATTGTACTTCTTGTTTTCTGCGGTGGTGGGCTTGGCTTTGTCGGCTGGATTAAGCAGCGACTCGGTAACCCTCTGGTCAACGTTGCCTGTTCGTTGACCAGCCTTGCAATTATCACGGTAGTGACAAAGGAAGGGGCGGTGCAAGCTGCAGTTTTTTCAATCGAAAAGGTTGTAATGGTGCTTCAGATGATCGTGCTAGGATGTATTGCAACGACTGCTGTGTGCTTTCTCATTTCCCCAGTATCAGCAAGGAAAGAGTTGCGGAACAACCTGATCCAAGTCACTGATCTGTTCGCGGACATGCTCACACTGATTACTCGAAGTTTCCTCACAGGCTCTGAAGCGGAGCTTCGCGAGAAGCAGTTTTTAGATGCATCCAACCAGTACAAGGCCATTTCCAATTCCATGTCCAAGAATCTGCGAGAAGCGAAATATGAGCACTATGTCATGGGTACAGAGCGAGAATACAGACTTGAAGCCAAGCTGGTCAATTGCATGCAGCGGCTCGGGCAGAACATGGGTGGTTTACGGAGTGCCGCATCCACTCAATTTCTCCTCTTAGCACAGCCAACGTCGGTTGGCGGAAAGGCTACACCAATACAAACGAGCGGATCATTTTCAACTATGGCAGATGGCCTACGATCGCCTTCAGAAGCTTATGGTGTACTGACTGCGATTGATGAATCACCAGAGGATCGCAGAAGATCCACGGAAAGCCCCAAAAGCACAAGCTGGCAGTCATCCAACGATGAAGGCTACCTCCCTTCGGCTAACTCCCCATCTGGTATCTTCTCGAGATTCATCGTACATTTAGGTCCATCCATGGTTAGCAAGCTCGCCCTCGGTTATGCGAGATGATCCTGCTGAGGCTGACCTGAATGACAGAAATCGCTCGCATTTACATTGAAACAGATTCTGGACGAACTCCCATATGGTCCTGGTCCAGAGTTTCGCATTGCGCCCAACACCCAACTACGGGCCAGCCTTGTCGAAGCCGTTGACTTATACACAAAGTCTAGGGAAGAAGCTTTAGCCTTGCTCTACAAGACCAAAGAGCTCAACCAAGCACGTCCAGTGGAAGTAGAAGCCGATTACGAGGAGGTTGCTGCTAGCTGTGGCCATTTCAGTTTCTCCCTTCAGTACTTTGCCAACGATATGAGAGTCTACCTTGATATTCTTGATGACTTGAAATTTGAGATGGATGAAAGACCCGGAGGCAGGACATGGAGTTGGCTGAAGTTGTGGCGTAGAATGCGAGGCTCCAGGAATCTTAAGCCGAGTGGAGATACCGGTAAGTATCTACTTCCGCTGTATGGTCTTCTCTCATCCGGAACTCACACTGCTGCAGAGCAAGAGGGTTCCGCCAATCGTAGTGAAGAAAGTTATCTTTCCCTTGACGTACCAAGCCCAAGCGAGAGAAAGATTCCCTCGGCTATCGTTCTAGGAAATGACGAACGAGGAGCGTCATACGCCTACAGAGTATGGACAGCTCTGGGCTTTCTTCGGCGAGATGACACTAAATTCGCCATCAAAGTTGGCGCAGGAGCTGCGTTGTACGCTCTGCCTTCATTTCTCGTATCAACTCGACCCATCTACCAGCACTTCCGTGGTGAATGGGGCCTTTTGTCCTATATGTTGGTGTGCTCGATGACTATTGGAGCCTCAAATACAACAAGCTACGCTCGGTTCCTGGGAACATGTATAGGTGCGGTCTGCGCAATAGTCGCTTGGATTGCCTCGCAAGGCAATGTGTTCGCATTGGCGGCTTTTGGTTGGCTCATGTCGTTGTGGACCGCCTACATCATTGTGGCACAAGGTAAAGGTCCCATGGGTCGTTTCATTATGCTTACATACAACCTCTCCGCCCTATATGCCTATTCGCTCTCTGTTCGAGATATGGTTGATGACGACGATGAAGGAGGGATTGTACCAGATATTGTGGACATAGCTTTTCATCGAGTAGTTGCAGTGTTGTCGGGGTATGTATAACAATGAACAGTAAACTCCTTTCCAGGTCACTGACCTATATCCGCTTAGGTGTCTTTGGGGTCTTATTGTCACTCGGTTAATCTGGCCCATCAGTGCCAGACGAAAATTCAAGGACGGTCTTAGTGTACTATGGCTACGCATGGGTCTCACATGGAAGCGTGATCCTCTTGCCATGTTTCTCGAGGGAGATTCCCCTCACCCCTATATGGATCTTCGGGAAGAACTTGCGCTTCATCGATTTCTGGCCCGATTAGAAGGCTTGCGCAGTTCGGCATCATCGGAGATAGATATTCGAGGGCCCTTTGCCGACGAGGCATATGGGAGGATACTCAAGAGCACAGGAAGCATGTTAGACGCCTTCCACGCGATGAATGTTGTGATTATGAAAGATCTTACAGCATCGAAAGGAGAAGCCGAACTATTGAGATTTACTGCCAACGAAAGAGCTCAATTGTGTTCGAGGATAAGCCACCTGTTTCAAGGTAAAAATGTTTTCATTATTTTCTACACCGACAGTTCTCTACATCGGAAATTCTCCTATTCAGATGTCTCGGTATAGCAGGGCAACCGAAACTAACTTTTGACACCCAGTTATGGCATCATCGATGAAACTTGAATTCCCCCTAAATGATGCTCTTCCCAACACAGACCACTCACGAGACCGGCTGCTGGCAAAGATCTTCCGCTTCCGTAAGACGGAAGATGTCGCGAATGACGCCAAGGACGAAGACTACGCCCTGTTGTATGCCTATGGTAAGGAGGATTGTTCTAATCAATGCGAGAGTTTACCTACTGACCCTGCTATGCGAAACAGTATTGATAACAGGACTACTCTCAAAGGAAATCAGAGAAGTCGGCAAAGAAATTGAGAAATTGTTCGGTATTCTCAACGAGGACTTGCTCAAGTTACAATGATTTCGCTATGGACGCGCTGCAACCCTTCACCCCCGATCCAGCATCGTCTCCCGCTCCGAGGATTGCAAGCTTTGAGCATGTGAAAAGGCAAGTTGTTTCAAGTCCATCTGAAAGGGTTTGATTGTCACGTCTTGACGCCGTGATAGTTTTAGACCAAAGACCGTTCCTACACATATACGATATATATAGGATCTTGCACAAGGTAGCGATTGATCGCGACACGTGTGATGTTGAGAGCAAAAATTATCACCACAGAGTCCATATATAACGAAAAGCTGCAATGGGGTGAAAGGTATCTCTTGTAGACTTTGACTCCGAAGACATTGAAAGTGCTTGTAAAAGAACTACGGGTATTCTAGAGTAAGCGCAATGCGGATAAGGCGCGTGCCGCATCGGCTGCAGATCATCGTCCACACCCCCCCCCCTCTGTGCCCTGCGCCAGATTTGCCTCACTCATGTCAAACCAACGCAGTCCCTCCTTGCAACTACTCTGCTACTCTGCCCTTGAGCCCAGTCCATTCGTTCTGCGTCTTGTTGTACATTAGCTACATTCACGGTGATGCGGCGCCCACGGCCCTAGGGAATTCAGGCCTCTGCCTCCATCGAAGCAACCCCCCCCGACATCATGCCGGACATTGATCCAGCTGCCCTTAGCCGTTCAGATTCTATCTCCCAGCCTACATTGACTCCCCTCACGACAACAAAGCTCAATGGCACCTCCGTGCCATCCTCGCAGAAGACCACGAAACCTACCAATTCTGCTCAGCGCATCGACCTCGAGCCGTTGTACACGGCCTTGAAGGCTGCCATTGGGGATTCATGGGGCACATATAAGGAAGCTGTCAATTTATTAGCGATAGGTACATCATTCACTAAACATGCGGGTGCGGTCGTTTGTCGCTAGAGTGGGCAATTGACCGCTTATAGGCCAGCTCAACCAAAACGAACTTTCGGAGCGGATAGACCATTATATCACAGCTGATCCTTCGATATTACATCTCCATAACCAGTTCATGTGTGCCATCTTTGGAAATGTTCTACGCGACCTACCAGAGCAGGGCGTTGCGCCCTGGGTTTCTGCGAACGACAAGCCTATGGTGTTGTCGAAACCGGTATCGGGGAATGCAGCCGAGCAGAGACTCAAGACGGAGGTCATGCATTTACCAGCGAGAGATCGAAGGAGGATAAAGGAGGTTCCTGATGTGAGTGAAGTCCGGAATGCCTTGAAGCAGAAGCGAGAGACGAAATTCGAGCGCAGTTTTCTAACAAGGTGCACTCTATATACAGGTTGAAGTCATCGACCCTGTCGCCCATGCAGTCGCTAACGAAATGACGGAATATCAACAAGCCAAGCAAATCAAACTCCCTGACACTGTCCCTGCTAGCGCTGGGGGGCTGAACAAGACAAGTAACTTCTTCGCCATCCCCGCTCTTCACTCGTCTAGCCTGAACTCTTACTAACTGCCTTACCCCTTTTACAGACTGGGATCTCGAAATCCGTAAACGCTACTCCCAACCACTTGCATCCGAAACCGGCGAATTCCCCGACACCGACGCCATCCAAGGCCGCATGGTCCCCATCTGCTACGAAGAAGCCCTCCCCAACGGCTGCGCCGATTCCTGCGCCGAATTCATGGCCACCGCCACCGAGCAATTCGTTAAGGAAGTCGTTGCTGGGATTCTTGTCCGGACGAGAAGTAACACGATCGCGACGAATGGCATTGTAACGAGGAAGTATCGGAAGCAGTTAGGGAGGGAAGAGGAGGGGTGGCTGAGAGGAGAAGTCTTGCGTGGCGTCGGGTCCGGGCTCTTACCTGTAGAAGCCCGAGAAGCAGGCGGGCGAAGAGCGCTAGGCATGGGCGACCTGCGCATCGCACTTCGTGTCGGAGCCGCGGAGTTGGGACAGATGCCCGGGGTTGTCAAGGCAGCCATGGGTGGGTGGGAAGAGGGGATCTTAGAAGGATGGGGCAGAACTAGGCGAGTCGAGGAGGGGGAGTACGGATCGACAGGAGAGCCCAGATTGAACGGGACCGCACTCACCAACGGCGTGCACGACGACGAGGAGATGGAAGAGGAAGACTGGGGATGGGAAGGCGGGGCCAAGAAGGACAGAGAGAAGTTGGATTCGTTGCTGGATGATTGTTTGGCTGTGGGGCAATGACCTCCACTCATACAGCCCCGTTGGATATTATGCATCGCGGGCTGCATTCCGGGCGTTTCTATTGGGCGGCTACCTTGTCCTGGACGGGAAAACGAAAGGTCGGACGCCAGAACCTGCGTCATTCGAGCGCGGGGCGGCCAAGATGACAGGACTGGGGCGTTTGTTTGGGTTAGATTTGGGCGAACAATGATACCCCCATTTTTTCTTGTACGGTGGCGTATGGGATGGATGGAGTTTGAAGGGTTGGGCAGATGCGGAGAGCTGGATTTGTGTATAGGCTGCTACTGTAGGATGTTCTTTGTTGATAAGATAGTGGTGGTAAAATAAAATCTTTTCTGTCAGACGGACGGACGGATGGGATGAATGAATGAATGAATTAGATGGCGGATTTGTCGTTGCTGGTGGTTGTTGATTGTTGGAGTTGGAGTTGGAGTTGGAATTGGCGAGAATGGCTAAGGGGGGTGGGGAGAATAGTCCGAAAGTAAATGTTTCACAGTAGTGTCATGCGTACGATCTTTGTCCTTGGGAGGCGGCAGGCAGGCAGGCAGGCAGGCAGCACTGTGGGAATATCCAGGAAGACGGAAGGGATTCTGAACGGCAGTCTTCGAAAGAGTTACATGATGGCGCTTAGGGGCTGGAAGGCAAGGGATCCAGATCTTGTATTCCGTACAGTAAGTAGCACCTTTTTCGGAGTGGTAGGGGACTAGGTAGGCTGTTCGCTCAAACCCACCCACATCATGTTGATTCCATATGGTTACACTAGCTAAGCAGCCGACAATCGCTCGCCTACAGTGGTACTCCCCCTAACCACCCAATTGCCCTTACTCCAAAAGCTCCACCACCTCCTTCAGCACCTCCTCCACCCCCCTTCCCTCCCCCCCGGGCTCCTTCGCCACCCCCTGCCACACCTCCCCATGCTTCGGCTCACTAAGCGCACACTTGGCCAGCACATCCGCCCTCTTCTCCTCGGTGCCATGCTGCGTCAAAAACTTGTAATACCACGCCCACGTATCGCCCAAATCACTATCGAGCAAGATTGCTTTTTCGAACCAGCTGGCTGCTTTTTCGAGCCGGCGCTCGTGCCAGAAAACGCGCGCGACGGTGACGAAGAGGGTCGGGTCGTTGTCGCATTTCTTGATGGCCTCGAGGCTGCGCGGTTTGCGCTGCGTGCGTGGTTCGAGGTGCCAGATGGATTCGCTCCAGAGGAGGCCCGAGTTGGGGACTTCCTGCAGCGCTTTGGCCATGAGGACTTTGGCCTGAGTGATGTTCTTGGCGCGGCGCTCGACGCGCACGCTCTCGGTCCAGAGTTCTGGGTTCTTGGGTACGGCGAGGCGGGCGCGGTCGAGGACGCTGCGGGCTTTGACGACGACGCCGGCTTTTTCTTCGAGGCGGGAGGCGAGGAGCCAGAGGGGGACGGACTGCGGGCAGGCGCGGGTGCCGGTGTTGTAGGCTTCTCGGGCTTGCGGGAGTTGGTTGAGACGGTCGTAGGTTTGGCCTTTCATCATCCAGAGCTTGGCGGCTTTGGGATAGAGTTGAAGGCCTTGGTTGACAAGATCGAGGGCGGCTTCTGTGTTGCCTAGTTGGCGCTCGAAGGCGACAGATTTGATCCAGACACGATCTGTGCCGGCGGCTTGACGGGCCGTTTGCAGGAGTTCGCGGGCTTTCTCGGTTTGGTGGTTGTCGGCTTCGAGTTTGACGGCTGCGAGCCAGATATTTTCGGAGTTAGGGTTTTGCGCAAAGGCGTCGGAGAGGACTTTGCGGGCATCGTTGATGGAGCCAGATTGGAGTTTTTCTTTGGAGAGGAGCATCCATAGCTGCTCAGATTGTGGGACTGCTTCGACTGCTTTTTGAAGGACTTGGACAAGCGCTTCTTTCGTGCCGTGATTTCTTTCGAGGTCTGCGGCTGCTGAGTAGACTGATTTGCTGGTGACGAAGATTCTCAGAGCATAGGCATAGATGGCTCTCGCGGTTTCGTACTTGCCTCGTCCGATGCTGGATTTGGCGTCATCTAACCATATTGCTTTCCTGTCGTCCTCCTCTTCATCTAAGCTGTAACCGAGTGTCTCTCTGATGATTCCTCCGCACGTCAAGATCGCACCTTCCTCTTCACACTTCTCTGCCTCAGTAATCCACTGTTCTCTAGGTAACATAGCGCCTTCACGGACCAGCGAAGCAACAGCTCGGCGCATTACGTTGACCTTATTGGCATTCCCCATTTGTTCCTGCAATCTTGCTCCCGCAATCCAGATTTCATGACTAGTAGGAATCTTCTGACGGCCTTTATTCAGCACCTTCTGCGCGTTCTCAGGTGTTTCGAGCCTTGCTAACGCAAGTACTAGGTCAACCGACATAGGTACCTCTTCCGTAGCTTTCGCGAGCAGTAAGCGTGCATCAGCGGGATCTTCCTCCAGATTCACAGCCTCCTTCCATAACGCAGCGGAGTGTGGCAAGATGTCAAGAGCTCGACGCAGGACTCGCTTTTTGGCTTTTAGATCGTCTTCTAGCTTCATAGCTTCGATCCACAGGCGGATTGATTGTGGGTTATGTGAAATTGCATTTGCTGCAATGATCTTGGCGTTATGGTTGTCATTTAAGCGCATGGACTCGAGCCATGCATCCTCCGATTTAGGACAGATTATGACGGCTTGAGCCATGATTTTTCTCGCTGCTACAATCTTTCCTGCGACCTCCTCTAGTCGAGCGGCAGCAATGTGGCCGGGCGCATGTTTGGGATTGGTTTGTATTACAGAGGACAGTAGAGCCCTTACCCGGTTGATGTCTCCAACCTCTGCCTCTCCAACCTTAACTTCAGATTTCGAAAGACTGGTCAAGTAACCTTTAGGGTCAACGTTCGTGGCCGTTCCCGCTGTAGATTCTGTGCCTGAACCTTGGGCTGCTTGGTCGAGTCGAACTTGCAGTACTTTATCTCGCGCCGCACCAATATCCGCAAAATTTGTCATTGTTCCATCCACGCTATCAGCCCCTGATCCATTCGCCGCAGCGCCATCATCGTTCACGCTTGTATCAAACTGCGTCGAGTCGCGCGCCCCTGCGATGACACTATCTGGCACCGCGTAGAATCGTTGTCGTAAATTCTGTTTAGTCCTTCTGTTCTTCCCCGTGAGATCCCCAACCTCAGGTATGTTTGCCCAGTCTTCATCAGAGACGCTCGCAAGGCTTCGTTTCAGATCGGCGAATTGCTGTTGAATCTTGGGGTTATTGGCTTCGTATTCTTTCCGTTCCTGAGCTTCGCGTGCTTCCCTATACGTAGCGGGCTTCAAGTCGGTAATCTGCGCATGGAAGAACAAGATATATGATAAACCATCTGCTTCAATAACAGGAGACGAAGTAAGGGCGGGGAGTACGAAAACGGGAGACCAACCTTCTTATTTTACGCCGTCTATCCATCTTTTCGTCTACCTCCTGGTATATCCTGTCTGCCTCATCGTCATCTCGATCGTAGGCACCATTCGCGAAAAGCCCGACCTCGTTCTCTGGATCTTGGAATCGTTCGTCATCGTCATCTGGTTCTTCTTTCTTTTCAGGTGCCCCGTACGCGGTGGGTGGCGCCGCCCCAAGTTGCGCTGCACGTTTTGAAAGAGCTAGTTTGATCTGTTCTTCACTCGGCCCTTCTCTGGCCGGTCCAAGATCTGAACGTGTAGTGAACCCGGTAGCACCTCTTCCTAAGCCCGCTACGTAGTTTTCGGGCGCTTGCTGTGACAAAAAATCTTTGCGCCCAGACATGATGATAGAGTACTTTTACGGGTGAAAGAGAATCAAGAGCGGAGCCGGAGGAGCTACTGCTCACTTATGAAATCGATAACATTTTGGCCCTCGTGAATTACCGACCAGCCGCAATAGCCGCGGTTATCGATAAACGAATTCCTGAAAAATGGAAGAAAAACATATTCGCCGTTGTTAAATACATTGAAATGCCGAAATCTGCTGGGAAAACCCGCAATGGCGCTGCAAAAAGCAGCCCCTATGCGCATGCTGCTGTCAAAACCAAGGCAGCTAACAATATCTTCAAAATGAACACAGATCTCGGCCAGCATGTGCTCAAGAATCCAGGTGTAGCCCAGGCTATAGTTGACAAAGCCGATTTGCGAGGGAGTGATGTCAGCTACTGCATCTTATATCTTACATCTACCGACTAATGCTGGTTTGTTTAGGTGGTTCTCGAAGTAGGTCCCGGTACTGGTAACTTGACAGTCAAGATCCTAGAGAAGGCGAAGAGAGTAATAGCAGTTGAGCTGGATCCTCGAATGGCAGCTGAAGTTACCAAACGAGTGCAAGGCAAGCCAGAGCAAAAGCGATTAGAAGTTCTGCTCGGGGACGTGGTTAAGACTGATCTACCTTACTTTGATGTTTGTATAAGTAATACGCCGTATCAAGTATATGTTTCAATAATAATCCCTGATATCTCTACCTTGAGCTCATAGTTTTTGCTAGATTTCATCGCCTCTTACATTCAAACTACTCGCAACCACGCCAGCTCCTCGGATATGCATACTAATGTTCCAAAGAGAGTTTGCCATGCGTCTTTTCGCGAAGCCTGGAGATCGGCTGTACAGTCGATTATCAGTGAATGCGCAAATGTGGGCAAAAATAGATCATATCATGAAAGTCAGCAAAAACAACTTTAAACCACCACCAGCGGTTGAGTCGAGCGTTGTCAGGTTAGTGCCTAAAACCCCAAGACCGCAGATCAGGTATGAAGAATGGGATGGTCTGTTGCGCGTGATTTTTGTCCGGAAGAATAAGACGCTCAGGGCGAGCTTTTTTGGAACCACGAGTGTTATGGATATGCTGGAGAGCAATTATAGGACTTGGTGCGCGCAGAATGACATTCCTGTCGAGGATGGACCCTCAGAAGGCGGCGACCATGATATTATGGAAGTCGAAGCTGATAATGAAAACGAAGAGGAAGAGGAGTGGGACGGCATCATGGATATTGACGACGATATACCAGCATTCTTTAAGGAGCAATCAGACCTCCAAGCGAAATTACTTAATGGCAGAAACACCAAGAGGCGGAAAAAGGGCAAGGTTGCGGAGCTGATAAGAGAGAAGGTTCGAAAGATACTGGAAGATGATACTGAGCTAGCTGAGAAGCGCGCCCGATCCTGCGATGAGGGCGACTTTCTCAAGCTGTTGTGGGCGTTCAATAGGGAGGGCATACATTTCAGCTGAAATGCCAATCTAATTCTTGGGATCTGAAATTAGCAGGGCGTTGGGGTTCATGATTATGCAATTTACATCAGACCTTTACAGCGTTGGTAAAGGACCTTGCAATTACCATGACATTACGTGAGCCTTGAGGGATCCAGGTTTAGATCTTCTGACACAACGGGCAATAAACATCATGTATTCGTTCTGATATGTGTGGACGATGGAATGACATGGTATTAGTATTATGCGAGACTATTTGAGATGAGCGCTAGATCCTCTGAAAAGGCTTTGCCATATGTATGCCTCGCTCAGCAAGAGCTCTATGTCTTTTTCGGTCCAATCTCGTGTTGGTAATGCTTGTAGAAACATCATGACCTCCTTGAATGTCGTTAGTTTTATTTCCCTGAAAAAGATTGTACGAACTTACCTGAAAATCCATCTTTACAAGCTGCTCAGACCATTTGACCAAGAAAGCGGCGCACACATACAAATGAAATTCGGAGAACCCCTGCTCTTCAGCCATGTAGGTGTCCCACATACGTATTGTGTTCTTTACTGTCACTTCTCGCATTAAGAGACAATTCATCCATCGAAAGCTGAATTGCATAAACTCAACGCCCTCATTCTCGAGGTGCTTTGCTAAGCCAGAATCAATGCGCGTGGTGAGATCACGGAGGGCCCCAACCTGCCGTACGATGCCAGGTTGAGCAGAAATGTAGTTATCTTGAATGCCATCTAGTAATTTTGTGAGGCACCAGAATGCATCTGCTTCTACCGCATCGAGTACGGGCTTCGGCAACTGCCCAGGATCCATACCACTTTCGATATTGGCGTCGGTAATGTAGCTGCCGAGGAATACCTGCCAGAACGGGGTCACTAAATCATTTATGCCTTGAACATAGCCACTTGCAGGATGTCTGATCGCCCAGACATAGAGAATCCGTTCTAGTGATCGCTGGGTTGCTTCATAACTATAGAGCTGAAGGTGAGGACTCGTTCGTGGCACGTCAATGGAAATTTGATGCCAAAGTGCTTCATCAAGCCCTCGCCCACGCGATTGGCCTTTGGATGGGGTTTTCGTGCCGATTGCAGTGGAAACAATCGTTCCTCGTTCAAAGGCTTGCCGGACCCCGTCAAGGTACTCTTTCCGCTTTCTTTCCAAAGTCGCTACACGCCGCTCGCTACTAACCGGCAGGTAACCCAAGAGCAACTGCCACGACATCGCCCGCACCTCTGCGGGTATGCCGGACCAAGATGAGTCTCTTAGGTCGGACAACGATATTGAGCTTGCCTGGAGGATGCGCTTAAATTTGTTGATGCGTGATATCCGTGTTGAATGGGCTTCGGCTTCCTTTGGGGTTGCATTCAGAGGCATAGGAGGATGGCTGATGAGGTGGAGTGAGTTTGCAGGATCTGACGCAGAAGACTTCAGCGTTGATTGTCAAAAAGCGGTGGAAAGACAAACCACGAAGAATGTCTTTATATTGGGGTCTTAGAATCTTGCCCTCACTCTTTTTGGTTGTGGGATAGTTTGGAGGCCCTCGTTCTTCGGCAATGTCTGAGCTATTTGCTATTCCTTGGCCAGATAGTGACTCTGCACTCAAGCTAGACAAGCCATTGCTACTCTTGCCATGGCCTCCACCCGGATCGTTGATCTTTTTGGTCTGTATTCTTCTAGCTTCCCTTCGCATACTCGTTATACTCGGAAGACCAAACTCGTCCTCATCTGGATTCTCGTTGTACATGTACTCCTGTTCAATATCCTGATCATCATCATCATCATCATCATCTTCCGCAGTCCAATCATTGTTTGTGTGAGACAGAAATTGCGTGTAAGTGCGTCGAGTAGGAGGGGATGACAAGGCGGAATTGGGTCTTAGAGGGGGTGTATGGGTACTACGGCCGAAACTTTTCGATGATGAATTCGGGGTATGGGGTCTCGATATTGAAGGCGTCAATGATCTATGGCCTCCTATTAGCATTTACCCATTACCACTGTGGTAAGGAGACCTGCAAAGAATCGAACTTGAGCAGGTCCGCATGCGAATACGAAGCCCCGACCACGACATTAGGATCGTACACCTTAGGGGAAGTATGTCTGACGTTTGCTGGACGGTTACGCCAAAAGGCTGTAGAAGGTTTGCTGCATGCTAATTAGTGGGACGGCCCCGTCAGAAGAGTAGAACACATACTCGGAGGAGTCTAGGCATACCCAACCATCAGTCAGCCAAATGTATCAGATTCAGGCAGCTATGCGCGAGCTCGTAGGTACTTGGTCAACAGTAGAGTACGAACCGACCTGGACCATCTCCTTCATCGTTGACACCGTCAGCCTGAATGGTACAGGTTTAGACAACCTAAAGTCTGCCTACCTGCTGGGGAAGCTTCTTGGAGGCCATTGTGACAGTTGTTCGTCTGTACAATATCAAGGCAAGACAAAGATCAGAATGCTTCCCGCATACGTTCAAATGCTAAGTCTCAATGTGAGGCAGAGCGTCCAAACGCGGACTAGCGGCTTTCAGAGTCGCCGCATTTAAAGCTGAAGCACCTCTCTTCTCTACATACACCTTCACTTCACACTCGAACACATCCACCTCGACACACACACCTCGACACACCTTCAGATCCTGCAGAACAAAGATTTGGATCTCTAATTACCCTTGTATTTGAATTCGTTCGTACATAAATATAAGAGACGTCGCAAAGTTGAGCTGCAAGCTTTGACTACAAGCCGACCGGGCTTCTGAGGTTTCTAGCCGTGACTTTTCCTCCCTAATTACTAGCTACTTACAGCGGCAATGACGGAACCCGAAGAACTCGACGAGGATCTCTTTGCTGACCTGTAAGTTATTCATGATAAAAATCCCAGTGCCTCCTTCCCAGTACCCACGTTTCTCCCTTTGTCTTCTAAACCCGCTCGCAGTTACGATGGAGACGAAAATGCGACAAAGGAATCGGCCTCGACTCAGGTAGAGGCATTACCCGAGCCGATGGAAACTTCAGCGATCAATGGAAACATCGGAACCCACGATGAAGTGAAACAAGAGAACGTTAAACAAGAGCAAAGCGGCATACCTGATCACGACCAACACGCATATGGTAGCGGCCAAAATGGGAATGCCGGATCATCGTGGAACGATGGACACGGTAATGGGGCCCAGGGTAATAGTTACGGCGACGTAGCTGTAGAGCCAGAACAACATGGTATTGGCATAAAAGAAGATGGGTAAGTTCACGTTGGCGAAATTTTTCTCGTTATTTTAAAGTCCCACCCCCTCTATATGTTCGCTGCTTCTGGTCCTAAGTTTGAAGCTCCCGAGCTTCATTTTCGGAAAGCAATTACCAGGATGATTAAGGTTCGAGGGCATGGGATGCCCTCGGGGATGAGTCCGTCTTGCATTTGAGAAGCGCATGCACGAAGGTGTCGTGGCACTGTCACTGTGGACCAAGTTCATGGCAGCCTGCGCTGTCTATGACCTGGGGAGATAGGTTCACTATTCGGTCATCAAAATAAATCGGAAGGGGTCGAGTGTTCCTACACGGAAAACTGATGGGTGAAGTTGATTTGAGGACCACTGGGTACAAAAAAGGTGGTGCGGAGACACTCTCGCGATGTGGCTGTTCTGTTGAGCTTGGGTACGAGATCGACTCTACACCGCAGAAAATGAGAAACTAGGTGAATGGCAATGTCGCGAGGGTTTGGCTCTCTGAGCAGAAAACAAGCTGGATAGGTAATCACCGTGCATACCACCTGGGAAAGCGACTATAGAACTACTGCTACTCCATAGCTTATTGTCGATATCATCTTCATAGAGCAGGGCAGAAGGCAGAGGTCTATGTCACGCTTAGCCCTCAGCAAAATATGGCACTCGAACACTAGCATACGACTTTATAGAAAAACACGAATCTCCCGCACGCACTTTGACCAGTCCTTGTACATACGCCTGTGCATGGTGTGCTGGCCTACTGCCCGTTCCTTAATTCAGATAGCAAAGGGAGGACATTGCTCACGAAACCCCTTTGGAAGCCCCTCGGTTTACCCACGACGCATTTCTCTGAGACTCCCTGGCTGAACACAAATTCGGTGTGGAAACCTGGTGGCTACGCGTATTGCTGGCTATAGTTCTCGGATTTGCGATCTTAACTAAATCACGACAACAGTCCGGACACTTCATCAGTTGAATTTTGTTGATTTCTCGCCTTGATTGTCTTCATTCTTTGTTTTGAGATACTTACAGCGATTCTGCAATATTGTTGTCCAATGCTGATGATTGATCGAATAATGTAGGAAAATGTTCATAGGTGGACTAAATTGGGAAACAACGGATCGTGCGTCAACCCTAATTCAATCCTCGCTTTGTAGATTGGGCACATGCTAAAATCTTTACCCCTATTACAGAATCATTGAAAGAGTACTTCTCGAAGTTCGGCGAAGTGCAGGAATGCACCGTTATGAGAGACGGGGCTAGCGGGCGTTCGCGTGGATTTGGATTTCTTACATTCAGAGATCCGCGGACTGTCAACGTGGTGATGGTCAAGGAGCACTACTTGGATGGCAAGATTGTAAGACCTTCAATTTCAACCTCAACTAAAGCCCCCTCAAGACTTCTTTTTGGTAGTTCTGAAAGCTCACATTCTTTGCCATTCACTAAGATCGACCCCAAACGGGCCATTCCCCGAGACGAACAGGAACGCACAAGTAAGATATTCGTTGGAGGGGTAAGTCAAGATGCGAACGAACAAGACTTCAAGGAGTATTTCATGCAGTTCGGAAGAGTTGTTGATGCTACACTCATGATTGACAAAGATACTGGACGACCACGCGGTTTTGGTTTTGTCACCTTCGATAGTGAGGCAGCGGTGGATGCAACTCTACAAGGCGATCTACAGATTCTGGGAAAGCCGATCGAAGTCAAGAAGGCCCAACCTAGGGGAAATATGCGCGACGAGGAAGAAGCGGCAGGTAGGGGAGGACGAGGCGGCCGTCGTGGCGGTAGAGACAATGACAGATTCCGAGACAACGACCGTGGCAATTTCGATGGTGGTAACGCCAATAACCAAATTCAGAACCAGAATCAGCAGGGTGGCCAGGGCATGTCCAATGGCATGACCCCCCAGATGATGGCACAGTACTGGCAGAAAATGCAACAATACTTCGCCACTATGCAGCAACAGATGGCAGCCGCCGCCGCGGTTCAGAACGGAGGCATGGCGGGCCAGATGGGCATGGCGGGGATGAATCCAGCCATGATGCAGCAGATGCAAGCAATGCAGCAAATGAAAGCTATGCAAGTTATGCAACAGCAAATGAATCAAAGTCAGGGTTCGCAGAGTCCACTTCCACAGAGCCCCGGGGCACAAGGCATGAATCCGGCTATAATGCAACAAATGCAACAGTTTCAGCAAATGCAAATGCAACAGCAAGCGCAAGGTGCAGGAGGCTTTGGCGGACCAATGAATGGAGTGCCTCCGATGAATGCCAGTCCTGTAGGTGGAGGTCCAGCGATGGGAAACTTTGGTGGTGGTGGTGGTGGTGGTGGAGGGGGAGGAGGGGGAGGAGGAGGGGGAGGAGGAGCCCGTAGAGGTACTCCTGGATACAACGCTCAAGACCAACTGCTCTTCGAGCAACAAAAATACGAACAACAACAGGCTCGCCGGGCTGCCCAGGAGGTACAGCAGATGCAGAACTACCAGCAGGGTGGTCCGACCTCATGGGAGGGCATGTACGACGACGTACCACAGCCGAACATGGGAGCTCAAGGAGGGATGGGCCGGGGTGGAAGTAACGCGGGCAACAAGGCAGGGCAGCAAAACCGCGGCTCTCAAGGCCCTCAAAGCGCACCTCCAGCTAACGCACCAACTGGACCAAAAAACGCCGGAAAGCCTGGAGCCAACTATAGGGGTGGCGGCCGAGGTGCGGGAGCTCACCGAGGGTTCCATCCATATGCTAGGAATCAATAAGCCTGTGCGTGGATGTCAGCTTCGTCTTCGTATAGCATACGCAGTGGCCGCTTTCTATTCGTTTTCCAGCTTCTACACCTTCGGATACTCATGAGACTAGGGTGCATTAGGCGTCTGGTAGGCGGTTTCTGAGTGAGTCCTGGCAAGTTGCACATAGCAGATTTCATGAGGGATGGCTTCTAGCACGCGCTCTCCAAATGTATTTTAGAGCTTGGCGGTGCAACTGTGATTCCAGGAGCCTTTTGATCATGTATTCTGCAGTGAATCCATAGGGTAGTCAAGAAAGGTTAGGTTACCATGTAGTAAACGTGAATCGTATTATGAAGATTCGTATTCCCACAATGCTTTGGTCTAGTTGCAACGATTTACAGCATTGGAAGAATAGGATAGTGGAAAATAAGAGGATTCACACTCCTGGACGTTTTCCTCGCATGATGCCAGCACCCAGACTACCAAGGTAGTTAATGACTTCTTAGGCACACCATGTTCAGTGAACGAAATCTGACAAAGAGGAACAACATCGAAGGATCGAAGATACTAAAGCTGGCCTCAGTGCACACCAAGCCTCACTTGAGTCAGTTTGTTCGGATTTCAGCATGTTCTGCGAGGCTCAAAAGTAGGTATTCCCACACCAAGAACATGTCTGTGTATTCTCCGCATGCCGGCAAGGACTGACTCCTCGACTAGGCGCGATTGCTCAAAGTGGAAGTTCGTGGTGAAAGTATCTACCTAGTATCTTCACGACATGATGAATATCCATTTTCAAGCACATGTATGACTATTCGAAAGAGAAGGAGAAAGGATACTGAAGGAAGAGCCTCGGATATACTTCCTAATAACCTATGGATAAATTGATTTCTTCTAGCAATCCTCCAATATGCTGGCAAGGCTTTTCTGTCTCTCGGAATGGCCGAAATAAATACTCAACAATCGGGCCTGGGCTGACGCTTTACGGGGGGGCGCACCACTAATCGGAACTTACCTTACCTTAACTGTGTAGCGATCCGAAACGGTGGCTATTTGTTCGGAATTGCCGCCAACCAACCGAGTATACTACTGTATGTATGATTGGCATCAGCAGACACGAGAAAGCCTTGTGGCAAAGGGTGGAGGCGATCTGATAATCACTGTTTACAGTAAATGAGGGTGTCGTGGGTGTGACCGAGGGGTGCTCGCTACTGTAACCCATGCCTATCACCAGCGAATACACCCACAACCATCTTGCAGTTGCATGGCTCCTCGGCTGCTCATCAGTGCCGCGAGTCTCCATTGAGCTTTTTGATCAGTGAGGTGGCGATTGAGTTGCCTGTATGTACTTACTTCTATCGGCCTAGAAACAGGCTAAAAGACGGAAGAGCACACGATCAAGCGATTCAAGCTTTGATACGGAATACCGGTACGCTTTACGGGAGTGGACTGCCATTCAAGGAAACGTTGGCCCGAGCCACCAAGCCATTTGGCTGTAGCGCAATCTCGTACGTATTCTGTCCTGCTTCCTCGTGAACTTCTCTGTTATAGGATCTAGAAAGGTTATAGGACCGCCAGCCAGGAACGGTACGACCGCAGGCAATCGAGAGCTCGCCTAAGAGCCCGTTACACTGGCAACCCTACCTCAGCAACGCGACCTTCCAAATCGGAGAGGCCCGGAGGGTGCGAGTCTGCATAGAGGTCACCGATCGGTGAAAGCGCCATGCTGCTTCGAGTCCTGGTACCGCTGCACAATGTTCGGATTACGAGGAAAAGGGTGCATGTCAAGCGTGGAACGACATGCGGATCACTCACGGCACGGTCCTATTAGATTGTGCGGAGAAGGAAAAAACTCACGTCTTCTAGAACAAGTGCGACATTCTCCACTTTCTCGTCCAATGGCAGCCTTCGATTGGTGATATTTCACACCCATAGCCGAAGCTAGGGGCATGTTTATCTTGATAACGATGTGAGGGTTACAACGGTGCCTTTCGAGGAGCTGCATATAGGTCCAGGGCATGTCCACCAGGGCAGAATTCCGGGTTGCAGCAGCGCAGTATCCCTGGATTGCCGTGAGAAGATTTTGGAGATGGCGAACGAACGTACATCGACGCTGGCAGAGTACTGCTCAAGTCCCATCCCTCGCTGTGGAATTTTGTTGCTGACTACCGAAAAGGTTCCATGCTACCGAGGTAGAACCTCGTAAGATGAACTTGCAGGACATGGCTGGGGGAACTGAGGGTAAAACTTCGATTGACATGCCCGCCGCTGTTCAGGAGAAAGTCCCTGAAAACGAGTCCGCAAGTCTATCGTCCTTCGAGCCCGCTGGCGATGAGCCGACAGAGGAGGAGAGGGCCACATTGCGCCATGTCCCGGATAAGCTCCCATGGTCGGCTTTCCTCGTTGCGATTATTGAACTTGCCGAACGATTTACCTATTATGGCCTTTCCGGGCCTTTCCAAAACTACATCCAGAACAAGTACCACCCTCATGACCATAGCAAAGCCGCTGGGGCAATAGGTATGTGTTACCGCTTCTTCTTATCTTTTATACATGGCTGGTTTATACTGACCCTTGACAGGCCTTGGGCAGGTAGGCGCAACTGGATTAACGGATTTCTTCCAATTTTGGTGCTACGTGACTCCCATCTTGGGCGCTATCGTTTCCGACCAGTATCTGGGGAAATATAATACCATCTTCTATTTTGCATTGGTCTATCTTACGGGCGTCCTCATCCTCTTTTTCACATCTCTCCCAACGGCCATTGAACATGGAGCTGCACTCGGAGGGATTATCGTTGCTATGATTGTGATTGGTCTTGGCACAGGAGGAATCAAGTCAAATGTCAGTCCGTTGATCGCAGAACAATACCGCAACACCAAGCAAAAGGTTCGCGTGGAGAAAAACGGGGAAAGGGTAATTGTAGATCCTGGTGCTACGATCCAAAGAATCTACATGGTATGTGCGCCAAGATATGATCTAAAGGTCAAGGTCTGACTCGGTCACTAGATATTCTATCTGTGCATCAATGTTGGCTCGTTATCCTCCATCGCAACCACCGAGATGGAGAAATGGATCGACTTTTGGGCTGCTTTCCTTCTCTGTCTATGCATGTTCATCGTCGGGATCATCGTCTTGATTGTAGGCAAGAAATACTATGTCGTGCGTCCACCAAAGGGTAGCGTCATACCCAGCGCGTTCAAAGCCCTATGGATTGGCATCATGAACAGAGGCAATATGGGTAAATCAGAAAATTCTGCAAGTTTGCGAGCGTTGACATGTTGCTGACGGTTTGTATAGACGCTGCGAAACCCTCGTATCAGGACGAGTATGGCCGGAAATACAAGACGCCCTGGAATGATCTGTTCATTGATGAACTCAAACGTGGCCTTGTTGCTTGCCGAGTGTTTATATTCTACCCTATCTACTGGGTTGTCTATTCGCAGATGTTGAACAACTTTGTCTCGCAAGGTATGTACCTTCACTTTCCGCCTATTGCTGGCTGTGGTTGACATCAAAGCTTCAAAGCTGCTACGATGGAACTTCATGGGATTCCAAACGATATCATGCAGGTAAGCCAAACTGGAGCGAGAATTCTGTCCAATCCAGCATACTGATATGATGCGCTAGAACATTGATGCTCTGACGATTATCATCTTCATTCCAATCTGCGATCGCTTGCTATACCCCTTCCTACGAAAAATAGGCATACCTTTCAGGCCTATCACTCGTATCGCCATGGGCTTCCTCCTTGGTGCTCTTGCCATGGCTTACGCCGCCATTGTTCAGCACTTGATCTATAGAGCCGCGCCCTGTTACGATGCGCCGCTAACATGCGACGCAGCCGGCCCTGATGGATCCATCCCGAACCAGGTCCATGTCGCTGTCCAAACCCCTGCATACCTTCTCATTGGTCTCTCGGAGATTTTCGCAAGTATTACTGGTCTCGAATATGCCTTTACCAAGGCCCCACCGAGCATGAAGTGAGTTGCCGTGACTATCTAATTATCCCCGGAATGCTCACAAATTCACAGGTCTTTTGTCATGGCCATGTTTCTCCTGCAGACTGCGTTCGGATCCGCTCTCGGAATTGCATTGGCGCCAACCGCCAAAGATCCCAAGCTCGTATGGATGTACAGTAAGTTTCTAGTCCTCTACTCTCCAAAAATGGAACCCTTACTAACCCGTATCCAGCTGGTCTCGCCGTCGCAACGCTCATAACCGCAGCTCTTTTCTGGATCATCTTCAAAAAGTACAACGCCACCGAGGAAGAAATGAACAGCCTCGAGGACGAGGGCCTGAAGGCCGTCCCTGCAGGCGAAATATCCGCTCTGGGGGGTGTCAGGCATAATGCTGTTCGTGATGGGGGCGAGACGGGAACTGCGGGCCATACTACGGGGATAGCTGTTTGAGGGGGTTGCAAGTAACCATGGGTGGCTGTATCGAAGGCTGTACCCAGGGTGTTCTCTGGAGGAGGTATTGGAAAGCCCGAGTATAATTTTTCCGCTCATATACCAATTATCGCAATTTACCCAGCATACATCCCAACGGACCTTTTGCACCATGGGGAATCATGATCCTATTCAGAGGGGTACCTTGATATCAGGCTGATCACTCGAGCCAGCTGACCGTACCAATTCATTCTACTGTAGCTACCGTAGATACACAAACCTCGCCCTTCCGAACAATCAACCTCTACTGGACCCTCCCCCGTCCCTTTCTCGCTTCCTCTTCCCCCTTGATTCTAACCTAACCTTCCCTTCCCACCTTCTGCAATCACTTTCCCCCCCTGTTCAGCCAAACCAGTTCATTACGCTCTCCACCCCGCGCTTATCCAATTGCACTAAATCTGTCAATCCCCATCCCCATCCCTAGGAAACCCATTTTTTTTTAGAAATTATCAGAGCATGAAATTGCCTCAATACATACACCACCCTAACTCCACAATTCCACAATTCCACAGCTTTTTTAAATTGTTTGGCTGTGGAGCGGCATGGAGCGGAATTGGTTAGTGCAACCGCTTCTGTTTGGAGTGCTATGTACATATGTACTTTGGATGGTCGCTTCGTTGTGGCGCGGATATATGTGGGAGCTTATGTACCAAGACGGGATTTTTTTTCTTCCCCAAGTGGATGGATTCGGAGCTGGGGTGATGGATCGAATGGTTTGGAAGAGTTCTGTCTCAATGTGTAGTGAACGAGCTTCGCGCGTATCCTAGGTTTGCCATGGATAAAACAATCGGAATAACGAGATAATTCTCAGTCAGGAAAAGTGCCATCCTGAGGGTGAGGGCCATTAGCCAACGTACCGAAAAGTCTGTCTTATAAATTATAGTCCGCAATTAGTCTTCTCCTTTATGCTAATCTAAAACCAAGATATTTTGATGACTGCGGCCCTATCTGTCTTCGCAATTGCGTTTCAATGGCCCAACACATTTTACATAATGATGATCTCTCGCTCTAGAACTTCAGAATAAAGTTCAGCGGACATGTAATATGTCAGCTTTCTCAGTCGATTGGATTCGAAGTCACTTTCATCTTGCAATTCTAAGCTATGCTTTGCTTATAACGTCGACGACCGGCTTTATCGACCTTAACACTGGCACGACGGCTGTGACGGCTCGTGTAAGCCTTGTAATCCTTCTCAAAAGCTATCCAAAATGTACTGGAGAAGGAACGATACTCCCTGTTGAGGATCTCAACAAGTTCGCTTGTAGCTGCGCCCACAGTTGAAGTCGCCGAGTGTCAGCCAGAGTCATAATACGTAGCAATATCACATGTGTGGGCTGATGGCCTTGGAAACAAGCAGGGGAACTGGCTTCCTTCTTGCCAGGTGCTCAGTCTAAATCGGATCATCCAGTCTGTTGGTTCCGACCAATTCTGGCTCGATACTCTCTGCGTCCCCCGTGGAGCCGAGAATCGAAAAGTAATCGGCATGGCTCTGAACCGAATGAGGAATACGTATCAAGAAGCCTCAATCGTGCTTATTCCGAACTCTTATCTCTGAGCTACTCCTTTGAGGACGACAATAGAAGCTCTCATCCAGCTGCTCTGTTCCGGTTGGATGCGCCGGCTTTGGACCCTTCAAGAAGGTATACTCGGTACCAGAAAACTGTATGCGTTATTCAAAAAGGGGGTTTTTGATATCCGGAAAGGTATGGAAACTTTGTCTTCACAGTTGAAAGAAACGACTTGGTTGTGTCACCCAATGGCCAGTTTTGCGCGTCGATCAAATTTCAACGAAGCTGCAGGTGCGCAGGATTCTAAGCGGATTGCCTGGCTATGGTCTGACTTGAAATGGTGCTCGACGAGCCATATCGAAGACGAGGTCATTGTCTCTGCAAACCTTCTGGGTGTGAAGGGTGCCTTGCTCTGAGACTTTGACCCCAAAAGTCGGATCAAGAGGCTGCTTTCATTGCTGCATAGTTTTTCCAGGAGAATCATATTGCTCCAGGGCCAAGGACAGACGTGAATGGGTACCGACGGTGGCTCGAATTATTCACTAAAGAAAATAATTTCCATCTGGGACCGCATAGAAGCATAATTCGGCTTTCTCTAGAGAATGAGGATAAAGTCATAGGCTTGTCAGTGAAAATTCCAGGATGGACATTCAGAAATACAGTGGAATCTTCGAGGTCGAAATACTCATTCCACGTTAATGTTCTCAACCAACATTTCCTGGCTAGAGGAGTCAGTGGAAGCGAAAGCGCATACTCATACGATGACAACCTCTCACTCTCGACCAGAGTTTCTCAGTCTAAGTGTGACGTGGGCCTAGTTATTTATAAGATGCCGACGGCCACTCAGACTCATTCGTAGGCTGCGTTGGTCTCTCTAGAACAAGAGGACGCTGCCAACTTGGACAGTAATGAGACTTGTCTGGTTGGGACACATCTAGGCGTATATGGTGTCGTTTGGGAATTTTCTCCGAACCATCCAGGGTCCAGCCTGAGCTTCCTATAAATTCGGAAGGGGTTACAGACCAACCCCCTTCCGTTTACAGCAAGACGAAGAGTATTCCAGAGAATTAATAGTGGCTTATACGATAGAACAAATCCCACTCAGGTTTACGCTTCGCGTGCCAGCGTTGTCCTTGTTATCGTGGACATGGCTTGGGATGACTGTTTGTAGGGGACGATCCACTTTCCATGCAAAAAGAAGTTTACCTTGTAATTTTCGTTCCCTAGAAGTTAAGCAACATCCATGATTCGTAACGCAATTCCTGTATATTTCTCGCTTTCTACTACTATCTACCTCCTCACAGCTTCAGATCCTACAGACACCTAAGCCTTCACCTCCTGCGTCTGCACATTCGTATCATTCCCTCTTCGTTCTCCCTCCCCGTGCTTAGACTGCGCCATCTTTTCCAAATCAATCTCGTTTTGCTCAAGGAGCAACGCTTTATGTTGTATCGGACGCCGTATCCAGCAAGGCATGTACTTCCAACCTAGACCATGCCGCCAGGCAATGTCCAGAAGCGCAGCAATAGGAGGCGAATAGCCCGCGTGATTGATTAGAGCAGCCAAGTAAGTTGTGATGACACCTCTAAAGATGGAGATCTGAACCGCACTCTGTCGAAGCCTGTATGCTTCACCTCCCCAACGACTCTGAACTAGGATCATTACCTTCGTTAAAAGCCATTCACGTGTTCAACAAAATTTCCCACATATGAGAGAACTTGAGTACTTATTCTTGATGCCGGTCTGATTAGCAGACGTATGCTGAAGCAACGTGATCTTCTCGGCCATTTAAATTTCATTAAACTTTCATCGAGTGTCTGGTAAAATGGTAAGGTGACAAGGGCAATCGAGACGGTGGTAAGCCCCGAATACAAGAAATATGATCTTTCACCTGGTTAGTGCAGGATGCTTAATTTGTTGGAAGGGAAAGGATACGATACCTCAAGGATCTCACCGAAACCGAGATCACTATCAGATACTGAAGTGGGAAGTCTGCTCGGACGTTCGGGTACCACTCGCTACTGATGAGCATAAAATGCTCCGATGGCGGCCTCAAAGATGCCCGGAAAGATTCGCGCGGCCAACAGGCTGTGATAGTCAGATGCAGCAGCACAAGTATAAGCACAAGCTACACCTCAGAGCACGATGTTTGTGCTGAGCCATTTATCTAAGAGGCTACTCCCGTGTAGCTTCAGTTGCAGGATTACGCCCATAACCGCAGCATCCTGGATCCCGCGTAGATAAATCGCAAATCAAATGGAGAAGTACATCAATGAGACGTTATCAATGGGTCGCATGATAGCAGTAGAATATGATGGTTACGGCCCGCCAATTGACCTTTCGGCGCAAATTTCTCAGGTTGACACGATGGGCGTCATCTTCGGCATTATGGCTAACATGCCTCGGGTATGTACTTTATATGCTTCATCTGCTGGAAGATTTGTGATTGTGTCGGCCGGGTGGGCTGCAAAAAATGCCAGCTTCTAGCTTATCTATATTCCATATAGTGATCATGATTCCAAAATAGATCCTTATCACAGCGCAGATGACAGAGTAGGTAGAACTTCCCAAGCAGAGGAGAAGTATGGTTTTGTTGCTCCAGGTCGTGTTTTCGCTGAGATGATTGAATGTCACTCTGGTCCCCCATTTTCCTTGCGTAAGGTAGCTCAACGCCCTTTTCCGGGAAAGGTGCCTTGCATTGCATACAGTATCCGCAGATTGCTGATCTAGATTGACGAATAAGGAGAGAGGAAGTCTCTACCCCCGGGCCAAGCCTCCTGAGCCCTACTTCTAGAACCTGACCGCTCCCCTGGGCACATGAGACGATTACCTCGATATTACCACGACATCTCGTCGCACGACTGCCCAAAGTCCTCGTTGACCCAGAAGCGATCAAGAGCGCGACAACGGCAATTGTTATTCAGTGATATCCGCGGCGAAATGGGGTTCCGCCGAACAAGCGGGCCCGCGTGTCACGTGAGCGGTTAAGAAAAGCTCTTTGGTGATGGGGATTATTGAATTGCAAGTACACCTTGGGGTCTACAAAAATCCTTCACCATCATCACAGAATACCGCGGACTGGAGACTACATGGGTTGAGACCGGTCTTTTCGCTGTATTATCTCATACCGAGCCATACTTCTTATATGAAACCGCGCTGACAGCACTTGCTTCAACATCAGCTCGATGATACTACCTAAGCATGTGACGAACAGACTCTCCCCACCTGCCTGCTCGGCGTCAGCATCATCTACCCGGCTCTCTGGCTCTCATAATCCCGGATCCCTTCTTTTTTCAGGTGGAGACTAAGACGGACGTCTTCCACAACTCTCTTCCCATCACACATCCCGAAATAACACGCGGTGGGCGGAAGAGGAGAATACTTATAAACGCCAGATCATCATTTCCTGGGCCTTTTGGAAAGCGTTCATGGGTATGGGGAGCCGTTAAGAATCCCATCTACGATTGGAGCAAGAATCAAGCCGATGAAACACTTAGCCCAGGATTGGGCTGATTCGTTCAAGGAAGCTATAACGGATATCCTAGAGATAGCGCGGCCGAAAATTGTTTGCTTGGAGAATTGGGTACTTGACGAGGGGGGATGGCACAACGAAGAAGGGATGGTTACGTTATTTGGCGATGCAGCGCATTTAGTGAGTGTGGTGCGTCTCCCCTGCATTGTAGTCCCGCTTCACTTTTATAGTAAAAGCCATTACAAGCGTCAGAGGCGAAGGGGGCAAATCACGGTATCCAAGATGCCGCAAGTCTACTTGAAATTATCCTTTCGTCTTTTGCACCTCCCCAATTCATCCGGCTACAGCGACGCTGTAGACTGCGATTGGCGAGTATGAGGCTAAGATGTCAAAAAGGACAGGACCTGCGGTTCTGACGAGCAGGAAGGCCTACCTAGATGCTCATGACTTCAAGCAAATTTGAAAGAGTCGGCACGGCATATCGTGAAGGGTTTGGATGTCTTGGGCGGTGTTTGTTGGAAACGATTAGACTTGAGGAGAGGTCTCGACGTGGTGGATGGGCTTACTGCGCGGGTGGTGTTCGTTATGTTGGCGATGGGGTCATTGTGCTTTCTGTGTTCCTCCCAAGAACATCTGGCCCTTGAATTCGACCCTGTAAATGTGCTCGGCCCGAGATTATGCTTAGGCGAGGGAAGTCGACACTTTGTTCGGACGGCAATTAGGAAAGAAATGCTGCAATCGACGATCTGACAGTACTTTCTTGGTGGTCTTCTAGAGGATCTCAGATCACATCATCGCGACTGGAAAAGGTACACTGTAATACGGTCATGTTTTCGTTGATTGGTCGAATCGACTTGCTCTGTCGTTTTCGGAAGTGCGGTCGTGTCACAAAAAATCAGGATCTCCCAGCTTGGCATGAGAGCTGCATACGGCTGGTTACATCCGACGTTAATTCGACTTCGAGCGAAAAACTGACTTGTTCCCAGTCTTCCAATACGTCTTCTAGCTTGGCCGTTGAAGCAAGATGCTCTATTAGAAGACATATTTCTGCGCAAATGACAGCTGGTATTTCTTGCTATAGCGCCCAAAAGCCGGCTTTGCTTGATAGAAAGGTCCTTACGCTACTGTCAGGTACACAGTACAGTCTGCTTCCGGGCTTGCGCGGTTGCCGGGACCATCTGAAAAGGCACACTCATCTTCTCTCATTTCCTGCAACAACCCCGTTGTGCGTCCCCCCTGCCTACCATATCTCCCTTATTGGCTTTGGCCAGCCACATCCGAGCAATCCCAGAGAAGATCCAACGGCTGTCTACATGTTCCAATTTCCCGCTTATCTGACAGAGGTGTCAAAATGTGGAAGACTCGACCGGAACTGTTGAGATCTCCAGACCTATACCTAGTTTCAGCGTCTCACAACGTTGTGTGCGACTATGTCATTTCTTTGTCACATGATCTGAGATCACGCTCCTTTCTGGATTTCCAGAGGACTATCGCTATCCACCTTTCACTGTGGATCTATCTTATGCAGCTCTTCCCGTCGGCTTATAGGCATTTGCAAACACCAGGGATCTCAAAGCCCTGAGTCACCAGTATCGAGTGCAAGATGCATGGATTCATCGCCGAGGGACCTTGCTTCCTGGAAGACGCACAATGTCTCTTCGAGCTGACCTCTGCACACTGGGGGACCACAAGGGTCTCCTACGCTGTGCCGGCCCTTGCAAGCTGAGGCAGTATAAGATCTTCTTTCTGCTGGCTTTTTGGGTGATGTTCTACCTTTTTTGTCCAAAGCTCGTCCTTGTTGCCACCGAGCTCTAGAATTCAGTCTCTCGTTATTTGCCCAAGCAGCTAAAACTTCTGCCCGTTGAAAATGCATGTAACGAGGGTTGCTGTGTTTGGGAGGCTCCTTACTCTTGCTGCAGCCGAGCTTGGTAGGTTGCATAATCTCCTTTTCTAGGCACAGCAGAAGAAAGATCAACAAGCCCTCTTCCATTTTCTAGGCTTAGAGTTTTCTTTATTACTGTCTCAGAAAAAGCATTGTTGGTTGACTCTTGTCTACTTGATCCTCGGAGAGACTAAATGTACAACGATCCCATTGACTTCAACTTGTTCCAGCGAAACGCTTTTCGCCACGCTTCGCTCCGCTAATATAGTCACAGCTCTCCGACCCGCGCTGGTTCATCCTCGATGTGACAACGAAACGCTGCCCCCTTATCCGTACTCCTTCAGTACTGGATTTGGTGGACCTACTGGGACTGGTAGCGGAACCTTTCCGACAGGCACTGGAAGCGGGACTATTCCCACCGCTACTGGCTCTTTGGACCCCACAGCGTCATCATCTGTGTATAGCTTCACGAACTCAAGCCTAGTACCAATCAGCACAGGGACCACATCTCCAAGATCCAATTCCAGCACCAGTGCAGCAGGTACTTCTGGCAAACCGAGCTACCCTCCATACAGTTTTAGCTTTCCCACCTTCACGCCTACCGTCATCAGCGGGTCACCGTCTTATCCAACTGGAGGCTCCAGCGGAAGTCTTGGTCCTATCAGCACTGGCACGAGTCCTACAGCACCTTATGGAAATTCTACTACCGTCTTTAGCCCGAGAGGGTCCAGCTACACTTATAGCTTCCCAACTTCAAGCACTGGAGCTAGCGGTATCTCAACCTCTTTGACTAGCACTGTGTCCAATACCACTACGACAATCAATTCTACACAAACAATCAGCTCAATCTTAACCACAAGCAGCACCATCACCACGCCATTCCCGGTCAGCAACACCACTACTCTCAGTCCAGCGACCGGGACTTCAAGCTTCACCACCAACGTGACTAGCTCCACGGATCCAGGAAATCAGACCAAGACTCCTGTCTACCCAACTTATCCCACCTGGTCCTGGTCTTTGACTTCATCGTCCGTGCCATATCCGTCCAGCGGCAGTGGGACGGTTCCTCTTCCCACCGTTGGCACCGGCACGATCGGTTCTATTACATCAATCCCAACATCTCCTACAGGTAATACATGATTTCGTCTCTCCACAGCTTACTCCCAGGACATCTCTGACACCACAACAGGTACAAGCGCAACGTACTCCTTCGACCCAAGTACCTTGACGAAGAACATCACCAGTACTTCTACCAGCACAACTGAATCCTCGTCATCAACCGACCCTACCGAATCCGCCAGCAGCACGACCGAGACGACTGAAGCCCCATTCACTTACTCCTGGATCTCCAGCTTCACCACAAGCACCAGGTTCACTCCGACATATTCTACAAAGAGTATGCCGTCGGAGTACTATTACCACCACCGTCGACCTCACAAGGGGCATCATGATGTAAGTAAATTCCTCTCCATTATAATTCGTCCACCTCATTGACAATCAAACAACCTCAGCACCCAGAAGGTCCCCCAGACTTCGACAATGATGCCTAAGACCGCGGCATCCAAGGTCCGATTGCAGAAGCCAAAACCTCTTCTCAACGGACAATGATGAAGCGTCCTTTCCCCCCATTCCATACAAAATAGACGCTGCGCTTGTTCAATGCCACTGAGGCAACGCCACTCCTTTACTATCCTGTATTTCAATGTTCGGCATTAACGTACCTTCACTTCTACGGGAGGAAACCTTCGGATACCAGCTCTAAACCGTTGCCACAGAGAGCCTTTACGCAGTAGAGATTCAATCAGAGCAGTGAACATCTTCCCTGCAAGTGACGCCCCAACCCTTTGCCTCGGACGCTCATGAATCTGCAATAAGTTCATAAAAGTCATGCATCTCTGTTCCACCACAGTAGCCAGCCCTAGCTCTTATTTCATAACCCTCTCGTACCAACTTGGGGCCATCGACAATGCCCGCCCGCCCCCTGTGATCTTAAAAGACAAAACACTATCAACTTTGCTACATCATCGCTACTTGTCACTAAAACCCACCCTCACCCTTTTGCCTAACCCCATTGACCAATTCGGATTACGCCACCTTATCTACAGTATGATTTAGTCCGAGACCAGCCCCTCCCTTCCTTCCCACCACGACTGACAATCCCTGCCCCCCTCCTTTTTCCCTTCCCCTTTCTCCCATCTCCCATCTCCCATCCACCCCGCTATCCCTCAAACCCCCCCCCCCCCCCTTCTCCAACTAGAACCCCTGTCTTGGTAATAACGATGATGATGTGACTATCGTGGATGAAGTCATGCCCTGCAATGCATGCCGCTTCACAAAATTCGCAGCCAAGGGCCGAAGGAAGGGGAAAAAAGGACTTCGTGAGCATGTTTTTGCTTTTCAAAAGTATGCTACTGGATGTCTATCGTGAATTCATTTGCTTTTGTTCCATTCCCGCTGCTCCTCTCAACTGCAAGCGAGTCATATGTATGTACGAGTACATGCCACTTCCCTGATCTCACACCTTGAAGCCCAGCAATAATTGCCCATTTCTAGCGGTCGGCATTTTCTGCAGGCCGGCAGGCTTAACAAACACTCCTATGGACGCCATTGCTCATCGGCCTCTGCGCCTTATGCTTCTGGTGCGCATGCAAGCCCTGGCTCGAATGCTGCTTCTCGAATTGGCTGGGAGCGCCTGGATGGAAGGGTGCCAAGTCGATGGGGTCCGAGTCCATCAATTGTTGCGTGGTGGCGCAGATGTCTGTGATGAGGCGGTCCAAGAGGTCCAAGGACATGCTTTCGCGGACGACGACGCGGAGAATCTCGGTTTTTTCTTCTTTGGGGGGGAGGGGGTAATCTGGACGGTGGGTTAGTTGTGCGGTGGGGAGTGATTTTGGAAGAGGAGCTTACTTGGGATGATGTATTGTTTCGCGCGTAACAGGTTGCTGACGGTTTCTTGGTGGACGTGGCTGTTCTCTTTCTTGAAATCGTCGGAGAAGCGGAATGCTACGACTGGCAGACCCGCGTTGTAATCGGCGCTGGTCTCGTCGTCTTTGCCAAAGACGGCTTCGCCTTTGCCCTTGAAGACGTGCTCTCCCTTCTTGCGATGGATATCTGACACGCAAACATACCACCCTGTCGCCTCGAGCGCCTTACTCAACAATCTCGCATTTGCAAGACAGTTTTCCATGATATCCCTATACCCATTGAACCCCAAATGAACGAGATTGTAGTACTGCGCAATAACTTGGGCGCCTGGGCGGGAGAAATTCAGGGTATAGGATTCCTCGGTGCCGCCAAGGTAGTGCAGTTCGAAGATGAGGTGTTTGGGGAGGTAGGACTGGTCACGCCAGATGATCCAACCGACACCGGCATACACGAGACCGAATTTGTGGCCGGAGGTGTTGATGGATTTTACGCGGGGAAGTTGGAAGTTCCTGTTTAATTGTTAGCTGAGAGGATGTTGGTTGAGGGAAAAGAAAAAACCATTTGGGACCACCAACTTTGGCGTGGGTGAAGGGAGCGACGAAACCACCGCTGGCGGCATCCACGTGGATGGGAATGTCATTTCCGGTCTTCTCCTCGTAATCGTCTAGGATCTTGGAGATTTCTTCGACTGGCTCATAGTGACCGGTATAGGTTGATCCTAAAATCACAAAAATGCCGATGGTATTCTCATCAATATTCTGCTTCACGAGCTCGGGATCAAGTCTGTAAAGACTCTTCTCGCTAACGTCTAAGATCCTAGCTTCTACCTCGAAGTAGCGAGCGAATTTCTCTAGGGCGACCTGAGCATTCGAGCCCATGATTATATTGGGTTTGGACTTGTCCTTCCCCTCTGCATCACGCTTCTCCTGCCAACGACGTTTCATAGCCAGGCCACCAAGGTGAATAGCCTCCGAAGATCCCGTAGTAGCAGACCCAATGGCAGTCTCACCTTTCTGGACGCCCCAAAGATGGGAGATGATGGACACACAACGAGCATGCATAGCCATCATTGCAGGATACTCGTCAGCATCCGACATGTTCTTGGACAAATTCTCCACCATTAGAGCCTCTGCTTCCCTCTCCATGTACGTCCCCACGAAACTTGCCAAATTTAAATTTGGCCTCCCATCCAAATCCAATTCATCCTTAAGCATCTGATGCACTGAGTCGGCCGGAGCGCCTTCCTGCGAAATGATATATTTGGGGATTTCTTGCTGGGAAGCATAGCGGGAGCTGTAGGGAGTGACTGAAGAGACGGCATTTTTGGTGTAGATGTGTTTCTTGTGAGCATTGGTGGGGTCATCGTGTAGGGTTTTGATGATCTCATCCGGGTCGACCTGGAGGGGATTTAGCTTGGGTTCTGAGAGTGTTGTTGCTCGTGTTTGAAAGGTTGAAAACGCGACTCTGGATATAGCATTTTAGAGGTTCTCAAGGAACTTACGTGTCTTGCAAGAGCCATGATAGAGGTCAATTGGAAGCTTGAGAGCTCCTTGTCTTTGTGTGTAGGATATGACGGATAACAACTTCTGGAGAGTGAATTGAGTTTGGAAAAAGGGCTCAGAAACTTCAGTTGGCAGAGTCTTCAAAGAGTATGGAAGTTTTGATAGTGGGAGCTTTCAAAGAAAGAGATGTTTGCCTGGGGTTCGTTTTATAAGGGAAATGGTTGGAGCATCCATGATGGATGTTTACATGACGAAACAAGCTTTCTGTTCCGGTGAATCCGTCGTCATGCCGAAAAGCTTGCAGGACTGGCAGCTTTACACCGGGTTGACGTGGGGAAACCAAAGCCAATAATTGAAGGTTGCTCTGGTAATAAGTTGGAACATATGTGATCTACAAACAACGAAAGTATCATCAAGAACTATATCTAGCATGCATGTACAATAAAAGAATACCACAAAGACTATCCAAGACTCCGTGCTTCCAGTCCCAAAGATAGAACCCACCGCCTGCCATCGCTTTTGCAGATCCCCTCAAGGCCGTGAAACGTCTTCCGAGCATTCCGTAGAATCCTTCTAATTGCTTGTATCTCTTCAAATCATATTCCCCATACCCACATCACTTCCCCCCAAACTCGCGACTGATCTCGCTCCAGCCGTACTTCCAGCCACACTCATCACCCTCACCGTCTTCTTCTCCTTCCCAGGCTTGGCAGTAAGCACCTGCGCCGGGCAAACCACAATCTCCTCGTCACCGATACCGGAGTCATCTCCTCTCTTTACCACGAGAGGGAATAAAACCATGCGCACCACCGCGTGTTGAGCCTCTAGAGCATCGTTGGAAGAGGTATCGCCACTGCGCTCGTTCATGAGTGCAGCGTTGAAATACACTTTGCGGGCGAGATCACCATTGATGTCGTATTCTGGTTGGAGTGGAGGGAGCATGACATACTCCGCACGCTGGGTACGCATTTCGATATGGAGATCCACAGCTGCACCGATTACTTTGCGGAGAGAGTCCTGGATTTGGTTGACAAGATGCGAAGGCGGTGGGAGAAACTTCGCTAGTGTCTTGTAGATTTCTTCCATGACTGCTTCGGTGTCTTGAGCGCGCTGAGCGACGAAAGCTTGTCGTCTCGATAGCAACGTTAGGGTCGTGGCTCGCCATTTGTGTACAGCCGCCATCGGCCCTACTTCCGAGAGTATGTTCTGAAGGGATTTTAGCTTTTGCCGTTGCTCACGATCCATGCCGAAGAGGTAGCGAGTGAAGATGTAATCGAAGATCATGGTCATGACCACAGACATAAAAACGTCCCGTCTCTTGACCCGGTCTGCAAGATAGCTGTCGACATCTGAGCCATCGAGGATCGCGTTCTCGATCCGGTCCACTACAACCTCATCTCTGACTTCACTCGCTAGATAGCAGGCTCTCATGTCAGAGAATTTTGAAAACCTTAGCACCCACTGCTGCACGTGCTGACAGAGCTTCTGGCATTGATCATCAAAGTAATCCTCGTCTCGGGCAATAACCAAGTCATCGCTATTCTTCGATGCCAAGATCTGTCGCTGCAGCACACGCACTTGCTCTTTGGTGGCCTCTAGTTCATCATGCACTTTCCGTAGCTCCAAATTCTTCTCTTCAAGAGCTACATTGACTTCGTGACGGACGATATCCTCCATACCAGCTGATAGTTGCGAATGTTGCTGTCTGAGCTCGTCCAGCTCTATCAGGGATTGTTGCCATTGCTGATGAGTGTCGGCATGTTCAGCTTGCAACTGACTGTAACGCTGCTCATGGTCGGCAATGCCACGACTTGTTGCTGATAACCCTTCGTTGACTTCGGTTAATTGCACAACCTGGCTTTGCAGTCCTTCAAGTATATTCTTTAACTGGTTGAGCTCGGCATCCTTCTGGCTTAGAAACGAGTCGCGTGTCTGGATTGCGATTTGATAGTTCTCGATTTCTGAATTCCGAGCATGTGCTGCTTCTTCAAAGCTCCTCTCCGCTGTTGATTTGGCGTTTTGTAACAATCGGTTTTCTGATACGAGCTGATCCAGTTTGTTTTCAAGATCCAAAACTTGCAAGCTTTGTCGCCTCCGCATGCTTGGCGGTCGCGTCGGCGAAATCGGTGACTGCCCATGAACATCACCCCACCCCTCCTGTGTAATTCAGTAAGAATAACAACATACTACAATCGTTGTGGTGGGTACTCACATAAACATCGGCCATGTCCCTGACCCTGGATTTGCCTTTGTCCTTGATGGGGTCGTATGTTGAGGACGATGGAATCGCGATGTCGTGTTCCAGGTCCTCAGCCTCCAAGCCTTTAGCGAGCTTAGCTTCACTTTTCTTATTCGCCAGTCTCAGATCCCCGCTAATCCGATGGTCGACTCGTCGCAACGGTGGTGTTCCAGAAGACCGAAAGCTTTGTCCACTGACTGAACGGACCTGCTCTGGTGTTCGGATGATGGCGTTGATGCTGTCACCTGAACGAATACTTGCGCCGCTCACCGACCGACAGGCGCCTTCCCAGGGAACTGCTGGAGCAGTGGTATGGTGGCCTTGGTCTGTATTTCTGCTTCGGCTTCGCTCAAGGTCAACTGCATGCTTTTCCTCGTCGACTGGAGGCCATGAAAGGCGCGCGATGAGATCGTCAGTCGAAATCAGGGTTTTCGGTGTATCCTCCCTTACTGGCGGTGATCGAACCCGTTGCTGAGAGAGAGACTGGGGACGAGCCGAACGACGGAGTGACTTGACTCCACGCTCTGGCGATCCTACGTCGGACAAATGACGGCTTTTCTTGTGCAAAGGTGACTCTTCTGGACTGTATTCCGTAATAGTGTCGAGTCTTCGTCGAGCGGAGCCATCTGGACTGAAAGGACTTCGCGGAGGCGATGTTACGTCGCTAATGATACCAACAGGACCTCCGAAGAGAGACGAGCCTGGTCCATCGTTCCTGGGGTCCGCAGGGGACGTCATGTGCAATGCGCGTTCGGCAGCAACCACAGAGGCGTGCTCGGTATGCAAATCTGGTGACAAAGCCGCCAGGTCTCTTGTCGCTTCATGACTGGAGTAATCAGCAGCGATTCGGTCTCGCGTAGGAGGAGTTGGAACATCTTCGGGCCGACCTGCTAACTCCTCTCTTGTTGATGGAGAAGATTGGAAAAGTACCGAGGATCTGTCTTTCGTTGTAGAGCTTACTGGTGATGGCTCTCGTAGATCGTCGAATGACATGTCTCTCGATCGTCGATTACCTAAGTGATGACTTCCACGTTTCTCGTGGAGAGCCTGGTCGTTATTCTCAGAAACTGGACTCCTTGAACTAACGCCCTCGGGTGTGGGCCGTGGTTTGGATACATTATGATCGGGACTCATTTGTACTGAAACGTTAAAGGGATTCTCGGTTGACGCTTTCTCATATTGATGGCTTTGATGATGCCGCTCAAATTGTACCACATCAAAATCTGCATCTCGTGGATCGCGCTCTCCAGTCTTCGTCTCACATTCCGCGTCCACATCAACCACTGGACTTGCTTCGGTATCCTGATAACCACTATCTCGAACGAAACGGTGATTAGGTAGTCCTTCAGTGACAATGGGTGAATCAGAGACTTGGATCGCACTGTCTCTGTCGATATTCTGTTTTGATCGACCTCCAAAGCTTGCACCTTCTGCCCCGGTATCACGTGGAACCTGGGGAGAGAGCGGTAGAGTGTCTTCAAAGTGCTGCGGTGGAATGGCCGGTCTCTGTTGCTCCAGTGTCCAAGCCTGCGCTTGAGTTTGGTCATTCTTCTCTTGATCAATCGATTGTGGAGCCTCCTCGTCTCCAAATTCCGTCCACTTGGAGGCCTTCTTGCTTTTCTTGCCCTTTTTACCGTCCTTCCCTGAGTCCTTGCGTTGGAGGCCCTCAGTCGCGATTATACCTAACGCCAAGCCAGCAGCCGTAGCCGTAGCCGCAGCCATACCTTCCCTTGCCGTAGATACACTCAGAATGGCTTGACCCTCTGACTGCTCGTCAATCTGCTGCACGCCTGAAGGTTGATTATCTATTTCCCTCTCGACGTCTTTTCTTTTGATCTTCTTGCCTCTCTTGCCTTTCTTTGCCGGTGCATAATCCCAATCTGCTTCAGCCTGTTCCTCATGTACTGGTAATTCTCCCGGTTCCCGCTCCCGACCAACAGTCTCCGGCGCCTGATCTGTATCTTCGGAAACTTTCATCGACCTTTGAAACTCTTGCGGCTCAGTAGAAAAAGCTTGCTCGATACTTCCTTGTTGTGGTTCAGCAAGTTTCATTTCACCTTTCTCTGCGATCTGCCCAGCTTTTGTGTCATGAGAAATACTGAAGTAGTCATTTGACGTGTTCATGTGTTGCGATGGTTCCCCCACAGTGCCTCTATATTCTTCTAATACGGAAGGAATATCGGCGTATTGCTCGTGCGTTGGTTGCTCATCTACGTGTTGTGTCTCTTCAGCTTCCCTTACGTTAATTTGCTGAGCGGAGTCCTCGGATGGATATGAAGCCGGTATAGGTGCTGGGCCTATTGGAATATCTGCGGCTTCACCTGCTACTGCATCTGCATCATCCGCAAAAGGTTGCGTAGCTGTGTCATCCTCCCAGATGATAGGTGCTTCTTTTTTCTTTCCTTTCTTACCTTTCTTGCTCTTCTTGGTTGTGGTAAAGGTAGAGAAGTCGTCTTGGGGTAGGGAAGTGGTCTCGACAGCACTAGATCGTAAACCTTGATCGGCAACCTCTTTTACATCCTTGAGTGGTAAGACAGGCTCGTGTTTCTCCCCAAGTGGCTGGCTTATCCGGGAAGTGAAACTCTCCAAGCTTTTTTCGTTCCCAGATTTTTCGTAGTCATGGATTATTGCTAGTTCAGAAATCTCGCCAGGCCCGGTGGCGATTGGCATACCTTCAAGAAGCTCCGTCTGCTCAGCGCCTGTAGTAGGCTCTAGTTGTTTTGAACCGCCTTCTGGGACCGATGCATGTGGGTCTTCCGAGACTTGGGCTTTTTCCGAAGCAGCTGACTTGTCATTGCGTTGCTTCTTCCCTTTCCTGCCTTTCTTGACAGGCACGTCCCATGGACCATCATCCTCGTTACCCTTTTCCATTCGCTGAGCATCTGCTGTATCGATCGTTTGTGAATTGCCGATATTTGTCTGGCCTTCTGCAGGCGTGGCTTGCGTAACGTCTCGGTCGACAAGGCCATCTCCGGGGGTATCAAAAGCACGTTCGGTTAGAGGTTTATCATCTTGAGACTTGTCATTGAGAGTGTAAGCAGGTGTAGTAGAGTGTAGGTCATCACCAAATGCTGCTGATAGATTCTCGGTTGGGCGAACATCCGATAGATGTTCTTTCTCCGATTGCTTGCCTATTCTGTGATCCTCTCTGTGGATGGGAAGTACATATTGTCTAGCCTCGCTCGACGATCCGCTAGGAGCAACCTTAAGTTCGGCAGACCTGTCTTCGGCTCCTCTTTCTCTAACGCGATGAGCCTCGGTAGGTTCGTCCAAAGGCTGAACAAAATCTATCTGTCCCCACTCTTGATCAACTTCTCGCTGAGGCGATTGGGCTGAGGAATTTTCGGCGAGTACAGCAGATGGCTTCGCAGCAAGACCCGTATCAAAAGAGGATTCGTCGGCGAGTTGGGTGGCCTTTGCTTGAACCACATCCTCATCCCAGCTGAATGCTTGTGCCTTCTTAGCCTTCTTCTTGTCTTTCTTGCTCTTCTTGAGGCTAAAATTAGTGCCAATCTCAGGATCTTGCTCTACTATTTGCTCTGCTTGAGAGTCAGTGGTACTATCTAAGGCATGATGTGGAGAAGCTGCGGTCGACGTAATGGCTTGTTGCACTGCCTGTTCAGCCGCTACTTGACTAGCTTCAGCCTCGACTTCTCGGACATCTCTAGTAGCGCTAGCTATCTTTTGAGGAAGTGTCTCACTTGCCACAACTGACTCTGAGGCTCCTGGTGGATCAGGCGTAGCAGTAGCGTTCTCGTCATCCCATGAAATCGCTTTGGACTTCTTCTTGGCTTTCTTCTTGTCTTTTTTGCTCATTGGAAAGTCGTCGAAAGGGTCAGTGAGAGATTCGACCTGAGTAGCGGTTACAGGTCCCAAAGACTCCGTACGTTCCTCCATAATGCTTTGCTCTTTTGAAGGATCATCCGTTAACTCAAGTGGCTCCTGGGTCGTTATACTTTCGAATGTAGCAGAGTTGGACTTGTCTCCCAGAGACAAAGTCTTGGATTTCCTGGATTCCTTGTTTTTCTCGCTCTTTGCGAGATCATCGAAGTCGTCCACGATTGAATCAGCTTCTTTCTGCTTTGCTAGCTCCTTCGGCCCATCAAAACTGACGTGGGGGGCCGAAGGATACTCTCTTGTTGTGGTTAAATCTTGCGATTCTAATTCTTCCGGTGTGCTGGTAGTGGCCTCAGCTTCCCATGACGATGCCTTCAACTTCTTGGCCTTTTTCTTGTCTTTTTTGGTCTTTGGAGCAGTAGTAAATTCGTCCGTGACGGCTTTCGCTTCCTTGTCAACGAACATCTCGGTAGACTCATCAACGATATCTTTCTGGGCATCAGTAGTCTCCGGTATTACCTCGGCTTCGGGTGTCGGTGTAAGAAGATTATCTTCCCTAACAACCGTGTTGCCTTTTTTGGCGTTCGTCTTGTCGTTTATACTTTTCTGTAAGCCTTCAATCTCGTCTGCCACGACCTTATCTTGGGCAGCAGCCGGGGAATCGAAAGCATTATCCATGAAGCCTTCGCGCAATTCCCCAAAGTTTGGCACTCGTTCGCTCTCAGGCGTCAACGTAGGCAACCCATCGTCCCTAGCAGAACCTTTTGTTCTCTTGGCTTTCTTCTTGCCTTTCTTACTCATGGAGAAGCTTTCGAACTCATCTGCGACACTTTTGGTATGGGTATCATTGGGAAACCCAGGAGACTCATTCGCCACATCTGTCTGCACATCATCGATCCCGAGGATGACCTCAGATCCAGGTGTAGATGAGTCGAAATCCTCGCCCCAAGCAGCCTTTGCGCTCTTAGCATTTTTCTTGTCCTCCTTACTCAGCGTCGGTAGGTGTTCAGAAACACTCTGCGGGTCATCAAGTGACTTCTGTACTCCTGCGGCCGTATCGGGAATGTCCAAAGTTTGGTTTGCGGGCTCAGAAATACCAAGCTCGGCCTGAGATGCGGTATGTGGCTCTTGGATGCCGAAGACTTGGCCTTCGATAATTGGATCAAGGGGCGTACCCAATGTATTTGGTTCATGTCCGAAGAACGGGCGGCTCTCGCTAGACATTTGGGAAACAAATTCAGGATCTGGCACGATGTCGGTAGCTTTCAGTGCGTCCGGCGGCTTTTCGTCATCGCGGCTAAGAAGAGCTGCGGTTTCTGGGCTTATAGCTCGACTTTGTTCAATCTCCTCAACAATTGGATGGCTTATTATAACAGAAGCTATGTCGGACGCCGCGAAGCTGTTTTGATCAATGCCCCTAACCATAGTACTAATCGGCTCACTATGAGTCCGGGCTAATGCGTTCCGCTTGCTTATACCGTCCACAGATCTCTCGAAAGTAATCTCCCCGGAGGTTTCAGCATCAGGCTCCCTTGCCAATGGCAAAAAACCGTATTTAACAGCTTCGAGAGGTATTTGCGGTACGTCTTCGGTGTCGGGTTCGTCCGCAAGAATAGGACTGTCGCTTATGCCCTTCTCGCCTTCTATACTAGACGGCGTTATCTGGCTAAACAGATTGATGTCGTTCTTCCGGGATGACCTGTTCAAAGTATCTCTTGCCAAAGCTTCAAGGGACCCAACTGATTCGCCATGTGGTTCATCTGAAGCTGAAGCCTTCTCTGATTCCGCCAATATATCTTGCACTTCACTGGCAGTGTCTGTTGTAGCCATAGGGGGTCCAGCAATGGAATTGTCATCCTCGATATCTGCAGCCGTTCGAACGTCTTTAGAGTCCTGAATATTGAATTTCTTGCCTTTCTTACTCTTCTTCTTCTTTGTTGGTAGAGCCCACTCATCATCATTGACAGACTGCAGTTTTGTAGGCTCAGGCAAACTTTGAGAACGATTTTCCGTAATGAGCAAAGCCTGATTAGGGCTCGATGTGGGTTCAGTGCCCGCATCAGCTTGGTCTCCTTGATCATTGAATCTCGGCAGACGCTCCGGTAGATCCACAAGTGAAGCATCGCTGGCTAATCCACGCTGAAGGTGGTACGGCTCGGACTTCACTGATTCAAGAATGGCTGGCGTGGGCTCTTGTGCTGTTGACTTTTGCTTCTTTCCTTTTTTCCCTTTCTTTGCCTTCTTCTCGCTGAAGCCGGCCCACTCATCTTCTACCGACGGCTCTTGAGGGACCTCACGTTCTTGCATGTCAGAAAAATCCTGGGGTTGCGAGCTTCCCTTGACCGGCTCCGAGTTTGCAGGTAATATTTCCAAGTCCTTCTCCTTTAAACCAATACCTTCGCTTGCTTTAGCCAGCAAGTCCTGCTTCCTCCCCTTCTTCCCCTTCTTCTTACTAGGACCCGACCATTCACCTGCCAGTAACTGCTCCTCAGGAGCCTCAACGGCACCTTTATCAGATTGATCTCCTTTTTGTAAGTTCTCGGGAGCTTGCACAGGCTCGAATGGGGGAGTTGTAGAGCTTCCATCCAAAGCTATATCAAGACTGGACTCAACGGGTAGGCTTTGCTTATTTTTCTTGCCCTTCTTACCTTCCTTTTTAGTGGTAAGGGCGAAGAGATCATCTGTCCCAGCATTCCCTTCTTGCACAGACGGTTCCCATGGTGTCTCATCAATGGTCCCTGAGTCTTGTGGAGCATGGGCGATACTGGGTAGGTCCTGATGCTCAATGGCGGAAGTTCTTGCGATTTGGCCATTAAGGCTAGCAGGCTTTACGACGGGACTTGGAGACAGAGTTTTGAGCTGACCAAGATCCGTACTAGCAGCTAAAGGTGTGGCGTTGGAAGAGGGCCAGTCACGTACTACAGTGTCGACCAAATCTAGAGACCTATCGTGTTCGACCTCGCCCAGAATATGGTCCCCTCTAGTAAGATTACCGGGATCGAGGTCAGCTGCGATGATCAGCGGGCTCTCTGGTAAAGCGTCAAGTAAATCTAAATCATCATCAACTGGAAGTGGTATGGCTCCTGGTGAAACGTGAAGTGAATCAAGATCATCATCAACTGGAAGTGGTATGGCTTCTGGAGAGACCCATAGATCGGTTGGTATTTTGGTGAGCGCATCGTTGGACTCCTGATGTTCTCTTTCGACTTCGTTTCCAATAGATGAAGGTTCCGCAACAGTAGCCCCCGGGTCACGCTGGCCTTGAGTCTGATCCTTGTCACGCACACGTGGCTCAGCGGTCTCGGTATCGAGAGTTCTTACTTGCTTCACCATCGGTATTGCTGAATCCAATTCTTCGACTTCTTCAGCTTCAGGCAGATTTTTCCAATTTTTCTTCCTTCTCTTCGTCTCCTCAATGGGTGCAAGGCCATTATCAGGGTTCTGACCTGTCGAGTAAGCTGATTGCGCGTTACCTAGAGCGATGTCTCCGATACTTTCTTGCGGACGAACACTGGCTACGAAGGGGTTCGTCTCGTCATCGGGAGATCCACTGACTTGATTTGAATTCCCTAAAGCTGTTTCGGAAGAGACGTCGGGCTGGGACATTGACTCAGTCTTTCTTCTACCTTTCTTGCTTTTCTTTCTTGACAGCGTGAAAGGTTCCGACGTCTCTGTTGCCGCGTCCAGATCTAAACTTTCGTCCAGAATCTCTGGCCCGTGAATCCCCGCTTGTAGAGCTTGGCCGGGCAAACCGTTATTAGAAGATGCGAGGTCATCTTGCGGCTTGGCTACGTTGGAAGTGTTATCTATATCAGAGCTCTTGACTATACTCGCCTGAGGCTCCCTTGCGATTCCTTCCCGAGGTTCGACGGAAGCCTTCTTGTTCTTCTTACCTTTCCTCTTAGACTTGCCGCCAAAACCATGCCATTCGTCTTCGACAGAAGGTTGATTTGTAGTTGGATCGATCTTTGTCCAACCGTCTTCAGAAGTCTTCGTATCTTGGACTAAAGCAGTCATAGTGTTCACCCCTTCGCCAGCCAACGTTCCTACTGTATAATCGACGCTTTTTAGAGGATTTGATACCGCTGAAGGCTCGTCGGTTGTGAGTTCAGTGGCGTGTCTCGACGTCTCTAGCTTGGCTTCTTTGCCGTCGATAAGGTCCAAAGAGGGTTCTCCCGCAAGCTTCAGACCGTCTCCAGTAGGAGATGCTACCGTTGAAGCCTTAGAAGGCGCAACAGTGTCACTTGTCGATGCTTGTGGCTGTTCCACGACATCCGTGGTTTCGCGTTCCTTCTTGTTTTTCTTGTCTTTCTTTAATTTCTTAGGTGTGGCCGGAGCAAACCACGAGTCAACCGCATCCTGTGCATCTTGTTCTTGAAGCTTCCTCTGCTCTACCATATCGAGACGACCCGATTTTTTGCTTGAAGAAAGTAGATTAGATTCCAGGGTTGGTGTTGAAAGATCAGTCTCTTCTTGGTTTGAGGTGGCTTTTGGCCGCTTTTTGTCCTTCAACTTCTTCGATTTCTTGTATGAAAAGTCAGCTTCCTGGAAGTGGTCGAGATCGGTAGCGGGGTGGTCAATGTCAGAAATTGGAGTTCTATCATCCTGCCATGGTTGGTCGTCAAGGAATTCGGAGAGGCTATGCTCTGGCGGTTCGTCGTGATGTGTGGTCGCAGCCATAGCAACAGCAGCATATCCACCTACTATGGCTGCCATCTCTGCAGCCTTCTGGACAAAAGATGCTCTATCTTTGTCAGGATTATCAACTGGGACTGCCGGGGCTTCACTTTCCGCCGATGCGCAAGGCAAGTCTGGAGAGGGTTCATAGTTGTACCTGGAAGGCGAACCTTGGCGACGATAGGGAGACAGATCATTGACACCAGGAAGCTGACGCTCTGGTGAATATGAGGCAGGCCTAGCGTCTTCAATATCTGGTGCAGGTATATTCTTGTCGATTGATTCAGAAGGCTGAATTTCGTTGTGGTCCAAATTCTTCTCGCCTCGTTCTGCAGCTTGAAAGGACGAGGCAGTAGGCGTAGGCTCCTGCGAGTCAAGTAAGTCTGACTGTAGGGCGGCTTTCTCAGTGTCAATGACAAGTCCATGTTGAGTCGAATCTTGCCCAGGGTCTTGATTCAAGTCTACGTCTTCTTGATCATGAACAGATGAAGCCCTTGAAGTGTTATGACTTGAGGGAAGCGAAGGGTATACCTCTTCAGACGCCGGCTCCTGTCTGGATCCATGTATCTCCACAAGCCAAAGTGGCCGGAACTCGGTGGACACTTTGAATTCAGTCGAGCGTGGTCGGATCTTTGGTCGCGTTGGTGCAATATCTGGATGTTGATTTAGGGAAGAAAGAGGAGTAGAGGGAGAGGAACGGGAGAAACTGGGAGACGGGGGAAGCTCCCTCCAGCGAAAAGGTACCGCTGTAGGCGATGTGGCAGTGGCGAGGGCTTTAACACTGTCAAGCGTCCTAACCTCAGAGAGCCTTCGGCTTTTGCCTCCCGGTTTTGAAAGAGGCGACGTTGGTTGACTATTAGGTACGGACCGTAGGTCGCCATGTCGTTCTCTTTCAGCGAGAATTGTTCGACGGTTTTCTTCAAGGAGAGCGAGATCATCCATCGCATATGTAGCGACATTGGCTAAAACTTCAGGTTCTGTCTTTGTCTGATGACTTGGGGGTTTCGGTGTAGCAGTTGGTATATCAGGTGACGGCGGTATTTCTTGGCGCATGCCTAAAAAAGACACCGATTGTGGTTCATCTTGGATCTCGTCTTCGCCGTTGGTTTTTCCTCTAGATATGTCCTTACTAGGACTGCACTCTCGATCCTAAAATTCGTCAGCAATCAGATACTGCAAAGAAGCCATGACCAGGGAAATCCGGTATATGTACCTTGGCCGGTAGGTCTTGGGTGATCCTACCTGAATCTTGAGCTGTACTCCCACCACTAGTTCGTCGCTTCTCTTTCTTGTCTCGCGATTTGTGCGATCTAGTTTTCTCCTCCCCATCCTTGAATCTGTCATCGTCCCCAGCGAGCTGACTACTGATCTCGTCATTGCGACTTGATTTACCGTCTCTCGATTCCTTTTTACTCTTCCTCTTCGGCTCTTCGAAACCGTCGAGAGTGGCTTCCTCAGGCGTTTCTTTGGTACGGTTTATCTCAAAAAGGTTATCCGTAGACTTGCCGAACAGACCAAAGAGACCACCTTTCCGCCCCTTCTCCTGCTTAGATGATTTTTTACTATCTCGACTATCATCGAAGACCGCGGGTGAAGAAGCGACAGAAGCTGCATCGTCATAGCCTGAGCTGCTGCGCTTTGACTTTTTTCTGTGTTTCTTGCCATCACCCGTGTCAATGCCAACAGGAGCACTTGCCGCGATACTAGGAGCGTCCTCGGAAGGCGACTCATAAAGATCCTGACTAGAACGGTAGGTTTTATTCTTTGACTTCTTGTCGTAGTAGTCATCATTATCTAGGGGTTCAGGTTCAACTCGACGCTCGATAGCGTCAAACTCTTCCTTTTCTTCCGGCAAGGGAATTTCATTTGGCAAGACCCCCGTCGCCTTGCCCTGGCGGCCTTTTGGCTTTTTAGCTCTGAATGTCGATACTGACGCATCGAGAGAATCCTCTTCGGCAGATTTGTTTTGACTTGTGGAAGCAATATCAGTATGTGGTTCTCCGGCCCCGTTTCGCTGAGTCTCGTTGGACTTTAATATTTTACTCTTTTCGCTCCTATTACGGTCATCATAATCATCAAGGGTATCGATCGGCTTTTCATCGAGACGCCCTGGTTCTGCTGAAGCTATATTCCGGCTCCGAGAAGCCTGACCAATGAATTGGTCTATGGCGATATCAGCGATATCATGACGTTTAGCTGCCTTTTCTCTCTTCTTTCGATCCTTTTTGTTGAGTATAGGCTCGAACTCTTCTGCGCCATCGAAACTGCCAGGCATGGTAGGACGAGGAAGATCCTCCACTCCCTTTTCGGGAAAATCCTGTCGCTGACGATTTGCTTCTTCGGCTATGAAGGCCTTCTCAGCTATACCTACTTTGTCGGATCCAAGAGGTGAGTCTCGTCGTCGGAATACCGGATCATCAATCACAATTGACGGATTAAATCCTGTGTCTTCTAAACCAGCCGCCAAGGTTGCAGCAAATTCGAGATCATTGCCATAGTCCCCCGGCTCATAGTCCGCTTTTGCCCCCTTGGTCGATTGGTTCTCCGTACGTGTGCTTCTGTCATCTCTATCTTGTAGTTCTGGCACATCTTCCTCACTATCCGTCTCCCTTTGAGGAGAGTCGATGAACTGATTACGCTGTTCCATTGGAGTAATAATGGTGTATTCGCGGGTTTCTGGCTCTCCCCAGGTGACCTTTGAGGGCGTCGTCGAATTTGTAATCTGTTCTTTCTCTTGCTCAATGATATCTTCAAGTGGTTGTATGACGGGCGAAGGAGCTCCTTTAGTTGAGCTGGCTCTACTTGCTGGAGGAGTAGGTTCAATAAGATTCAGTCTAGGCACCCACGACGGGAACTCGTGGTCCGAACGGATCTCATCAGGGGTATAGGAATATGCAGGCGAGCGTGAGGAGCTATGTATACCGGCTGGCTCCCTGGTGATTATTTCCGGTGTCTGGTACGCAGTGATATCATTGTCAGCATTGGCGTTAGCGACGCGGTCTTTGGGTTCTTTAGAGCTAGAGGATAATTCGGGTGGTGAGAAGAAAGATGCATAATCTTCGTATTCAAAACCTGACGTCGCGGTTCTTGGTGCCGTTGGAGGTGCGGACGCGACTTCCTTCTGCCGAATAGACGAACCTTGATCATCAGCGTTGTAGAGCTGCCCGGAAGCTTCGTCGGGGGATCTTTGACGCCTTTCCCTTGCGATTTCATTCCTTTGAGACTCGCGTTCTCTTCGCCTCTTCTCTCGACGTTCATCTCGCTCTGTGTCTTTCTTTGAGCTTTCGACAGCGACAACTGCACCCACTGTAGCAGCGACAGCTCCAGTAGTAGCAGACGTAGCCCATGACTTTTCTTTTTCAGCTGGCGAGCCCTTGCTTGACTTCTCTCTCGGTGCTTTCCGATCTTTATCAATCTGCTTTTGCTTTGCGGCTTCCCGACGTTCGCTTTCGGCTCGCAATTCCTCTTCTTTTGCTAAACGACGCTTCTCGTAGTGTTCACTTTGGATGCGTAGTTCCTCGTCTTCTTTCTCCTGACGTCGCTTTTCGCGGCGCTCACGCTGTAGTCGTAGCTCCTCTTCTTCATTCGACCTTTGGCGGTTGTCACGACCGCCTTTATCTTGTTGCTCTTTGCTTAGATCAAATCGAACTGCTGAAGAATCTTCCTTGAGAGATGATCGCTTACGGGGGGCTGTAGTCTTCAAAATGGTTTCGGTTGAAGGAGCTGCTGGTGAAGTATCCCTTCTTCGAGGTACTACGTTTCTCACTGGATCTCTATGAAGCGATTGACCACCAGAAGGGAAATTTCCAGGTATAGCATCTTGAGATATGTTGAAAGGGACCTGACGGCGGTTGCCTGGTATCGGAGCTTGTGATTGATAAAGATTTGGGAAGGTTGCAGGCGGACCTGTAGGCACGCTGTATGAGTGGCCATACGGAACTTGAGCAGTATAGACAGCTGGTAAGACAGGAGCTATTGGTTGAGGATGCTGTATAGGTACCGGACCTGGGCGAGAATACATGATCGGCTGACTTGAAGAAGCTATTGAATTCGCTCTAGTTATGTCAAAGTGGGAAGGATCAGACGTAGGCACAGGATGGACAAGCTGAAGCGGAACGCTGCTGTCAGTGCTCATCCTGGTATTATGGCTTCCGGCATGGGGTATCGAAGACACCGCGGCAGCAGTGCCTGCCAGGCCAACAGTCGCCGCGCCAGCGATGGTGGACAAGTTATTATCGCTGGTTTTTCTGTGGACCTTCGTGGGATCCTTAGCCCTTTTCTTCGAGCCCCACCGCCAGCCCCACAACCCCTTGCCAGAAGACTCTGAAGAAAGTGACTCTTGGCTTCTTCTTCTACGTGCAGGTACCCCGTAAGCGAGGGCAGAATTGCCGCTGTCAGATTCATCCTCTGATGCCGACTCCCACATGTTTTCATCCGAACCTGACATCGTCGCTTCTTTACGTCTGAGCTCGCGATGAGAGGCGCGGCCAAGCTTCCCTTTGGACTCCTTGCCTGCCACAAGATCACTTATCCGCTTTGCATTCGTTCCTTGGCGAGACCCATTGAAAGCTAGAGCTGCAGCGGCAGCACCAAGACCCATCAACGCTACGTCGGCGTTCCGGTCATCTTTGCCTTTAGTGTTCGACTTCTTGCTGCTTCGCCGTCTCTCCCGACCACTGCTAAAGAATCCTGCCGCGTCGGATGAGGACGAAGAACCGTTACCAAAGTTAAAAAACCCTCCCTTCTTCTCCTTCTTATGAGAGTTATGCCGATGTGATGACGGAGGCGGATTGTGCGATCTATGGCTGCCATGGTGGCTTTCAGGGTGGCTCACTCGCAAAACAGAAGGCAAGTCTGGACTATGTTCTCGACTTCGTTGCTTAGACCTCACGAACGCCTTCCTGGGAGAACGACTCCTAGGTCGAGAACCTGCTGCCGCAACTGACGAGCTAACAGCCGCGCCAAAAACAGCTTCAGCCACGCCATTCTTTCTGTCTCTCGACCCGGATCTACTTCTGGTTCTTGGGTGATGCCGAGGGCCATGAACTGTAGTACTAGGCCCTCCCAGAAGACTGCCCTGAGAATCTTTTTTGTAAACTCTGCCGTCTCGGGTTATCCACTTTTCGACTCGCTCCTTCGATCGACTTCGACTTCGACTTCGTCGACGGGAATGCGTCTCAGAAGATCTTCGGGTAACCCCACGCGAGGTGATGCTTCTTCTATCAGGAGAGTGACTACCATGCGTGCCATGGGTTGATGAGGGATATCCGGTCTTTACACTGTAGGTATCGTCAAAGTCGTTCTTCTGGTTGAAAAGGCTTCCGTCAACTTTCGATAGGCCATAGCCGGTGACTCCAGTAGCAAGCAAAGAAGCCTTCTTATGCCTTCGTCGACCTTCGCCATCAGATGATCCGTATCGGCTTTCTTTGTCAATGCGCGTGCTGCTGCCAAGGTGTTCATTCGAGCGACGGCGGCGATAGTGATGTCTTCGTGGTGCGTCTCTGGGCGAAGATCCAGGTGCAAAGCAGTACCGGCAAACCCCAATATATTCGGTATACTCCTCGAACCGGGCTACTCCCTCAGGGTCCTTGAAGAAGTCCACGAACTTCGACAGTGGCCCGTGATGACGGTGTTGTTGAACCATTGACATTGTGGAGTGGTGTTGGGCTGACGGGTAGGACGGTGCAGAAGATTGATGGTTGTTTTGGAACGCCGTCGCCGCTAGTCCTGCGGCACCTGCTGCGTATATGGGAAGGTTAGATGATTGGGAGGAGTGCTTACCTGGCTTTGAGGGTTTAGAGTTGTTAGTAATAGGCCCGGACGTACTTGGCAGTCGAGGGGGTGGATGTTGAGGCGTAGATGACGAAGATGCACCGTAACCGATTCCTGCTGATGAGCCACGTTCCGGCCGCTGTGATTGTGAAGGTTGGCTGCCACTCATGAAATAGCCTGCTGCCGCGCCTGCTGCCGCGGCGCCAAGAGTTGGTATGGCAGGGGCGGACGACGCGTGATGGGTATTTTCGGGTCTGTTGGAGCTTGAAGTATACGTATTTGAGTCTTCCGGGTAGAACGAAGGACCGTTGGCTCCAGCTGGTGCCTGACTGGAACTCGCCCCTTCTACAGGCTCAGGAGTAAAGCTGTCACTGAAGAATGACGCAGCAGCGCCGACACCTCCTGTAGTACTCGGCTCAGGAGGCGGAGCGGCGACGGCAGAGGCAGCTTGCAGGTGGGGTTCGGCACCGACGATGAGGGATGGGGATTGCAATCGAACACCTGGCTGGTCTGAGACTGATTGTCCAGCATCACCGTAGTAGTCAGCTGCAAGACCTGGTCCACCTTCACTCATGGCTAGTGGTGGACGGTAGGGCTCACTCGACTGTATCGGAAATTGGCCCGGAAATTGATCCTGTACGTGAGACGATATGCCAGCTGGAGGAGCTTGCGGTCCGCCAACGAAACCCCCATCATACTGTCCTGGAAACTGCATAAAAGCAGCGCTGCCGACTTGTTCATTAAAGTCACCAAGAGCCCTACTAGTCCCATACTCGTCACGGAATCCGCTTTCGGACCTGCTCAGTCCTCGGTCCTTCGCCCGATCTTTGTCTTTCTTTTCACGTTTTTCCTTCTTCTCCCGATGCTTATCGCCTCGGTCATGACTCCGCGGACGTTCCTTCTTGCTTTGCTCTCTGTCTCTGCTTAGAGAGCGCTCTCTTCTCCTTTCGCTCTTGCCATTATGCTCATGATCTCGGTCACGCTCGTCGCGGCCAGCTCTCGTCTTCGGCATCTGATTTGCAAGGCTTGCATTTCTGACCAGACCTGGAGGTATATACTGTTCGTCGGTTTTGTTTCCCCCAACGCTATAGCTCAGGGCTACAGACGGGGAAGCGGCATTTGGATAAGGGTTTTTGGTTGTAGAAGCGTAGCTCGTAGAGGTAGGAGTGAATCCTCGATCACGATCGTCACCTCGTGAGACTTTCTGGCGCGCCGAATTCGAAGACGCTGTTGATTCTGACTGATGCCGTTTTGAAGCTTGATCGTCGTTCTTGCGCCGACCAGTCTGAGTGGGCCTGTCGTCTTCCGCGTCATTCGATTTTCCAGTGATTCGACTCCACATCTTCGTTCTGCCTTATGCGCCGATTGGCCGAAAAATTATCCTTCTTGGTGTGGTGGCCTAGCTACTTGACAACTCACTTTCGTGTGTACCGGTACGCAAGATTTCGGGTGTCAACGAGCAGAGATAGACTAGGGGAGCTCTCAAATTAGATAGAGATTTTTCATAAACAATGGGGTATCTGTAAGTAAATTCGTAAATTCGTGAATGATCGAAGCTCTTACGACTTCTTCGCAATCGACGCGGTGAGGTCCTTTCCAGAAACTGTTCGCCACGAGCTGAACTGCACGACTGGGGGGTTGGGGAACCAGAGAGTTACTGAGTTAGGCCCACTAGAGCAGGGCTGGCCATTATTTGCTAGAGGACCGCTGTGCCTATGTGCAGGACTTGTCTAAGTGAGCAGCGACTCTACCTCCGTAGGCAGACTACTAAATCAAATGGTTCTATTTCCTTTGCCCCTTATCGCAAGCTCTGCATTGGAATCCGGAGTAATAATTATATATTCTTCCAAGAAAACAAGGAGTTACTTTGTTCATCTGGATATCTTGTTCTTCAGCCTAATCTCTAAGGTGTAATTCGCCTGGGACCTTCTCCTCGGAAGTCAGATTTGATGATCTCTAGCTCATTGAGCAATTGACGTCCGTAGGACTATAAGTATGCTATTCGAAAAGCCAGCCCCAAGTATTGTTAACCTCTACTTGCACCATTTGCCATCCACCTCAACCAATTTGCCCTTCAGCAGCGCCAGCCGGTGCGAGAACGAAACAATGTGTCTAGCCTTTGAGATCAGAACACAGCCCAAAAGAAAGCAAATCTATACTCCCAGACCCGTTGACAGCTCGCTAGGCCTAAAGATGTGAACCCCGAGCACCTCCTCTGATACCTAGATCCTCTATGAATGAAACCAACTCCTGCTCTACCCTTTTGGGTTCCATATCCGGGTCGTACATTTTCGACCTTACCCATTGCTCGAGCTGCTCATCTGTCATATCTCTGATACGTGCTTCTCGGTCCACGCCTGCCTCCTGTGCAGCTCTGATGACACCCATGGCAACTATCACACTTACGTCCCTAATGCGCCTAATATCTGGGTATAGCCAGCCTTCAGATACCTCGGAAGGAGTGAGGGAAGTACTGAGCGATGTTGCAGAGGCGTAGATCATCGATTGCGTGATTATTGTTGCTTTCGATAGGATCGCGCCGAGTCCGATGCCGGGGAAAACATACATGTTGTTTCCTAAATTAGAAAGGTATGATCAGTCACTTTTCTCCTAGGATAAAATTTTCTGGCTCCACCAGAGGGTGCAAAAGGTTGTGATACCCTAAGCGGTAAATCCCCAACAAGTAACGGGATATGCCGCACCCTCTGGTGGCTCTGAACAACAAATAGACATGAAGTGAAGGGCTATATCAACCTTGTCCAGGGGTATCGAGCTTTCCATCGTGCTCGATGGATGCAAAAGGGCTCCCACTCGCGAACAAGCATGAGCCTTTGGTATACTTCAGGGCGTCTTCAAAGGTGCATTCCGAATTTGCTGAAGGATTAGACAAAGGGAATATGATGGGATGGTCGTTCCATTGGGCCATCTTCGTTAAGATCTCTGGGGTAAATGCACCACCAATCGTAGAGAGGCCCATCAGAATTGTGGGCTTGACGTAGTCCACCACTTCGGCCAATGTCTTGTATTGCTTGCCTGCGTTGTCATGTCTTGAGAAGTATAGTTTGTGGTCGGCCAATTTATCGCCTCGGTCATCTGTAACTAGGCCTTTCGTGTCAACGAGCGAAAAGCATTCTTTTGCTTGTTGTTCAGTAAGTCCCTCTCGCATCAAGAACTCGACAATCTGCTTAGCAACACCGACGCCAGCGCTGCCAGCACCGAGGAACACGGCTCGCTGACCCTTGGCTGGTATACCTGTTCGCTTCACAGCACTGACAATACCTGCCATTACAACAGCACCAGTGCCTTGAATATCATCGTTGAAGCAGGTGTACTTCTCCCGATATCTCTCGAGGGCCGGGAAAGGGTTCTTGAAGTCCTCAAACTGGATCACAATTCTAAAAAAACGTCAGCAAGGTGGAAAAATTTCTGTTAAGAGAGTGTATGAGTTCGGGCGTCACTTGAACTTGACAGGACAACAGGACGATATGGCAGATTTTATGAAGACATGCTAGTCTGCCTAATAAAATAAACGCAACTGACCCCGGCCACTTTTCAGTCAACGCTTCCATAAGCTCATCCAAGAACTCCTGCTCTTCCTGGGAGGACACCTTTTCCCTTCTGCTTCCTAAATACAATGGATCTTCCCTCAAAGCTTTGTTACCAGTACCCAAATCTAGCATGAGGGGCAAAGTCGCTTCCGGTCTGATACCAGCACATCCAGTGTATAGTGCAAGCTTTCCTACTGGAATACCCATGCCATTGATCCCGAGGTCTCCCAAACCCAGAATTCGAGAACCATCGGTAACGACGGTGATCTCGACATTCGCTTGCGGCCAATTCTGCAGTATGGCGGCGATATGTCCACGATCCGAGTAGGAGATGTAGAGTCCCTCTGGCTGTACATAATTATGAGACCATTGCAAGCAAGCCTCTCCTACCGTCGGGGTATATATCAGTGGAGCGAGGTCTTTAATGTGCTGAACGACAAGGCGATAGAAGAGGTGAACGTTCGTATTTCGAAGACCACTGAGGTAGAGGTACTTGTCTATAGGCTGGGTCTTTTGCCCTATCTGCTTGAGACATCTTTTAACTTGAATCTCGGGGTCTTCGACTCTTGGAGGAAGAAGACCATGGGTTCGGTTGTACCTGCGAACCGCTGTGGAATGGGTGGTATCGTAGTCGCCGCTCTTTGGTGCTTGGTTAGTTGCTGACATAGTCAATGATCGTGTATTGATTGGCAATAGCTCTGTTGGCTTCAAATGTGAATGACAGCTTAACTTCCTTGACGTTCGTGAGGTGAGAGCTCCAAATCTGTGCATCGGTCGAAGACTCGGCGGAGTGTGGACTCGGCCACATATAAGTAGCTGCACCGTCTTGATTCCCAATCCTGCCAATCTCCTGGTACACGAAGAAAAGAAATTTCCTTAAGGTAATGGAGATTAAGCCCGAGCGGTGCAGGGCCGGGGGGGGTTCCGTGAAAGCTGACAAGCGGGACGGGCGAATCCGGAGGACGGCTAGAATACCGAGGAACGTACGGTGTAACTTCGGCGAGCCATTGGGAGCTGTCGAGCATGAACTGATCATGACCACCGTGTATTGACTTGTGCTGCTTGCATATGATTATATGATTGCATACACAGCTGCTGCCATAGCAGAATCCTCCCCATGCTGGATATGTAAACAATAAATAATGCGATTCATCAAAAAGCCGCGTAAAAGTAAGGAGCTCGCGTGCTCCTCCATGCCAAAGCATCTGATTGGCTCCTTGAACCCAAACGGGCACTGCGTCATTAGCTGCCGCTCCCTGGTGCCCTGACGTAACTATGCCAAAGTCCTGTGGTACGTACCTTATGAACTCATCCCGTATCATCTTTCAAGGCAGTGAAGGGGCACAGCAGTAACACTCCGTCATGCGTTGATTGGGCAAAGCTTCAATCTTGGGTTTCTTTTTCTTTTCTTTGAACCATTCTCGACCACCAGTAGTGTTTGATCAGACCTAATGTACATCTAGCGAGAGCTTCAACTACTACCAAGCAGCCATGTCTTCCTGCTTCGGGCTCCGCAAGGCCAGGGGCGAAGACACAGAGGCTCTCCTCCCTCAATATGCAGACGACACGAGCTTGCAGAGGACTGTGCATCAGAAAATGCACTCCTACCAAATGATTAGAGCGTTGACCAAGGGCTACATGCCATCCACGGAACAGCTCATCATCAACCTGCGTACCCTTCTAGCCTCAGATATCCTGAACCCCGATAACCCAGATCTCAGCGACTCCGGTCGTTTACTGACCAAGTACTCGAAACAATGGCTAGCCGAATTCATTGAACTCTTACGTCACAAGAACGAGAACGATCAGATCCAGGACTTCATCTGGTTCTTATCCAATTCGAAGATCTCCTTGGACACCGGCCATCTTGCCAAGACTGCTTCCAACGTCAAAGCCAAGGCAGATACCACTGCCGGTAGGTTATATATCCATCACTGAAACTTGATATGGCTAATCGATCGATCCTCCAGCCTACGAGAGCCTACGCACCGTTGGCAGCCTCCTTCTGACCAATTCCGACTTCCGACTCTTTCTTGGAGATTTGGGAACTATTGGCCGTCAAGTATTTGCAGACACTGCGTTCTCATTATCTGGCGTCGCCGAAGAGGCTGGTAAAAAGTTAGAACCGTCAGAGCAGGACAAGAACACAGTAAAAGAGCCTGGATCGGAGCCGGGGCCTCCACCTACCATTGATGACCTGGGAAACGAGGTTACCCAAATATCAAAGATCTTGGGCAATGGAGCGGCGAAGACAGGACAAGATGCCATTTCAAGCATGAAGGAGAACATCTCCGGCGAGCAGAAGGAGACTCTGCTACATCGTCTCAAAGAAGCTATTATGAAGCTACGTAAGCGGAACGACTACTCTGATTCGGTTTCGACTATCGGACTGTTGATCAAACGTTATGCCATGGCATACTCCCGTGCGGCCGACCAGACCATCAGCACTGCTCAGGAGGATGTCAATACGAATCCTGAGCTCGACCAGGCTGTCCAGAACTTTTGGTCGCTTATTAGTTCCTTCGGTGATCATGAACAGTGGGAGCTGCTTGAGAAGAAATTCAAAAAGGTCATGGACCATTCGCAGAGAGATCCCGAATTTGAGAATCTTATGGTAGATGTTGGAGACTCGGTTCAGAAGCTATTGACCGACCCTGACTTTTTTGAATCCGCCGACAAAAAGATCCAAGAACTTCGTGACAAAGCTAAAAAGGCCGACAAGGATTCTGATCTTCGAAAAGACATCGATGACATGTTTTCCCAGATGCAAATGACCGTCAGGTCCGTTGCCGACGACGAGGACATCTCTAAACTAATCTCCACTTCGTCCAAAATCTTCAATATTCTCTCCCCCGTGCACGCCAACGCGAACAAAGAATTGCTCGAAGACTCGTTCCACGTCTTCATTCCCCTCCTCATCCAAGCAATCCAATACATTCCCATCCCTCGTCTCGAAGTTTCCGTCCCCGAGATCGACCTCCTCCTCGAAAACCTGATCCTGGAGCCTGGCCGCACTGTAAACAACACCTCCTTTCTCCCCTACAAACTCCGCGTCGAAACCCATAACGACCTCGAAATCCGCAAAGCCCGATTCCGCACCACCACATCCACCACCTCTAACCTCACTATCAACATCGCCGGTCTCTCTGTCCGCGCAGACGAAATCGGTTTCTGGCTACGCGCGCACTCTGGGATTTTGCGCCTCGCAGATGAGGGCATTGCGTCCTTTGAGCTCGACGAAAAGGGCATCGACATCTCCTTGGACGTCGAGCTCGGCCGTGAGCGCCTCGAGAAACTCCTCACATTGAAAGCCGTCCGCGTCCATGTCCACCACCTGAACTACACCCTCCGCAAATCCAAATTCAGCTGGCTCGCTTGGCTCCTCACCCCGCTCATGCGCCCTATCCTCCGCAAAACCATCGAGAAGCAACTCGCCACCGCCATCTCCGACGGCTTCCACTTCGCCAACCGCGAGCTGCTCTTCGCGCGCGAACGCCTTCGCGCGACCCGCATCTCCGATCCAAAGGACCTAAGGACATTCGTGAAAGCGGTGATGGCGCGGTTGACGCCCGAGGAGGACCCGGATGTGTACACCGGAGTGGGCGTGACGCCCAGCAAGGGCGTTTTCAGAGGCGTGTATGCGCCAGGTAGTGTGGTCAAGTTGTGGGAAGAGGAGGGGGCGAGAGCGGGGGAGAGGGTCGATGATAATGCCCACGGGAGGGGATGGAGGAATGAGATTTTTGAGGTGCAGAGTGTTATGATGGGGCAGTAGGGTAAGGATTGGCAAGGGAGCAGTAGGGGTGGCATGGTTGCGAGGCCTGTAGTATCAGGATGTGGGAATCAGGAGGGTATCTAAATTGCTGTACACTATGGGCTTATGAAAAATGAGGGACTGGCTATTTATGGAAGGGAGTGAAGGTACAAAATTTGAAGGGCCAGTACTTCCGCTGGAAAGGGATGTAGCATACGTTCGCTTGTCGCTGGTGTCTCTGGCTCGTTGGCGTTGAATTCTAAGATCTGAATATTCGTTCTTCGACACGTTGAGAACGTGTTGGCGAAAAGTTAGGGGTGCAAGGATTAGATGTGTTTTCTTTTTCGTAGGGGGAGTTATACTTGTATGCCAATATCACCTGTCGAGCGTAGCATACAATTGTAGAAGGCTAGGTAACGAAGTTATGGTACACCTCTTTCTTTTCCATTCCCGCCCTCAAACACCTTGTGAAGAGGAGATTCACCACCTCAACCCTCCCCCTCCAACTTCCAACCTCACAGCCACTAATGCACCTTCTTATCCTCATAAGCCTCCTGCACATTCAACCCTAACCCATTCGCATCTAAGTATAGCTTATTCTTCCCACCACTCTCCTGCAGAATCTGCGCAATATTCCGAGCATTCTCAATCCTCCTCAGATCTACATAACTCCTGCTTTTCTTGATCGCGTCACCAATCAGCTCAGCGCTGCGGGCTTCTCCCTGGGCGCGGACGACTGTTGCTTGTTTTTCTTGACGAGCTTTGTCGACGACGAAGGCGGCGCGTTGGGCTTCTTGTTGGGCGACTTGCTTGGCTTCGACGGCGGCGGTAAATTCGGGGGAAAAGGCGAGGTGCTGTGTGGGTGTTTAGAGAATGGAGACTGGAGATGACTGTGGGGGGCTTACAGTTAGGGAGACGTCGTCAAGGACGATGTTGAACCTTGAGGCTCTTCGTGCTAGGTTTTCTCTGACAAGTCTTGCGACGTTCTCACGCTGCGTAATCAATTGGCTAGCATTGAACTGCGCAACCACGCTTTTCAAGACTTCATTGACGATAGAAGGTAGTACTCGCTCATCGTAATCGGTGCCGAGGGTACGGTAGATTTGCGGGAGAGCATCGACTTGAGGGCGGGAGAGCACACGACAAGTTATATTGACCATCTGCAGGTCTTTGGTACCAGTTAGGGAGGCGACATTACGGGGTTTGGCGCGGACGTCGTAGGTTATGGGCGTTTCAAACCAGGGGATGTTGAAGTGGGTTCCTTATAACAATTTAGAACTGAGGGTTTAATTGTGGTAGGGGGATGTTTACCTTCTGAGTAGATTTCTTTCTGTACACCACTTAATCTTGTGTATTTGATAGCGCGGTGACCACCGTCCACTGGAATACGTCAGCCATGCCCTATTGACAAGCTTTGTGGTGCTTAGACATACCATTAAATAGAGCATTGTTGACCACTATTACTCCACCTCCTAGCAGTAATAATGCTGCAGCTCCTCCAAAGAAACCTTTGGGGTTGCCTCCGAAGCCTCTCCGTGCCTGTTGCTGACCCGAGGCCAGTGTTTGTTGCAACTTCCTCCATGCTTGCTGGGGATCGTTTGCCATAATGACGAGCACAGGATAAGTTTAGGAGGCCTCAAGGACTCACGGGATTATTGCGGAGGTAAGCAGTTAATGAAGAAGTTGTCAACCGTTAAATCAGCTAGAGCATTTTCGCGAGACTCTTCCTACGGCGTACCAGAGAAGCTCTGATAGCAAATCTCAAATTCCACCTCATGCGGCATAATCAATCGAACAAACATAATTCTTGTGGTGAAAGAGAACAATCTTATGACATACACTTCCTTTATTCGAAATTGAGGACTTTGATATAAGCCCAAGTAACCAATGATAGGATTCCGCAAATCCTAACGTACAAAACGCTCAGGGAAGCTGCGTCTCTCACATCATGGCAGACAAGCCAGGAAGGGTGGAGCCGGGAAGGACTGTCTTTATTGGCAACATTCCCTATGGTACGTCTCACCTGCACTTCACCGAGCTTAACACTAATGCTATCTCCCAGATCTGACTGAAGAGTCAATTGTCCACTACTTTAGCACCGTCGGTCATGTTGTAAACTTTAGGCTCGTTTATGACAACGAAACTGGCCGCCCAAAAGGCTTTGGTTTTATGGAATTCGCAGACACAGACGCGGCTGCCTCAGCAGTACGAAATATGAACGAATACGAGATCGCGGGGCGCAAACTCAAAGTGGACTTCTCTCATGTTGGCGGCAAAGATGACCAAGCCCCAGCAAACTACATCGCTCAACCACCACCCTCCATGGCCCCGAACGGTCACACTCAGAACCAACAACCAGCCCCTACCACCTCATCGTCACTCCCACCTCTTCCTCCTGGCGTTGACCTTCAACCTGGCCTTACTTGCCCCGACGCCATCTCGAAAACCCTCTCGACCCTTCCTCCCCCCCAACTCCTCGACATCCTTTCTCAAATGAAAGGCCTAGTGATGGGCGACCCCGCCAAAGCGACCGAACTCCTCAGAAAAGCCCCCCAGCTCTCTTACGCCGTCTTCCAAGCTCTCCTCCTCATGGGTCTCGTTGACACCTCCGTGCTCGGCTCTGTCGTCGAGCAAGCTTCTCAACCACAACCTGTGCCTCCCTCCCAACCTCAACCACAACATGTCCCACCTCCCAGACAACCACCTGCCTTTCTTCCCCCACCTCAACAACAGCAACAAAGCTACCCGCCATACCAGCATATGCAACCAGGGCCCATGCATGTGCCCACCCCGCCGGTGCATCATCCGGTGTATCAACCGCCTCCACAGGTGCCGCAAGCACCTCCGCCGCAGCCAATGCAGCAGCCAGGGCAAGACGAATTGCTGAAGCAGGTTCTTGCTATGACCCAGCAACAGGTCGATAGTTTACCGCCACAAGAGAGAGCTCAGATTATGGCGCTAAGACAGCAATTGATGGGAGGGCGATATTGAGGATACTCAAGAATTGGGCTGATGCTTGGATCTTGGTTGCTACTGAGAACGGAGGTTTTCATGTCCGGCATTGATCTGAAGCATTTGGCAAGGCGTAAAGGGCAATGTTGGGGACACTGTGTATTATTAGGGGAAAGGGGTCAGACTTAATTCCTGAACGACGAAGTCTTACTAAAAGATCGTGCAGATTCTACTTGGTGGAGGCAGCTGGTGAATCTTTTACACCTCGTTATACCTCCTGAATTTGTCAAACATATTACGAATATCTAGGCACGCGGTCTCCTTGAAAAAGCGGAGCTTAGATTTTTAAGATAGAAAATACAAGGGTAGTGAAAATCTAGAGACTACGTGGTTGCCTCCAGGTTCTACTCCAGCCCATACTCTTACCGTGTTCAGGAGATTTATTTACTCTGCTATTAATTATACCGAGAATTTGCCACGATAGGTTCTTAGGCGATATACTGGACGTGTCACCCCCTTCTTATAAGCATCTGCATCCCAACCTCCCCTCTTCCTTTTAAGAACTCAAGAGCTTTACATCAACTTGCTCTCTGTCGGCTGACAGCCCACCCTCAGCGCTCACAGCGCGTTAAGACCCCCCCAGTTTCTTATTAAAATCTTGCTGATAAGCTTCGCATTATGAATAATAAACCGGATGTTGGAAGATGTGGGATGATTACCTGACGGTAAGGTGAATGCTTTTCGGGCGTTTGTTACAAGAACACTATTAGTAGACCTCGCGCCGATAAGAGGCCATCGAGATGTAAAGGGATTGGAAGTTGTCTCCTTGTGGTAGTTCCTGGAAGTGGGGAAATGGCTATGGCCAGTGGTTTCCTTGGAGAAACCGAGGCGCGGAAACTGTTGGAAGTATTTTGATGTCGGATAAAGGGGGGAGAAGAACATTAAGGCGACAGTTGCAGTACTATACCCAAACTATTCAGATCTACTCACCTCGTCACTGTGTCCTTACTTCTGTACCTCATTGCATAGCGTACTGGTGCTTGCAGAAAGCCAGCAAACAGTCTGGTCTTTCGGAGCTTTGAAGGAGAATCTGTCGTAATGCTGGCCGATTTATGGTTACTCGGTCCAAAGTGTGACGTGACAATTTAGGATGTCCTGCAATATCTCTTGAATCTATCGAGCCATACGAAAGCTAATTTCGTCACGGGTCTTTTCTTTAGAGGGAGTCAAGGTATACAGAAGGGGTTGTAGAGGTGGTGGGCGATAGGAAATCGCGGTGCCCTGATAGCGGTATGTTCTTGTCGACAAAGCGTATAGACATTCCTTTAGGTCTCAACACATGACTGACACGCATCAGACCTTCGCAGAGAGGCCCACCACTATTACTGTGTGGCCTGGTTGAGTTTGGCTACTCTTTGCCCTTGGAAAACGCCGTCTGTTACGAACAGCACTCGGAGGCGAGTGCCGTCATCCGCCCAAGTATCTTCCATATGCTTTACAAATTTCTGTTATCATGTTCGTCCGATCACAAAGCCCTTGCAGGATGTACTCGATATATCCAGTTTATAGCCCGCGGCATTGACCAAACATCTTCTAACGATCCTGAGCAAATAATAGCATGCCTTTAGCCACGTCCCGTCCTTGCTTCCTTCAGCAACTCGGTGACAGTAACTACTTGATAGCCATTGCGCCGAATCTTGGGGAGCAGCTTTCGTAGCATGGGAGCTGTCCAGCTCCTCCTGTCGTGGCAGATAATGATGCCTCCGGGCCGCAACATGCTCAGTATATGACTCGCATTGATACGCCAGAAGGGGATCTGGGGATCGTGTGGATAAATGCTACCAAGGACCAGCCGGTAGCCTAACCTGCCCAGCATCTTGCGCATCCTTTCACCGGAGCCTGGTCGGAAGTACTTGGGAGGAGGCTTCGTGTCAACGGCAGCGTATGCCTTGTGAATCATTTCTTCGACGGACTGGATCTGGTCGACTAGAGCGGTATCGCTCAAGGTTCGTGAGGGCTCATCGTGCATTGCATGATTCCCCAGCTCGTTTCCGTTGCGTATGAGATCTTGCAACGTCGCCTCGTGTCCTGCGACTTGCGATCCGATAATAAAAAATGTCGCGGTTGCACCATTTGTGTGAAGGATCTGCATGATCTCGTTGGTGTACTCGGATGGCCCATCGTCGATTGTAAGCGCGATGACCTTCGTAGACGTAGATATGCGCCAGAGGACGTCTGGCCACCGACGCTGAAAATACTGTACCAGAAAAGTGGGAGGTTTATAGATCACGTAGAGAGGCGCAATCAAGATGCACACGAGACTTAAGAGGAAGAGCATTGTCACGGTCCTCGCGCGTCGAGTTCTTCTCTGTAATTTGGAGGGCAATCGAAAAAGACAGGAGACATGATACATTAAGAAACGCCGATTTATCTAGCATAGGAGGTTGGTCAGATAGCGATGTGATACTCGTATTATTGTAACCATGATCTTGATGAACCAATATAATCAGAATTGCGATAATCTAGAAATCATTGAGAGGTCCGCTTACAAGGCTGTAATTCTGGATGAATACCTTCTGCTCGACATTATTGTATTATATCTTGGCTTTCCGTAACAACACGCCAGCATCTACTTGGCTCGTAGTTTTGATTATTAGAAGACGAGCTACAGTTAGATTAGCAGTATGTATTGAGTTGTTTAGGAGGCGTGGGAGGGTGGGAGGATAAGCAGGAGGTTGCTTTGAGGTGTTTGATAGAGAGTATTAGAGTAGCTTTATCTCAGCCCTATGGGGCGGAGCACCAGAAGATTGCCTATCAGGTCCGGTAGGGTCCTTGCGAACAACTACGATGCTTCGTACACAGCCCAATATTAAAATGGGCCATGTTTGATGCCTCACCCTTCCGAACCGTCGTTGTGGCGCAGAACATACCTGAGGGTTGTAGGCAACAGCCAGCTTGCATCAATAAGTGCATGGCGAAGTCATCAAGCGGCCTTGAAAAGAAATTCAATTGGCCTTCTTACACTTTCCATCGAGCCTTGATTGATGTCTTTTCAATGCTTTCTGGTGCTACCTCATAGCCAACACTGACCATGAAGTATAGTCCTGAAGATCTCTACAACGCGTGGTCTACTGGAAACATTGCAAAGGTCAAGAAATGTCTCGATTCCGGATTGAGTCCCGACTACTGCACTCGAGCTTTTGGGCGGCCATTATGGATGACAGTGTTAGACAAATCAATTGTGAAAAACGACATTCCCATGGTCCAACTGTTGCTTAACTATGGCCCAGACTTTACTGGGAGGGTAGCAAGAGACAAAGTAGCAGATGCAATGATGACCCAGTCCACAGGTCCATTTGACCAATGGTCTACGCCATTGCACTACGCGATGGAAAAGGAGAATGATTCGATCTTAAAGCTACTGATTAGACAAGGTGCCGCTGACGTGAACGCCTGCGATTGCGCAGGTGCCTCTCCGTTGCATGTGGCAGCCTCAATAGGAAGATCCAACCATGTGAAGCTTTTGCTAGAGAACGGTGCCGACATCAATGCAATTAATGGGAAGGAGGCTACCGCGCTGCATGTGGCGGCCGGCAAGGGTGATCACGAGACCGCACAACTGCTAATTCAGCATGGCACTCGTCTTGACCTACGGAATCTTACAGGGCAGACAGCGTTGATGCACGCCGTGGCAAAGCAACAGTACGAGGTCACAAAGATCTTGGCTTCAACCCAGGCGGATTTCGAGGTGAGAGATAAGCGTGGCTTCACAGCATTCTTTTTAGCCGCAGCGAATCTTGATGCGACCACGATGGCGCTCCTGGCCAACATGGGCGCCGATATCGAAGCTCGGGACAGAAATGGTTGCACAGCGCTGATACGTGCTGTGATGGCTAAGAACGAGGCTCTTGCTAACGTTCTTCTGAGCTTTGGGGTAAACATAGATACCAAAGACTCAGACGGCTGGACTGCGCTGTACGCTGCTATGGTGAATGGCGACGAAAATTTAGCACGAATACTTCTAGATAATGGCGCCGATACTCAAGGCATCAACTCAGATGGCAACACGCTGCTGCACAGCGCTGCGAAGACAGGGTCTGCCTTTATAATACGGTTCCTTTTATCACGAGGAATGGATCCCAACAAGCGAAACAACAGTCAGGAAACTTCGCTCCATGTCGCATCGACGAATGGACATCGAAATATCGCACACTTGCTACTGGCCAACAAGACCACTGAAATATCAGCCGTAGACACCAGTGGACGGACATCTCTTCATTGTGCCGCAGCGTCCGGTCAACTCGCTATCGTCCAAGAACTAGTCAGCAAAGGCGCCACCATCTCCACGCTCGACTACCAAATGCACACTCCGATTTGCTCAGCAATGAAAGCCAACCACTTGAGAATAATTCACTATCTCGAATCTCGCGGTGCCAGGTTCCCCAAAAACTTCAACCCAGAATTTTCAGTCGATCCACCTCCCTACGAAATGCCAACTGACATTTGCCGCCTCCGTTCAAAACAAGGGAAGGCTGCCAGTCCTCCAAACGAGCCCGACGAGGCAGAGGACCCCTTTGAAGTCTCGATACCGAAACCTGTGCTTCCTGACCCCAAGGACATCATAACCATTATCAGGCAAGAAGCCGCCAAGGACCCTTTGAAGACTGGAGTCGATGTTGCCAGCGCTGGGCTGAATCTCGTCGGTACGCTTTTAGGGACTTGATCTGATCACGCCTTTTGAACGGTCTGGGGGCGCTGTGGTGATCGTTACGGAGAATGAAGGGCGCCATGTCATACACCGATCTAGTGGTATCTGTAAATTTGAAAAAAGTAAAATCGCCATGCCGCAATCAAGAACCCACGCAACGAACTTTATGCATGCTTCAGTCCAACGGCAAAGAAAATCTGAGCTGGATCACCATAAGTCCATATCGACATGGCAGGATGACATCCACGGATGCCTGGACACTTCTCTGTACCAGATTCTTTCTTTCACTGTCTATACAGTCAACCTTTCATACCAACCACCTTCGCCTCTCTTAGCTATATAGTTATCTCCTCCGAACCTTAATCATCACCAATAGACCATGATTTTAGACATGCAGTGCCGGACACTCCTCAAAACAAGAATAACGCTCTTGTCTCCCGTATCTCGAAAATTCTCCATCAGACCCATCCTTTTACATATTGCACAAAATTAGTGAAAAGTTGTGGCGTGAAAATCTGTATATGGAGGAAGTTCGTTCTCGGTATATATAACGTGGTGCCCCAATTAAAAGCCTTTAGCTACCAACCCCAACAACTAAAGCCAATAGAACGTATAAGCTTGATCGTTTTTTACCTCCTCTATGCACTTTACTGTCAGTTATGCCCAATCAAAAACATCATTTCGAGTTCCCGCTTTCGAGCAATGAGATCCTTGATGCAACATAACAAGTGTGGCACCCTCGACCAAGAAATCGGACATGGTGCTTGCCGAAGGTAGGTACACGAACCGAGATGAGAAAAGATACTCCGGACGACGCGGATTGCGCGGGAACCGCAAGAGGAAAAGAGAGGTTTGTTCCCAAGAAATTTGGCTGCGCGGAGGAAAATGTTTGCCGTTTCAAGATGGCGATAGGAGGTGCGTTTACGATAAGAGATCTCGCGTTCTTATGGTGATATACCATATTGCATTAAGGTAGACGAAGCACGAGCGTATGCCTTGAGTTCTTTCGAATAGCATCTCTCCGTTCCGGTTCTTAGCAATGCTGCGCAATTACCCCTTCTCGAGTGTGCTTTTCAAACCTCTATGGGATGGTTAACTCCTTGTATTCTACGCTAATAGACTGCGGGGGAAGCAGCTGAGAAAGAAAGATGGAAAATTGGAATGTAGCTCTAGAGTTAGAAGTGATAATATACAACAACCTGGTGTACCCATATTAATACTCCATACACCACCTTGAGGCATCATAAAATAGCAAGCTGGCCGCCATCATTGTCACGTCTCGTCAATACTTCCTACTCACACTTCGCATCTGCTATAGGGGTTTTGAGCATTCATTTAGACCCATGGGCGTCACCATTGACATACACTCCATTAGTCTTCGGTTTTGCAGACGACGTCAAAGCTTGGCTTGGAGCCGGTGTTTGGTTCGCCGCGGGCATCTGTGCCAACCAGCTCGGCGGAGCAATGCCGGTTTGCTCGTTGATTGTCGATAGCAATGGTGGCAGGCTCTGCAAAAGATTGCGAATCGGTGCTGTTGAATCGCTTGAGGCGCCCTCACCGGTGTTCCAGACGGTGATCTTGGGCTGGAGGCCGTTGATTGCGGTGGCGTTGGCTTTGGCGAGTTTCTCGTAGGTGTTGTCTTGGAGCATGAGGTATTGCATGAGTCTGCAGACGTTAGTGGAGGCTTGGTGAATGAGTGGCGATGGATCAGCATACCCTGAAGGACCGCCTAGAACATCGGCCATCTGTCCATAAGCTTCGGCCATTGCCGTCAATCCCTCGGCTTCTTTTCGCTTCGTGAAGAATGCCGCTTCGGCTTCTTTGGTGGCACGATAGTAGGAAGCTTCAACTTCTAGCTTCTGCTTGTACAAAAGACCATCTGCGCCCTTGGTATCGGCGTATAATCTGGCATCGGCTTTCTCCTGCGCGGATTCCCGCTCAATCTTGGCGTGGACGACCTCTGTAGCTCTACGTTTTTCCAACTCCATCTCTGCACGCTTGATTTCCACCTCTCGCTGTAATTCAGCATCTTTGGCCTCAGCTTGGCGACTGGCTTCTATATTGGCTAGGTTAATCCCCATGTTAAGCTTCGTCTGTGTGTTCGTGAGCTCAGCATCAGCAAAAGCCTTTTCGCTTTTCCGCTGCGTTTCAAGGACCGCGGTCTGGGCATCGATCTTGCTAATCTTCTGCCTCGTTTCACCGCGTTTCTCGGCCTCCCCAGTCTCCCCTATCATGCGGGCATTGGCGACATCGACTTTTGCTTGGTTGGAGGCTCCCTCGTGGGCTTTGCGGCTGAGGAATTTGAAATATTCGCTTCCCTGGGTATCTTGGAGCTCTTTCACGTTTGCATTATAACTGGTATCGCATCAGCTCTCGTTTTTGTCAAGCCCCCGTCTTAGCTTACATTCTCAGACCGAATTGATTAAGCTCGCTCTGAACGTTCTCGATCACCTTCGTTTTGAAGACCTGACGTTCCTTGAAGATCTCCTCCATAGTCATCCCGGAAACAATGACACGGGTCTCGCCCTCGATAATGCCTTTGACAATGTCCTGAACATGATTACGGCCTGTGGGCGTTGCGTGGCGGCTTGCGTCGTCTTTCTCACGTCCAGTCAAGATCTTCGCATATTTCTCGAGTGCCTTTGAGTCGTCTTCTGGGCCAATGGTGAACACAGCTGGCAGCTGGAACTGAAGCTTTTCGATTGTCATGGCCTGTAGAGTAATCTCGAAGTCGAAAGGACTGATCGAGATTCTGTTGCACTTTTGCCATGGATACACCCAGGCTTTCTTTACTATTTTCACATCGTCAATGCCACCGCCAGTAATGACGAGGTATGAATTGGCGTCGGAGACTTGATACCACATTTGGAGAGTAGTAATTGTTGGCCTTTCCTTGGGTTTCAGAGATTAGATGCACGAAGTGGCAGCGTTCGACGGTGTCTGCAAGGCTAAGAAGGATGCCAAGGATGATGGAAGAATCCACGAAAAGAAAAGCTAAACTTGAACAGTTGTATAGCAGGTGGGAGACTACTAGCGACAGGCTTGAGTAAGAAGAATAGGAAGAATCGAGATTTTGGTCGACGTGCTGTTTGACAGAAGAAGGAGATGCATTATATATTAGTTCCTAGTATTTACAGGCTGCGCAAAAAGCCTCATCCTGCCAAGTAAGGAATCCATCTCCTGAGAGTGAATGGACAAGGGACCAATCCCAAGACCAGCATGGTACAGGTGAAGCAGTTGTGTGAGAGGAATGAGGTCTGAAAGTAGGCGAGTCAGCCTTAGCGATAGCCCTCCCTAGTGTCGAAACTGCACGACATTCCTCTCCACATACGCAGTCATCGCCCTCTTCTTCTAAGTGTCGATTGCAATCTGATAACCGTAAAGTGACCGCATTTTGCGGCTATGCAGGGCTAGAATCTTCGAGATACATACAGCCCTGAAGTCCAAGAGGAGAGTAAAAAAACATGCTCCTAAAGGATCACAGCGCATTAAGTGAGACTCTTCCGCAGACATGCCGTACCCTGAGCCGCAGCGGCTCAGCTAAGCTGAGGGATAGATGGCCCTTTGTCAGACCATCCATCAAATGTGATGAGGCATATTCCTCCATCATATGAATCCTATCTTTTTATTCACCTGGCTGTCCCTCTTCATATTTGATGCACAGCCTTCTTGTTGGCCTGGGATATAGAAGGAGAAGTGCCTAAACAGTCCCTTTGATTCTATTGCCTCCAGACCATTTCACCAAGACATTCCAGAGCCGTGCCTTGTCTTCGCCATGAAGCCTTCCTCTTCTGATGGACTACCTTCTTATTCCGAAAGCCTCACCGACGCCGCTTCTTCATTGCCATCTTTGTCATCCTACTCTCAACACCAAAGCGCAGCCCGCACGGCCATCATATCCGACCTGATCAGAACGCACATCACACCCCACCTTCACGTTAATGCTCTTTCGGGAGTATCGCAAAGCACTCTCATACTAGTTCCCTCCAATATGTCCGACCTCATTCCTCCTACGATCGCGAGCATAGATTCGAAAGACGCTCAAAGCAAGCATGATTCTTTCGATGGTGAAATTCTTGTCGGCTTCCCTACTAGCGAAAATCTTTCTATGGTTCGCCTTCGGGGCGAGGAACAGACCATTGAGTTTTGGCGCCAACCGGCCGTGGTTAGAGAAGTAGAGCAAAGACTACGTGAAACTCTGCAAAGAGACAAGCTCAACGTCTTTGTACGGGTATCCTCGGATGTGCAATGGAGATGTTTGAAGGAGAAGGATCTAGTTGAAGGAGAAGCAAGGGTCGGCGCAGAGATTAAGGAGATTTGCTTGAGGATAGAGAATCAGCTAGGACTGTACGAAACAAGGACAGGAAAAGCACTGATAGTGCGGGTAGAACTTGGTAGTTGAGTGACTAAAAAATTCGAGTGGCGAACATGGTGGATCTTGGATAGGAGCGGTCTCCAGGGCGGAGGTGATCCTAAAAAAGTAGGCGGCTCAGAAACTGTTTCCTCAGGCAAATAGCAACACCAGTACTATTGGATACCAATCACCGGCGTTTCGATCTTTTAGCAAATCGCCCACGCCCTTGCTCGAGTGGCTCCTGCTTGCTTACGAAATTTACGCCCTTGGTCTATAGCTTCTGACTTCCAAAGCTTCCAGATGCATGTGCGAATTGAAATACTCACGACTTCCGCATTTTTTCGACGTGTACTTGTGATGCACCACTCGTAGCACCCTTCATGTTTAATGAACGACCTTCAGGGCGATAATCTTACGGCATGAAGAGAAAATAATAAGAGTGTAATCTTTCAAGTCGTGTACCAGGCTGCCTAAGAGACCACATGGCAGACTCGAAAATTCCGTTAAGGTGGTTCTATATCTCACTTCATTGTATCCATTTGATGTGTTGACCTTGCTAAACACATGAATAATCACTCAAGTCACCAAATTATGTTCACGGCAAACGTTGACATTCACTCCGGGTTCGTGTGAGAATTCACTTATTAGCTATGTTGACAGTTCAGTTAAAGACTCAGATCTCATGTTCAAGCGCCTGTCTACCTCATTGATTCATTGCTGAAAAAGAATCAGGTAGCTTTAGTTTGATTTCTCATCACACCTTTAATAACAAGTATCTAGGTCGGCATTATCTCAGTATGGCAGACAGCCGCCTTTCCCTCCTTGGCCTTCCGCAAGAGATCCTAGATATGATCTTTGGGCTTTGTCTAACCGCTCCACGGCCCATCCTCCGCCGTGCAACCGTCACCGCAGTAGTTTGGAGAGCGACATGCGAATGCGAGACTCGTGGGGCCGGTGGGACTAGATGCTCTCATATCTGCATTAGCCAGATACCTCAATCGCAAATAGACAGAAGTCTTCACAATTATAGCGTCTCATCTGAGCTTGCGATCGCTCTGCTGCATGTAAACAGAGAAGTTCACGAGACGGCGGCAAGAGCACTCTATGGCGGCAATACTTTTACCTTCAACATCGGCATCCGCCGAAAAATAACCCACCGTGACCCTCGACCTGGCTATTATCTTTATAAGATCAAGAACGAGCATTATGAGATGATCGACAACATGTCAGACCTTGCACCTCATTATTTGCAACTGATCAAGCGCTGCGAGCTGAACGTCCAAGTACTTACGGTCTCGATCGACAGCGCTCGTCTATCGTATCGGAAGGCAGCGGAAAGTTTGAAAATTGTTGCAGGACACCTAGGTCAAGATCATGCTTTGCGGCAGTTGAATATCAACTACGACGAGAATCATTTGAGTTACCGGCGACCAAAACGCGAACGAGGGTTTTTCCAGAACGTCCTGGAGCCCTTAGCAACGGTGTACAATATTTTGGAAGTTCCCGTTACCGGTGCCTTGGACCACGATTTCGCAGCAAAATTGAAGAGAGCAATGCAGGGAGATCATGCTGCTTGTGTGGCAGCAGAAGTCAAATATGGTACCCGGAAAGTACGGGATACGAAATCGGGCAGGGGAAAGCGGCAACGATACAGACTGGGGAAATTTTACGACTCGGAGTACATCTGGGAAGAAGATACTCAGCTACCTGCTCGCGTGGCTCTGGATGCTGGAGCATCTAACGCTTGAGGTTGCAAAGCTCAGAGGGCCGCTATGCTTCGCAAAAAGCCATGTCGTACGAAGGAATCCTGATCCTAAGTTGGATCCATACAAAGTTGTGGCAGTTAGCGTACTCTGAAGCTGGAATTCATTAGGTCCTTTACTCCTGGTCTCCCACTTGTTCTATCTGGGCATAATTCTCCTCTCTTGTTGACCTCATTGCACATGCCAACCCTGCTTAGACCGTAATCACTATCACAAACCGAAGGAAATCGTTCATTGTCGCACATGTTCTCAACGTGCACGACATGTTGAAAGAAAATATCAGATTCCAACCACGCTGTTGTGTCTCGATGAATGTTTGTGAGGTTTGTTATTATGTAGAAGCATACTTTGCAGAATCCGATGGGGGGGGGGTTTAGGATCTCCCAGGTTCATGATCATTAGTACATCACAAGGTCGTTTGAGAGGAGTTCATTATCGAGATATATCATTATACATGAAGATATTTACTTCGCTCTCTGCTACACTTTCTTACAAAATCAGGTATTTATGTATGTAAGCGGGTGGACCCGCGATGACTTTTTCCAACAATCAACGTAGTACAGTAGTTGTCGGATCAAATACAATGACTTGGGAACTTGTGTTTCCATTTCTCTGTGGAGATCAATTTGATTATAAAACATTGTACGACCAAAATTATTTTAAACGCTGTGATGGCCGAGTGGTTAAGGCGTCTGTCTTAAGATAAAATAACAGATGGAATATCCGCGCAAGTTCGATCCTTGCTCACAGCAGTTTTTTGTTTTTCGCTCGTCGTTTTGTACTCATGAATGCAGGCTGAAGCGAAAAGGGGTAAAGACTACCAACGTTCTAAGTTACGACTCACAGGAATACAGCCAACCTGAGCGACAATGGTTGCCTCATATTATTACCGTAGCTTATCACTTGAATTTATAACCTGCACGAGAGTTGCGGGACCTGGACATCTCAAACCTCCATTCCAATATTCTACTCTTTTGACCGACGTCGCACATAAACTCAGACTGGTGGTGCAGAATACTACAGCCGCCAATCCAAGTGCCTGATGACCAGCTGAAATGTCTCTTCGATTAAGGGAATTGGTCAAGAGTCCATCTGCACCATCGCTATCTCGTCAGACTTTGTACGTCCCCTCGTACGAGGTGAAAGTGGAACAGCTTCACTACATTACGGTCAAGTGGGAATACCAGTATCGTTACTACAGCGAAACCGTTGAGTGAGCAAAGATGACAGAGACTCTTTGGACTCTGGTGATTCTGCTTTCGTTCGGTACATTGGTATGACGACCTCGTACTGGCATCGAGCGGTGCATTGAAGACAAAAACCGCACATTCGGGCTTCTACGGGCGTTCTTAAGAAGCTTGTATGATTTCTTTGCGTCTTCTGAAGAGCCATGCACATGTTACGAGTTCGTTGATGGCAGTCCGGAAGACCTTGCCTTATATTTTATTAAAGAATTTAAAGAGAGCAGGAATGAGTGTTTGTTGTTTAGTTCAGAAATAAGCTATTATATCCTACTCAATATAGAAGGTAAAAAAATACGAGTGTAAAGAAGGTTACACAAAAGGTTACATCGAGGATTACTCATAATATGACTGTGCGGAAAATAGTCATTATGATTTTTCTCATATATCACTAAACGTAGGTCTTGCGGAAGCATTGTCAGGAACGGTGAAACTTGCTGTACAGCGAGCTTGATTTGACTCGGTTTCTTTGTTCGCCTTGGTAGAGGTAGAGACCCTCAAGACTGATATTCTAATCTTTTTTCCTATTCAATATATTTATCAGCGGCCAAACTTTGCAATCCCTTGTTTGACCAGATTCTCTGTATCGGGGGAAAGGGGGGCCTCAGTAGTATGTTAGAAGGTGTTGCCAGGAAAAGTCGACGGGTTGCATGAAGGGAGGAAATTGTGTAGCGTAGTACTCCAGTTCTCTTATTGTGATTTTACCATGAGTGAAATGCCATAGTGAGATACTATAGAGACCATACGCACCCGAGAAGCAATGCAATATCGATCACGACTTTTGCTCAGACGACCTTTCTTCTTACAAACTCGAAGAAGTTGAAATTGTCATTCCAAGGGACGATTGAGGAACATTTCATACCCACTCGTAAGATGCACTTTGATAATGATAGATTAATGCCAGGTATAATAGACAAACAGACGCTGTATAGGATACCTTCTTCGACTTCACAGGCGAAGGTCACTTGGGATATTACCTCAGGTCATACAACCACCGTAGTGTTGCTGCGATGAAGCCAGCTGTCAGTAATTGAGACTGTCCATGGAGGATCACTATTTGTGAGGGGAGTTGAAAGGCAAAATGCGAGCCGTAGTCACGTGACTGGAATCCGAAGAAGACAACTTGTCCTCCAAAACATATCCGAGATATGTTACAAACCCCGAGAATAATTATCAATCTTCACCCTTCCTTCAACTCCAAGCTTTATCTTCATATAACCTTGGTTCCCACAACTGCTACTCAATTATTGCCCGTCCTAACCGATCTCTAACTCTATACAATCTATAGCCATGCGCAATTTCAGGGGCGTCGCCCTCGGGCTTCTTGCTGCTGCTGTGACTTCAGCGTCTGATGTCCACGATCTGAAGAAGGACACGTTCGCCGACTTTGTTGCGAGTCATGACCTTGTATTAGCAGAGTTCTTTGCCCCGTGGTGTGGCCACTGCAAAGCATTGGCCCCAGAGTACGAAGAAGCTGCAACAACGCTGAAAGAGAAGGACATTCCATTGGTGAAAGTTGACTGCACAGAAGAGGCAGATCTTTGTAAGGATTATGGTGTTGAGGGCTATCCAACTGTCAAGGTCTTCCGAGGCCCTGACAACATCACTCCCTACTCGGGGCCAAGAAAGGCGCCTGCGTAAGTCTTGATTCGCGCATTGTTCGTATGGCATTCAGCTAACAGGGGTTCCAGAATCATTTCCTACATGACCAAACAAGCACTTCCCGCAGTATCAGAACTCACGTCAGAAACCCTTGAGGACTTCAAGACAGCAGACAAGGTTGTATTGGTAGCCTACTTTGGGGCCGACGACAAGACATCAAACACCACTTTCAGCGAAGTTGCTGATAGTCTACGGGATGATTATCTTTTCGGCGCAACCAGTGATGCCGCCTTGGCTGAGGCCGAAGGTGTCAAGCAACCATCAATCGTCTTGTACAAGACCTTTGACGAGCTCAAAAACACCTTTACCGACAAATTTGACAAGGAGGCCATTACAAAATTTACGAAGACCGCCGCCATACCCCTTGTTGGCGAAGTTGGTCCAGAAACATACGCTGGCTACATGGCTGTGAGATTTCCAACATATCTTTACTTCGGACCGCACTGACAATCCAAATTTAGGCCGGTCTTCCTCTGGCCTACATATTCGCGGAAACCCCCGAAGAGCGCGCTGAACTAGCCGAGACCCTCAAGCCTGTTGCAGAAAAGCACAAGGGTGCTGTCAGCTTCGCCACCATCGATGCCAAAGCCTTTGGCGCCCACGCCGCCAATCTCAACCTCGAAGCCGACAAATGGCCCGCCTTCGCGATCCAGGAGACCGTCAAGAACCAGAAATTCCCCTTTGACCAGAGCAAGAAGCTCACGGCGAAGGACATTGGCAAGTTCGTCGATGATTTCATCGCGGGCAAGGTCGATCCAAGCATCAAGTCCGAGCCCATTCCTGAGAAGCAAGAGGGCGATGTTCAGGTCGTGGTGGCCCACAATTACCAGGAAGTCGTCGTTGACAACGAGAAAGATGTTCTCGTAGAGTTCTACGCCCCGTGGTGCGGTCATTGCAAAGCGTATGTTTCCCCCTCCCTTTTCCCACATCAAAAATCCGGTTTCTAACCTCCCCAGTCTTGCCCCCAAATACGAAGAACTCGCCGCCATGTACACCCCCAGCCACTCCTCCCAAGTTACCATTGCCAAAGTCGACGCCACCGCCAACGATGTTCCCGACGAAATCTCCGGCTTCCCAACCATCAAGCTCTTCCCCGCCGGCGCCAAATCCGAGCCCATCGTCTACAGCGGCTCCCGCACCATCGAGGATCTCGCCGCCTTCGTCAAGGAAAACGGCAAATACAAGGTCGATGTGATGGAGGGCAAGAACGAGACGGCTGAGGCGGAAATGCCTGATGCGGATGCCATGGGCAAGCAGGCGCCGGCGGCCACCAAGGTGGCGCAGAAGGTTATGAGTGGGGCGAGTGAGGCGGCGGAGGCGGTGAAGACGGCGGTGGGGGATAGCGATCACGATGGGGCTGAGCATGATGAGTTGTGAGTGATTGAGATGCGGATGATTGTGTGTGAAAGTTTTGATGCTTTGATGCGGCTGGTTTCCCTCTCGCGAGGGTGAGGAAATACGGAGGTAACAGATTGATGCTCATGTATTCCGTGTCTTTTTTGGTGTATTTTATGCTGCTAGGTAGGTTTTCGAGTACAAAAAAGCCATGTTCCAAGAAGAATTTGGGCTGAATTGATTCCGAGTCAATGAGTATAAGCCTGTCGAAGAAACGATGAATCGAATTGGACTTCGAGGTAGTTGATCAAAGCTCTCAATCCGCGACGCACCACAACTTCCCCACTCCCCCTCAAAATCGCACCCCCCCTTCCCCACTCCCCCCCGCAATCAAATCGTCTCCTGCGTCTCAATCCTACTCGCCAAACTCCCCTTCCGCCACCCCCTCTCCGGATCCACCCTCCCCACAACCTTCCGCTCCCCACCCACAACCCCCCACCCGCCACCCCCAGGCGTCATAACCACAATCCTCTCCCCGGCCTGCATCGCCGCCGTATTCTTCCCCCCCAGATTAACCCTCCTCTCCACCACGTCCTCCCGATCCCCTCCCCTCCCCCCCTTCGCAATCTTCCGCACCCAGATATTACGCCCACACTGCGCGTCCTCACCCCCCGCAAGCCCGTACGGGTGGAAAACGCGACGTTCGCTCAAAATAGACACTTGCACCGGGATGCGAAACTCGATGTCCCGTACCACGCCCTCCCCGCCCGGGTGCAAGCCCGCGCCGCCGCTGCCCCGCCTGAGCGCAAACTCGCGCAGCAGCACGGGGTAGCGGCGCTCGAAGACCTCGGCGTCGGTGATGCGCGTGTTGGTCATGTGGGTGTGCACGCCGTCGGTGCCGTCCCAGGAGGGGCCGGCGCCAGACCCGCCGGCGATGGTTTCGTAGTAGCCGAAGCCTTTTGTGGGTTGGGCGGAGGTTGAAGGGTTGCCGCCGAAGCCGAAGGTGAGGTTGTTGCAGTCGCCTTGGGAGGCGGCGCAGGCGGCGAAGGAGCGGAGGATGACGTCGGTGACGCGTTGGGACTGTGGAAGGGAGGGCGGAGGGTTAGTTTGGGGGAGTTCGTGGGGGGACGAAGGGCTATGAGGCGGTAAGAAAGGGAGTGGAGGAGAGCTTACGGTGAGGACGTTGCCGCCTACGACTGCTGCTTTGTCGGAGGGGGAGAGGAACGAATTCTTGGGGATGCGGACGTCGATGGGTTTGAGGCAGCCTTGGTTGAGGGGGATGTCTTCGGAGATGAGGCAGCGTAGGCAGTAGATTATTGCCGAGTAGGTGACGGCTTCTGGGGCGTTGGTGTTGCCTGATTTCTTGTTCAAAATTGTTGCATTTCTTTACGAAGAAAGGGTTGGAATTACCATAGACTTCCGGGCCTGTGCCGTCAAAGTCGAAGACTGCTTCCCCTTTCTCGGCATTGATTGTGATCTTGAGCTCTATTGGACTGCCATCGTCCATGTAGTCGATAGCATGTAAATCTTGGCCTTCAAATCGCTTGCTGACGTCTTTAAGCAGGTTTCTGACGCTCAGTTCGGCATTATCTTGTATGTTTATCATGTAGAATTGCACCACTTCCTCGCCGTAGTCTTCGATCAGAGTACTGATGAGGTTTATACCTTTCTGGTTTGCTGCAATTTGGGCTTTGAGATCGTTGATGTTATCGGCCAGACACCTCGTACCACTGCATTCCGGATATTGCGCAGGCTCATCGTATAGCACCTCCGTGATCCGCTTCTCATCGAATTTCCCCTCAGAAACCAGCTTTTCTGACTCAATGGCAGCTCCTTCTTGGTACAATTCGCGCGAGTGTGGGGGCATCGAGCCTGGTAGAATCCCACCAATATCTGCATGATGAGCTCGAGATGCAACGTAGAAAATTATCTCATCGCCACTGAAGGCGGGCGTGATGACTGTAATATCAGGAAGATGCGTTCCGCCGAACTCTGGATGGTTGGAAACAATAACATCCCCACGTTTGAGCTTGCCCTTCCATATGTCTGCTTGCGTCCGAACGCATGTTGACATACTGCCTAGATGTACTGGGAGATGGGGTGCTGCAATGCTGTTAGTAACCATGTTCCAATGACTAGCTGTCTAGACCTACCATTCGCGACTAGCCCTCCTGTCGAGTCAAACAGAGCACATGAATAGTCTAATCTTTCTTTGACGTTGGTACTGACACTGGTCTTTTGTAAGGCTCGACCCATTTGCTCCGCAATCGCCATGAAACGATGAGCGAAGATACTCAACATAATTGGATCAACCTCTTTAGCATTGACCTTTGTATCCTGGCTTTCGCTTTTTCCAATATTGATCACTACGTGCGTTTCAATGACCAGCGCTGTTGCTCCGGGTGTGACCACAAGAGTCTGGGTGCCGTCTGCGAGAATGGCAGGCCCTTGTATTCGATCGCCGACATCTAAGTCCTCAAGTTTGTAGATAGGGGTGTCCTGGCGTCCACCTTCAAAGTAGACCTTGGACATACCATAGCGCTTACCCTGTCCAAGATCCTTTGGATTGATCTCTTTCATCTGCTGGTCTACTGTTTTTTCCAGCCCTTCAAAGCTCTTGCCAATACCGCGAGCTCGAACATCGTCAACAATTATATCACGATCGGGCAGCGTAAACCCAAATTCTTGCTCATGTTGTTTAATGAAAGCTTTTCCAAAAGCCCAGTCGTCACCACCAAATTCTTTCTTGACTTCTTCTTCTGCAGGCTTTACTACCATTAGAGCTGACTCTGTACCTCGGTATCTCATATTCAGGTATTCTTCAAAGACGATTTTGTCCTTCAAGAAGCCTTGATCCAGAAGCTTCGCAGTCGATTTCTTCTTCAACTCCTCCATCTTCTCTTTGAGTTCACTTTTCGCATTACCTTCATCAGACCACGTCTGAGACTCGGGTACCTGACTTTCGTCCACTACATCGGCCAATGCCATTCCATAAGCGGAGAGCACCGATGAATAGCGGTGGACTAAAATCTGTTTTATACCAAGACTTTCCGCGATCGCGACAGCATGTTGACCTCCAGCTCCTCCAAACGTGGCTAGTCGGTGCTGAGAAGTGTCATGACCCTTTGCTTCAGTTAATGACCTAATAGGGCGTGTCATGGTTTCGTTTGCTATTTTGATAAAGCCATACGCTACCTCATCCATACTCATTTTCTTCTCCTCATTATCGCCAGCGACTTCCTTATTTATCTGCTCTGTCAGTTCTTTGAATAGCCGCTCACTAGCATCCTTATCAAGCCCTTGATCTTCGTTCTTACCAAAAATATTTGGGAAAAAGTCAGGCAATAGACGACCTAGGAAGAGGTTCGCATCTGTCACAGTGAGCGACCCTCCTTTTCGATAACAGGCTGGACCCGGATGTGCTCCAGCGGATTCAGGACCCACTACAAACAGACCATTGCGGAAGAAGAGCCGAGAACCGCCCCCTGCTGCAACAGTGTTGATATCAAGCTGTGGTGACTGGATGGTCACCCCTGCTGTTGTGGTTTCAAAGACATGTTCATATCTTCCGGAGCCATATCGGCTCACATCGGTGCTTGTACCTCCCATGTCAAATCCTATCACTGGGGTCTTGGTTTGAGGGTCATATGATGTCAAAGCATAGCCTACCACTCCGCCTGCAGGACCAGATAGAATAGCTCGCAAGCCAGAAAATTGATCGACATCTACTAGACCGCCATCTGACTGCATGAACTCGCATCTGGCACCTTTGGTACCTTTCTCTCTTTTGACGCTCTCAGTGCCTAATCCGCCCTCAAAACCAGCTTGGAAACCTGCAATGTACTTCTTGATAGCGGGGGTTAAGTAGGCGTCTGCGCATGCCGAAGTTGCTCGCGGAACGAGCTTTATCATGGGCATTAGTTCATGACTTAAGCTCACATTTTCAAAGCCAATATTGTGTGCTATCTGCCCAACAAGAGCTTCATGATCAGGAAAGGTGTATCCATGTACTAGACAGACTGCAATACTTCGAAAGCCCTCGTCAAAGAGACTCTGTAGCTGTGATTTGATTTTGTCCTCCGAAGGTCGTTTGAGGATTCGTACAGCTTCAGACGAGAGACCACGTACAAGATCAGCGTCTGTAGGAGAATCATCTCGCGGCTTAGTATGTGTGGTGTGTCTCTTAGGGTCCTCTGCATAGTCTTCGAGCGTCACTCTCTCCTCGATCTCAATCACCTTCTGATACAGCACTTCGGGTTTCCGTATAGCTAAATCGAAGATCTTAGGTCTAGATTGATTACCAATCTCAAGACAGTCCTTGAAACCTTCTGTGACAACCATGGCAATCTTCTCACCCTTTCTTTCTAATAGTGCATTGGTTGCAACTGTGGTTCCCATACGAATGCTTTCAATCTTCGAAGTATCCAAAGCTTCTCCTCGGGGAACTTCTCTGTCTGTGAACTTTGACAGTAAGCGTCGGATACCTTCAAGAGGAGCATCATTGTAATTATTCGGATCCTCAGATAGGAGCTTGATAATAATATCGTCTTCCATTCTCCCAGTCCCAGGATTGCCTACACAGTCCGTGAACGTACCACCCCGCTGTAGAGCAACATTAGTATCTTGAGACGAGCTTTTCCAAATACCGAAGTATCTTACATCAATAGCAATGCGAATGCCACGTTCCTGGGTTGAAACCATCTTGTAGATGGGTACAGATATTCACGCTGTCAAGCACAAAAGGGCGCACTAAACATAAGAGATGTACAGAGCATCAACTTGAGCGTCAATAGAAAGAAAATGTTAGGATTACGTCAAAATATATCCGGCAAAAAGCATTGCTTGGTAAGCTTGTTGAGTGATAGAATCGATAGTAAGGTGATATATAACACAACACGCAAAAGAATTTCCGACCTCTTTATTGTTATCCATCGACTACGCGGTTATGACAGAGTTGCCTTAGACCAGGGAGACTCGATGCAAAAGCAAATAGATTTTGATATCCGAAGAAAGTGACGACAAAAGTGACGACAGGAGAGTCGGGACGATCCGTCGCATCATAGCAGAGCTCCCTCATTCCGGTTTTCAATGATGTCCTTGTCTTCCTACGTAAAGGATGTACCACAACCCAATAGCTCATTCTTGGAAGTGCTCATACACCGTTGATCCAGCGATCCTCCGCTTTCACCAAAGTCTCCTTAACTTCACCGAGACCCCTCTTCACCAACTCCCCTCGTCCGTGAGCAAAGAGCTAGGTGTAGGAAAAGTCCTGCTCAAAGACGAGTCCAGTCGTGCTGGTCTCCCGGCATTCAAAATCCTCGGAGCGTCCTGGGCAACCTACCGTGCCCTGGCTTGCAGGCTGGACCTGCCGTTGACAGCGCTGCTGGACGTGGTGAAGGACGCTGCGAGTCGAGCGAGTCTGGAGCTGTATACGGCTACGGATGGGAATCATGGGAGGGCGGTGGCGAGGATGGCGGGGATATTCGGGGTCGGGGCAAGGGTTTATGTGCCCGGTGTAATGGATGAGAAGACGAAAGCGTTGATCGGACAAGAGGGTGCTCGAGTGATTGTCGTAGACGGGGACTACGACGCTGCTGTGAAGAGATCTGAGCAAGACTCCATAAACTCTGGCGGAATCTTGATCCAAGACACCGCATGGCCTGGCTACGAGGAAGTCCCCCAGGTGAGCCAACTGGTTACGGACTCTACTAATACTGAAGCGCCCAGTGGATCGTCGACGGCTACTCAACCTTGATGCTTGAAACCAAGCAACAAACCCTCCAGCTCACGGGGAAACCTCCCTCCCTCATCGTCACTCCCGTCGGAGTTGGCTCGCTCGCGCAGGCTGTCGTTTCCTACTACAAAAGCAGGGAAACCACATCAAGCATATTAACCGTCGAACCAGAAACAGCAGCTTGTCTAAAAACCAGCCTCGAAAAAGGTCAAAGGACTACTCTATCTACTGGAGACACCTCCATGTGCGGGATGAACTGCGGAACCGTTTCGTCAATCGCTTGGCCGTTGCTGAAGCATGGCGTCGATGCGAGCATCACGGTCAGTGACAAAGACGCAGAATCTAGTCGATGCAAGCTCTCCGATAATGGGTTCCAAGTAGGGTCATGCAGCGCAGCGACGCTTGCCGCGATTTCAAAAATATGTAAAAGTCCTGTCGCAAAAGACGCGCTTGATCTCAACAGAGAATCTACCGTTGTGCTGCTAGCCACGGAAGGGCCCAGATAGTTGAACCAGAATTGCCCACGGTGTACATCCTTCAAGGCTTTGGCCACAACCCTCTCAAGATCGAGGGAGTAACTTGTGATTTCACGACGTTAGCTTTCTACGCTTTACGAGGAAGCTGAAGCAGTACCAATTGGAAAACTAAGCTGCTCGTGGGGATCATATCGTGGTTCTTGCGGATGGGAGAGGATGAGACTGTGATGGAGAATAGAAGAGATGAAGGTATGTTCCGCAGAGAGATGAAGCTGATGGTGGAGAGGCACAAGTGTTGTATTCGTCAAAAAGATAAGACTAGCTGATGCCCACACGCCTTATACCCTTCCAATTCCCGATGCAGACGCCGTAGCCTTCGTTACATGTCGTATATTGTGTAAGATCGTAAGGCTCATTGCCCCTTATGTTCCCATTGCAAGCCCCACCAAGACCCTATATTCCCCTTTCCCATTACCGCCTATCCCCGCTGACTACCGAACGCGAAGTTCCTTCCCTTGAAAGAAACCTAGCTTATACTTCTCCCCACCCTCCCATACTCGCCATGAGACTCCCACTCCCAATACTATCCCCTAAATCCCAATAATTCCTCGAACCCCCACTCCTCGCCCTCCTTACGCTTGTACTCCCGCAACTACTCTCCGGCCTCCTCCAATGCGCTGAAGACACAGCCGCGGAGCTGCTGCTGCGAAGGTGATGAGGGTATTGATGATGGTGACCAGCATCTTTTCGTCTCCCGTGGGGTACCGCCCGCGAGACCAAAGGGTGATGCTGTCTTATGATTGCAGCGCGCCGCAAGGAGTCCGGGGTGCTGGAAGTGGCGATAGTGGTGGGTTTTGCGGTGGGCGATGAAAGGCGGGAAGAAGTGAAACGGGTGTGGAGGAAACGGAAGATGGTTTTGAGGTCGGGGGTGCGCTCCCAGTACTCGCGGTCCTGAACTGCTGAGGGGCAATCGGGGGGTTCTTCTTCGATGCCCCAGAGGGCGGCATGCGTAGAGGAGGAGGAGGAGGTTGGGCGGCGATGTTGGTGGTCTTGGAGGGTAGGCGTGAAGTAATGGGAGGAAGTGGGGTCTGAGACCGTGACGTCGTCTGTTCGCATTATGGTTCTACCTTTGGGGAGGATTGGAGAGTTTGAGTGGGTGTTAACGGGGATGCCGGCGTAGTCGAGTTTGGCGGGGTTGAGAGCTGTGCTGAAGGCGCCGGGATGGTCCGAGAGTTGTTGGACGAGGATGCCTAATTCGCGAGCTAGACGGTCCAAGAGACGGCCTTCCCAGCCGGCGCCATGCGCTGTAACCGGGGATGCGTCAAGAGCAGTTGGATGTGGTGTGGATGATGTTCTTTTGGAGGGTCTGTCTTCCGGGAGAGATTCGCCAAAGATAACGGAGAGCACTGCATCATCGATGCCCATCAGATCACGTATAACCCGCCGAGTTATACGCTGCCAGAATGATTCACTGTCCTCTATCACTGGAATGTCCGCTGAGATATCGATTATGCCTTGCCTATGAGCTGTAGGGGTTAGACTACCGGAATCTTTGATAACCCCATCCTGTCCGATTATATTCACAAGGGATCCTATCCGTTCAGTTGCATGGCTTGCCCTGTTTCTCCTAGTCTCTTTTTCTATCTCGTTCAACAAAACCCTTGACTGTTCCATCCTCCATTTTTCAATCCTTTCCATTCTCTCGCTATCGATTTCCACTCCGTCAGCATTTGTGACGGCGTCAAGCCTTCGCTGCACACTTGATCTTCTCCTGTGGTGCTCCGCTGTTCTTTTACGTGGATTGTGTTGCTCAAACCGCCATAGCTGTTCTTGAACAGGCGTACTTGACGCTGGGAAGATACCCAGGCCATCATGCGTCGGCAATATTGAGTTACTTTCGTCCAGATTCCGCAAGCTCCAATAAGTTGAAGGTTCCTGGAAAGCCTGCAAGCCATCATCCAGACTGTCCAGCTCCTCATCGTCATCGATAGCGCCATCGTTATCTTCTTCCTCTTGCCTTGACCTAGCAGTTGTGTCGAGAGAACCAAAGTCACTCAACCGCGATAGACCAGCTGTCCGCGGTGTGTCTTCGGTATAGGTAGTCTGGGTTTGAGATGAAGAGCGAGCTTGAGTCTGGGGAAACAACACCCATTCTTGCGAGTCCTCAAAAGCTTTTTGCTGTGGAACAGGTAGGGCTGTTGCTGTATGACGTTCTGGTTGGAGTGGAGATAAATGCCGCGCAGGAGGCGCGAAAGTTGGCTGACGGAAAGCCATATGGTCGGGAATGAGTTTTGGTTGGGTTCAACACTTCTGCCGGCTTCGGGCCTTCACTGTTGCAGTCAAGCTTATCGCGTCACCGGTGAATGTTTTGGAATCTGGTTGGCGTTTGAGCAAGCAAGAAGCCAGCCTTCGGTTATATGATTCCGCAGCGACAATGCAATGCAGGATGCAGAGAGATACTGGAACAGAATGCAGGTTCGCGCAAGGGGTAGAGTACGGTAGCTCGAAATAGTTGTTCTCGCGACTGAGGAGCTTCAAAGTCACTTAAAGCGATCGAAAAAGCTGATAGATTTAATAGAGATGAAGAAAGCGACTTTCATTGAGTAAGATGTCTGTCAGGAGTGTACGGTAACTGTAACTTACAGTAAGCCAGCTGGAACCATGTCATGTCATCAACAATGGAGCTCCATCGCCTGATACTCTCTAAGACTAGCGCCGTCATCCCTGCCGCATGACCTGGTTGGCTATCCCTTTGGCTGCTGTCGGGTGGATTAATTAGCGTATTCGCTTATTCTACCAATAGGAACAATAGAAACAATAGAACTATCATTCTGAACCCATTTTATTGATGCTATTGTGATAGGCAGCCC
>JAABUL010000459.1_pt1 | contig 87185 bp, 135 predicted proteins | sample 5559151 | NCBI WGS metagenome assembly JAABUL01 (sample SAMN10711876, study PRJNA513368) | rock metagenome | isolation source: Antarctica rocks | place: Antarctica: Victoria Land, Pudding Butte sud
GGCCGTATCCAGCGCTGAATTTCCAACACTTCCAATGCTGGGCATTATGATGGATTCCAACAGGGGTCTTCATGCTGGAATTCCAGGGCTACCAGCAGTGGAATCCAGCTTGACCAATTTTCCGACGTGATGTCCTGCCGCCCCGCCGGGCACCGCTGCGCATGACGCCATTACCGGACATTGCTCACGGTCAGTGTTCCGCATATTGCCCCTTGCGCATACTATGCGCAAGGGGCAGTACAGCGATTCAGTTGGGATCCGGACCCTTGCCCTTTGGGCCGTACCGCGCCGCAGCATTACCGCCGTTTGCCGCCTTCCTTCGCTTTTTCAGCCTTGTGTATAGCTACGCTACAGTAATGTAATGTCGAGAAAAGCCAAGGGCCGATCGATGTACCTCACTTAATACTCACCTTACGATGATGACCTCAGCCAGGCGGAGGCTGGATGCCGCCGCCGCTCGACACCGCCACCACTCCCCAGCTGTCCTGCAGGCTGCCGCCGGCGGCAGGCGCCGCCGCCGTTGCGCTTGCTGTGCCGGCAGGACGGCCGCCGCCGCAGCGCCAGCAGGCCAGCAGCGGCGGCGGCGGCGGCAGCGGCAGCAGCAGCGGCAGCAGCGGCAGCAGTCCGTGGAACAGCTGTCAGCAGGACAGCTGCGCCAGCCGCCAACTCAGCCGCTAGTATGACAGCGGCAGCGGCAGCAGCAGAGGGGCGCTCGAGGCCAGCAGCTGAGGTGGCTCATCGTGATGCGCACACAGCGAGGAGTCAAACGGGGGGTGTGACAGCGGGTGTGCCTAGTGGCGCCGCCCGCCATGGACTATGGCCGCCGGCTGGCGGCCCGGCGTACCTGGAGGGAGAGCGATCCACGCACCCAGATCCGGATCCGGCAGGCGGCTGTGGCGCCCTTCTGGGAGATTCTCCCAGAAGTCTGTGCATTGGGAGGGCCCCCAGAGCGGTGGCTGAAGTCTGCCCACTGAGGGGCCCTTCAACAGATTTACGCAGGTACCGAGCTGCGGCAGTAGTAGGCGGACACTCAATCGGGGGTCAGCACTTGGCAGCTGGCGTAGGTTTTGCTTTTGCTTGCACGTTGTGGTGTTGTTTTGTGGCGTAGTTCAGCTTTCTTCGTCATTGGCCCTACCGTACAGCCAGGCAATCGCTTGTGCTCTTGTGATGCGCGCTCCATCCCACAGGATCCTGACGCCTCGAGGAACCACACAGCATCACCACACTCGCGCGCTGCAGCCGAGCGCTCGCCCGGCCCGCCGCTCGCCCAGCCGGCCGCATGGCACCGGCGCTCAAAACCAGTGATACTTGAAACATCAAGCATTGCAAAAATGTTGCCGTTGTGACGACTTCACAAAAGTGTCACGACAAAGCCGCAAACCAGTCGACACCTTTTTGGACACAAACCACATCTGAAGAACAACCCCTATCTCGTCACATCTAGAATGCGATTCAGCGTCGATTCACGGCCAGCAACCTCCCCGCATTCTTCCCAATACACTTGATGCCCTGCCTGTGCGCCCACCAAGCTATGAGCCCCCATGTGGCGCCTCCGCTAAATACCTAAGTACCTCCTGCAGGCTGCGGGCCGCCGGCCTTCACAGTGGCCTCCGGCAGCCTGCAACAGCGACGGCGCATCCCGCGCCGTGCCTCCTGATGCTACGATCGCTGATAGACTCGCTGGCTAATCGAAGCCACCGCCACCGGGCCGGACATCCAACCGTAGCTCGCCGGGCGCTGCGCCGTCACGGCCGTCGATGAGGCCCGCTGTTTCTCCGACATCTGTTGCCGGGCTTTCTGGGCCTGCCGCCCGGAGGCCCGTACGGCCGCCAGCGAGGCCCCGCGGCAGCTTCGCAGCGCCCCCCAAGGCGCGCGCCGCAGGCGGCGACAGCGTCCGCACACTGTTGATTTCATCGCATGGCGCCCGCGCCAGCATGTGGCCTGCATAGCAATGGAGAATACTGACTAGTGGGGACAGCTCTTGAAAAGCAGCATTACGGTTCATCGTCTGCCGCTGCACATGGCTTGCAGGGAGATCAACACGCGCCGATTCGGCAGGCCCTGCAGATGCTGTTGATTGCGAAGACAACACTCCCAGCCCAATTGCCAGGTTGGTCGGGCCATCATCGGCGTGAAGGACGTTTGGTGCCGTCAGCGGAGCTCGAGTAAGATCACAAGCCTTGGCGCTGCCGGTGTCATGCACGACACAGTGGCTGGGCGCACGGCACAGCATATCCTCTGTTTCATGCTTTTCTGGCGTTCCTGCTCTGTTTCCATGCTTGTCTGCCGTCCCTGTTCTGCTTCCACGCTTTTCTGGCGCTCTTATTTCACATGATGTCATCAGCAGAGGCGCGCAGTCGCGCTGCCGAGGGCGGGCATATACCAGCGCCTGGACACAAAGTGCAGCAGAGTTTTGGTCTGCACGTCACAAGTACTGGGCTCATGCCCTTCCTTTTTCCACGCACCTGCGCTGCCGAGGTCGGGCACGTCCCAGTGGCTTGGCACACGGCGCAGCGGCGGTTCCAACAGCTCCTCGCTCTCCGCATCGCCGCCCTTGCCCAGGGGGACCAGCTGGTATTCTGACTGCCGCTCCGTTCGCCTGCACATAGCAGCATAGCACCGTATTCAATTCAAGTGTTAGAATTGACGGTGTGATGTACATCGCGCATAGATATCGACACCCTTGCCCAAGGGGACCGGGTCCTACTCTGTCTGCCGCCCTGCACGCCTGGAGGAGCCATGCAGTGGCCCTAGCGTCATTGACAATCAGCTGTCTCTCTCATGCAGACGCACAGCTCTCATTGCTAGCACGGCAATACCATGACCAGGCAATGAGCCGATAGCGCGGTGGACGTAATCTGGTGGTCTGCTGCGCATTGCAAAGGCGCACACCTCCGGGCATCCTCGGAGACTTTGCTGTAGATGACAAAGGCGACGCCAATGAGCACCAGGCCCATGGCCGCCAGATCGCGCCCCGCCAGCGTCTGCCCCAGGTACCACGCCGCCAGCGTCACCGTCAGCACCGGCTGCGCGGCGGGCAAAGAAGAGCATTGTCGTAGTGATGTGTGTCGATAGAAAGACCCCCCCAGCATCTGCTCCAGGCATTACACCGCCAGCGCGACCGCCAGCACCAGCTGAGCGGCGGGTGAACATACTCTAAAACTCCGCTTTCATGGCGTCCCATCAGCGTCTGCTCCTGGTGCCACGCCGGCTGCGACGCTGCTGATCCCCCGCTATACGGGGCAGAGGTAGGATCTCGTGAAATATCATCTGGGCCACTCAAGCACACCTGCATGCAGCTGTAAATGGAGGGGATGACGGCGGCGCAGCGGCCGACCGCCCAGCTGACCGCGCTGTGTGCCAGGAAGGACGTGCCGCAGCCCGCCCATGCGAGCGCGGCCCACGCCGACCACGGCACCGCTCGCCAGTCGATCTGCAGACGCCAAGGATATTGAGAAGTTGAGAACCCAAGGCATAAACTTCGTGTGTTACTCATCAGGAAGGAGGTACCACAACTCGCCCGCGCGAGCTCGGCCCACGCAGACCCCTGCCCAGTCGATATGCAGACATGAAAGTAAGAAAACTGACAAGATTCAAAATCATACACATTAACAGACGCTTTCAGAACTCCTCAGATTCTCCTGCATCAGCAAACAGATGACCGGGTGCGTGCCTTGCGGGCTTGCTGACGACCATCAAAACTTTCGTACATGGTGTAGCGAGACTGCTGTCCTGCATGGTAAGGGCGCAGACCGCGGCTGACTCCGGCGTCGCGAGGCAACTCAGGTCGCGATGCAAATGCAAATGCTCGATCCTATTCCAACAATTCAAAAGCGCACCGCGGCAAACTCCGGCGCTGCGACAGCCGTGACGGCAATGCAGCCGCAGGTGGACGCGCACGCGAAGAAGCTGAATGGGAACGGCCGTTTAGCGAGGTAGCGCTGCAGCGAGACCGGGTAGACCGCGTAACTCGCGCTGACCGTCATCAACGCCAGCAGCCCCTTCGTGTTGGCCCTGTAAGCAGAATGGCAGTGCGCTGGAGTAGTGCCATGTCAAGTGATGCCAAGCCAATAACCCGGCACATGGATGCCATTTTGTTTGGCATACAGCGGACTGGTGCAGGGGCGAATGAATGCACCGGCTGTACAAACATTTGTCGAATGTAGCTATGAACGAGCTCAAGGATGCAATCAGAGTGCGCACTTGTGGATGTCAAGCTTTTCGATGTGCACCAGGATGAAGGCGCCCGATGTGGAGAAGCAGATGCCGATGCCCTGCTCACAAAGGTTGCGATGTGTGTCGTATCACTCAATGCCCTGCTGTAGCGGATGTCTTGCTCAGAGACGTCTGTGCTTCATCACGCACGTTCATTCCCACTTACAGAGAGCTGGCTGCCGCTCTTCAGGCACAGTGTCATGCGGCACGATTCGAGAAAGCAACGGCTGTCTATGGCGTCCGGCTCGGTTTCAATTTGCTTCCATGCTTATGGCGCCCACCTTGAGCAGCGTGAATCGCTCTATGCGTAGCAGCGCCGACAGCACCGCGACGTAGACGGGGACGGTGGGAGTGAAAATGCCGACAAATGCCGCTCCCGCCAGCTGCGCCAGTGCGTTCGAGGGTATTAAAGCAATGGCGCATGTCATGTGGGCACAGTCAGCGTGAGTATCCCCAGGAAGGCGCTCCGGCCAGCTGCAATGCGCGCAATGACACGTCAGATAATGGCGGGCGGTGGCTGTATAACTTGAAGTGCTTTGCAAGTTCGTCGTCGATTCTGCCGGGTCACTGACATTGTGGCACGGACAATCGTGGAAGGCGTTTGCTTCCAGTTCCCGCGCACCTTGTTGCCGATGTAGACCAGGCACTGCGGGGTGGCAACGCCAATGATGCCGAGGATCACAAACCACGGCAGGTCGCTCCAGCGCGGCCGGAATTCCCGCTCCTGTTTACGGTCACGTACCGCTCGAATTGCTTCACATAGGAACCACGATCCGTGCAACTTCCAACGCAGCTGCTCAGAGAGGGCGTAGGCGTGCACTGGGATGTGCATGAATTGCACAGTCCGCAGGCCATCTAACTGAGAAAAATGAAGGCGCCTGAATATCCGCCAAGCGTGCACTGGCCACATGCCCGCACCTGGAGGCGCGCAGACACGAAGAGCAGCGGCACCGCCATCCCGATGCGAAACGCCGAGTATACCGTTGGCGGAACATAGTCCAGCGCCGCGTGACTGGTCACGTGCATCGATGCAAACGCGAGCTGCGGTCAGCGGCGGGAACCGTGTCAGGCCATCCGGTCGCATTCACCACACAACAGGCAGCACGCGACATGATGTGGGGCGTATCAGGTACAGGTAAGTGTAGTGGGAAATCAAGCATCGAATGAAGTACCTGGCAGCAGAGGAGGATGAAGTGCGGGAACCATGGCGACGCTTTGAAGCGCTGGAAGGGTGTGAGAACCACAGGCCTCTCTGTTGCTTCGTCCGGCGACCCAGACTTGGAAGGCGCACTACCCGTCGGGGGCAGCACGGCCGAGGGGCTGTCCTGCCTGCGGAAGGCGGAGGCAGTGGCCTATGACTAATACAGTGAACCGTGTATACGCGGTGGCATATGCGCCAGGCTTTCCTGCAGCTCACTGGGAGCTTCAGAATTGAGACTCGATCATGCAAGTGCCGGTTTACCTGGCGGTCAGCTCATGCTGCGACGCGGATACGGTCACGAAGTGTGGTGGGTCCTTGGACATCGGCTGTGCGGCGCGCCTGCTGGACAAGACGCAGTTGCGATTCAAATGGTATTGGGCGGGATCCTGCGCTGTTCCTACCAACAAATGCGGAATCGAAACCGATTGACCACGCTCTCCGACACTCGCTGGATATGACGTGTGCCTTTCGGAGTTGCAGCTCAGCCGTGTGTCGCGCAACCGCTGCCCGGGTGCAGTAGTTTCGCTTTGTTTAGATAACAGGCAAATGTTTGGGTCAAAATATTGACCGCAGTCATGGCCTGCAGCTGCGAACAGCCAGGAAGCGAATGCGTCAGTGGGCAACCCTGGGGCGTATCAGGTGGGGTTTAAACCTAAAGTATCAGCAGGGTTATCAGCGCTTGCTCGTGCTGCGAGGCCTCACAGACGAACCAGTTCGCAGTCTGCATGACACGCATGCATCGTGTTGAAACGACAGCAGCGACACGTGGATACGGCGCATCCAGCCTCTGCATTGACATCGTTGCGAACTGCGTTTATTGACCTGCACTCGGGATGACCCGGAAATTGTTGCAAACAGTGGGGTGCCTTTGACTGCGTTGCCAACGACATCACCCAGCAGACCGACAGAAGTCATCAGACCACCTGTTCCGGCATCTCATGCGATAAAATGCTGACTGCCCCAGCTGCGGCGGGGGAGCTGGTCCTTGGGCCGCTGCGTCTGCATCTTGGGTAAGCTCTGGTTCCTTGCATCTTGCAGAAAACATTCGAGCATATCAGCGATTCCACAAATGCAAGCCGCTCGCCTGCAGAGCCAAGGCTTGACGAGACTCAGCATGTACTTTGAGACGCGGACGTGCGGAGTCGTGCAGGACAGACTGGCATGACGGCAGCGTTCCCCTGGACGAGCTCGGCGCACCGCGCTGCGCCGGCGACTACTCACTCAGCATCTCCGACGCCACATTCACACTGACTCAGGCACGCCGCCATGTCTGTGCCGCTTTGCGCGCGGCACCCCTTGCACATGCATGACGACGGCCGTTGAGCAACGAAGTGTAGCCGATATCACAACCCCACTCGTGATGGTGCAGGAACAGACCAGCGATGCAGACCTGTGTGAGGCGGCGGAATTGGGCTTCGGGCAGCCGCGGGACGAGCGGGGACGCTGGCGGGTGGCCTCAGGGACATTCCGACGAGAGGGGCTGTGGCGCAGCGTCGCGCTGATGGTGCGCGCCGGCCGGCTCGCCGTTGAGGTGAGCACTGCGCAGTCGACACAATGGAGTGCCATTTTGCATGTGCTTCCCTAAACCCTAGAGTAGCTTCCGGATAAACGCTTGTAGTGGGTTCGATGCTCCCTACGCCAGTGCAGGCAACTGTAAAAATCTTTTGAAAGCCCTGGCGGCTACTCTGACTCGTCCTATTCTGCGGTTACCACCCTGCAGCTGGTGGGCGTTGCGAGGGCGGAACCCGACTGCAGCCACTGCAGCTACGGCAGCGAAGGCGACGTCACGTATGCATGGCCTTGCCGTTGTCGATCCACCAATAGCTCTCTGTGTCTGACGCAGCTGCTGGGCGTCGCGAGGGAAAAGCCCTACTACATGCATTGCGGACACGGAAGCAAAGGCGACGTCGCCGACGCACGGCAGGAGACCGCGGCGCGGACGGCGCATGTCGCGCTGCTGCAGCTCCGCATCCCGGCGGCCTTCTTCCAGGACGCTGGCGGCGCAGGGGCGGCCACGTATGGCAGCAGCGCCGCTGCAGCCGCCGGCGGCGCAGCCGCCGCCGCTGCCGGACCGGCACGGCAGAACGGATGGGGCCACGCCGATGCGGCAGTGGGGCCAGCGGCAGCAGGCGCGGCGGCAGCGGCAGGACCGCTGGCGCACGAGGACGTGCTGGCAGCGCTGCACCCGCCAGATGAGCCGCCGCTCGACGAATACGGCGCAGAGGCGCTGGATATGTTCCAGTATCTGTACGAGGCTGGCGCGCTCTCGACGCCCAAGGCAGAGGGGGCAGGTAGGAGAGATCTGTGGGACCCCCTGCAGATCTTCACAAGCTTTTATCCAAGGGATATCCCACAGGCCGAACAGTAGAGAGGCTTGTGCGATGCGCATGCCCAAGGCGGAGGGGCAGGCGAGGAAGTTCATATCATCGAACCAGTGGGATCTGCTGAAGTGTCGAGTGCTGCCACGGCGCTGGGTCTGTCTGAGTGTCGCAAGTGCCGCCGAGGCGCTGGATTTGTTCGAGGCCTCTACAAGGCCAGCGCGCTGTGGGACGTGCCAGGCAGATCGCCCAGAGAGTGTTTCAGGATGTGGGAGCTGCCGGCTGGAACTTGCAAGGGCGTGTGAGGCCACTGCTGTGGACGATCGTGTTTCAAAGGCTGCCGCCCTCGCCGTGCCAGGCATCGCCTGGAAAGTCGATGGTGCTGCTACAGCAGAAGAACACGCTGTTGCTTGTGGGCAACCAATGGTGACGCATCATGCCAGTACTGTATCTGTTGAAAACTTGACTGAGGCATGTGTCCTGCGCCGGCTGCAGTGGACCCGTTGCGCCGGCCGCAGCAGAAGGGGCTGCGGGACAGGATCTTGCGCATCGCAGAGCCGCTGGACTGGACGGCTGAGGTGCCAGATCCAGCAGGTGAAGCCGCACCACACAATAACCTCTGCTGGCGCCCTGGCATGCTGCCTCGATGCCATGCAATCGATGCGTCGTGGGCGCCCCTGACGCCTCTATTGCCGGGCGAGCCAGAGCCACAGTGTCGGCGGCAGCTTCGCACGCAGAGCGCGGCGACAGCTGCAGCTGCAGTAGTGACTCAGCCTGCGCACTGTGTTGTGCAGCCTCGCGCGTCGATTACAGCGTGGCCGCTGTCAGCGTATGGCCTGACTGTGCGCTGAACAGGTTCCTGACAAGATACATCATTGCTTTTCTAATTTCACTGCAGGGCTGCTGTGCACGCTGTACCCGTACCAGCGGCGCGCGCTCGCATGGCTGCTCTGGCGCGAGCAGCGCGGCTGCTCGCTGCTTTCAGCTTCTGCGCTTCCTGCTTCTGCCTTTCCTGCTTCCACAAAATTTTCGGACGCGGCGGCGGCGGCGGACGTGGCCGACGGCGCCGCTGGCACGGGGCTGTCGGAGGAGGGCTTAGCGGCGGTCGACCCGGCGCCGTCAGAGTTGCCGGCGCTTGACGCCGCGACGTGGCCAGCATGGCGGCGGCTGCGGGTGCCGGCATCCGACACAATGCTCTACTTGGACAACGCGACAGGTGACATGAGCCCGCTACAGCAGCATTGCTGTTATTTCATCTGCCGCACATGTGGCTCTTGCACCTCGCAGCCGCAGTCCTCGCCAGCTTGCACATAGCAAAACGAGTCAGACCCTTCAGTTTCGAATCCAAAAGCTTCATTGCTTTACACCCGCCATCTGCCGAGCTGTTCCCCTGCTCCGCAGCACAGGCGCGGTGCGCCTGAGCCCACCGCCGGCTGCGCCGCCGCCAGTACCGGGCGGCATCCTCGCCGAGGAGATGGGCCTGGTACGAAAACACACATCGAAATCGAGCTTTGAAAGGTTACGCCGCATTCTTTCCCCCTGACGCCTATCGTGATCCTGCTTAGGGGACCCGACAGCTCGTCGGAGTAGGGGTATGTATTGTATGAGACATTAATTACCCCTAATAGGAGGTGACGTTCCTTGGGCAACTGCAAGCTGTGCTGCGTCAAGCGGGCCTGCTGTGTTGCTGCGTCCAGTAGGGGTGACATGTGTCAATGTAAGCTCAAAGTAGAATCTGTGCGTGCTGGCATCGCAGGGCAAGACGGTTGAGATGATTTCGCTGATGCTGGCGCGGCCGCGGCCGCCGCTGCCGCGGGGCGTCGACGCCGTGGAGGTGCTCAAGCCCAAGGCCGGCGCCGCCTCCACAGCCATGTCCTTCAGATGCAGGCAAGTGCCAGATTTGAAATTCAGAATTTCTCACGTAGCAGAGGTGTTCCAGAGTCGAGGTGCTCAAGCCCCAAGTCGGCGCCGCCTCCACAGTCATGTCCCTTTCAGATGTCAAGGCCTCCGCTGCACAACCTGTCTTTGGCAGAGGAGACAGAGACGGAGGACACCTATCTGGGGCTCCTGCCCTGGCAGGTCCGGCGGGGCTGGCTCCTGCTGACACGGCGTCCACATCGCGCACAGTGGATCCGCTTTCATCGTGAACCAAAATGCTCTGCAACTATATGGGTAAACAGGATGTTTTGCTTTGCAGGGGCTGGGGCGGCATGCTGGTGGCCAGCGGGATGCCCATCCACAGGCAGTGGCTCGCGGCACCATAGGTCTAGAATGTTTCCAGCTGACTTCACTCGTTTCACATGCCCTTTCTCACCGCAGGGGGTGGGGCGGCACGCTGGTGGTGAGCCCGACGCCCATCCACGGGCAGTGGCTGGCGGAGCTGAAGGCGCACTCCGGCCTCAAGGTGGAGGTGTACTATGGGCTGCAGTGGCACCGGCAGGAGGGGCAAGCCGCCAAGCGCAGCCGGGCAAGCAAGTTGAAATCTCAAAATGGAATCCAGAAAGCAAGTGATGCATGGAACATACATTCAGCAGAAGCCATTTTGTGCCGTGTCCCCGGCAGGTGGGCAACTTGCCAAGCGCGGTCGGGTATGGCCTTTGTTTCACCAGATAGTGGCTGTGCACTGCAGACTATATGGCATGGCACATGATGCCAAATGGCCCGCAGCGCACATGCTACCAAATGGCCGCAGTGGAACCGGCGGGAAACGCAAACGATGCATGCTTCGCCCATCGGCAGGGGGCGCAGGCAAAGCCGCAGGACCGATGAGAGGCGCTGCTGCAGCTGGTAGTCAGCACAGGAGCTACGAATTCCTCAAGTCAAAGAAGGGAAGTCAAAAGACCAGAGTCGATTATGATGTTTTAAATATCAGCAATGTGCAGGGGGGACAGGCGACGCCGCAGGACCAGTGGGAGGCGCTACGGCACCTGGTTGCTGGCGCGGCGCCGCTGGCTTACAACGCCGACGGCGAGACAGCCGCCGTTGTGGGCCGCCTGATGGCCGCCGACGTCGTGCTGACAACGTACCAGGCGAGTCCTGCCCGTCGCACATCGATTGGAGTACTCCTTGCGAAAGGGACACGAGCGGTGTTCACAGAATATGCACCGTTGGCATCCAACAGCGCAGGTTCTTAAAGCGCCCGTTCGCTTTGATAGGACCGGAGATCCCTGCAATCAATGCAGCTGATGGTCGACCACTCAGGTCGACCACTCAGACCGGGTGAAACGACGCGGGCACGCCACGACAAGCATTTTTGACCCTTTCAAAATCCTTCTAAGCCCACCATCTACGACTCCCATAATCGCCTCATCCACTTCGCGCAGGTCCTGCAGCTGGAGGTCAACTATTCGGACCCAACGAACGGCGACGGACACACCATGCAGTGGGAGCGGCGGCTGCGGCGCCCCAAAAAGTACCGCGTCCCCATTTCTCCGCTGCTGGCGGTGCCCTGGTGGCGCGTCGCCTTTGACGAGGCGCAGATGGTGCGCCGTTGTAACCAACCAATGCCTTTTCACCGGGTCGTCAGGCTTCTTCGTGCGTGTGAACCTTGGCCGGGTGGCGATCCCGTCCAGGGATAGGCCAAATTGACATTGATAGTCGCCAGACCCAAGCATTGCTAGCAACAAGAATGCAGCTTCTTCACGTGCTGCCCAAGCAACTGCTCTGACAGATTGTGGTGTCGCAGATGTCCCTCAATCAAAAACATTAGTGTACAATGTCATCAATGGGAACGCTGTGATGTGGCATTTGGGGCACAGGTGGCAGCATCTATAAACAGTGTGGCCAACTGCATCAAGGCGCCTGGCCGACAATTGCCGCCCAAGTAGCGCTACTGGCCTGGATATCGCGCTGCAAATTAGCTTTCACACGGTCGCAATCGTGAGCAGGTGGCGTCGGGCATGAAGGCCGTGACGCTGATGGCCAATCGCATAAAGGCGGCGCACCGCTGGGCCGTCACGGGGACGCCGCTCGGCCCGCACTGCCTCGGCGACCTGCATGGCCTGCTGCAGGCAAGGTCTTGTAAGCTGTATCGGCTTGCCTTGCCGCATTCATCGGGGCATCTGGAGGTGATGGATGCTGCACGGCCCGCACTGCCTGGGCGGGACCTGCACAGCTTGCTGCAGGCAGATTTTGACGACCAATTGTGGGAAATGAATGCTGGTTTTTGAGCATTGGCGTCAAGTGAATATGGCTGTAGTAGACAGAGCCGCATTTGGGTCCTCTCCATCATGCTGATTTGCTGACGTGGCGATGGTGTGGTCAACAGGTGATCGACGCGCAGGCGTGGCGGCTGCACCGCGCCTGGCACTTCTGCGTGGAGGTGCCCCTCGCCGCTGACGGTGCGCAGTAGGCCTTCGCTGCCATCTTGATACTGAGCAAGTGCCAAACGTCCTGCCTTCTTCTCTCAAAGGGACTTCCTCTGCAGCGGGTGCACTTCCACGTCTTTCGGGGGCATAGAGACGCTGACGGCGGCGATCGTGGCTGCCAATGCGGCACTGACACACTCAAACCCTCCCTCGTTTCGTTCATCAACTTTTCATCCCCTTGTGCCTTGTCCTGAGCAGGCGACATGGAGACGCTGGCGGCAGCGGTGCGGCCGCTGATGTGGCGCAACACCAAGGCGCTGGTGGCGCTGGAGGGGACCAAATTGCCATCACGCACCCTCAAGGTGCGGTCCTGGCACGCCTCCTGCCCCCCTATCCCAGCGCCGCCACAGCTGCAGCTGCCATGCCGAGGAGCACGCCTGCAGGTAACCCACAGATGCACCCACAGGGCAGTCAAAACATCTGTGCCATTGGCGTGCTCATGTGTCTTCCATGGCATTCTCAAGACAAACACTCTTCGTGACGAAACCTGCGACCGCGGGAGCTGTGACTGCAGTTCACCCCCAAGAAGGCGCCGTCCTACAGCACGACACGCGACGACCAGTAGACTGACAAGATCGAGGCAGCTGAAATGCTTGACCTAGGTTTTGCTTGACCTAGGTTTCTCAAATCTTGCAGGAGGTGAGGCTGCAGTTCACGCCCGGGGAGGCGTCGTTCTATGGCACCATACGCGATGACGGGCGCAAGGCACGCGACCGGCTGCGGCGGTTGCTGGCGACGGGGGTGCAGGATGCGAGGGTGGAGAAGCGCGCTCGCGGCGGCGCCGAGGTGGATCTTGATTCTTTGACTGTTGATTATAAGGAAACTAGCTGCGGTGGCTGATGCTGACAGGCATGCAGGGTCCAAGGGTGGACAAGCGCGCATGTGGCGGCGCTCGAGTTAAATTTCTGCCCAAGGCGCAAAGGGCTGACTTCGGTGTCGTGGACACCCGCCTTGCAAGTGAGCGGCGCTGCTGTTTTCTCCCTCCTTCAGTCTGGGCAACATCGTCCACCAGCACGCTCCTCAGGCAAAGGCGCGGCAGGTGATGCAGCAGCTGCCGCTGGCTACCTGCACCTACAGCTCACTTTTCCAGCTATCAAGTTTCAGGTCGATTTCGCTTGAACTGCTGCAGGCGGAGGCGCGTCGCGTGATGCAGCAGCTGCGGCTGGCGTGCCTGCACCCGCAGATGACGGAGTACTGGCGCGAGCTGGCGGGAGAGCTGCAGCTGGACCGGGTGCGCTGCTTGGAAGGTCTCAGATCGTGTGAATGACGGCCGCATGAAAGAAAATCACAATGTAAGTATTGAGTGAAAGAAGACGACAGAGTGCTGGCGCGAGCTGGCCGGGGTTTTGCAGCTCGACCGGGTGCGCTGTTTGCAAAGCAAGTGTCAGATATGTTCTGCAGTATCATCTCCGTTTTCGCAGTTGACTGCGATGCAACTGTCGGAGGTCAAGCGGCAATGCAATGCTGTCCTCCGAGCTGGAAGTGGCGCAGGTCAAGGAGTGCGCGTAGCGCACCAGGAACGAATCACGGCGTTGGCGAATATGCACCGGGAAAACGCCATGCGTCAACTCAGCGCATGTGATTTCCCACAGGGTGGCACGCTGTGCATGGCGAAGATCATGGAGCTCATGGCGAAGCACAAACAATTGCTCTGCAAACGCAAAGCATCCAGTATCCTATTGTGTTATCTCAACTGCCACTCCATGCCTGCAACATCTGCTTGTGTTGCCCTTACAGGGTGGCACGCTGTCCATGGCGGAGATCATGGAGCGCATGGCGGAGCAGAAACAGAATGCGGTGCAGGCCGCGGAGCGCACCCTGTGCGACCGGCTCAACTCGTTGGCGGCGGCGCTGACTGCCGCCGCGGACGCTGCGGATGTGGCGCGCGGCGGCAGTGGCGGCAAGAGCGGATCGGCCGCGACGCCGGCATCTCCAGTGGAGGCGGTGGACGGCAGCGGTGCCGGCGGCGCTGGCAGGCGTGGCCGCAAGCGCAAGGCAGCCGAAGGTGGGCGAAATTTACCTAGAAGCGTCACACTGCTGCGCCTGTGGAGGACTGCTCCTAGAAACAGCAGCTGTCGAAGTTACCGCAACCGGGTATTTGCCTCCCAAAGACCTGTATAAATTTTGGATATGCGGGTTCAGCCAACACCAAAGGAGTGTTTGTGTTGCTGCAGGCGAGCCGGGCACGCCCGCATCGCCCTCGGGCAAGAAGCGTAAGCTGCTGTCGGAGGCAGACACAAAAGCTGCGCGGCGGGATGCGCTGGCGGCGCTGCTGGCGGCACGGCGCGTCACCGAAAAGGTGTTTCATTGGAAACAAACCTATGGTATATCGCCAATGCCACACGCAAAAGGTTTGCCAGTTCGGTACAAGTGGGTTGTCCTGGCAAAGTCGCCATGCTGCGGCGGGAAGCGCTGTATCTGGCGCCGCCGTGTCGCCGAACAGGAGCGCCTTTTCAGACCCATGTACTGCCGTCTTCCTTGTGATGCACGGGGCTTTGTTGGCCTGGTGCTGGAGCGCCGTCGCTGTGCTCCAGCTTCAGGCACTCTGCAGATGCAACCCCATGAAACCTGCATGTCTGACCTCAATCACTGTGCCCCAGCGGCGCATTGTGCCAGCGGTGAACAATGCACATGGCAACAGGGCGCTTGCGGCCTCCGAGGAAACCCTAGAACCCTAAACCCTAAACCCTAACGATGTCGTGCCACAGGGCATCGCGGCCTTTGATGCAAGCGTCGACGTGGCGTCGCTGCCGGAGCCGGCGGCCGCGGCCACGGCCAGCATTAGCGCCTGGCGCCTGATCGAGGTGCGCGCCTGCTGGAATGCATGACTCTTTCATTCGAGTGCCACCCTTTCCGCTGCCGTCTCACTTCTGGCGTTGCTGCACTAGTGCCCGGTGCTTGATCGAGGTGTGCGCCGGCTGCGGCCGCCTCTGCTGCTACCTGTACTTGGACCCTCTCGTGTTGGGCTCCACTATTCCTGCAGCTGTCTCACTTTCTATGATTTGCGCTGCACCGACCATGTCCTGGCTGACTCAGCGGCAACAGGCTACAATTCGTTCTGGATTTGCCGCTGAACGCGTCATGTGGGTCGATGCAGCACATCGCAGCAAAACAGAGCCGCCTCGGCTCGGCAACTAATCTCACCGCAGCGGACCAGCTGGGGGGCCCCTTCACACGTTTTTCTCACTTTTGAATTGACATAATGTAGACTCACGTGTTCATCACGTACGAACAGGTGGCCACGGCACACCAGCTGCAGTGTGCGTACCGGCTCACCGGCGACGCTGCAAAAGCCGACGAGATGGCAGGCCTCGTAAAGCGGAAGATGGCGGACGTCACAGAAACTGCAGACGCGCGGCTTGCCGTCTCGCGCAGCCGCCTGGAGCAGCGCGAGACTCAGGCGGTGGCGGCGCAGGCTGCAATCTCGACCGTCTGGGACCGCGCACACAGGTCAGTCTGCGTGGTTTTCGTAGCGTCCTGCAGGCTTCAAACAGCTAGCAACTCACCGAATGTATGAAGTGGCAACGAATCCGAGATATGGATAGAGCGTTTGAATGGGGAACCATTCCACGCTGCAAGTGCTCTACGCTACCCATGCATGCACCATCGCCAGCAGTAGAGTAGGCTGTGCCGACTCTGTGTGTTGCGAATTGTTGCCATGTGCCAACGACACTGATGGCCTTTACATGCAGGCTGGAGGTCGACGCGGCGCTGCTGTCTGCGGCGGAGCCGCCACAGGCGTGGCTGGACGCGACGCTCGCAGCTTTCACCCAGGCTCAGGAAATGGAGGCGGCGCAGCGCACGACGTTGGAGGCGCGAGGCGGCGGCACTCACGTCGCGCTGCTCGGCACACAGGTAGTGGCTGTCGCTAATTGTCCTTGTAAATCTATATTACACACGTTCAGAAGGTTGTGTCGAACGACGCTGGAGGCCCGCGGCGGCGGCACCCACGCTGCGCTGCTCGGCACCCAGGCAACGGCTGTCTGCACAATTTTGATTGACAAACGGCCAGAAGATTTAGTGACACAAAGTGTGGCGCGCGGCAGTGGTACCGACATGGCCTTGCTCAGCAGCAATGTGGGTTTTTTGTGTCTTGTGTCTTCTCATTGTCTCGTCTGGCTCTCCAGATGACAGTTGAGCCAGGCCACAGGGACGGCGCAGCGCACGACGCTGACGGCGTGCTGCGGTGGCCTCAACGCGCAGCGACCTTCAGCTGTCCAGATGCTCTTTGGCACGGTCAGTAACAGCACTCTGAACGGGGAACGGTGTCATGCATCCGCAGGTGGAAACGGATTTCGGGCGCGGCAAAGAAGGCGCTGGATCAGCTGTCTTGTGCCGAGGACAACCTGTTTGCTTCAGTCAAGAAAAGGCAATGTAACCATGCAGGTGGACCAATTTGTGGGCGCAGCGAATAAGGCGCTGGAGGGGCCTTCCCGCGCGCTGGATGCGGCTTTGCATGGCCCGCACCTCGAGGCAGCCGCCGCCGCCGTCGGCCAAGTCGCCTCCGCGCTCGGCAGTGCGTCTTTGCTACTTGAACCCCACACCTTGGACAGCGCATGCAGGAGCTGGCCTCACCTGGAGGCGGTGGTGGGCCGCTGCTACCGCAGCTGCCTGACTTGCTGTTTGCGTTATCTCTGTCTGCTCATTTCCTCGGCTCGACTGCCTCGGCGCAGAGCAGCGGCTGCAGGCGGGAGGCAATCCGTGGGCGGAAGCGGATCGGCCCGCCGCCGCCGCAGCCACCCGCCCAGCACATGCCGCAACACGTAGCGCACAAATGTAATCTCACCTCATGGCGGATCCTCCCTTTGGCGCAGAGCGGCAGCGGCAGGAGGCAGGCGATGCGTGGGCGGAGGCGGATCCGCCGCCGTCGCCGCCGCAGCTGCCGCCCGGCCAGCGGGAATGGCCTGCGCACCTCGTGGACCTCGCCTTGCAGGATGAGCTCATGTGTGGGACTGGACACCAGCCTGAACAGACACGTTTTGTTGCTAGCATTCCACGGCCTGTGGCATCGAGCCTCTCACAAAGCGCACCAGCAGTGTGATGGATGAAATCCATCACACTGGATGAAAGCCGCAACCTTCATGCGGCGTGCTGCGGCGTCCCCGGGAACCTCTGCTCACGCGACTGCAGCTTTGCCATCCTGCCGGTAAACTGTCGGGCTGTGAGCCTGACTTGCCGCGCTGCTGTCTGCAGGGGCCCCGATGGCGCTGTGACGCTGGCGCGTTGCATCTGGGCGGCCGGCAACCCGCTGCTCGCAGACCAGGCGCGGAAGCTGCTGTTCTGGCACCAGCATGTGTTTGCTCGCCCTGGCGACGAGACATTGCATCTGGGCAGCTGGCTGCGGGCTTGAATGATCGTCTGGCGCTCAGACAATGCCAGTCGGTTTGGATGCACACCTCACAACCTGCCGCCGTGGACCCAGCCGAGCTTGCAGTTGACGCAGCCGCACGCAGAGCAGGCACAGCGCAATGACCAGGGTCCTCGTTTCTCGTCGTCGCAGCAGTTTTGAGGACAGTAATCTGCCGTGTGCAGATCCAGCGCAGCGTGCAGTCGCAGCAGCGCACGCTGTCCAAGCAGGCGCACACGCACGCCGCGACGGCCGCCGCGTTCTTTGACGCCTGCGGCGCCGCCAGCAGGCCGTCTGACACGCCGCCAGAGCAGGCACGCTCCCTCACACAGAGGTGTTCCTGCCCGATGTGAAGACTGCCAACCCTGAATGCTGCTGGACAAGTAGGCGCAACTCTGCACCCCTCGACACCAGCTACCTTCTACGACGCCTGTGCCCGCCGGCCGCCCTGCCAGCCGCCGCCAGAGCAGATGCGCTACGAATGCATTCAAACGCTGGGCAGTGGCGCCTGCAGCCTTGTCCTGCCAGCCTTGGCGCTGCTTCATGGTCGTCTCTGCTGGCAGGTGCATTCTTGAGCCTGCAGCAACGACAGACAGACTCGAGCGTTTCTTCGGTGGAGACAGTTCCTGCTGTGCCACGGCGCAGGTGGGCGCGGCTGCGGCGGTGTACTCGTCGAGGCAGGCGGCGCTGCGAGCGCTGCGGGAGCTGCACAAGGCGCAGCTGCAGGTGGAGGTGGACACCGAGGCGCAGGTCTGTGCCCTTCTCTTACATACCAATAACCCTTCAGCACGAGAATACATCTTGTTGGCATGTCCCGTGAGATGTGCGCTGCGGGAGCTGCACACGGCGCAGCTGCAGGTGGAGGTGCACGACGATGCGCACTTGGGGCTTCCGTGTTGTCTCAAGTTCAGCACCGGAAACCTTGTACAATGTAAGAAACAGTTGTTCGTATTGTACTGGTGGAGGCGCACCGCAACCGCTGCAAGAGCTGCATAAAGCGCAGCTGCAGGCGGAGGCCGACACCGAGGCGCAGGTGGGTGCCGCCTGTTGTGTCTTGACGTCAACTGGCAATAGAGGAAAGCTACAGGTTGTGGTGAACATCAAGTCGCACTGTTATGGCCCTGTTTGCTTTGAACTTCCGATGACCATAAATACGGAACAAAGGAACCAAGATGTAAAGCGTGCTGCACAAGGCGCAGCTGCAGGTAGATGTCGAAACTGGGGCGCAGGTCTGAGACTAATCAGCCACAAATTAGGCCACACGTACCTCAAACAGCTTGCAGGGGTGCCTCGCGCTCCGCCCGGAACGCATATAGCAGACAGTCATGCGGTGCAGCACATGCTTAGCACTGCGGGAGCTTCTGTTCGACACGGATGTGCGTCGAAAGCGGGCGGCTGTGGCGGCGGAAACAGAGGAAGCAACGGCAGGCGCCGGCCAGGAGCGGGCAACCAGAGCGCAGTTGAATCGTGCAGCCTGTCACCAGCACATGCTAAAATTGGCACGCTTGTTACATGCAGGCAGCCATGGCGGCGGAAGCTGAGGAAGCAGCTGCGGGCGCCTGCCAGGAGCAGCACCACAAGCCGACTTGCTGCATTGTGTCCAGACACCCACAGCGAAAAGTTGCAGTGCGGCACGTGCTTAGCACTGTGGGAGCTGCACTTTCACCCATGTTTGCGCATCGCATGCAGGCGACCATGGCAGCGGAAGCTGAGGAAGCGGCGGCCGGCGCGGGGCAGGAGCAGCACCACAAACCCGACTTTCTGCGGAAGGCGGTGGACACGGCGGCGGCCGAGGCGCGGCGCCTCGCTCAGGAGAAGCGGTATATCGAGGCGCGGCGGGACGAGGCTGCGGGGTACACACCTGGCGGCAAGTTGCCAGCGGCAGGTGCCCTTGGTTGTGGAAACTAGAATCAACTTTTGCACGTTAGATAGAAGTAACGCGGACATCAAGGCGCGGCGAGGCTGCAGGCCTTGCCGGCCCGTTCGCCGGCGGCAGGTGGCGTTCCTGCCTCTCACTACACTTCTCGGCCGCTTTTTGCCTCTGAACCGCGCCCCAGGCAGGCTCCAAGTTGTCGATGCGTCATTTGCAGGGCTGCATCAAGGAAAAGATGTCCAGCAGATCCAGCCTGGCTGGATCTGGATGATCTGACAGTGCCATGGGCCAGCATGCCGGAGTGATACTGTTCAACGCTTCGTTTGCCTCTGCCTTCTACTTGGTGCCTACGGCAGCTTGTGAAGTGTTCGCTTGTGTGCAGGAGCTGTGGTTCCGTCGCCTGTCAGCCTGCAGCTGCCAGCGATGCCGGGAGCGGCGGGCGGTGGCGCAGCGGACGCCAGGCCGGCCGCCGCAGCCGCCGCCGCCTGCCCGCCACCGCCGCCGCCGGCTTTGTCTACCGCCACGGCTGCTGATGGCGCAATGGCTGCACTCTCGACGCCTGCACAGCCAGGCACGCCTGCCGGCGTTCCGTCAGACATGAGAGCGCCGACGGCGGCAGCCGATGGGGCTTTGCCGGCAGCGGCGGCAAACCTGCAGGCGGGGCCGGCGCACGCGGCGGCGGCAACTGACACGCCGCCGCAGCCGGTGGATCTGCAGGCGGATGTGGGGGCGGCGGCGGCGGAGGCGGGGCAGTGTCCTGTCTGTTTGGAGGAGCTGGCGGGTCTGACGCTGCACGTGTACCCCTGCGGCCACACCTTCTGCGAGCCCTGCTCCAAAAAGGTTTGGCCAAAACCCTGTTCCATTTGCAGATACTCTCGATGGCTTCTGGTGCCCAGACTGATGAGTGAAGCTTGGTGGGCATGAGGCAATTTGTGCGTTATGTCACCCCAGCTCAAGGGCAGTCTGCCCTTGACGTTGCATGTGTTCCCCTGCGGCCACACCTTCTGCAAGCCCTGAAGCAAAGCACAGCTGCGAACAGGGTCGTCTCAGACTCCACTGCTGACCATCGTGTTGGGCGGCGCCTCAAACCTCAAACCTAGGTCCTGGTGCGGTACAAATATTTGCGAGGAAGGTCGTACGGCCGGCGCGGCTATTCAATCCATTGAATCAACTGTTTGCTGCATCTTGGTGAGAAGGTTGCGTTTTCGGCGGATGTTTGCGGGGCAGGTGGCACCGACGGCCGGCAAGCCGCATATCCGCTGTGCATCGAAATCTCTGGATCATCATTTACACGTTTCGGTCTTTGTAGCGTCGCAGAGATCTTTGCGGGGCAGGTCGACGTGCACCAGGGGGCATGCCTGCCGTGCAGACCTATTAAGACATCAATGCTTTGCGGAGATTGGGTTTTTCCAGCAGATCTCTGCGGGGCATGGGGGCACCGACGAGCTTCAGGCGGGCCGCCCGCTAGTCAGCCTGACCAGCTCACGTTCAACCTCTTGTAAACGTTCAAGGAGGACTTTATTGCGCTGCAGATCTTTGCCGGGCAGATTGGCACCGATGGCCGCCAGGCGGCGTGCCCGCTGTGCAAGCGGACCGCGAAATGGGACGCCGTGTTCCGCGCCGCCGCCGCCGCATTGCACAGCGCGCCTTCAGCGCCCGCAGACGCTGTGGACGCCGATCCAGAGGATCCCGGCCTGGCTGAGGTCAGTGCACAAACCGGACACCCAGCAGAAAGCGATTTTGGTAAGGGTTCAATCGTCATACGCTGACCCACTACGGCGTGGCTGAGGTAATAATGCCGGGGGCTGACGTTCGTGTCATCTTGGACACATGCGGGATTAGCATGTTTAATTCTCAGCTCCAAAGTTCTAGTCGGCTTTAGCTTTGACGGAGCAGTAGATATGAATGTGACGCCGTCAGCTTTTGTTGCAGCTGGTGGCGTCTCATCAGGAGCTCTGTTTCGTTGAGGTTGACGGCAGTGCGACAATAAATATCCGAAAGCCCTCATCGTGTATGCGCATCCAGTTTTGGGTTAGTTGCCGTGTGATCCATGTCGTAGGTGTGCACCCCACTGCCGCCGCCTGCACCCCACCACTGCACCCCACTGCAGCATGGGCAGGGCGTGGCTCACCAAGCTGAGATGTGCGGCGTGCGGAGCATCGCGCGCAGTCACTCAACGGTCCCCGGCGAGAAGTGACCGTCATCGGTTTCTGTTCTCTGCTGTTTTTGAGCAATTAGATTGTGCCGCCTCAGGTCAAGCTGAACGGCGCGTGGCTGACCAAGCTGGAGGCATGTGTGCGGCGCATCGTGCGCGGCCGGGTGACGGCGCCCGGCGAAAAGTGGCTGGTGTTTTCGGCATTCCAGGACGCGCTGACGATGCTCGGCAAGGCGCTGGCGGCAAACGGCGTGCAGGCGGTGCACCTGCGCGGCAACCGGGAGGTGCTCCTGTACCAGATGGTCGAAAAAGCGCTGATAGCAAGGACACGAAAGACATTAGCCCAACGCCATGTCCTCACTCAACTCGAGCCACCTGAGCAAGCGACACCGCGGTACAACCTGCTCTTTTCGAGACCTTTGCGCTCATTGCAACCACCTGCTCATTGCAACCACCACGTTGCAGGCCATCAGCAAGGCGCTTGGCGCGTTCAATGGCGACCCGGAAGTGCGCGTCATGCTGATGCCCGCCAAGACGGCCGCCGCCGGGCTGACGCTCACCGCCGCGAGCCGCGTCATCCTGCTGGAGCCCGCCGCCGACCCTGCCGTGCCACAGCAGGTGCATTTTCCGAAGACCAGACTAGACTAGACCCCCTCTGGGCCCCACTGGCATGCTGTCCTGTATTGTTGCGCTGAGGCAGCGTGCCGGAGGGGGTAATGTTGGTTGAGTTATCTCACAGCTGATCCTGAAGGCCAAGCCTGGCCCCTGCGACGGTAAACTGCTGCAGAGGCGATCACCAGAGCAGAAACTCTCGCATCGAGCAGAAACTCTCCCAACTGCTGTTCAATACCTGTGGTTCAAGGAACGGCTCGTGGCCCTTGTAGGCGGTGGCGCGGGTGCACCGCGTGGGGCAGGCGCGGCCGGTCACCGTCTACCAGCTTCTCGTCTCCGACTCCGTCGAGGTGCGCATTTCATTGAGGACTCAGTTTCAGCAGTATCAATCACAAGACCAGTATTTCGCACAAGGCCGGCCATTGTCTATCAGCTCTCCGACACCGTCGAGGTGCACCCTGCGGATATATCGTCAGCCGGAGCACCTGCTTCTCCTGAAAGACTGCCGATGCTGCGGCACCACGGCACGCCAAAAGTGATTTGCCGCACCAAACAGCGGCGGGAGCTTGCTGCAGGGGTGTTGTGCGCGGTGCCAGGCCGCATTAATTACCTCTGTGGTAATCTCCTCGGCAGACAGCAGCGCAGCATAACCCACAAGTAATTACTCGGAGCTCAGCATCCGAGTTTGAGCCTGGGCAGGAACCGCTATGGAGGATGCAGCAGGATCGGCAGCACCTGTTCGGCGGGGAGCAGGGGGCGGAAGACGACGAGGATGGCGCCGCAGAGCGAGCCGATGCGCTGCCGGCGCCGCTCGCAAACCCGCAGGCAAGTCTTTCCCCATTTCTTCCACGCCTTACATGTGAGAATTTCGAAGCTGAAAATATTTAGGCGCCGCAGAACAAGCGGAGGCACTGCCGGCACCACTCTTCCACCCACAGGCGCGCTCTCAGAACGAGCATCTTGTATTGGAAAGGTTCACTATTGCCACGTGACGCACCGTGGGCCCGCATGGCCGTCAGCAGGAACGTGCGAGAAGGCAAGTCCATCAGTTGCAAGTGACGTCACCCTAAAGCAACCCGTCCTTTCAGCTCTAGTAAGGGCTGTTCACCAGGTGAGCAGCGAAATATGGCAGTGAACATGGCTTGAAAAGTAATAGAAAAGTCAATGTATTTTCTCCTGTTCTGTTCCTGTAGGGCGCTGCGGCCGGAGGGACCTGCAGCGGCTGCTAGAGTCTGTCGGGGACCTCTCTGTGTAATGGCCGATGCTAATCATCGTGCAGAGCAACTGATTGAGAAACTACTGCCGCAGGCGCTGCGACCGGAGGACCTGCAGCGGCTTTTGGAGTCCATCATGGATCTGGATGACGTGGCTGCCGGCAGCGGCGGGGTGGGGACCGCGGGCACTAGTGCCGCTGCCGGCCTGGCGGCTCAGACAATGGCGCTGGGCCGAGCTCCGGGCTGGGTTTGTACTGACAGTGGCTAGCAACCGGCGCAAATCAGAAAGTAGATGGGAGGCCGTGTCGGCTTCAACGTAATGCCATCGACTGTGCTGTGTAGCATGCTGTGAGTCTTGCAATTGGAGGAATGACACCGAGCGGGGGTCCCTCTGGCGCTGCTGAACAAAGGATATTGAAGAAACATCAGTTGGCAGGTCTCGTTTCACTGCATCAGTTGGCAGGTCGCATCTCACTGCATCAAAACTACTGACGACTCCGGATGCAGCAGGATGCTACCAGAAGTGGCCCAGTGTACCGCCGCAAATGCCGCCATCTGGATTTGCATCATTCTGTTGTGCTGTGTGCCACTTGTCAAGCAGCTGCGCAGATTCTGATTCAATTGGGATCATACATACAGCCAATCCCAGTTGCAGAGACAGAGACAACTGTGCCCATCATCTGTGCCCATCATCTTTTCTTCGTCGTTACTTCCTCATCATCATCCTCCTCCTCTGCCTTTTTGCTGCCAAGTCAGGTCACGAATCACCGCTTGTCGGCTAAAGGAGACATGGCGGCCACACGTTGACCAGGGCGCCACATCTGTCCTCGGTGACGGCGCGCACAAATAGTCGTGTGCTGCCACAGCACTGCTGCTGCTGGCGCTGTTCGCAGCTGCCCAAGCTGATCAGTCCGACCAGGAGTCCGGTGCCACAGGGGACGTACGCACGCTCTGTGTTCGCCGGCGGCACAGGGCCGATTGGAGCTCAGCATCGCTGAGCAGTTCGGGAAACACTGTTCTTGGTTCGCATGACTAATTGGTTTCCATTTGAGCTGCGCTGGTGGATAGCAAAACACGCAGCTTCACACTATCGTTGGTTGTTGCTCAACGCTGCATGTTTGTTTAGAATTTTTACAAGAGCCAGTGTTTACAAGAATGAAACTCCAGTCCACGACAAGGACAAGTCGAATATGCTGCGGAATGGTCATGTAGTCCAACAATTGCACTGCAGCAGGCGGCGGCGCCGCCGGCGCCGATAATTCATACCAGCCAGCTTCACTTCAGGCCGTTGGCTTTGAGCCCGCTCAGTCGGGCAGCCATGACTCATGTGCGACACCGTCTTCCTTCAATCACGGCATTTCCCGTCACATCGTTCCTGGCGCAGCCCCCACCAGAGCGGCAAGGGCGGCTCAGCACTTCAATACATTTTTGCTTCTTGGTGTCAGGCATTTTGTGCTTCAAATGAACTGGTGGGCTGCGCTGCATTATGCAACAGCCCCCTTTGCAGGCTTCGTGTTGTATGCTTCGTCGAGGGGTCTTCAGGTCCTTCGAATTCTTCAGGAGGTAGCAATGCTGCTGGAGACGCGGATGCTGTGCTTCTCGGCGTTGGTCCGTGCGTACGGCAGCGCCGCAAAGGCCAGCTGCTTGCGGCTGATGTCGGCCAGCGAGATCGGGCCTGCATTACGGACACAAAGCGATTTCAACAGAGGGGTCACCAACACAGCTGGCGGCGCATGTTGCTCCTTGAAGGCATGTCTGTTTGCGGCATGCGATGCATGCAATAGGAGATGAAAGGTTCACAGGCTTGCACCAGTGCACTGTGAGGGGTTCTTTGGGCGATGTCTGAGGTTTCTGGAGGCGAGAGACTTTCCTATGTAGCCGACCGTACCACCTCGGCCTGTGGACTCGCCATCTAGGATCCGCAGCTCATCTACGCAGCAGGGCAGAAGTGCGTTCAGTGCGTGCCATGCGTGAGAGGCCGCCTCCAACCGGAGGCTAGAGATACAATACATCGATCAAAACAGCAGGGCTAAAAAAGTTCTTTCAACAGAAAAAACCAAGCACAGGTTCTTTCAGCAGAAAAAACCAAGCACAGGCGACAGATGGAAGCAGCGCAAATTGCTGTTGACGGGAGCGCACTACTCAGGAGCGGCGCAGTTTGTAGAAACTGGCAGAGTGGCCAGGAGTCACAAGGTGTGTAGATGTACGTTACCTGACTCGCCGTAGGGGTGCTGCACCACCGCCATCAGGTAGCCGAACTTGCCGATCTCGTACCAGTCGACGGAGGTGTACTCCGAGCCGTACGGGCTGGTCGCGATGCGCGTCAGGTTCTGGGTGGCGTAGTCGTACGCCCACAACATGTCGTTCTGCGCGCACAACAGTGGTGTGGGGCGGTGTGGGGCAGTGGCAGGCAGGTGCACGTCTGCACGCCGTGCATTAGCTGCCAGTCATTGGTATGCAACCCCAGCAGGGCATCACTTGCTGTGTTGTTATGGGGCTGTATGTTATGGGCAGGTCGCAGCGCACCTGGTGGTTGGACGTGTCCTCGCCGATGATGAGCACCTGCTGCTCCGGGATGAGTGCCAGGTTGTCGGGGCTGGCGATTCTGCACGACAGAATCACAACACGTGTTTGATGTTGTTTAAAGACTGGAAACTCCGTTCAAGCATCCCGTTGGGAGTGCATCTTTAGGGTCTTTAGGCATGAAGTGCAGCGGCAATAAAACAGCAAGCTGTTTTCAGCGATGAGGAGTTGTCCTCAACGGGAAGGTTGTCGGGATCTGCAGGGGCGCACCCGTCGACGTCGCATGTGTTGCTGGCGACCGCCGTCGAAGCCGTGCCGCACACCAGCGGCCGGATGGTCTTGGAGTCAAAGTCGTCCTCCAGCAGGATCTCGTACACGCAGCCGCACTGGTTGTAGGTCAGCCGGATGTCGTTGCGGCCGCCGATGTCGTACCGGGTGTTGTCCTTGCCCTGCCCTGTGGCAGAATTGCAGAGAAAGAGATTCAAGATCAGATCAGGAAGTTTCTGCGACGGAGGTCGTTGCGGCCGCCGATGTCGTACTCGGTGTTGTCCTTGCCCTGCCCTGTGGCAAATCCGAATGGACAGCAGCTGTCAGCATGTAGGCGGACGCCACAGAGGTTGGGTCACCTTGACCCTGCCGTTGTCCTGCAGCTGCTGTTTTGTTCAGTACGGCCAGGGCGCAGTGCGCGGGGTCACGCAGGGAGGAGACCATCGAGTGTGCAGTCAGGCTATTCGAAAACAGGGACAAGAGGCGCACTCTGATTGTTCTCCATGCCGTAGCGCACATCTGTTGCCGAGAAGGACAGCGTCTTCCGCTCCATGTTCAGCACCATGCCTGCGGGCGCCGGAAGGTTATTAATATGTACCGTTACATATGTGTCTTGGGTGGCAGGGAGTACACTGTGATCGTCCTGGCCAGGCGCACGGCAGCTCGTCGGAGAGCTGCGTACAGGACCGCAGCAGAGCAACTTCGTCACATGGCATGTACAGACAGGCAGAAGCGTCTGGGACATCACAGCATACACACTGCACCCTCCAGCGGACACTGGAGCCTATTATCGTGCCGCCACAAAGGTGTCGCAAGTGCAGTGTGGAGAAAGAGCAAGAACGCATTCTCCAGCTTGGACCTCTCGGTGGTGCCGCCAAGGATGGCGCCGCAGCGGTATCGTGAAATCCTTTTGCTACCACATATCCGGCATGCATGATCGGAGCGCACCCTCCAGCTTGGACCACTCGGTGGTGCCGCCCAGGATGGCGCCATAGCGGCGCGTCTCCAGGAACGCCGCCGCCTTTTCCATGTTCGGCTGCGGGCGCGAGGAATACAGTAAGTCCTCGCATTTGCATCCGACCCCTTCAGGATACGTCTTGATGCGCTTGATACGTATGACAGCATCGTCAAGGCAGTCTGCAAAACGATGCATGGACACACCATGCAGACGTCATGCCATGCTTGCCGTTTTCACCTTGGGGCACGGGCCCATTGCGGCAGCAGCATGGCCGGCATTGACGAAGCCTTCTCCCCTTAAAGTGTCCTCCAAACAAATACGCGTCACTGACGTTGCTATTCCACTTGCTCACCTTGACGCGCAGGCACTCGTGGTTGGCGTCGGCCTGGCCGGCGTTGATGGAGGTGAAGCCGGGCGCGCAGAACGGCGCCGTTGTGTTGGGCTTCTGGACGTCGAAGATGTCGGTGAAGACCACCTTGTCCACGTTGACCAGGTTCTCGATCTCCGTCTGTAGCAGCATAGAAGGATCGGGTTGAACATATTGTGACAACAGTTTAATTGGACACGAGCTTTAGGCTGTCACGAACTCCCTGCTATGGCACGGGGTTGCGGTTAGCACTTCTGATTTACTAAGTGCATGAATGCATGTGTGTGAGTGATGGCAGGGAGTGAGCACACAGCAGCGGCGCCCCTGATCGAGTGCCAACGCACCTGGGTGGCGTGGCCCAGCAGGATCCAGTTGATGTCGAAGCCGGTGGTCGCGGCGGGGCCGGTGCCGCCGGGCGCGGTGTTCTGCTGCGTCACCTGGGCAATGTACAGGTTGCCTGCGCGGGAGCGCGCCGAGCCTGGTCAGTCTGTTTCTCAAGGGGGTTCCATGTAGATCCTTGCTGGCATCATGCTTCTTATTGGATCTTCAGAAACCCATCGTATCGAAGCTGATCAGATGTACAGGCGACGATTTGTAAAGAAGACGCCGCCAGGCGCAGTGCCCTGCTGCATGACCTATGCGATGTACAGGTTGCCTTGGGTGCAGGAGCATCTACGCTGCCCAGAATTTTGGCGCTTTCGTGACAGTTTGGCCGCTGGGCGCACAATGCCCTGCTGCATGCCCTGGGTGCCAATGTTTTTTGTGGCGGAGCAAGCGCTGCTCACATTGTGCACTACAAGCCTGTCACGTTCAAGAGCACTCCCTGTGGGTCTAGGAGTATGTCTGTGGCTGCACATCCTGCGAGACCCAGCCGTTGTAAGCACTGAATCTCAGGCGCTGACCCATCACATCAGGCGGCGCGCTCACCCGCTGACAGGTCGGCCTTGACGTCGGCGACGTACTTCCAGAGCGCAGTGTTGGTGCCGTCGTCCGTCATGTACACCTGTTTGGTGACAGCATTGTCCTGCTTGAGTGCACCGAGCGCTGCTCTGGCATCATGTCACTGCAGCAGATGACATGTTACTGCAGCAGATGACAAAGCGGGAAAGGCAATAGGGTCTTCAAGTGATTGAATGTGATGTGATGCATGTCGTCGTTCTCACCGTGCGGTTGTCCGGCATCACGTCACTGCAACAAGCACAGTCATGAGTGTCAGAGAGTATCAGGGTGAGCAACGCAGCACAGCGCACAACATACGTACAGAACCGTCAGCGGCAGGTGAGACGCAGCTCATAGGTGCTGGCTGCGAGCAATGGCGCTCGGCGTCGGGCAGCCAAAATCTGGCAGGGGCGCTTTTGCGATAGACAATGATGTCGAATGACATTCAAGAGTCCAACACGTAATGCACGCCATCTCTGGTATAAGGCGGCCTGTGATCTAGTGCTCCACAATTTGCGGAGTGCAATTTGGTGCGGCTGTAAATGCCAACAAGAATACAGTGTTGCAGCAACGGAAACGCACCCCATCTCGTGGGAGATGCGGCCCATGGTGTAGTGCTTCACATTTTCGTACGCGAAGCCGGAGCCGACCGCCTTCAGCTCCGTGATAAAGCCGTAGTGGTACGGACTGCGGGCAGGAAAGTGGGAAAGTGCGAGGCTGTCAGCCGCAGAAGGCAACCATACAACCATGTGGCGCAATTGCTCTCCGTGCCCGCAGCAGGCACTGTGCTGTCGACAGGCCAGCACAGCAGACAAACCAGACCGGCATTCTGCCATGGCATGCAGGTTGCAGATGGCGGCAGGCATCATGATGCGCCATGCGGCTGCGTTGCGGGCAATGAGAGGCGCACTTGAACACCGCACGGGCAACGTCGATGTTGAAGGGGTAGTAGATGCCAAAGTACCTGCGCACCATTTAACACTGTGTTTCGGAAAATATTGTCGGTTCATGTCTGGGCGCACAGCACTGTTCAGGTGCAGACAATGCAGCATGCTTATTGCTCCGAATAACAGCTTGGATAGTGACGCCTGAGCCAGTGCGGGGAGGGGCAGGGTGCACAGGGCGTCAGGAATGTCGTACATGAGCTATTTGACCTACAACAGCACTGCTGGCAGCGCACCGCACGAAGGACACCATGTTGCCGTACTGCTCCGAGGACAGCTTGGCCAGCGACGTCGCCTCCGGGCCATCGAGAGAAGTCGCAGCCTGAATGGGCTTTGCGTCCAGCTCGTACTCCTCACTGCATACCGTCAACATTTGCTCATTTGATGGCAACTTCTTTTGGCTGGCATTTTACGGTGAATAAGCCATTGGAGGCTCAACTCCCTGCTGCACAGCCGCAGTCGTCTGGGTCCTACCTGATGCACTGGGTCAGCATCTGCTTCACCGTCTTCTTGGCGTGATGCTGGAGTCAGACAAGGCAGCAGTCGAAAGGCTTGCGACTTGGGACTTCCAATACTGGGTCGCCAGCTGGCTGATGTCAGGTGCGCACCTGCCCAGGTGGGTGCCCCAGGGTGTGACGGAGCCGGCGCACGGCAGCCACAGGCCGCCCCACCTGCTCCAGTCCACCACCTGGTGAGACAAGAGAAAGTTGGATCAGGAGGAGTTTATTGCTGCCGTGTTTGTGGCAGAAAAACCGCTGAAGCTAGAATGACGGCATAGGTGACGGAGCCGGCGTATGGCAGAATGAGAAGCCCTGGGAGAACGAGCCTTCGAAAATCACAGCATGGCAAAGGTCGGCGAAGGGCTCACGGGCCCCTGTGCCAGGGGCTCTATAAACACCGAATATCGCTCTGATAAATTCCAGGTGACAGCAGAGAAAGACCATGGCGGCATGGCGACCTCTGCAGGTGTGGAAACAACCAAAAACCAAGCACACCGTCTGCTGCCATGGCGCCGGTGGCGGTGGCTTCAGGTTTTCCTATATTGGCGAAAAATCGAATAAACAGGATATGCACAACGTATATAGAGCAGCAGAAAAGGCACTCACCGCCTGCTGCACGACGCGCATGGCGCCGGTGACGGCATTCTGCGCCAGCTCCATGAAGTACAGCTGGCTGGGCAGCGGCCCCTCGAAGTGCACGAAGGAGTAGATCTTCTCGCCCATCTGCATGGGGACATGAGAGGGATCTGTGAGTGAGAGGTTTGTGAGTGGAGGTGTTGTAGGTGAGGTAGCTGCAGTGGACAGCGGCCCCTCGAAGTGCACGAAGGAGGGCATCTTCTCACCCATCTGCGCGGCAAAGACATGACATCTGTTGTCACAGAAGGCAGCTGCACTGAGCAGCAGCCCTCGAAGGAGCACATCTGCTTGCCCATGATGTGACAGGATGCATGTGTCAGAAGACGCGAATATGTGCATGTGCACGGGTAAACCAGCTGCGGTGTTCGGATACGAGTTTCGTGTCGTTGGTTTGTGGACATTGCGCACCGGCAGGATGGAGGTGTAGTCAGGGTTCATGGAGATCTCCTGCTGCCCGGGGATGGTGTAGAAGATGTTGGAGGTGGAGCCATTGTTGGCGCCGTCCCCGGGCGTCTCCTGTTGCAAAAGCAGGTCAAGGGATTGAGATGACAATACGGTTTCCTGCATGCTCGGAGCGATTTTGTGCCAGGAACAGCAATAGGATCAGAAAACCCATAGCGAACACAGGTTTCTTCACAGCGACTCTGCAATGAAGGCACGACAAATCAAATGCTTGATGACTAGACAGGGTTCGAGCTTTAAATGAAACGCAAGAACGCACCGCGGGGTCAGCGACGGCGCCGAAGGTGCCGCCGCGGCGGATCTGCGTGATGACCGCCGAGCCGTTCATGCCCACCAGGCCACCCATCGGGGGGTCCTGCGTTCGGTGGCAGCATCTGTTTGCGCAGCGGCCTCTGACGGCGGTGGTTTAGTAACAGGTCACAAAGAAAAATATAAAAGTAAATTAAGCGCCCTCTCTCCACGGCCCTCAAACACACTAGAAAGCACTGCCGAGGTGCACATTCTGATGGATGCACGCAGCAGTATGTGTAGCATAAGGCTTGGCTGAGCTGTTACCGCTTCGAGATATGAGCTGATGTTACTGCCGCGTCACAGTCCTCACAGGCTGCCTAATTGCTGGCTGGCGACGGCGGAGGGCGTCAGGTTCTGACTTTTAGGGTGTACATATGTCGTGTGCATTGCGCAGTGAGTCTATGCACACCTGCTGGCGGGGGCTGTAGCCAGAGCGGGTCAGGATCGTGAAGCTGATGTCGATCGTCTGGTCGGCGGCGATGGGGCTTGCGGTTGGCACGGGAACAGGCGCCTTTGTCGGAGCCTTTGTGGGCGTGCGTGTCGGCCTGCGTGTCGGCCTGCGTGTCGGCTTGCGCGTCGGCTTGTGCGTCGGCTTCCGCGTGGGCTTACGCTTCGTGGGCTTACGCTTCGTGGGCTTGCGCTAGGGAAAGTGCACCAGGCGCAAAGTCAGATGCCGCACAATGGGAAGGCATGCGGCATAGCACGAGGTCAGGGGTGCGTCCAGGCGGCAGCGAGGATACACAATGCAGCTCTGTGCCATTCTGCCGTGTGCTACAGGCAGACTGAGCCATGACCATGTTTCGAAAGGTATAAGCACCTTGATGGGGCGACGTTTTGTCGGCCTCTTTTTGGCCTTCAGCAGCTGGCGGCGGCCCCAGCCGGGGTAGGCCTCCACCTGCGCACTCATGCAGTGTTCAATGTATGGAATGAGCACGGCTTTAACGTCCCCAGCAAGGTCGCCCGCAGGAGCTGCGGCTCGACTGCCTGGGGCGGACGCCACGATTCGGCAGACGCCAAGCTGAGCAACCATGCAGATCTGGCGACATCGGGCACTGCAGCACCGCACATGGCACTGGATGCACACGCTGACACCAGGCATATTGCAATAATATGTACTGACCAGAGCATCGATGTCAGCGTCCTCCTCAGCCAGCGCGGTCGCGATGGTCTCGTGGTCCAGGCCCGCGGCGGCGGCCAGCACGGCGGGAAACAGCACCGCCACCAGCAGCACCGCCAGGAACTTCATGGCGTCGGCAGCGCTTTGGGGTCACCTGCAGGCCGCGCAGCAGGAGGAGTAGTCGACGGCGGCCAGTGATTGCTTGCACCTATGCCTCATCAGGGCGACAAGCGCTGTTAGAAGGTTTTATTCATTCTCGGGGCTGACTAATATGTTGCACGCAGCACAACGGCTCACGCCGTCGTACGTCCCGGAGCCTTCTGATTGAATTTCGCAGCATCCGAACGACTCAGCTGCGGTGAGGACCATGCAGCTGTCATCCCGCCGGGGATGAGCCGGCTGCGAATTGGCTGCCAAACAAGAAATGTCAGCCCGTCGCCTGAACCAGTCGGGGGTACAAAGGAGAGCGGCCGGCAGTTCGGAGCCGAACGCGCTGCATCGTCGCGCCTCTCTGAATTCCCTAGCATCAGCAAGAGCTTGCGTCCCGCTGTCCCCTCGGCGATTTCGATCTTGGTCGACGTGTGCACGCCGCGAGCGCATAAGATGTGCAGCGTTGGAAGGGACATATGCAGCCCGTCCCAGTGGCTTCAATCTGGTTCAAGCACCCTTTAAAATAGCTAGACGCATATCGCTGGGACTCCGACAAGCCGGCCAGGAGGCACGTCGTGAGCTGGTGCACGACGGCTCCTGAACACCTGGCCCTGGCAGCCAGCGATTGGTAGCACAAGGTCTCAGACGGGCAGTACAGAGTAGAGAGCTCTTGCCCTATCCAGCGCACGCGGCAGGAGGGTACAAACCAACCTAGCAAGAAACATAGCACGATGAGAATAGGGTTGGAAACAACCTCTAATACGCGAGACGCAGCTCACCTGGCGTCGGCGCGGCCGTCCTCCGTCCGTGAACCTTGATCGGTGAATGGGCGGAAGTGGCATCCATGCCGGTGGCGGCGCTGATGCAACACCCCGGGAGCATTTTCGAGAAATATTCCGAGGTAGATGCCGCACAAATCTGCAGCCACCGTGTCAAGGGATGACGCTACAGCTGGCGCCAGCGTTTTCCCGACGGGTCGCCGACGCGTGGTCGGCGACGTACTTCCTGTGAAGATATTGAGGCCTGGCGTTGGTGGCACAGCGCTGTGGAGGGTGCAGCAGACACTGCACATTAGTCATGCGTCACCCTGATGTGCAGTCTACCAGAAGGCGCGGATAAAAGGCAGCAATGTCAAACAATTACCAACTGCGAGAGCTCGCCAGATGCATCGGAGCCCGCTCATGCCGAATCTCTCCGCAGAAGATGTTTGGTGAAGCCCCGATCTGCGCGTGGAGGTGCACGTGACTAGGGCAGCCCTGCAGTGCATGAAGCGCAGGCTGAGCAACAAATATTTTCGGCTGCTGTGGTGCGCATGCATCTGTTGAAGCATGCATGGGCCATCAAGTATTGACCTCGTCGGCAACGGCGCACCGCCGGCACATCTGGTTGCCGACACTCACAGCGGCACCGCCGACAAGAGCAGAGTGTAGCATTAACAAGTCAGAGCGGCATATTTCACCTCCCAGATGGTATGTGAGCTCACCTGACGCTCTGGCCAGTCTGACACAGAAGGAACTGGCCATTACTGCCGGCCAGTGTTGCGGCTGGGAGCTGCTCGTGGCAGCGGAACGCCGCAAGGAGCGCAGTCTTGTCTGGGTCCTGTGCAGTATTCGAGGATTTCTTGCTTCCCGCAGATTTTGATCGTCATAGCACCGCCGTGGGAATGCGCCAGGTGTCGCCAAGTGCTACATGCAGGACCGGAGGCGCGTTCCGTCACACCACCGGCAGGGCCTGTTGACCGTGCAGACAGCGCGACATCGTGGCTGTTCACTGCAATCAGTGCTGGGTTGCTTGCCGTGACCATGCAGCAGTGTCCTGGCAACCAACCGTCAGGCGCGCCTTGTGCCGCCACCAGGGGCTCCACCGCATTCCAGGTTCAGGCGTTCACCGGCATTATCTCTGGCTTGATCTCTACCAAGAACCATATCAACTCAGAGGTTTCAGTATACCCGGCCACTGCCATCGACCATTCAACAATTCACCTGTGAACCATCATCTGCGGCGTTGCGGCGCCCTCCGCTTTCTGCTGGTACCTAGGAGATCACGGCAGCAGCATGTCACGGCGCTGTCTCATTCAGTACGACCCAGATATTTGTATGATTCTGTGATAGTTTCACACTTGGGCTGTCAGAGCGAACAGGTGGATGGCAGATTGACTTGCCCACTAGTGTATGGACGCTGAAGCAGAAACTGAAGCAGCTGGGAGGCTTGCCTCGTTGTATCAGAATCAATATCGGCTGATGCAGCTTGCAGTGGCCCTGAGAGCACGGCATCCCAGGTTTGCAGGCTGTCCCGAAGTGCGACCCAGGGATGCATCCTGGCAGCCAGGAGTTGCGTACAGGTTGCCTTTCCTGGAGGTCTTGGCAGCTTTAGTGGCCGCAGCACCGCCTGCACCTCTTACTGAATCTTCAGCTTCCCTTTTGAGCCATTACGGTCGCTGTGGTGCGTTTGTACGGCATTATGCAGTCTGCAGTCAGCGTCTGCAAAGGGCAAACCAGCTGGTGGGCCGCCGTCCACGACTGGGCGAGCCGTCATGTTTGGTTGCAGATCTTGACGAAAGTCTTTCGTGGTGTGCAGCGGTGTTGCTCGGCAGAACTTTTTCCAGCCGCACGTGACTTGTTCACGTGCAGAGCCAGGCAAAATGGTTTTGCAGGCGCACGAATCGCGGCAGCATACATATTCAACACCGGTGAAGAGGCCAGGTCCAAATCCGAAACGGGTGGGGCCTGCGAGACACAAGCCTTCTGTCCAGCAAAGCAGTGACGTCAATTTAGCAGAGATTTGGCAGGTGCAGGCAACCGTGCTGACGTCCACTGCATCTATCTAAGCACCAAACGTGTCATTGATACGCTTGCGGAATTCCCTAGGCCTTCCCGCGCTGGTCAGACGCTAGCGAAAGCCTATCAATAGGTGCAGCAGTGTGTGCACGAGCTGTTGCTGTGGCAGGTGGCTCGATTCTGTTACTGGCAGATGCTGCAGTGCAACGCCCCTGTCGCTGCGGCAGTCACTGGCTCGACAGCTTCCCAATCTTCGCCTGCTAGCGGCGGCGGCGGCAGCCGCTAGCGGTGGCAGCTGTGATGCCGCACCCTGACGGCCCCAGCAGTGGTGACGACGCCGCAACACCTCTCCTCCGCTCTGCGGCCAGCGTGCCGCTGCCCGGGCGCGGCGCCACGCGCCCCGGCGAGCCAAGCGCTGTGCACTGGCCCAGCATGCCCACCTCGCCGCTCAGCAAGGCGGCGCCCGAGGCGGTGCAGCGACGGCGGTGCAACGAGCTGGACGGCGAGCGCCACAGGGTGCCCAGCGTCCAGGACATGGAGATGCTGCGGGGGCCCCGCGCCGAATGGCGCCACCGCATCGCCCAGTCTCTGCGCCGCAAGTGTGCCTCTGGTCACTTGCTCGTGCTCATGTTATCGCCATGCCTCTGAGAAACCTGAGCAATGCTGGTAGCCCAGCTTCAACGTGGTGGAGCTGAAACGGTTTATGGGTAGCGGCACATCGGCTGCGTGATGCGCAGGACAGGGCCGCTGCCTCCTGCTGCAGGGGACCCAATGAGCAGCAGGGCTAGATGCACAAGCTGTGCCACACCCAGCCATCTCCTCGTTTTCAAACGCTGCTCAGCGCTGTTCCATGCATTGTGGGCTGCAGGTGGGAGCGCAGGTTCTCAAAGTATGATGCGCTGGACTGGGCGGCGACGATGCTGCCTTGCATCCGCTGGCTGCGTGGCTACCAGTGGCGCTCCTCCGCGCTGGTGCGGTATCTATAGATCTATAAATCTATAGATAGAGAATTTTTGGTAAAAATTTGGAGGTCGTTGGTCTTTGGCATGGTGCTAATGTGCCTGGTATTCAAACTCACACCCTGCTGCTCCTCTTCTCCAGATGCAGCGGTCTAGCACTTGCCACTCTGCACTCGGCTGCCCACGCCACCGCATTGCGGCCAATGCCGATGTACGTGAAACTGGGCACCGCATGGCAGGATCCTGAACAGATGGCGCCTGTAAACCCTTCAAACCTTTGTTTTCAGGCGGACCTAGTGGCGGGGCTCAGCGTGGGCATCATGACGGTGCCACAAAGTTTATCGTACGCCCGCATAGCCGGGCTGCCATCGGAGTACGGGCTGTACGGCGCCTTCGCGCCGGTCTTCGCGTATGCCCTCTTCGGCAGCTCCCGGCAGCTGGTGCGCGTCGTGCCTGTGCCCTGTCGCCGACAAGGAGCCCAACTGCCTCGCAGCAGCTCCTGGAGAGATGGATCTGCAGGCTGCTTGCAAAGGGTGGGCACCAGTGAAAGAATGTGCCTCTCCTCGCACCAGTGTCCTGTGGGCGGTGTGGGCCCGGCAGTGATCACCCGCTGCTGCTCAGCAATAGCCTGGGAAAGGCACCTTTCCTGAATCAACCTTGCAATCTTGTGTCTCAATCTGTCACGATTTCGCACCAGGCGGTGGGCCTGGTAGCGGTTTTCTCGCTGCTGGTCAGCAACGGCCTGGCAGACCTTATTCGGGTATCGCATGGTTACACGTACTGCAGTGAGTCGAGGCACTGACGAGGTTCAATCACGCAGACGGTGGGCCCGATGGCAATCACGCAGCTGCTGCTCAGCAATGGCCTGGAAGAACAGAACTCAGCAGCGGCAGATGCGCGCACAGTTCAGCTGCGCAACCTGCTGGGCTGATGGTGTGCTTGCGCAGGCAGTGGGCCCTGTGGCGATCACCTCGCTGCTGCTCAGCAATGGCCTGGCGGACCTGATCCCGGGCGCGGATGCGAACATCGAACCAAATGATCCGGCCGACCCGCAGGCGCAGCACGAGTACAACATCGCCGCCATCCAGGTGATGCCAATAATATGAAAATAGAGTGTGTCGTTATATCTGTCGTCAGATGGGTTGTTGGACCTTGAAGTGACATGCGCATGCGCAAGTCTCCAGCCGCATGCAGTGCGCATGGCGCGGCCGCATCTGTGGGCATGAATCTGCGCTTCATGGATGCACCTGTGTTTGCACGGTCTCAACCGGGGTTGTGCTGCGTGGCTTCTTTACAGCAAATCTGCAGAAAACGACTGAGCACTCTTGTGAACATGTGCAGCCGTGCTTTTCAACGCTTGAACCCTACCACGTAGGTGTCGGTGCTGGTGGGCCTGATGTACATTGCTCTGGGCGGACTGCGGCTGGGCTTCCTGACCAACTTCCTTTCGCACTCCGTCATCAGCGGCTTCACGACCGGCGCCGCCATAGTCATCGGTGTTTCGCAGGTGGGAGACTGTCCTCCAGCACGCTGAAGAGCAGGGAGATAATTCATGCCTCGGACTCATGTGCTGTGCTGCCGCACCCAGCCACATCGACTGCAGCAGGCTCCTGCACCCGAGTCGTGGTCTCTCCAAGTGCTGCAAAACATCAGATCCAGCACATCATCACATGCACTGCCACCCGTACCGTGCACTTTGGCTTTTGATAGCGGCTGGAGATGCGACTGGAGATTGGATTGCGCAGGTCAAGCTGCTGCTGGGGTTCCACGTGCCGCGCCATGGCAGCTGCGTCGCCACCGCGAAGTACCTGGTCAGCCACATCCGGGAGACCAAAGCCCTGGAGCTGGCGCTTGGGCTGCTGTGGCTGGCGGTCCTGCTCACGATGAAGCACTTCGGCAAATCCCGAAAGTGCGCCGCTGGTGATATCTGGCTCCTGCTGGGGGCCAGGGCCGGCTGCGCAGCATGCAGCCGCTCTGCAGCACGATCCCTACGATTTTGATTCGCCTGTGTCTGAAGCAAGCTCCAGCCCTGTCTCATGCAGTATCCACATGCAGCACCTTGCTGACACTGTATGTATGCGCCGCTGGGACAGTCGTTGCGTTGCAGTGACCGGATCCTTGCAGCGTCATGGCATGCCCATCGCTGCAGTCACCATCGCTGTTGCTCTGCTGGGTTGCGGCTGAACTCACCGATTGCTGACGCAGGGAGCTCAAGTTTCTGAGGCCGCTGGGGCCGCTCACCGTGGCGGCTCTCAGCATCGCCTCCGTCTGGCTCTCCGGGCTGCAGGTGTGACGGAGCGTGATCTCGAAACCAGAGCCACCTCTGCGAATCCAGTCGGTATAGTGATGTACTCCTGGTGTGCTCTCTGTGCCTTGGGTACAGCACCATCTCATGTTTGCACATTCGACATCTCCATCATACCTTGGCGTTTGGCGCGGCTAGGTGCGCACGGTGGGTGCCGTGCCCGCGGGGCTGCCGCCGCTGACGGTGCGCTGGTGGCTGCCGCCAGAGGAAGGCGCGGGCAGCCTGGCGCTGGTGGCTGGGACTGTTACAATTGTGGGCCTCGTGGAGAGCATCGCGATCGCAAAGGCGCTTGCGGCAAAGCACCACCACGAACTTGACGCCAACCAGGAGCTCGTGGGTGCGGAGTTGCCTTTTTAGATTATTGGGTTCCACCATGTCAGCATCGCAATCGCAGAGGCGTTGGCGGCGGCGAGCTGCCGCGACGTCGATCCCAGTCAGCAGTCCATGGGTGCGCAGCAGAACGTTGTGAAAGTACATTGCAGCAGGGCGCACAGTCTGCAGAGGCTAGCAGATTCGGTTCGTGCAGCTTACTGCTGCCGCATTATTTCACAATCATACGTCCGTGTCCACATGAGGACTCCAGGAAGCTCCGCCCGGCACTTGGTCCTTTCAAAAGCTGTGCGTCCATTTCCGGGTGCGTGCTTTCGTGCAGGCCTAGGGCTGGCTAATCTGGCAGGCGGAGCATTCAGCGCGTATCCAACGACCGGCGGCTTCAGCAGGTCGGCCGTAAATGCTGATTCTGGCGCGGTGTCGGGTGCGTTCATGTGCTGGATGTCTGCCTGGCAGTAAGCTTATCTGAGTATGCTGTTGAGCTTGCTTGACACCGGCATGTGACTTACACGTGCTACAGCATCGTTCTACTGCCTGTGCTGCCCATCAAAAATTGCTGGTAAGACCATGTAGGGGGAAGTGACCTGTGAAGTGCTTCTGCACACCTGGAGCAGGGCTGGCTGGCGCGTTCGTGTGGTAGCCGCCGTGCTGGTGCTGGCCATTGGCCTGGTGGAGGATAGGACAGACCTAGCTATCTTGTCACACATATTTTGCTGCAGACCTGCCATGCGCAATCACGGCGTGCATGGTCGCCGCCGCAGTGGTGCTGCGACAGGGCTGGAGCACATGAGAGTTGGACTATAGAGATATTATATCCTTAGTGTAGAATCTCTGCCGCAGGTCTGGCTGGCGCGTTCACGGCGTGCGTTGTGGCGGCAGTGCTCGTTCTGGCCACCGGCCTGGTGGAGCACATGCCACAAAACGCGCTGGGCGCGATTGTGCTTAGCGGCGTGGCCGGCATCCTGCAGTTTGGCGAGGCTTCATTTCTGTGGCGGGTGCGCTCAACTGGAGTCTGACCCGCCACGATGATGCAGCGTCACCTACTGCGTCGCCGGCGCCCTGCAGTTGGGCGAGGCGCCCTTCCTGCTCTTGATCTTCCAAGACGCATGCAAGGAGTCTCTCAATGTCGTCTTCCCCTTGCTTTCCGCAGATTGCGGAGCTGGACTGCCTGGTGTAGGTCACCTCCTTCCTAGGGCAGCATGAAATCATGTAGAATCATGTCGTGACTATAAAGTACATAACGCTTTCCCCTTGTTGCCGCAGATCGCCAAGCTGGACTGGCTGGTGTGGGTCACCTCCTTCCTGGGCACGGTGTTTCTGGGCGTGGAGGCGGGTCTGGCCATCGCTATTGGTCTGGTGCGCGATTTTCATTCAGGAAATAGGGGTATTCAGAGGACCCTTGAATTACCCCACAAGAAACGTCTATAGCATTACACATGCCTCAGAGCGGTCTGTGCTAAAGTTCCATCGCCCACATCCTGTTTGGGCGCGGTGTTGCTGGGCGTGGAAGCGGGTCTGTCTGGCCACCGCCATCGGCCTGGGATGAGGAACATGAGCGGCCTCCATTGCCTGCTGGTGTGAGCTCAGTACATGAGGCGGACGAGTGTGCCGGAGCGCAAGTCTGCTGAAGTATGCAACGAGGCTGCATCGAACGAGTGCGCTGCGCAGCCAGCCTGGTGGAGGTACTTGCGCCACCTTCCTGTTGTATTCCTGCCACCGGTCGCGAATGCAAATGCGTGTGCCGGCAGCGTACCGCTGGCCTCGCATGCTCATCTGCGCAGATGTGTGCTCCGCAGGCGCTGCTGATCGTGATCTACGAGTCGGCATACCCGCACACGGCAGTGCTCGGCAACCTGCCCGGCACACGCGTCTACAGGTGCCCTTAGTGCCGCGACCACTGGCCAGACGCGGAGAAGCTGTCAGATCTCTGGTGGCCACTGCACTGCAACCTGCAGCAGTAACCTCTGGATGCCACATCCATGTGCTGCTCACGCACTCAGCTGGAACCTAACTTTTGTTGAGGTTGCATCTCGCAAACGTGCGGCTGTGCCCGGCATTTCCAGGAGCCAGCAAGCTGCTGGACACCTGCTGAACCATGCACAACCCAGATGCATCACAAACGGTTCCGATAATGTCTACTGTGTGTGGCGCGCAGAAACTTGCGGCAGTGTCCGGAAGCAGAGCAGGACCCAGGACTGCTGCTGGTGCGGTCGAACACACCGCTCTACTTGCCATGAATGGCACTGCAAACGAATGAAGTCAAGAAGTGACAACTTTTTTTTGGTTCCCAACCAGGAATGTTCGGCAGTACCCGGAAGCGGAGCAGGAAGCGGGGCTGCTGCTGGTGCGGCTGGACGCGCCGCTCTACTTTGCCAATGTGCACTATGTGCGCGACCGGCTGCGCAAGTACACGGAGCGGTCCCAGGTGCGCATTTCAGGATTCCCAACATAATTTAGGTTGCCGGTACACCCGCAGAGTACAGATCGCTCAGCATGCCTCCAAGTTGTGTCGTAGACTGTGCCATCATCGCCCGCAGGCATGGTGGCAGAGTTGACATCACAGCTTCAGTATGGCTAACCACGAGGGATCAGCCGTGAAGATTACACATTCAAACATGTTACAAACATCAGTGAGCGTGGCGTGCAGGAGGCAGCGGCGGTTCGCTTTGTGGTGGTCGACCTTTCGCCCGTGCCGCACGTCGACGCCACAGCGGTGCGCAATCAAAGTCCAATGGGTGCTTTCAGCCCCACTGCACTTTTGAAAGTCCAAAGTGGACTTTCCAAAATCTTTCAAAGTCCTTCATGCAGTCTTTGAACATTGTCCGCTGCGATGGGTCGACTGTCCCCTGTGCTGCACATCGGCAGCCGATTGTCTCAGTTTGGTTTTTGAGAAACTTTTAAGTCTAATTAGCAGCTAGCAGAAACTTATAATTACTACTTATACTACTTATAACTACTTTAATATAATTAATATACTACTTGTACTACTTGTACTACTTATACTTACTACATATACTACTTATCCTACTTATAATTAGCAGCTAGCAGAAACTTGTAAGTCTAATTAGCAGCTAGAAACCTCATGCACTGACTCACATGAGGCCACATACACATCTCCACCAGATTCCCGTGCTACTGCTGAACTGCGGCTGGCACATTCATCTGGGTCACAATCAAACCTCGTGAGATAATCTCAAGGGTTTGTGGTATTTCTTCTGACCAGGTGCGCATGCTGGGCGAGCTTGCGGCGGATTTGCGCGCCCGGCGGCTGCGGCTAGCGATTAGCAACCCCTCAGAGCGGGTGCATGCCACCTTCGAGCGTTCAGGCCTGCTGGACATCATTGGTGAGCGGAAAGCCGCCCTGGACATGTGCATTGGAGGTGCCTGTACAGCTCACATGGTTGAAGTGAGCTTGCAAATCACACATGCGTCCGGCAAAAGGCGGCAAAGTTTTACCATCTCGCCTCAGGGCCTGCCTATTTAGGCAATTCCTCAGAACTCCTTAACATTGTCTTGCCACGCAGGTCGAGAATTCATTTTTGTGCGCATCCACGATGCGGTCGAATTTTGCAAGTGCCTCATGGCCGGAGAGGACGGCAGCATTGTGGTAGAAGACGTGTGAGGCGACTCCACTCGTTCGGTACACCTGCCAGGAAGACATACACGCGTGACGAAAAGCCTCGAGGTGCAGCAAACTCTACTAGCCACCTAGCATAGCTAACGTTCGAACCATTTCTGGCAGTCTCATTCGGCATTCCTTTCCTGTGCTATCTCTTGATTTAGTCTCCAGCCTCTCGTGTTATCAGATGGTGCTGCTTGCATCCAGCAATCTTCTGTCATGTTGCGCTAGCATGCGCTGCAATCACATCATTGCAACAAAAAACAATTGCACTGTCCAGCGCATCTGCGAAATCGCATCGCCGCAGCTTCTCTCACGAGTTTTCGTGCAAAAATCTGCCTAACGCACTAATGCTGGGCAGCTTTAAATGATGCTCCAACGTCCCGCGCTACCAGTAGCTGCTTTTCGAAGCTTAAATCGGAGATGAGGAACCACATGAACTGCGCGCTGTAGCTTGCTTGTCTTCAGTCGTCGATTCCATCGTCATCAGAGAAGCCGCTGGCGGCACCGCTGGCGGCGCCACCACCGCTGGCGGAGCCGCCGCTGGCTCCGGAAAAGGCTCCGCCAAGGTCGCCGGTGACACCATTCTGGTCGTCAGTGCCATCATCATCTGAGTAGTATGGGCCGGCAGCGGCGGGGCCCACCGCGCCAAAGTCGCCGGTGGCGCCGTTTTGGTCGTCAGCGCCGTCGTCATCAGACGTAAGCACGGCGGCGGCGGCTGCGGCGGCCGCCAGCTCGCTCGACGGCGTCAGGGGTGTGATGATCTTGAGGATGGGGATCTGGATGGGGATGAGTTCCAGGGCCGGCGCGGGCACCAGCAGCGGCGTGACGAGCGGCACCTTTGGCGGAGTGGGCTGGGCAGTTTGTGCGGCTGCTCCTTTGGCCTGCGGTGGGTAGGCCGTGGTGGCTTTGGCAGCTGCTGCGGCCGCGGCCTTGGCGGGGGGCGGGTAGGCTTGGACGGTTCGCTTTGCCGCAGTGACCTTGGCAGGTGGCGGGTAGGCTTCAACGGGGCGCTTTGTAGCGGTAGCCTTGGAGGCTGTGGCTTTGGCAGGCGGCGGGGACATTTCGAAGGGGTGCTTGGCAGTGGTGTTGTTTGGGGCTGCTGCCGCCGCGGCCTTTCTGGGGGGCGGGGATTGGCCTGCATATCATTCGACCATCACTCAGCGCAGTGCTGCAGAACACCAAGTTCATGTGCTCAAAGAAAGAGTTGATGCTTCGTGCCCTTTGGTGTATGTTTACAACATGCGGGCCATGGTTCGAAGTAGTCTGCATCCTGCCGACCAGCGGCCATCGAAGGAGGATGGAGAGCCTCTCCAAGCGGAATGCATGCTGCAAAGACTGCACCTTGTGCCGAGCCGAGGGTGAAGGCGAGCATGAGGGCTGCCACCGCCAAGGCAGCCTGTTTGAGCGCCATGCTGCTGCCCGCCTCTGTGCAGTGCTGATGTGGCAGCAGATGCTGTGCGATGCTCAGCTAGTGCCTTGTGGAACTATCGTGATTCTGCCTGAAGTTTATACTTGCAGCGAGGTCGGAGCGAACGCCTGGGCAACGATGTGCAGGCTGAGGTGCGGGTGGCAGCGGGAAATCTGGCGGAATCGATAGGGAGCGCATCGATTCGAGGCTGGCACGTGTAAAGCTGCAGATTCTCTGTCCAGAATCTGCCTCATATATTACGTCCAGCGGCTTCTCCGACGCATTGCAGCATGCAGTCCGGCCGATCCAGCCGCCTCAGCTTCACGATAGCCTGGGAAGCCACTCCACAAACGCACAATGGCCAGAAGGATCGCTGTATGAGTGGCGCGCCAGCGCGCATGATCAGATCCAACGTTGATTTCTGCATGAATTGCAGGCTGACATTTCCAGCAAGGCGCCTCTGCGTTGATACTGCTGAAGCGACATCCGGCAATGGTCAAGCGGCAAATCTGCGAGAGTTGCATTGCTTGCAATGTAGGATTCAATGACGACGCCATGTTCCAAAGAGATTCTTCCCAGGCTCGCTGATGCACCAGACGGGTGTGCCCACGGTGTAACCTGCTGCATTATAACGAGTTGTTCAACGGTAAAACAATGCCGCCTCGATGCTCTAAGGTGTTTAACGCAGCGAGCTGCACCGCCCAGGGAATACAAACAAGCTACAGCAGGCACATGCCTGATGGCGACCGGCAAGTTTAGCCAGATGAATTTTGTGCCTTTTTGTTGGTAGTTGTCTAGGGTGTCGATTGCCATTGCAGTTACACGGCTGGTAACAAGGAGTCGAACTCCTCTGTTTCCTGTTCAATTCTTTTCCTGCTCAATATCGACACTGCTAGGGTAGTACCCTGTGATGCCGGCGCCTGAAACCGGCTGCAGCGGCTTCTCACCAAATCTCTAAATCCATTTGCATTGCGATTGCCAAGAAACACCAAAACTGCAGATAGATAGAAGTAACAAGCTGAGTGAGTCTCCCTGAGCGAATGGCAAACACCAGTATGAACCCTGCCTACCAGCTATGCGCCGCTGTAGGTGCAGGCCTAGGCAGCAGGCCTAGGCAGCAGGCCTAGGCCTAGGCAGCAGGCCTGCTGCAAAACCGAGATTACTATTTCAGTTGACATTCCATCAAAACGTCTGATATACATGGTGCTGCAGCAGACCCTCTACCAGCGACGAGGCGCCACACTATCCCGTCAGCACACCTCGACAATTTTGAAGTCTTTGCGAGAAGGCTCTTCTCAGCCGCCGGGCGGCGCTGCGGACTGTGACGCGGAGTCGGCAATTGCAGGGCTGGCGACGGCGGTGCCTGATGCTCCGGCGCTGCTGATGGGGACGCAGCCGGGCACAGGCGCGCCGCTGCGGGACTTGATGGTGTTGGCGTTGGCACGAACGTACCTGCGGTCATTGTTCAATTATTGAGATGAGGAATATGGGACACGCACTGGGGCTGTGAGCGGCTTGTCTGTGCCTTTGGCGTTCTTTCGTTTTTGGCAGCTTGCAGGCGCATGGGCAAACAGATGTGGTTTTTAAGACGCTGGCTAGCCAGCGCTGAAATTCAACTGCAGTCGCTGTGACTTCTCGAAGGTGTGCTCACTGCCAGGTGGTGTCGTTGATGCTGACAGCGCGGCCGCCGGTGAATGCGACGTCGGTCCCGTCGAGCGGCCACTCCCAGAAGACGGCACCCCTCAGCGGCCCGTTCTGATTCAGGCTCTTGAAGACCTCGTAATACACCGTCCTGCGCCGCAGGAGCTCGCTGTCTGAGATTGCAAGGCAGAGCGCCGTCGACGCAAGGGTGCTCGTGATCCGAGAATGTACAACATGGACGCTGTCGATGCAAGGGGCACGCCGGTGCGCACAGGTCCTCTGCATCGCAGTGCTATACAGCGTCCTGAAACATGTCAGTCGGGGAACCTGCGGCACCGCCGCCAGCAGACTCAGCGGTCGACGTCAGCAGGAGGTGCATCGAGCCAGCGGGGGCCTAAGCGCAGCAGTTACAATGGTACCTGAAGAGAGGGTCCCGAGCGATGGAGATGTTTCTGGGCGACGCAATGGTGCCGAACTCTGAGAGGATGAGAGGCTTGCCGATGGACGCTGCCGCCAGCTGGTGCGCTTCAATCCATCGCTGCGGAAAGGAGGCATCTGTAGTAGCGAACAGCAGCATTAGGTGATCTTGTTCTGATGGTTTCACTGCACCAAGAGACTCGCGAGGCATTGCATTTGTGAGGTGCGCATACAGAAATGCACATTGCCCTGCGAATCGATCCACATACGCACCTGGAATGACATTCCAATTATCGGGCCAGGCATGGAACGTGCAGTATGATATGTTGGCGAGGTTGTGCTGCGCTGTGAAGTCTTGTCCTGTGCCGTAGGTCCTGCGTCCATGATCATGGCAGAACTTCAAACCGAACCAACAGCAGCAGGTGCAGCTTCACAACATCGACATCAGTGACAACAACAGAGCAGAGCGGCTGTCGATGTGATCATGAGATGCCGGAGGTTGCTCTGGCTGCTGGTGACAACTCCCAACAGGACATCGAGTTGCACCAGGAGAACGGCGGGTTGAATGGTGCAAACGGGCTGCTGGGCGGCCAGAACCCCTCCTCGCCGGTGCTCACCTGTGGGAACGTAGCCCTCGGATCATGTTGTGGCCCTTAGCAGAACAGTAGTGCATCGACTCGGCTGTATTTCAAAGGCTGGTGTTGCTGGCTCAAAGTCACAGGCGCGGTTCAGTCACGACACAAAGCATAATGGAGTGCCGGCACTGTGGCGCCACAGTGCTTGGCACCTTCGGCACAAGTATCTGCCGTTGTGGGGGACATTAAGACAAGTCGGTCAGGGACCGATCGCACCATGTGAAACGGGTCGATGGACTTGATGAAGTTGGCCATGGCTTCGTACCACGCCGTTGTCTCAGCCGAGTTGCCTGCACGGCAAATAGTTGTGTGTTGCGACGAGAGTATTGGGCACAGCAAATGTCAGCGACGTGCACCTGCATGGCTGCTAAACCCCGGATCAACATATGCGAGTCGCTGCCTCGTGTTGCATCCCATCGCTTTATAGCTCAAAACAGCTCAAATAACATGACATGGCGGATATGATGGAAGGAGGGTGCCGACTGATCACCTGGCGGCTCCTGGAGCTGCGGATTGCGCGGCTCGTTGAGGATGTCCCAGCTCAGAATGGTGGGGTCCTGAGAGTAGCGGCGCCCGTTGAACACGTTCACACGGTTCAGCACCTGGCAACATGGCAAGTTGTCAGCGCCCAGCATGCAACTTCTCCGGCTGCTTGAAACAGGCTCGTTTGCAGGTCATCCTCATGGTGGCTCGCAGGCGCAGTGTGGTTTGAACGTGTGGGATCACGAGCTCACACCATGCAGGAGCGTGTCGTGGCACACAGCAGCAGTGCGATGCTGCGCTGTAGCATCGTTGCATTGTGCATCTCACCTTGCTAACGTGGTTCTGGTAGAGCTGCAGAGCGGCAGGGGAGGTGAAGAAGCTATCGTTGCTGGGCAGGTTGAGCATTGCAGAGTACTGCGGGGGGAGACAAAGCCACTCATCGCCAGCAACCGTTTTTGGGTTTGCTGCATTGAGCAGATTCTCAAGATGCATGCTGACTGCTGGCACTGGCTCACCAGTTGACATGACGCGGCGGCAGCTATTCAAGCACCAGCAGCAGCAAGTCACATGGTGATTCCGCTGTGTGCAAGGCCATCGGACCCACCCCTGGGATACCGTCCTGGAAGTCCCAGTTTGTGTTCAGCGTCACGATGACTTTCAGGCCGTACCGCCCCGCCTGCGCCAGAGTGTAGTCAATGCCGCGGAACACCGGCTCGTTGAAGTGACCTGCAGGGAAGAGATCACGTACAATCGCAAAAAAGAAGGCAATTAATAATGCAGAGGATTGCTGCCTCGAGACCGTTTTTGACAGGAGGCAAGCGCGGGTCGTCCAGCATGCACATGCACATGCACACATGGCTGCAAGTGCATTCTGAGCGTTCAAAACCTGAATCCAGATCTCCATCACCTGGTGTGGGCTCCAGCGCGCCAATGGTATGCGAAGTGTTTGAGGCCTGGCCCAGGGATGCCAGCATGCGGATGGTGTTGAGGTTGTTGGCCATGGCGAGCTGCATGCGTCGCGCCACGGGATCGCCGGCATTCTGCACCAGGACGGTCTCGCCGGATCCCGCCACGGTGCCGCCAAACACGGTGAGATCATTGTCTGCAGAAGCAGAGATGCCATGAGAAGTCTCGGTGATGTGGCAGGATGTGGCAGGATCAGAGGTTCGCAGCCAGCAGCCCTGCGGTGCAGGTTATTGCTGCACGATCACAGCAGGTGCTGCCCAACACACGAGCGGGTCTCCTGCACTGTCAGTGCCTGGCAGGCCAGCAAGGCAGTGAATGGAAGACACACATGTGTTCCATCCGGCGGGCAGCCACTCCCGGCACTGGTCGTCGACAAAATGGGTGCCGTAGGTGCGGATGATGCTGGGCGGTCGGCCAGCGAGGCTGGCTGCCGAGGCGCTAGATGCGGCAGGATCCGGGCCGGGCACAAAGCGCGGCAGCGGCGGCCCGCCAGGCGGATGGGGAGGCAGGAATGGCACTGCCACCTGTCCTGGCGGCGTGCCTGTATGACAGCATGGGGAGGAGAGTGAATTGTTGTGTTGAAGGCTGCCACGAGAGCTGCACGCCTCATTCCAGAGCGCAAATGTTGGGTCTGGCGAAAGTAACGTGCATTGCGGTCACCTCACGCAGCAAGTCATCAGTTGGAAAACCTTGCAAGAACTTGATGCATGAAGTCTCACTTGTGCACGTCCTTGGACTTCGTGCTCGCTGTGCGCTGACAGTACCGATTACTCATCATCACTGCAACGTGCCGCATGCACTCGTCTGCATGGCAAACCCTAGCGCAACCCAGCTCGCCTTACATTGCAACGTCGATGTGGGATGGACCAAGCTCTGAATTTTGAGCTTGGCCCATCCCACATGTAGATTGATGTTGGTGGAATTTCCGTTTACGAAACAATGCACGACGCCGAGCATTCACATCGGAGCGAGCGAACCTGGTGCCGCGACCGCCAGGGCAGGTGACGGCGGGTGGACGAGGCAGAACAGAAGCAGGCAAGCCAACGCCAGGCTGCAGCTGCCTTGCGACTGCTTGCTCGACGCATTCAAAGGCGCAGGCATCCTCGTAATCCCGGAATCAGCGTCGTCAATAGTCCGCTCGAGCAGTACTGTCGAACGAGCGAATGCAGAATGCAGGATGAGCTGGGCCGGCGCTTATTTTTATGCCGATTTCGACGGCAGAATCAGACAACCGAGATCTCAAATTTCGGCGCGTGATTGACAACGACCCTAGCTGACACGCCCGAGGTGACTAGCCGCAAGGCTGCCTGGGCGCCACACGTGTTGCATTTGGCGCCGCCAAGCTTGTACCAGGAGAGAGGAACAGCACTCGTCATTGCTCGGACTGGCGCATAATGGTCAGTCATCATGGTCATTCATTATGTGTTGCGGGGAGCTAGAACAGGTGGCACTGCCACTCAGCCTGTCTGCTGAAAGAGCAGTCCACAGAATAATCAGCAGATGGCGGAGCCGCATCGTGAGCTGATCTACTTCCATGTCAATGCTGGCCAGCTACTAGCCAGCGTTCCCATAGTATGGGAACGCTGGCAGACATCAATCAAGTCTGCAGGCAGCTGGGATGCCTGAATGACCTTACCTAACGCAGCAGATGCACCGCGTTTGTGCAGCGCAACAACAGCCATCGAATGACTGCTGCAACAAATCAGATTCAGACTCGAAACTGAGACTGAAATTGCAGCAACATCTGTTCACAATTTGTTATGATACAATGCCGCCGCTGCTGTGAATACGAGTGCAGTGCCACTATGGCAAGCAGTGCTTGCCAGCCGCACAAGTTTGCTGCCATCATGATTTCCTCGCCCAGGCGGCTGAACGCCTAACTACCAGCATAGTTTCCTGTTGGGTTCGTTGTCCGTTCGCCGTTTTCTACCGGCACGCGCCGTGGCAAGCCACTTTGTTGCCACAGTTCCCGCCGCATGACTTTGCACCAGACCTGCCAGCCGCAGCCAGGGGCAGTGGCGCACATTTTTTGCTTCTTCTGATTCACGGCCCAGAGATCGCGGCGTCTGCCAGCCTGTCGGTCACATCAGCTTTGCGACGGCGACCTGCCGACTGCAGCGGGGGCAGTGGTGCGCCGTGTCTTTGAAGAGCGGCGTTAGGAAGACGATGCCGAGCGTCATCACGCCTGTGAGGAAATGTAGCGCGCCGCGGGCAGCCCTGTATTGAAAACAGATTCTGACTTCGACATGTGAGGAAGAGGTTGCCGAGTTTTAGCACGTCCGTGAGGACATGTAGCGCGCCGCACGCGGCCCTGCAGGAGAGAGAATTAGGATTTTCGTCAACTGATCACAAATGCGAGCGATACAATGCCCAGCGTCAGCACCCCTGTAAGTACATGGAGCGCGCCGCGACATGGAGCGGCCCTGTAGTGCAGGAACAAAGAGCTGCCCTGAAAACGGGTTTGTGCAGCTCGAGCTCAAGCTCAGGTGTCGAGAGTGTTTTCAAGCTGTGCCTCAGGGTTTGGGAGAGGTCGATCCGCTCAGAAGCGCATGCGCTGCGAGAGGCCAACGCAAACGAGCTGCCAAGTCTTGAAACTACACCTCGTGCAGGGAGTTCAGGGTGAGCTAGCTCGTGCCGACGCACTTAAAAGGCCGCACTGCATGAACATTCGGCCTGAGGTTCACCGGATCAAAAGTTGCATAGATGCCCTTGCGATGTGGACTCTAAACCCCAAGACCGCTGCGAAAACCTCACCTGAGCTGGCTGGTGCCGACGCAGTCGCAGGAGAGGCACTGCATGACGCTGCCCGACCGCTGCTCGAGGCTGGCCGACCCATCACAGATCACTGTTCAGTGACACCCTGCACAGAGGCAGGCCTTGTCAGAGTTGCACCTGAGCTGGCTGGTGCCGACGTAGTCGCAGGAGCCGCAGTGCATGAGGATGGGGCTGTGGCCCTGCCGCGCCCCGATGAAGCGCGGCTCAGTCTCGTCCGCCGGGAAGAACAGGGCCTGCACCGACAAGCAAACGGAGCATCAGCCGCAGCTTGTTTCTGGCAGAGAGTACCGCCTGCACCGCGCGACATGTGCCCCCTGTAGCGCCACCCCAGTCAGAATGGCGCGAGCGGATGTCGAGGACATCGTGGCCCCGCTGTCGATGCTAATGGTCAAGCTGGACAGGGACAGAGCTTTCTCACAGCGTTGTCGGAGTGAACCGTCCTACCTGGTTGACAGGGCGGCCGTGGTATGGCTCCGGCGCCGAGGCGTTGGTGATGGGCACGCCAACCGCCGCGGCGCCGCCACAATTGCCGGACGGGCCTGCTGGCGGGTAATTCTCGTAGCCCTCCTGGAACGTGAGAACATCCAGGGAATTGTTTGCGCCAAATGACCAGCACGGATGTGAAATCTGTGCGGTTGTCATCTGACCCCCCAGGCTGACTCTCTCGATGGGTGCAGCTGCATGGGGTGACAGAGTCGTACAGCTGATAGCATCTGGTGCGGAAAACACAGAATCCAGCGTGGAGCGCCTGCAGCTATGGTTCTGGCGAGCTATGAGTCCAACTGCACAGGCAAATGCCACAACGTTCAAGCACCTGCTGAGCCTGAGGTGGACCCAGATCGCCATGCTCCTTGCCTTAGCGTCAATGGCGTTTCGGTCGTGCACATTAGTTGCAGGGAGTTCTGATCCAACACGGTGCACCTTGGGAGGCTTCCACGCACTGCCCTGCGTCATTGGCTGAGCCAATTGCTGACTCGATATGGTGTCGACTCCCATGCCGCCTCTTAAGCACCGCGCTTGCCACACAACGGCTTCTGTTTCTGCTAGCAAGGCAACTTGCACCTGCAAAATCACGATTGAAGCAAAATGCCTCTTGTTTCTAAAGGCCATGACGTAATCCTCTCTTGAGATGGGAAGCTGGTGAGCAGCAGCAAACCCCTGTTTCCGTTGCCCCAATCGAATGCGTCGGGCAAATTCCAATCAGTGGGAATCCAGAGACACGCATTTGTCAGTAAACTGTTGCATCGCAGAAAAGGGGCTACCGCGCGAATAACGTGTGGCGCAAAACCAAACGTCACAGCTTTGTCCTGCGGCCGCGGCGGCGGCAATGGATTTCCGCGCTTTTCATCTCGCCATTGAACCTATCCGCCGCCGTCATGGATGGTACTGCTGATAGCCGTACGATGACTGCTGCGAGTGCGCCGCCTGCCCCTGCGATAAAAATTTGCGCATCACTATTCAGCAGTTCTCGTTTAGCAGCCAGGAGCCGCCGATTACGCGGATCTGGGATCTCCAGAGTGCCCCGACCGAGCAGCCGCACCGCACACCATCCGGCAGCTCGGGCGAGCAGAGCCACTGCAGTGCCGCACTCACCTGCGGCTGCGGCTGCGGCTGCTGGACCTGCGGTTGGGCCAGTGACACCGCCGGCGAAGAGCTGTGCAGCGGAGGCGTGGTGCCCGGCCCCAGCTGGAGCGCCAGCCCCATCGGCTGCGGCTGCAGGCTCTGCGCTGCGACCGCTGCCGCAGCCGCCGCCACCGGGCCTGCGGTCCGCACCACACACAAACTCTCGCAAAGATTGCTGAGGCGAGTTTTGGTGCAGTGCCAGCCTGAGCGGCTGCGGCTGCTGGCTCTGCGTCGCACTAGGGTTTAGGGTTTAGGGTTTAGGGCCCGCCGCGGCCGCCGCCACCGGGCCTGTGGCGCGCACACACAGCATGTCTGGGCGCGGATGCTGATTGCAGCCTGGGACGAACGCGGCATGTCAAAGCACATATGGCGTCGCAGGCACGGGCTGCGCCCAGCTCCATCCGACTTCTGGCAGCGCTATGCCGCAGTCAGATCCAATTTCGGATTTGCACCAGTCCTCGGGATATGCTTTCTGACTTGGCAATGTGATATTCAAACGCGACATGGAAAAATGCAGCTTTGTGTACCTGCTGGCAGGTGGTGCATCAAGCTAGTGAAGGTCTGCGACGCATGCGGCAGCGCCACCGCTTCACGCGGCAGCGGCTGCGGTAGGGGCGTCCCAAATAGCTCGCCGCCAGACTGCAAGCAAGGGATAAGATACATTGCAACGGTAGGACGTGTACAGCAGTGCAGCATCACAATGCACCTACCTGTCTGGATTGCAGCACAACGAACAGCTGCTCCCCTACAGCGAACAGGAGCTCTGTGCATTCCTGAAATGTGTGCAAATATGAAAGCATCTCCTGCGGTCTCGCACTCTGCCAACGCCTGCTCCAAAAATTCTGGCACAATGCCGGTCAGAGTGTGAGGGCTCCCCAGCACAGGAGGTGGAATTGCTCAGTGGGAGTGCGGTACCTGCTGAGGGACCGGTACTGGTATCGGCTGCGCTGAGCTGGCGGCGGGCTGCGCCGCCGGCGCCGTCTGGCGCGCCTGCTGCTGCTTTTGCTGCGCCGCCGCCGACGCCGCCGCAGCCGCCTGCTTCTCCGCTTGCCTGCGCATGAAGAATCTGCCTTGACATGGGGTTCGACTTGAAGTCCCAGCTCACCGCGCCATGCATCACGCTGCCCGACCCTGCACTCGCAGTCGCAATGTGCATTTAAGTCTCCGCTACAGAGGCATCAGGCTGTGATCCGAGACCAAAATTTCTTGCCTTTACGTTCAAACACGTCAATCGATTCACACGCGTATGTAGATGTCCAGCTCCGCCGTGGTAGCGTGCCTTGTTTGTGCCGCCGCATGATCGAAACCACAACTTATCGGTCGACGATGACTCGAGTGCGCATGTAGACGTCCAGCTTGGCGTGGTAGTGGCCGTGGCCTGTGCGTCGCAAGGTCAGGGTTTATGTAGGCCACGAGCTCGTACAGGAGCTCGTTTGTTCAGATTGACTCACTCTCGCATGTAGATGTCCAGCTCCGCGTGGTAGCGCGCCTTGTCGGCGCGGAACTGCGCGAGGTACGGCGCCCGCTCTGCCATGCTGGCCGCCTGCCACATCTCCCCGACTGCGTCAGCATTCGAGAACGAGTGTATGAATATATGGCTTGCATTTCGTTCGACCTCATTGCGCGAAACTGCACGATGTACGGCGCCTGCTCTGCCTGGCTGGCTGCCTGCCAGATGTCCCCCCCTGCAGGGTGCGAAAGCAGCCTGGTGGGACGCCCACAATTCCAAGATTGAAGGTCAGTATTTTCGCTACCGCCTGATGCGCGGCACCTGCTCCGCCCTGATGGCCACCTGCCATATCTCGCCTACTGCGGTACGGCAGCCGACCGTTTAATACATGCCTCGCGCAACCCAGAAGTAAAAATTGCAGAAGGCGGCAGGCCCCTGATAATTGACGCTCTCGATTGAAGTTCCGTTCAATGAAGGAGGTGTGCGTTGACTGCGCACGATGTTGGGAATGCAAGAGAACCTCATGCTCCACCATCGAATCGGCCGCTGCTCCCACCCTTCTTCGTGATGTCCGTCTGGCTGAGGTCAGGGTACAGGTCCTTCGCCTTGCCGCGCGCCTCGAAGCTGAAGTAATTGAACGCCGTCTGCACCGATTCACGGAGATGCGTCGATGGCGGGCACCAGCAACGGATTAAGAGTAATGCTGCAGAGATGGCATCACTTTGACGAACAGCATCACGCGATTCAAGCTATGATGCGCGTGAAAATCTCGCGATAAAATGCACCATGTTGGGCTTTGGCCCCAGCGGACCCCGAGAGCGGTCCTTCTTCTTCCGCGGCTCGGATGCCAGCGGCGGCCTTGCGGCAGGTGGCGGCGCCGCAGCAGGCTGCAGCCCTGCGGCAGCTGACCACAAAGTCGGTGCAGGTGTAACATTAGCAAACGAGCCACGACCAGCGAGGTTGCATCCAGATAGCGGAGCGGCCGAGACTGCCGACTGCACAGCTTGATCCCTTACTGTTCTCAGAATCTAGAACAGCGCCTACCAGGACTGCAGGCGTCATGCAGCGTGGTCCCATAATCTTGAGTGGCAATGCGATACCCAGCGCCAGCTGGTGGCATCGTTCAACTGCAACATGGGCCTTTACTCGGTACGGCTCTTGGTGCAGCATACCCATGCCGTAGACTCCTCTTCTCACCTGGGGCAGGGCGAGATATGACCAACGGCGGCGGCGGCGAGGTGGCAGCCTGGGTGGGCGTCGCAGCCGCGGCGGCGATGGGCGTTGCCGCTGCGGCGGGCGGCGCCAGCGACAGCAGCGGCGGCTGGAATGCCGCCCGCTGCGGCGGCTGGAAGCTGTGCTCTGCCGGCGGGAAGTACAGCATGCCTGCACGGGTGTGCCGCACAAGATTACAGCAGCGCAAGCGTTCGGGAATGCTCAAAGATAGCGTACAGCAACATATGCGCAGCAGATCGCAAGGTACATTTGTGCACAAGATGGCAACACGATGCTGGTGGCGACTGGCTGTGCGGCAGCGACTCGCGACTTGCACGCAAAACAGAAGGACGCCATTCAGGCGGGCACGCTTCGAGCCGTCGCACCGCGGAACTCATGGCGGCCGATGTTGACGGTGCAGAAGTAGCCGGCGTCGAAGCGCGCGTCCAGGCGCACACTGCCGTAGGCCCCCACCACCATCCCACCAGGCTGCCCCGGCACTGTCAAGGACAGCGCACAACTTGTCAGCGGAACACTATTGGAAACGGGCGGGCACAGCCATCGCCTCCGGCTGCTCCAGCGCTGCGGAAGGAGCACACACAGGGGGTTCGTCAAGAGGTTTTCAACGCCCATAAGGATTCCAAACGACAAAATCTACGGTCGGCGCCCACCACACCATCGCCTCCGGCTGCCCCGGCGCTGCTAGACCACAGCACAATACTTTGGTCAAGTCTCAAATTGCCTTTCGATGCGCATGGGTGGTCAGTGACGAATGCTTCAGTACGTGCCCACCCCCATCGCCTCCGGCTGCCGTGGCGCTGTTCAATTCAGCATGCGCCCAGCAGGGAGTTAGCATTGTCATGTCAGTTGCAGGAGCTGAACAAAAGTTCAATATACAAGCTGAGGGGCAGCAGCCGTCGCCTGCAGACGAAACACGAGCTGCTTCGGTGTGTGCCTTGGTAGCAGCTGCAATGTGCTCAGCAGTTTTGATCGAGCTGACCGCTTGGACTCACCTGTCGCATGCGCCACCAGCTGTGTCGGTGTGCCCGCTGGCAGCTGCGGAAACCTTGTCGCGACGGCATCCCGGAGCACCACCGGCTGCCTGTGTTGCTGTGGCGGCAGCCGCCGCTGCTGCTGCTGCTGCTGTGGCGGCGGAGGCGGCGGCGCCGCTGCCAGCGACGCCGCCGGTGGCGTCTGCTGATGCTGTCGGGTCTTCCGCCGCTTAGCGGGCTTCGGCTGTGGGTCACCCTCGTCGTTGGTGTCCTGTGCAGAGGAAAACGGTTATATTCCAACAACAGCACAATGGCGCACAGCAGCGTGTGCATTCTGCTTCGACACAGGATGTGAACCCAGACGTACAGAATGTGTGCTCGCAAGTGATGAACCTTCCATGTGAATGCTTGTGATTTTGTACGCCTTAGCGGCTGGTGTCAAGCGGGTGGTGCAGACGGACCCGTGATGATATCTTGCATACCTGGGGGCGCTGCTGCACAGCGGGCGGCGGCAGTCGCGGCCCTGCGTACTGGAAAAAGTGCACCTGCGGGCCATCAGAAACACTGCGGTTGCCACACCCGCTCCCAATTTCCTCGACTTGGGGCAGCGTCATGTGCAGTCTTTCCGCACCTTCGCAGGACACTCTCTGCTGATAGTGACGCTTTGTTCAAGACCGTACGCCGGGAGATCAGTCAGCCAACATGCTGCCAGACACTGCATGAACCGTGGAGCCTGGTCTTATTCCGGTACTGCACATCTTGTCACCACGCAGTTGAGGAGCTGGTTCAGACGAGCGCGCCTGCTCAAAGTCCCACAGGAAGGTGACGTATGCCCGGCGCAGCGCGTAGGACACCGCCGTGATGGTCTCGGGGAACTTGAACGGCTCCGACGCATCCTGCGCCGATACCACAGGTACAATCGGATCAAGCCGCAAACTTCCCGCAGTTTCACGCCCTGCTCAAGCCAGAACATCACGGCGATGGTGGCTGAAAACCTGTGTGGCTCTGCAGTGGAGGAGCCGTCACAGCTCTTGCAAGTACCTTCTGGCAAGCCGCACACTCCGTGTGCAGGCACAGACGTGGTTCTGACACATTTGTTCAAAGATCCGGTGCGCACCCGCCACTGCTTGTGCGCGATGACCTTCTCGCAGCCGCCGAGTCCCGTGACGCTGCGGTACAGCAGGTGCAGGTCCAGCTCCCGGCCGCCCACCCTTGGCACCTGCAACAGTTCAGTCAGCACTCTGATATTGTGTCGTCTAATGGAGTGATTGTGACGCTGCAGTGCAGCAGATGCAGGTCCAGCTCCCGAGCATTCGAGACTGTTTGATAGTCTACTCTCTGTCTCCTGGCTGCACGCACCACAGGAAAGGAGTAGCGGGGGCTGCTGCACGGCAGTACATTCTGCACATCACGGCTGGGCAAGCCAGGGCCGGCTGTCATGTGCTGCAGCTGCCGCTGGGGAGCCTCCCCGGTGTGATGCGATCTGCAACAGCCACCCACCCGCTCCTCGATGCCGACTGCCATGTGCAGGCTCCGCAGGCTCGCATAGAACAGGTCCGCGCTTGCGACCACCTGCAGGAGGAGATGTCAATGATGTGAGATTACAAAAAACAGGTATTATGCTTGTGGCTGGCGGCAGCCTTGAAACACGGTGTGTTCATGCTGGGGGTAGCCGTCAGGCTGTGCAGCATTTGAGAATGAATAGCTGTGGTGTGCACAGCGCATGAGGCGCGCGATGGCATACGGCAGAGGAATGCTTTTCCTAGCAAAGGCATGTTGAATCCAGAACACCGCGAATTTACATGTTTCCGAATGTCAGCGCACCTGTTCGTGAGTGGCTTCCGCTTGCGGGTACTCTGGCTGCTGCTGCTGCTGCTGCTGCTGCTGCGCCTGCTGCTGCTGCGCATGTTGCAGTGGCGCTGTTGCCGCCGTCGCCGCCGCCGACGCCGGATGGTGTGCCAGTGTCGCCGGCGTGCCAGTGTCGCCGCCGGTGTGCAGCGGCCGCCTGTGTTCGCGGCTGCGATGCAACTGACGCCGACACTGCGCCCGGTGCTGCATGCAGCACTGGCTGCTGCCGCGGCTGCTGCGCAAGCGCCTGTGCTTGGGGCGGCCCCGGCACCGCTGACGGTGCCTGTGCCGCCTGCTGCTGCGATGACTGCATCAAGAGCTGCTGCAAGCCGCTGGATGTACCTGCAGGTGCTACAACCCCGTCAGGCGCAAACCCTTCCCCGTCGAGCACTGCTTGTGCTGCTGAATGTGATAAAGAAGGTATTCGGCACCCACGTGTGCCACACGCAGAGGGCAGAACGAGCGAAACCTGCCGCACGTGTTCACAGTCAGAAGTAAGTTGCACCTGGCACAGTGGGCACAGGAGTGCCGGCGCCACCGCTGCTATGGCTGTGCTGGCTGCTGTTTTGGTGCAGCGCGCCGGTGGGCGGCTGGCCTTGACGCAGCGAAAGGCCTGGTGCCGCTGGCTGCTGCATGTGCGCCCGCGGCTGCGGCGGCGGCGGCGTGGCGGGCCGGGTCCCTGGCGGCGCCTGCAGCCAGGGCGCTTTACTCAGGCTGCTATGGGACTGGGGCAGGTGTCGAGTCCTGTGGACGCGAATCCCAAAAACGCCCAACTGACATCGCAGCCACTGTCTGCTCAGAAGACCCAGCCATGTATCGTAGGCGAGGCGAGCCATGACTGCATGAAATTGACATTCAAACTGGCGCACCTTCGGTTGCTGTCCGTTGCCGAAGGCCTCAGGCGCGGCGGCCGCTCTGGGGTCGCTGCCGCCGCTGCTGTCGCTGCTCGCCAGGCCAGCCGCCGCAAAGTCCGGGTTGGTGACTCCGCTGCCCGTCGTCATGCTGGACCGTTCGCGCTTTCACGACCAGTCCCGCCGCCGTGGACTTTCTTGTCTGCGCCAGGACAGCCAGCGACTCACACAGCCTTGTGGCGGGAGGGCCAAGTGCAGGAACCCGATCCGATGCAGCATTTTGAACTGGGGGATATTGAGAATGTATTGAAACGGGGAGCCCTGCAGCCCGCATGGTGCCTGCGCCAGGATAGAGAGCGAGCAGTGTGCAGAGGCATCTTATTGGCAGACTGGCTGTTGCGGCATTCTGTGGGATCGTGTATGGATGCTGCTGCTCTCGACAAAACGCAAGTTGGACCTCACACCGACTGCGGTGGGACGCGATGTATATTGTGACCCCTGCAACATCGCTTTCGGCTGCACGACACAGCGCATGCCTTAGAGATTGTATATCGGTGATATACGATTGTGGAACACGGCTCACCCTTGTCAGCGCATCGCCGGTGCAGCTCCAGACTTTGAATCAGATTAGACAAGTGGTCGCAGCACTGCGCACCGCGTCGCAGCTGGAGGCAAGCGATCTTGGGAGTCGCTGCTGCACCACGCAAAGGGCTTCCAAGGTGCGGCAACGTTCTGTCCAGTAACTGGACTCCAGTTCCGCAGCCGCGCGTCCGAGCACCCCCGCAAATGACAGTCGTGAATTCTAAAGGTGTGTATTTTGACCCCGCTGTTCCAAATTGTCAGCACATTCAATTGGGGTGGTCACCCCTTTCATCCGGGCCAGACCCCCAATTGCACGCGCACGCTCTGCACATCCGGTTTCCGCAGCAGCGCAGCTTTGACGATTCAAACCTCTATACACTGTAGTGTCAGCAGCCCTCTGTATACAAAGTGCTAGGCGCTGGTGGAGAGAACAAGGATTGCTTGGATCGCCCAGCGCCTGGTGAACACGACACGGTGTCCCGCAGGGCATGATCGGCCAGCCATGGATGGACACACTGTCAGCAATGCTGGAGGCGTGCAACACCCGGCTGTCGCACAGATGGATCATCTACATGCAGGTTGGTGTTCCTTGCAGGATCGTGCTCACAACTCGATCGTGTGCCTTGCTGAAACCTGGTTTTTGACGATGAACGATATGACAGTGCACGATTCAACAGCTACTTTGCACCTTTTCGGCATCAGGCAATGTGTGCCAACAGCATCGACCGTTGCGGCTGCGCGGACATGATTTCCCGCGGCAGTGCTTCAGATAGTGGAACACCGGCTCCGGTTCCTCAGTATGCACCGCCTTCATCCCTGCTTCTCTCACACTAGGGCCGGGCTTTCATGCGCCAGCGCGGCCAAAAACCACATGCTGCTGTGCCCGCAGTTTCAAGGAGCGGCGCTCTTCGCACTCCTGGCGGCCGGCTGGGCCTGCTCGGGCGCGATGCGGCTTCGGGAGCTTCGCCGCGTGCAGTCCGCGAACCGCACAACGGCTGGGAAAGCTGCCGTGGCAAAGGTTGCCGACAAAAGCGCAGCGCCTGGCTGGGCGGGCGGGGCAGCGGCAGCGGGACAGCCGCAGCGACAACAGCATCCCCAGCATCAGCAGCAGCAGCAGCAACGGCAGCCTCTACAGGCATCCGGCACCAGGCCACTTGCCAGCAGCAGGGGCAGCCAGACCAGCCTTGCGTCATTGGGCGGCAGCGGTAACAGTGACGATGGAGGCGTGGCGAGTGCCGTGGCGGCGTCGGAGCCTGGGGGTTGGCCGGCGGTGTCCGTTGTGCTGCCTGTCAAGGGCCGGCGGCCGCACAGCGAGGCGGCGTGGGCGTCACAGCTGGCGATTGACTATGGTGAGCAGCATCATGCAATTTGTGAGCGTTGCTGCCACGAAAGCTGGGACGAAGACTGGGACTCAAAGTTCGCCGACACGAAACAGAATGCACTGTGGCCCCATTATGCTGCATCTGTGTCGGCGTCATATATCAGCGCCGCACGCCACGCATCACCCCTGCGGCTGCCGGCGGGCACCAACATCAGCCCAATTGCCGCTTCTTGCAGACGGGCCGCTGGAGTACCTGTTTGTGGTGGACGATGCAAAGGACGCCGCGTGCCCGCCGCTGCACGCTCTGTTTGCCGAGCGCAAGGGCGTCAATGCGCGCCTGCTGATCGCGCCGCATGCGGCTGCCACCAGCCAGAAGATTCGGAAGTGGGTTCACAGTGTCTTGATGTCGCCAGCCGCAGCCGTGCAGCAAAACAGCCGCATGGCAGCGGGATCCTCTGGGTGCAAGCAGCAGTTGCAGGCAGAGGAATGGTAGGCCATAGGGTGATGTCTTCCGGGCGGAGCGTGAACACTTGTCAGCACAATGATGTGGCCTGCAGGCAGCCAAAGGTGGAACATGATGACTCCTGGCCGTGCTGCTGAGGTGGTCCATCTGTCATGGTCGCAGCCTTCTCACAGGCGTCTCGGCGGCGGATGGCAAGTCACGCTACATCCTGTGCCTGGACGATGACATCGGGGTGCACCACAAGGTCTCCAACCCTGACGATTCCATCGATGAGGTTTTGACTCCTCCATGATCTTGCCTCCAGCATTCTCGCGGGCGTTGCGGCGGCGGATGGCGAGTCGCGCTACATCCTGTGCCTGGACGACGACATCGTGGTGCACCCCACAGCGCTGTCGACGCTGGTTGCCGGCCTGGAGGCAGACGACAGCGTCTGCATGGCGACAGGTGGCGCATCAGTTCTTGGTCAATCATGGGGTTGCACCTGCATGTGCTGACACTTGCTGCCAGCAAAGGTCGTGCATCCCGACGTCGGCGGGCTTTGGGAGCACCCTGTAGTCGCTGCCTTGTTCGAGCTGGCTGTCGTGAGGGCGATGGCATGCACGCTGCGCACATTAACAGCATAGCAGACTGGCAATGCACCACTCGTTGCCCCTGGCTACCTGTTCAATGTGCCCGCCGAGGGTACATTGCTGATGCACTGGCGTGCTTTCATCCGCGAAAGTACGACTGAAGCTTTTCATTCAATGCCGTAGGGTACCCCTTCGATGTGCCGCCGGAGGGAGCGGGCATGCTGACGCACTGCATGCTGGCGTACCACCTGCCGCTGCTGATAGCCTTTTCGATAAGGTCTGTCCTCCCTCAGACTCTACCAACGAAACCCTTCCTGGTTGTTTTCCCTGCTGGGTGGTCAGCACCGCATGCTGGCGCACCACCTGCCGCTGCTCATCGCCTTCTCCATCAGGTGCTCCCAATTCAGGTTCCATCCCGTTTGGCTGCGCCTATGAGCATGTTGACAATCGCCATCGACCTCCTGTGTGACTGAACTACTGTGCTCACATTGTGGTGTGGTGTGCCCGTCCTGCAGGCAGCGCACCAGCTTCGTGTGGGGCGGGTGCATGCTGTTCCCAGCGGATGCGCTCCGCGCTGACACCCATGGCATCACGCAGGTACCCTGCTTTGAGAGGTCTTTGAGCGGAGGACTCGTCGCTGTCACCGGCCTGCAGGCAGATGCCTACAGGCAGATGTAGGAAGAGGATTCCAAGAATGCGCACACTGTGACGTCGCAGCCTGTAACCCGTGACACTTTGGGTTTCCAGATGACGTAATTCCACAGTGACTTGAGCCGAATGGCAAAGCGACACGCTGTGCCGCAGGCATGGGCGGATGGCGGCTACTCGGATGACCTGATAGTGGCGGCCAAGTGCGGCGAGGCGGGGCTGGCCATTCTGTGCCCATCCTCCTCTGTCTTTCGCCAGTCGCTGGTGCGCTGCGTGGACTTTCTACTGCCGATACCTCATCGCTAACAACGAGGAGAGACCCGGCCCACTACCCTTTGCACTACCCCTTTGCCCTTCGTCGATCAATTGCTGGCAAACTTCCGGCAATCACTGGTGCGGCTGCAAGGGTCCCATTCGATTGGACGAATAGCCGTGCGTCAAGCACTGCCCGCAACTACTATGAGCAGTCTTCTCACCAAGCCAGCACCCTGTGGCATACTCCTCATGTCTGCCAAACTTCGGCCGTGCTTTCCCAACCCGGTCACTTTTCATCGAATATAATTATCTCACCTTCCACCGCAGGTGGCGGACCCGCCGCTGCGCACCTACTGGAACTACCTGCGGCGGCAGCTGTTTGTGATGGACACCTACGCGTCGCCGCACAACCGGCGCGTCAACCACACCATGCTGGCCCTGCACTGCTACCTGTCCTGGGCGCTCGTTGCTCCGCTGCTGACGGGTGGGGCACCATCCCCGAATTCTACCGTCTCCTGTTTCCATCCCCTTGTCTCCACATCCATTGCTGCTCATTCGCCGATCCCTGCGTCACCTCGGTGCTGCTGGGCGCTGCTGCTGATCGGAGACGCGGTCATGTGCTGGTTCAGCATCGCTATGCCCTGTCCAGACACACGAAGCGCGAGGCTGCCATGCCCGAGAATGCGCCTGGCACAACGCTGCCAAGCTGCCAGACTGAGGGTCTGCTTCTGCCGCGCAGCCTCCACGCGGCTGGCGGTGTGGGCGGGTCAGATCGTGCTGCTGCCGACGCAGCACATCTACGGCGGACCGGGCACCTCATGGGACTGGCTGTCCCGCTTCGGCGGGGGCAGCGGCAGCGGCCGCAGCGCTTCAGGTGAGTGGCTATGTTGATGCCTCCTGCACCGCTGGACAGAGCGCTGAGGCCCCGCAAGGCAGTGTCTGGCTCAAATAGCTTCCAGCCTGGGGACTGCCCCGAAGGTCGCTCCCTGCCAAGCAGAACGTGGGCTTCAGTCCGCAGCTGCACATTGGGCACTGGGCGAGCCTGGAAGGCGAGTGTTGCCATCGAGATGCGCTGACTGCTTGCTCAAGACGCACAGGCTCGAGGTGTGTGCGTGGTTGCTGCAGGCATGACGGGCGGTGTAGCGACCGGCGCGGGGTGCGGCGGCAACGCGGCGGCGGCGGCTCTGTCTGCGGCGGCATGTCTGCTCGCTTTTACGGCGGCGGCGGCGGCGCTGCGCTGGATGACAGGTGCTTGGTTGCTGGTTCCTTCTGTACTCAATCTCGCATGTGTGCGGCAATTGTGCTTGCAGCATGCTGGACTTCATCATTTGCACTAGCAAGCCATGGCTGGCACAGTTGTTCAGAGCGTGCGCAATTGCTGACTATGGGGCAATAGCTGCGCTGCTGCTGTTGGCTGATCATTTTGAATGAATCCAAATTTGATATGCGGCAGGCGTCGTTCTGGCGCTGCTTGCGGCGCTTAACCCTGGCGACTCATCGCCAGCGCGGCCGTCTGCATTCTGCTGGCCCAAGGTGCGCCAGGACTTGTGCAGTCACAACTTGCCCAGCATGAGGAACGCGCAAATCGAGTACTGCGATACAGAAGCGAACCTGCTATGCTGCTGAAGGCAGAGATCCCTGACATTGGACCCTGACAGCAGTCAGAACAATCAGTCCCGGAACCACTTGGTTCCGGGAGCGAAGTGCTATTATGGACACGCTATCCATGGGAACATGGCGCGCAGGTGTGGGCGGGCTTTTTGGCGAACAATGCGGTGCTGCCGGTGTGCGCAACATACACCTTCCTGGCGCCACATGTCGACTGGAGCGGCAGCCGCTACTGGAAGCGGCGCGGCCGCGTCGTACGCGTGCAGCGGCGGAAGCAGTAGTGCAGTAGGGTTTGGAGCTTTCAGAATAACGATGCCGCAATCGAGAACTGGCAGGAGTTGCGAAGCAGGATCCAGTTTCCCATGCGAGGAACGGGCCGAGCTATCAGAGGATTGCAAAAGTGTTTTTTGCTGAGGGCGCAGCAGACTCTGAAATATCGTACTCTCTCTCTCTCCCTAGAGGTAGAGGTGAAGGGACGGACTCTGTTGAATTCATGGGGAAATATAGTTCCCGACTTTGGGGTCAGTTGTTGGCGTGGACCACCCTGAGCGCATGCATTACAGCACTGACATTCACGATGCCAAACTCTGCGTTGCTGAAGATGATCACGAGAAGCCGGCAGAAAGGTGGAGCAGAAAGATGCGCAGGCTCGTGTGGCGTCTTCACCCCGGCAGTGTTCCTCAACTGCGCCATTGCCCTGAGATGCTCGGAGGATACTATAGTCAATACGCATGCAGAGCAATTCTGATGCCAAACGTGCCTCAATACGCATGCCCTTTGGCTGCTCACCGCCGCCGCCAGAACGGCACTTGGCTCGACAAATCCGCTGCTCTCTTGCACTCGTCCGGCGCTTCCTTTGCTGTCACACCATCGTTATACCGATCTGTTTTCCTTCCCTGTTCCCTCGGCAGAGGCAGCGACTCAAGACGCCTTATCGGTACATTGACGGTAAAACCTGTTTTTCCTGCAGGTAATAAGTGTGACAAGAATCGTGGAAGTTCAATGCTGGGTCGCATGCCCCACAGCGACGCAGTGGCGAAGCGCTTGAGCCTACATGCACAGACGCAAGTCCTGCCAAGCGGATGCCTGGCAAAGTTTTCGCATGGCGCCAATGCCGCCACAGCTGGCGCCAATGCGCCACAGCTGGCGCCAATGCGCCACAGTTTTCGCAAGCTGGCGCCACAGCTGGCGCCAATGCGCCACAGCTAGCAGCGATTCGGTCAGATTGTCGCCATTACATGCAGGGGTGCGCATGGCGAGGCTGTCGCATGGGTGCACTGTTGCCACAGCGTTGCAACCAGATTGCCGCCAAGGGGGTGCAGTGGGCACACCTGCGACAGGTGAAGCCTGAAGCCCCGCAGGCGGTGTTGGGCCACGCCGCATCCTTGCAGGGTTTAGTCGCACCGCCACACTTGCCCCCCGACCCTCCGCACTGGCCGTATTTGCCGACAAATCTGTTCGTCGCCGGCTTCCGAGTCGGCTTGGCCGGCACCCGGAACTTCCTGCAGGCGATTCGAAACGCTCTTGTGTCGAAATGGGGATGCATTGGCGCGACATCACGAATGGCATGGACATGCAGAGCGGTTGGTTTCAGCAGGGTGGCCGGCGGCAGAAGGGCACAGGGGATGTTGCCGCAACCTAAGAGAGCAAGCTGGGCAGCCGGCGGCTCGGCAGCATGCCACCAGCGTCATGCTGGCTGTTCAGCATTGAGCGTCGACGCCGACAGCGCAGAGGCGGCTGGCGCTTGAGTCCCTCAACATCAAGGCTCGGCGACTGAAGCTGGTATGGTCAAGTGCCGACAACACTCACTGCGTGACAACCAGCGGCCGGAAGCCGGGCGTCTTGCCGAAGGTGGCGACCATTGTCAGGCGGTGCAGCCCGCCGGCGACGCCGCGCAGGCTCAGCGTAAAGGGCGCCGTGCTCTTCCGCGTGCCTGCGGATGCAGATTGTACTTTGAGATGCGATTTACATATATGCTTATGCAGTGATTGAACAATATGTGCAGCCTGCCGGTGATGCCGCACAGGCTCAGCGTGAAAGGCGCTATGCTCGTCCGCGTGCCTGCGGAGGCAGATTGTGTGTCAAACTTATAACCAATGCAATGGAACGAGATGGAGATGTGTGCACTCCGCCGGCGACGCCGCGCAGGCTCAGCGTGAAGGGCGCCGTGCTCGTCCGCGTGCCTGCGGGTGCATATGAGATACTGCAGATGGTGTGAATCTCTGAGGGGAGGACGTTGCTGGTTGCTCGGGCAACAGTGCAGCGAAGCGGCTGCTGAGCCTTGGAACAGAGCATGATCGAGGTTCAGCCTGTGCGGCAAACAGATGCCCGCCAGATGGCATGAGCTTCCCGTCTCTCCCTGCCACAGTTGGGTGTGCATGGGGTGCACACGCTGCAACTGCCGGGCGACATGCACAAGGTAGATATCATAACCACAGCTCCAAAGCCCTGTAGCAGGACATGCAGCAGTTATTCTCACCCACGGGTTTGCCCTTGCGGCTGGGGTCGTCAAGGTAGTAGCGCACGCTGGAGATGGAGTCAGGCTGCGGGAACAAAATTCCATGCGAGCACATGTGCAGCACGCCGACGACGCTGCCGCCCGTCGCCAGCCCGCCACTCGCCAGCTGCGCAGGTAAGAATGGCAAAAGGGTTGCATGCAGCTGCGGAACGGTGTGTTTGCAGAAGTTGTGCGAAATTTGTCCTCCAGCCCGCCGCTGGCCGGGCTGCGCCAACGCTCGCGGGGCATCAGCTCCTGCGGCTGCATGCCTCTTCGCGGTGACAATGCAGGGGTGCGCAGCTAAGACACGGCAAGACACCACGCCAACACAATCCACAGCCGCACCTGGCCTTTGACGGCGCCAAAGTTGCTGCCGGACTTGGTGCCGAGGTTAAAGGCGTAGCAGGACGAGTCCTGCGGATACGGTGGCCGCCACTCACGGTGATTCTGCCAGATCAAGTGCCTGAGATGCGAACCGCCGCTGACCGGGCCACGTATGGAGCATTCAAGCACGACGCAGCGCAGGCAAAGCACCTGCAGGGTTGTCTGGCCGGCGGCATTCTGCAGCAGCGCCAGGAGCAGCAGCAGACTGGTCGCTGCCGCCAGTCTAGGTGCCCTGGCCATAGCGTGTCCCCTGTGTGCCAGGCGGGGGAGCAGGTCATTCAAGAAAAGAGGAGAGCACCGCTCGAACGCGTACATGCTCTTCCAGATATGGCTTAGTTCAGCTACATGAGAAAGAATCACAGCCTGAGCGGTGCTGTAGGCGGTGTCGTACCTCCACAAAGTATGCAGATTCGCGAACGCTACATAGGAGTTGCAGCTGCAACATGAACCAGCTGCCCGCACACGACGCGCGGCAAGTAACATCGTAGCATTGCGAATACCCCTTTTGCATTCGGCTGTTCGAATATCGGAGACCGGTGAGTGAACGCGACCGAGGAACTGGCCAAGTACATTCGTTTCCCATCAGATGAAGGAGGGTGCAGCTTATTCCTATAGAACCTCGTGACAATCTGAAGCACACCTGACAGTGCGCGGCTGCGAGCGGGGCGACGTCGTTCAAGCGGGGTCCCCGTCAGCCAAGTGTCGGAAATCTGGAGCCGGGCTTGCGACGCCCCACTTCAGCCGCCAACAGGCAGGCCTGAGCTGTTCCGCTGGATGCAAAGTGTATTCAAACCACTTTGTGACCTGAATTTGGTACCTGTGGCTTAGCAGCGGGCCAGCGGCTGATTTTGGGGGGAGGGAACCCTGGGACTACCAGGATGGCTCAAGAACAGTTCCCTGCTGAATCAGTGAGCGAGGTGCAGCTCGCACAAACATGCTGTCAGCAGCCGCGATTTCGAAATCAACCTTGATTCATCAATCTCTAATCCCATCTGGCCAGCCAGAAACCTGTTGGACGCTCGGTGTTGCAATTCTGTTGCAATCGCCACGTCACAACTTCTTGGAGGCCTACAGGGCAATCGACGTCGCCCTGTAGCTTGTTCCAGTCGCACGTTCTCATCTGTGGAGGTCTCGCCTAACATCCGATCGGAGTCCCTCCGCTGTGCACCCCCTGTCATCGAACACCAGCGCAAATGACGCGGTCACACAACGTTGCCTGCCTAGTTGTGTGTCTGGCGACTGCCTGCGCGCTGCGCGCCGTGTCGGCGCAACCGCAGCCGCCGCAGCCGTGCGGGTCACTCGACCTGTCGTCGCCCCTGACGCAGCACTGTTTTCCCGCCGATGGTGCGCTGTATGTGCTCTCTGCCGCCAAAGGTGTCTTGAGTCCTGCTCGTCGTCCCTTCTTCATGCATGTTCTACCGATCTTGCGCATATGCTTATGTCATGCATGGTCTGCCAATCTGAGTGAGCCTGTGCAAATGTGCAGGCAGTCACCATTTCGTGTGCTGCCAGCACATCAGCATGCCGGCCAACGAACAGTCGCCGCACGGCAACCGCAACCCGCTCGGCGATGTGATCGCCCGCGCCTCGAGCAAGGACAACCCGTCCTGGTGCACCTGCTCCGAAGAGGTACTGATCTCGCTTCGTGACATCTGTTGTGGCATTCTTCAGCATGTTACGTTCTGTCGTGTTGGGACTGGCACCCCATTGCAAAAGCAGGGGTCACCCTGTGTGGCTCCAAAGCTTCACGCCTGCTTCCCACCTTGCCTTCCTCTGTGACGACCAGGCCACCAGGAATGTTGGTTGCATCACGTGCGGTCAGCTTGACTCATGTGTGCCTGGCGACTGTCAGACGGCTCAGAATGCCTCAGCGAGGCATTCGGCTGATGCTTCACTAGCCCAGCTTCAAATCTCAGCTGCATGTTACTGCCGCAGATCTGCACGGAGCAGCTGGGCGGCTCGGTGGCGTGGAACATGCAGGGCGATGGGTGGAAGGGCTTCCAGCCGCGTTCTGGCGGCATCAGCAACTTCCTTGTCTGACGCTGGACGCGTGACTCGCGTTTCACACGAACGACTGGTACGCAGCAGCAGCAGCAGCGGCAGCGGCGGCGGCGGCGACAGCAGCAGCAGCAGCAGCAGTAGCAGCCTGCTTATGGGTATTGGCGGGGTTACGCTTGCAATCAGCCGTCTGCGAACATGGCCGGCAGCGACGCGCAACATGCATGCTGCACGGGTTTCAAATTGATCATCCAGACGTTATTCGCTTGCAGGAGCCATTCGCTTGATGGCATTTGACTTGCACGTTAGTTTGCAATTGGTTTTTTCAACCAAAAGTTGCGGGGTGAGCACGCAAATTGGGTCGGCAATTCTCAGTTTTGAAACCGAGGATTCGAAACTCTGCCGCCGTCTCCGCCAGCACACACAGGCCGCGAAAGGAATTCGCTCTTGAATCTGGCAAAGAAACTTTCGCCGGCCGTCGATGACCGCCAGACTTTGCACATGGCCAAAAAGGACTCACAAACGCACAAACACGCGTCAATTCCCATGCTCCTGCGGCACGTCAGATCAGCGGCGCGCGGCCAGAACAGCGTTGAGAGGTAGTGAGTTGTGTCTCGTGAACAGCGTGGAAGAGCGTGCTGGTCTTTGCGCACCTCACGCCGCGTCTACTGCAACTGCCGCCAGAGTGCCAACTCGCTTGCATCCCGGCCCGTCAGCCGTAGGAGCGTGGCGCCGGGCGTCAAGCGCTGCACAAGACTGATCGAGGCGGCGTTTAAGCCCAGGCAGAGCGTCACCTGTTTGGAGGTCCCTCCTGCAGGCGGCTTGTCGGGTGAGCGCCACATTCTCCGACACTGTTACAAGGCTGGAGACAGGCGCGTTCGCCGTCGCAAGCGAGCCTCATTTGCGGACTCCGAGGCCACATGTGCAGCTTGGCGATGTATATAGCCTTCGGCATGTGGCGACCCACTGTACAAGATGTGCACAACATGCCGCTGCCACTGCTGGCGCGGACCAGGGGACGCAGGAAACCAGGAGTATGGGGTGAACAGTATGCATCTCGGCTGAGCAAAAGCGGATGCCTGGCTGCAGCAGCCAGCACGCTTGATAAAGCCGCAGTTGAGTTTTGGCCATCCCTGACCGCAGGCAAGCTCAACGTGAGCAGCGTGAGCTGCAGCTGCAGTACCGGCACCAGCAGCAGAGGCAGCCGGCGCTGAGGCGGCTGCCAGTATGCGTCCACCCATGGGCGCGGGCCGCGGCGGCGGAGGCGGCCGGAGCTTTGGAGGCGGCGGCAGAGGCTTTGGCGGCGGCGGCGGCCGTGGAGGCGGCGGCTTCGGCGGACGGGGCGGCGGCCGTGGCGGAGGCTTTGGCGGTAAGGGATCAGCCCGCCAATGGTTCTGCTGATGCGCAGCACCACTTCGGACTCATGCTGCCAGCAAGCAGACCTTGCACAAACATGGAACCATCGTGGTGCAGCAGTGAAGAACAGAGTGCGTCCTGGGATCCGCGCAACGACCGAGGGAGCAATTGTAGCCGCAGCAGCTTCCACCGAGATGCGCCGCCTGCGGGCGGGCGGGTCCTCTCTGCTGGCCACAGCACCCGCGCGTCCCGCGGCAAGAGTGCTCCGAAGATGCAACTCGTCTCCAATTGGCCTCATCTTTCAGTTCAATACCTTTCAGGCCACAGCGGCGGGCGCGGTAGCTACAGCCCGCCCAGCAGCGTAGTCGTAGCGGGCGTCTTCCGGCAAATGTTCATGAACAAGTATTGATCTCTAATGCACTTTTGCGTCCATTCAGGCCGAGGCGGCGGGCGCGGCGACTATGGGCCGCCCAGCAGCGTGGTCGTGGCGGGCATCTTCCAGCACCCCTGCGAGGGCGAGGCGGTGTGCAAACTGACCAACGAGAAGGTGCCGTACTTCAACGCGCCCATTTACCTCGAGAACATCACGCAGGTGAGATGTTCTTCTTGCGCTCCTACTCTATGCGCTCGCCTGCGACATGTCCTTGTTGCTGTCGTGACAGCGCTGGGGCTGCCCACTTGCAATTGCCGGCACGCTGACTTCTGAAGGTTGGGATGTGCATGTCAGTGGTTCCTGTGCCCCAGTTGTGCGGCAAGGCCACCAGCGCTGACTGCTCTGCTTCCTGCTTTGCTGTGGCCGCACTGTCGCTCCTGTTGCGCACTCGTCAGCAGCTCAGTAGTTTTTGACGCCTGCCTGCTAAACTTTGCCTCAGGTGGGCTAGGCGGAGGAGGTATATGGCCGCATGTTCAACGCGTCCTCCACCACCATCAGAGAAGCACAATGTTCTTTTCACTTATGGGTCCACAATTGTTTCACAGGTGGGCAAGGTGGAGGAGATATTTGGCGGCGTGTCCAATGCGTACTTCACCATCAAGATGGGTGACGGCATCGTGGCGACGTCTTACAAGGCAGGCGACAAATTCTACATCGACCCCATGAAGCTGCTCCCCCTGGAGCGCTTCCTGCCGCAGCCCAAGGGCGCCGGCGGCGCCGGACGCGGTGCGTGTTTAATTTCATCGTCATCGTGCTCATGATTGTCTGTATTCATGGTCTTGCGCGGCCTTGAAAATGGTCACCCAAGGTTGCCAAGCGTGTGTTGATGACCACTCTGGGTTTGCTGCAACAATGTTCCAAACCTGGCAGTATGGGCACGTTTTGCTGTATATACAGTATGACAACTTCGCTCACAAACGTCATGTGCGACCTGCAGGCGGCGGCCGTGGCGGGCGCGGAGGTGGCAGGGGCCGCGGTCCGCCGGGCGGCCGCGGCGGCGGCCGCGGCGGCGGTGGACGCAGCTTCGCTGGTGGCGGCCGCAGCGGCGGACGCAGCTTTGGGGGCGGCGGCCGTGGCGGCGGCGGGCGCGGCTTTGGCGGCGGCGGCCGTGGCCGCTACTAGACGGGCAGCAGGCGTGCAGCCGCAGGGCAAGGCGCTGGATGGAGAGGAAGGTGCAAGAAGGAGGGTTTCCTCCAATAATACCTGCATCCTGCGAGATGGCGCTCAAAAGCCTTGCATCGTTTGCTGCTCGATGCAGCCTGGAGGGGCGCGGAATGTGGAAAGGCTGCGAGTGGCAAGCTGAATATCTACAACAGGTTGAGTGATGGTGCATCGCGTCCAAGTTTGAGCACTTCTGGGGGGTGACCAGCCGTGACGCCTGCGGATCAGTTGTGTCGAGTAGCGGGCATGACATAGTCAGAACATGTGGACCATGCAGCACGACGACGGACGCAAGAACAATCATGCCAGACAATAGGTATCTCTGTAACACTCAGCAGTACTGACCGCCGGCTCTGATGCAACTTTTAAATCTTGGATATTGCTCTCGAGTTAAGGAGACGGCATCCGCCTTCGAATCGATACAGCCAACTATAATTACAGTCCCGAGTCCTAATTGTGTCCCTGAAACCAAACCAAACCATGAGCGACTGCAGGAGGTTTCAGCGTGCGCTGCCCCCAACCGGCGCAGTGATAAAGTGTGAATCTAGGTAGTCAGCCTCAATCAAAGAGGCGCTGGTGGGCGAGGTGATGGTCACGAGGTTCTCTGCCGCCGAATGTTATGACCATTTTTCCGTCTCTTATCAACTACCCGGCATCGCCGTCAGAGGACGAGCTGAGCGAGGATCTGCGACCCGAGCTAAGAACGACTCGAGCCTAAAGCGCCTGGCCAGCGTTTCTACTGCTGCCGTGCCACGCGACTCACTGCGTGTGATGCTGCTGTCGGCCTTCCCGCTTGCACCCGCCCGTGTCTGGAGGGTGGAACGCTGCTGCGCGATGAATGACCTTCTAGTCCTGCTGCGAGTCTGTCTTCCGCTGCAGCGACGAGTGCCGCCGCACGCCACCGGTGCCTTCCCCTGCGGAGCCGCGCCGGCTGCTGCTGGGATCGATGCCTGCCGCCAGTTCCCTGCACGGTGAGAACCAATGCATGAGCGCCAGTACCCAGCAGCTTGCACCGCTCATCCGCCTTTGAAATGTGAGCGCATGACAGTGCTATGTGCACAAGCAGACTTCCCACTCACAGCAGGGATGTGCTGACACGGATCTACGCCCGAGGTGGTCAGCTTTCTGCTGGTGGCAGAAGGTTGCTCCCTATTCTGCCACGTGCGCGTGCCCTCCTCCCACAATCATATGTTGATCGCACCTGATCTGCGCCGGGCTGATGAGCTCACTGATGGCGGAGAGGCTGCCGGACCAGCTTGCGCGTGCGACGCCATGCTTGCCGGCCACGGCTGCGGCGGTGCTGCCTGCGACGCCCTGACCCTGCGCGTGGGTGCCACAGCCACAGGTCAGGGCTGCACAAGTTGGAGCCGCGTGCAGTGTTCCACGGTCCAGGAATCTGTTCCACTGAACTCTCCCTTGAACTACTGCCTGCGGAGAGACCTTGGTCTGCTGGACAGAGGCTTGACGAAGGGCTGCACGCGGCCATGCATTCCCGGGCTGACATCTGCAAGCAACAGCATCCGGACCAGGTCAGAGCTCGGTATCGGAGAAGGCTTTGGCGCACTCGCTGGATCGGCAGAGCGATCGACGGACTCGTGCCGACAGGGCTGCTGCCAGGGCTGCCGCCATAGCTGCCGTATGGGTTGCTACAGCCGTACAGGTCCTCGCCGCCGCCGCCGCTGCTGCCGCCGCTGCCGGAGCGGAAGTGGCGGGCGCCGTTGCCACCGGGCGCGGGCTGTGGCGGCAGTGGCGAGGGCGGCAGGAGTTCCTCCGCAGCGCCGTTGACGCTGCGGTTAAGCGGCCCCGCCTGCATCAGCCGCCACATCTGCACAGGCGCAAAGCAGGCGTTAAGGGATGGCTTTGGGGCACGACACATGGCCCGGGTCCTATGGAAGCGTCCTCTGTTGCTCCAGCACGGCAAGGCGCTTCTTCACTGCCGGCGTATGCGCCATGTCCGAGTGAAGTGGAGTGGAGTGGAGTGAAGTGAAGTGAAGTGAAGTGAAGTGAAGTGAAGTGAAGTGAAGTGAAGTGAAGTGAAGTGAAGTGAACACACGTGAACACACGTGTATGGGCGGCACCGGCACACATTGGCCCTCAGCTGACACACCATGTCTGCACAGATATCCCTAGCTGTGACAGCGCCACACCGTGTGAACACGAACATACTTCATGTTCCGTATTGAAAGCCTTTCAACAAACAAATTACATACCGTGTCTGCTGAGAGGGCACTGGCTGTGGAGGCGCTGGCGCGCCGCACGCTGGGCCGGTCCGGCGTCGGCCGCGCCACCGGCGGCGTGCCCGGCAGCCCCTGCTCGGCGCTCCTGCAGGAAGCATGAGGACGGCCATTCGCAGTTGCACCATGCACAATCCGTCCCCATGCCCAGGAGGGCGCGGCTGCTGCAATCACTGCGATCCTCCGCAGGGCACACACTGCGCTGGGTAGTGCTCAGTGCGTCATCATACAACGGCATTAAAAGCCTCGGCTCTTAACGTCAAGATCTGTGAGCTGACCTGCGCAGGACGCCGCTCACGCCAGAGTCGCTGCTGGTGCTGCGCGCGCGCAGGCTCTCGCTGTAGCCGGCGCTGCCGGCATCGAGACCCAGCGGGCTGGGCCCGTTGGCGGCCGCCTGTGCCGCGACAGCCGCCATGCGGCGCAGGTCCGCAGCCGCCGCGGAGGTGCGGCGCACGCTATTCGACAGGTCCACCTGGCTGCTCACCACCACCTGCCAGACAGGACAAAACCCAGCTTAAGCACTCGGTTTACAAGGAAGTACATTTGCAGATTGAGAACGGTGTCCGCCGCGGCGTCGGAGGTCGGAGAATGCAGTTTGACAGATCCGCCTGGCTGCTCGCCAGCACCTGGCTAATGAGAGGAGACTCTTTCCGGGAAGCAGACCCTGCTAAGGAGGAGCTGAGGACCAACAGACGGACGTCATGATAGCCCACTGGCAAGTGGCGGCAGGATGAGACGGACAAAACAGCAATCACACCAGAAAACCCAGCAAAGCCCAGGGTGAAAGTGAATCACCACATGATCTTTCCGGACCTCGGTGGGGTCGTCCTGCCGGTCGCCCTTGCCGCCGCCGCCGCCGCTGGGCGAGGAGGTCAAATAATAATCGTCGCGCGTCGGCACCGGCGCAAAGCCCGTTGAGCTCTTCGGCCACGCCCCGATCTGCAGCCGATGACACCGACTTGTTGAAGCAACAGCGCTTTTACTCCTGTGGACGAGGGCAACAGGCCTCGATGCAATGTTGAGTGCGTGACTGCGTAGCTGTCTTCCTGGAAAGCGGGAAAGCAGATATGGAAACACATCAGAAAGCAGCATTACAGGCCACCAAACACGCCACAGGGCACCTGCAAGTCTGCAGTATTTCCAACGAAAATATGTCGAAACGCACCCGCTGCGACAGCGCGAGCGCCAGGCCCGCAAACACGGCCAGCGCGCCGATCGGTGCCAGCAGCACCATAAGGTAGTGGCCCGGGCCCCGGGACCGCGGCGTCGCCTTCAGTCCCAGGGTCTTGCCGACACCGGCGGCTGCCGCAGCCGCCTTGGATAGCGCCGCCGCCGCCACTGCCTTATGCCCGGCGCGATCTGCAGGCAAACACCATGACTCTTGTCCTTCCGGCGTCTGTCACACGGACTGTTTTCCAGGAGTCGAATGTGTGTCGTGTTGCACAGCTTTGCCGCCACCACCGCGTGCTCCATGCGATCAACAAGTTTCATATCGTGACTAGATGTCAAGGTGCCTGTCCAGCTGGACTGCAGCAGGGACGTGGTTTGACGCCAAGCCTGCTGGCGCAGGCTTGGGACGGGAGATAACAACTGCGCCGACCAGATGACTGTGTCAGCCGCTCCCAATAGTACAGGCTCCACACCTGGCGAGCTCACTGCGCCGGACACAGTGCCGTAGTGCTCGTGGTCCTCGCCGCTGTCTTGCACGATTTCGGCGCCGCCAAAGCCGGCGTGCGACAGCGTGCCGGACGCCTGCGCCGCCAGAGCCGCCGCCGCCTGCCGCTGCGCCGCCGACAGCTCCTTGTTGGCGGCGATCTGCTGCAGCTGCGCCGCGGCCCGCTCGATCTGCGCGGGGGCAGACAAAGTTAGAAACTGAAACTGAATAGGACTTGACGAATCCTTCAGCCGCTCTTCTGCACGGCTTGCCAGCGTGCTCCTGCGCTGGCTCTATTCAGCTGCAGCTGCGACCCAGGCGCCTGCCATCTCACGCCTTCTGCTCAGCCATTTCGGCGCTGCAGACTTTTATGAAACGGCACCTGTGCGGCGGCGCGCCCAATTGATTGTGTTGGCAGCACCCCCACCTGAGGGGCGGCGGCTGTAACGACGAACCCTACGGTGCTTGTTTGACATTCAGTGGGGTTCCCGACCTGAGCGGCGGCGCGCTCGATGTCAGCGGCGGCCTTGCTGGCGCCGCCCGCGGAGACGACCTGCCCGCCCAGCGACCCGGACACCGTTTCCTCCTCCAGCTCTGGCAGGTCCAAGTCCGCCAGCAGCGTGCTTGGAAGCTGCACCACGTCCACGCCTGTGCAAAACACGAACAATATGCGATGTTGAAATGTTGCAATTCATTCTCGAATTGCAGGAGACAGTCAGAAGGTTCTGTTTCGTCAGCTGCGCATTGGGCGTTACTGGTTTCTCCGCACCCGGCGCGTGGATGATGAACTTGTGCAGGTGCGAGGCGCGCCCCTTGGCGGTCTCGGCCACGTACACTGCCAGGCTGCGGCTACCGCCCAGGGTGGCAGTGACCGGCGCGGCCGACAGCGCGATGTCATGCGGCGAGTGCACGCCGCCCAGCTCCCACGAGTCCAGCACGCCCGAACCTGTCGCATGGGGGTGGATTTAGGGTTCAGGGTTTAACCCTTTTAGGTCCTCAGCTCCTTCAGTTTCGGAACGGATAACAAGCTCTTCGAATACTTGCATGTGATTGTTCGGCCGGCAGCGCGATGCCATTTGGCGAGTGCATGCCGCCCAGCACCCAGGAGTCCAGCGCGCCGAGCCTGCGGCATAAAGGGAAGTTTTGAAATTGATGAAGCCACTGTCTGCAAACGATTCGCATATGTTTCTGGCCGACAGAGCGATGTCGTTCGGCGAGTGCACGCCGCCCAGCTCCAACGAGTCCAACAAGCCAGAGCCTGCGGAAGGGGCGATCACAGATAGAATGTAGGTGGTTGGCAGTGGACCATCTGCAACTGCTGCAGTCAACACCAGCAGTGCTCGGTCGTCAAGCATGCCTGCGGTCAACAGCCTGAGAACGGTCGCTGGCATGCGAAGCCTGACTGACACCGCGCCAGGCTGCACACTGTTCAACGAAATGGAACGTTGTTGCGCACCGGCAGTCTCGTCGTCGCTGGCGGTGCCCAGGTGCAGGATGGTGGCCGACTGGCTGGCCTTGTCCCAGGTGAGCGCCAGCAGCGAGCCGTAGGGCCCCGCCGTGAGCGCGTACACCGGGCCAAAGGTATCCAGATCCCAGCTGCGCGTCAGCTCGCCTGCGCATGAGATGGAGAAAACCTGAGGTTGAGGCCAACGTGAGTGAAGTTTTGCAGCAGTTGCCGAGAGCGCACACACCGGGCCAAAGGTGTCCAGGTCCCCCGCTGCGAGTCAGCTCGCCTGCAAGACGGCATGCCTGCGTCCAATCAGAAACAATGCAGGGAGTTTCCATTTAAAGGGGGAGCGGGTGAGCGCCCATGCTCTTGCCTTGGCAGGGCCGTGCCGGGTCGTGCAGAGTATTATCAGGGGCGGCGAGAGAAGCTCACAGCTCACATCACTGCTCGGCATACTGCGCCCCTGTCTCACCTGCAAAGTCGCCAGCGATGTGAAAGCGGCGCACGGCTGCGGAATCACGGTCCGCGACGTACAGCGCATTCGCGCACGGGTCCACCGCGATGGAGTGCGGCACCCGCAGCTTCCCCTGGGGTGAAGTGAAACATGTGTGTCGGACTCAGGACCAAGAGGAGTGGGCAACTTTGTTGTGGCACGAAGGAGCTGCCGCGGAGGGGTCGCTGCACTACAGTGCTGCAGGGTCTCGGAGTTTTGAACCGAGGGTACGGATACCATGTCGCTCGCCTCAGGTTTTCGCGTTTACAGCGACGCACCTTGGGCAGCGTGATCTGCTGGATGAAGCTGCCCGTGGGCGAGAAGTGCATGACGCGCGAGTTGCAGTAACCGTCCGCCACAAACACGTCGCCGTTGTTGGACACCGCCACCTGCCGCGAATTTGATTGCCGATGTGAGCGCATGACGTTCAAGTATTACACTGGGCAGCATTGCAGTGGCACATGCTTGTCATGCCACATGATTGTTGGCAGTGCTGTTGCTCCGACTCCTTATTCTCTCGCAGCATTCCATGTCAAGGCGGCTGCGCGCATTCGGCCGCGCACCGAGGTGGGCTTGCAGAAGTGCGCGGTGTCGTGGCCTGGCTTGCCGCGGATGCCAAGCGTCAGCAGCTCCACGCCCTCCATGCTGAACTTGATGGCCTGCACCGTTGCGCTTTCTCTTAGCATATGTTGTCAACCTGGTGTGAACCCCTGCACGCATCTCGATCCATCATGACTTGTATCTCATTTCAGAACAAGTCTTCTCCCACGCCATGTTGGATCTGATGGCCTGAAGTATGATGTCGCGGATGCGCTGACTTTGGCGTACCTGATGGCGGCCCACGTCGGTGACCCAGATTGCGTCGTTGCGAGCGTCCACCGACAGGCCGTGCGGCATGACCAGCTTGCCGTCGCCCCACGACTGCAGCACCTCTCCGGTCTCCTGTAGATCATAAACAATAACAATTGAAATGCGAAATTCTGCTGGAGATGAAGGCTGGAATCTGCGCTGGAATTGCTGAAGCCTCTGATGCATGGTCGACCTGTCCAGCAACGCCTCTGCCGAGCAACTTCCAGACATCTGCTGAGCAACTGAAGCCTCCGCCACTGCATGACTCCTCCAGGCACGCCCCAGAAGCGCGCGCCTGGCGCAGCTGCAGCATGACGGGGCCGCGGATGGGGGTGGGGTCAGTGATGTGCTCTGCGCGGCCTCCGGAGAAGAAGGTGGCGGCGTCCCACGGCTTAGCCCCCCGGTGCAGCACCCACAGCGTGTCGTCAGGGCCCTTGGAGACGCCTGTGGTGCAGCACATGCTCAGGGTTTGGGAATGGCACGCCGCAGTAACGATTGCGTCATCGATGTGCAGCTCCCATCATAGAAATTGCGTCCCTCTAGAGTCGAGAGCACGCGGCAAATGGAGTCAAAACTTATGCCGGCGCACTTTGCAGGGTTTGGGAGAGACCTGCAACCCCCGTGCATTCATGCAGGCCCGTCACGGAAGCCTGCTGCCGTTCAGCCCCAGCGCCAGGACACGGCATGTGAAGGTTTCTGAAGGCTCGCCTGCGATCTGGCCGACAAGAGTGCCATCGTTCTGCCTGTGACCCAGCGCCCCCGGCGGCTTCCACAGGCCGGTGCCCTCCCGGCTGAGGTGCGCGCCCTCCGGGATGCCGCCCGGCCCCTCCGGCCGCACATGCGCCTTGTCGTTGCCGCACACCTGCGCACGCGATGCAGCCCAGGTGTTGTGCTCCATTCCACACATCTTGAAGCAAGCACATGCCAGTGCTGGTGATCGGACTGGGATTAGCTGCCGCACCCGATAAAAGCGCAGCTGCGGGGCTGGTTGCCACGGCGTCGAGGTGATGAGCAGGAGGTATGCATTCAAAATTCGGCGTTGAAAGGTTTGGGTGTTTAAGGTTTTGATTATGTAATTCGGGGCGCACCATGAAGTAGGGGTTCTCCGACCACACCATCATGAACATGTTGCACATCTCCTGCTTCGTGTCGGGCCCCGCCAGCGTCTCATCCTGCATCGCAGCAAGCACGGTGATCAAACGGATACACAGCAGCACATGATGAAGGTGGGAAAATCTAGTGCAGCTGCCCTGTTGTGTTCACAGAACATGCGACCATGCGGCACTCAAGCAGGGACTCGGCAGTTTGCAGGAACGGGAAGCCCAGCAGCCACATCGGCGACAGCCCTGATGGTCCTGAGCGCCCCTGAGAATGAACTGCCGCAGGCCCCTCGCCACGGAGAAGCTTCAGAACCCACCGTGCGGGAGGAGGAGTCGAATTCGCAGGTGGTGGTCAGCTGGTCGCCGGGCAGGATGCGCAGGTCGCCGCGCCCCGTGAGCGGCGCAAAGCCCTGCCCCCGCCGCGGATCCCCCTGCGCGATGCGCGCGTGCCCGTCCACCGTCTTGCGCTCCATCCACACCGACCTGTGAGTTTGCCAATGGAGTTACGGCTGACCACCGTAAATAATCCTCCAGGTTGTGCTTGAACTGACTGCAGTCCATGATGCTGGTGTCTCCTTCACGTCCGACGAAAAAGATCACCATCTCTTGAAATCTGGCAGCCAAGTCCGCAGGAAGCTTATACAATGCGACCACACAACTGCGCCTTCGACCCACCTGCCGAGCTCGTGTGTGTGCACGCGAAAGGCGAGTGCGTGCAGCGGCTCGAAGCCGGCGTAGCAGCAGCTGGAGGACACGCGGTGGCTGGGCTTGCCGGACGGCACCGCGAACTTGCTCGCGTATGTCAGCATGCCCGCAGTGAAGGGCGTCGGCTTGGGGCTGAGCGCCAGCCGGTAGCCGGGGCGGTCGCCGGCGGGGCGCCCCGTCGAGTAGTGCACCTGCTTTCGGCACAGATTTGTCAGCAGCCTGTAGCACTGCGTGCAATGTTGGGACGTAGGCTTGGGGCTGAGCGACAGCCGGTAGCTGGGGCGGTTGCCGGCGGGACGCCCCGTCAAATGGTGCACCTACAAGTGGGGCGGTCTGTGTCATTTCCAGGGTCTGAGGAGACGTAAGCAGCTCATGGGCTTCCGCGCAGCGTGACGCAGGCATCGAAGCGGCGCTTTCCCTTGCTTTCCCCAGCAGCCGTGCAGTGAACGGCGCAGCCGTGCGGGCCGTGGTGGCGTGCAGCAGCTGGGCTGCCGGGCGCGACGCCCCCGGAAACGGCATTGAAACAGAGGCGGGGCCCTCGTCTGCCTCATACCTCATGTCTTTCGTGTTCGTTCACCTGCAGGACGACGGTAGCGATGCCGGTGCCGGCGCCCACAAAAAAGGACACGCCCGCCGGCAGCTTAACCGCCGGCGCGGAGGCAGACCAGCCGGAGAGGATTGCCTCGCGCCCCGCGCCGCACGGCGACTTCATATAGCAGCTCCACACAGGCACGTCCTCCGCCGGCACCTTGCAGCCTGCGGATCAGGATGTAGGAGTGGCGTCATGATTGTGGCGGCCTTTGCAATGCAACATCTACCGGGTTGGCACTGGCGAGGTTGCGCCTGACCGCCGTGTGCCCGGGAACTCGAGGTCCCCAAGCTGTAGCCTGCACCCAGCTTCATCCAAGGCGATGGAGGCAGCGGCAGCTGTCCGTCCGAGACAGTCTGCATCCACAGCCATGCTGCATGGTCGTCGCGCAGCTGGCGGCGCTGTGAGTGCCTTGTCCGGTGTGTGTCTCGTTGTGCACAGTGACGCTGGACCTCACACTTAGCTTCATGTGCTCGTAAACTGTGCAAGTGCACAACCTGTTGCAGAGACTATGCATGTCCGAGGTCTTCCGGGCGCTATGCGGGTAGCAGGAGGAGGCGGATGGGGGAGGCGTGTACTTCAAGCAAACGTCTGCCTTGGCACGTCAACGTGCTGCGTAGCAGGCAAAACAAAACGAAGCTGGGCAGTATGAAATCAACCCCAGCCACACAAGCCCAGTAGAGCATGGCAGAAAACACACCATACAACATCATGCTCGTCGCCGCGTTGGAGTTCGCCAGCGGCTCGAACGCGGTCAGCTGCAGCGTATCCGCCGGCAGCCTGATGGAGGTGCATAGGTACGAATCCGGCTTGTCGTCGCCAGGCAGCGCTGCCTCTGGCAACAGCGCGTCCAGCGATGTGGGGGTGTCGTCAAATGTCGGGCTGGGCGCTGAGATGACATCCTGGCAGCTTGCGGCACCCAGTATGATCAGCAGATATGCTGTGAGCGCTGTGCTGCACGTTTGCAGCTGCCCGCGGTGCATGACGCGGCCTGTGCTGTGGGATGCCCGCTGGCTCTCCTCGCTCTTCTGCCGCGCCAGCTCGCGAGGTGCTCGCCACAACGGCGGCGTTGACGTCTACGACCAGTCTTGACAACGATACTGGAGACTGCAGCTGTCTTGGCAGCACCTGAACCCCGGACGACAACGCTGACGCCACAGTAGTAATCAAAGCACAGAAGTCGGCCTGCTGACTTTTTAGACAAGGCTGCGCTACCATATGCGCCGTGGATGAGTCAAGTTGGAGAGAACTATCCAACCTTGTTCGATGCTGACTGTCACTTGCTGCGCATCACGCCTATCTGTGCTGTGAGAGCCGTTGTTTGTGGGAAGTGCACGTGGCGCACTGTGCCGCGCTCGAAGACTCGTACAGACAGGCTGCAGCCCAAGACGCTCAGGAAGCAATGGAGAGGCGGCAAATCAGCTTGCCCCAAGGGCAACACAGCATTGCAAATTTTGTCGACGGAGCGACAATCACACGGGGCAAGACGTCGCAGTAATCATGGAATTGCAGTATTTCGTGCAGTACAAGTGTGGAGATCAGCCGTCACTCGGCTGTAGTACGATGCTAAGCGTAGAGCCTGCACTTACTGTCCCCACACCATCACGATATCTAAAGCCTGCACTTGGAGAGCAAGCAGCAGTCAGAGCATTGCCCTGTAATCTCGAGCAACAGGCCTGAACAGCACCGCAGGTCTGCTGCTTTGCAGAAACATGTGTCGTGGATGCGGTGCGGCGAAGCCTCGAAGTTGTTTGGCCAAATCTTCTCCGTTGAAACAATGCCTCAACCTCTGGGAATCCAGAACAGCAAAAACTGCAGATATTCTGCAAACCGGACACCAATCCAAACCAACGGTTGGCTAAACATACAGGTGCGCTCAGCGTTCAGGGAGCGCTGCGGTAGAACCAAGGAAAAGCCAGGCACGAGGCCATTGCTGCCTAGAGACCAGATAGACGGGTTAGAGCGACGGACACTGAAGATTCTCTATTGCGAGACAACGGGCAACGAATGAGCTGCTGGCTCAGAGTCAAAATCAGGGCGCAGGCGTTCAACGTCAATCATCCACTAGTCGCTAGAGATACAGAAAGGCTGGCTATCTTGCGGCGGCTGAGCGCTCCTTTTCCACACTGGCGCATGTTGTTCCCGGCGTAGCGTGCCCGCGTTTGCCGCACAATGTGGCGATTGCTGGCAGCATGTGCTGCTTGCACTCACGCCGACTGCAGCCCCGGGCCCGTGCTGCTGCCGTCGCCACTGCCGCTGCCGTCGCTGTCCTCGATGCCGCTTCCGGGCGCGGGGCGCGGCGGCCGCACCGGCGGCGGCCTTGGCCCCGGCTCGGCGCCGCCCGCGTCCTGCGCCGCTGGCTGCGGCGGCGGCGGGGTCTGCTGTCGGTGCGCCGCGGGCGCGGGTCCTGAAGACATGGGCGGGTGCGCCGGCGCCGGCATGGGTGGCGTCGCCGCTCCGCCGCCACTGCCGCCGCCAATGCCATAGCCTCCGCCGCCAAAGCTGCCGCCGCCCTGCCGCATGCCGAGCAGCTGCTCGACCGGCGACATCTCCGGCATCTGCTCCTCCTTCGGAACATGCATCGCTGCCAGCTGCTGCTGCGGCTGGCGCAGTGAGGGGCCGCCCATGCCGCCGCTGCCGCCGCCGCTGCCGCCGCCGCCGCCGCTGCGCGGCCGCGCCGGCAGCAGCGGCCCGCTGGGCCGCTGCCCGAGCTCAAACTGCTGCTGCTGTTGCGGCTGCTGCGGCTGCTGTTGCGGCTGCTGCGGCTGCTGCTGCGGCTGCTGCTGCTGCTGCTGCTGCTGCTGCTGCTGCTGCTGCTGCTGCTGCTGCTGCTGGGCTGCGCTGACCGAGGCCATGCCGCCGGCGCCAGCAGCGGCGGCGGCAGCCATGGCCGCTGACTCGGCGGCGGACCGCGGAGGGTACCATGCCCCGAAGCCGGCGGTCGCCTGCGACTGCAGCGCCAGGCTACCAAGGTCCGCCCCAGGGCCGCCGAACGTCGCCGGCGGCATGAACAGCGCGGAGGTGGACTCCAGCCGCCGCCGCTTGGCTGCCGGGTCCTCGCTGCCGCCGTCCATGTTGCCTGGTGTGAAGCACACGAGAGGGGTCAGCAACAGGTCATGTGTGGGGCGCACAGTCTTCTTCACAGTTTATAGTAAGGTGCGCATTCACGCACATGGGCGTGCACAGGCTCCGGTTTCACATGCGTGCGAAACGGCATGCCCAGGTCGACCGTGAGAGAGGATCAGGCCCGGAGCAGCTCGTGACAAGAGTGCACCAGGCAACTCGCCGTTGAAGGTGCCCGGGAAGGGCACACCCTGGCGCTCCCACTCCGGCAGCGCCGGGAAGCTGCCTAGGCTGCCCACACTGCAAACGCGAGCAGGGCGAAGGCGCGTCACGGCAGGGTGCACATCATAGGAGTGCGCAGCAGTGGCAGACGCATGTACTGGAAGAGAGGCAAACAAGGAATGAGGGGACCTTGCCAAACTTCAGCAGGACCCGAACAGCAGCGCATGAACCCCTGTGTGGCATGCGGATGGGAGCTGCCAGGCTTGCAGGGCTGAGAGAGGAGCCTCGCCTGCCCAGTTTCAGCAGGTTGTTGAGGCTCATGAGCGGGTGCAGGTTTGCGGAGCCGCTTTCCAGCGCCGACAGCCCCGGCGTCCACGGCCCCAGGCTGCCCATGCGCGCCGCGATTGCAGCGTTGTCGCCCGACAGCCGTTGGAAGCCTGCAAAAGACAATGTTGTTGCAGCCAGGCAGTGCTAGTGTAGAAAGGTTGGGGATCACGGCTGTTCTCTGCTCCTGCCATCATGAAGGACAGCCATTGCAAGCCGTGTTGCTGTCCCAATCCCAATCCCAATCAACAGCGGGAAGCCAACTACAGAACGCAATCCTGCCACTGTCAATCAGTGCCTGTTTGACTGTGATCGTGAGCTGTATGTGAGATGTGTCTTGATTGAGAGTGCGAGCTCATTGCACTGAACAGCGTGCCGTACGATGACACATGCAGGCCTACAAGATGCTCAACATGGAAGGCCACGAGATGCGCAGCATGGCAGCCCCAATGGCGAGACTTGTCGGCCGTGCAGCTGCTGAGATAAAAGGCTCGAATCGTGCCAACAAGTTGCTCTCTGCGATTTGCGTGCCCTGCAAACCGCTCACCCTGCATGAGATCGGCGGCGGCGCCGCCGCCACCGCCCTGACCGCCGTGCGCTCCGCCGCCAAAGGGCACCGCCGTGATGGTCTCAAAAGGGTTCGCCGGCGGCCCGCCGCCGCCGCCGCCGCCGCCAAAGCTCCCAAAGCCGCCAGACATGGGCGGGACTCTGCCCATGGGTCCCGAGCCTCCGGTGCCGCCGCTCGGCGCACCGCCGGGGCCGCCGCCGCCGCCGCCGGCCGCGGTAGCGGGGGCTCCGAAGTGCCCGCTGTGCGCCGTGGCCTGCAGCGAGGGGCGGCGCGAGGAGTCGCGGCCGTCGCGGCCGCCGCCGCCGCCCGGCCCGAGCGACAGCGCCAGCGGCCGCTGCAGGCCACCGCCGCCGGTGTGTGGCGAGTGCGGGTTGCCGCCGCCGGTGTGCCCCAGCCGCAGGTCTGAGCGGGAGGAGGGCAGCAGAGCCAGGTCAGGTGGCAGTTCTGGCCATCGACAACCACAAGAGAGGCGTAACAGTAGGAGCACCAGGGTTCAGGATCCAGGGCTAGAAAACATGTGTGACCAGGGATGGTTGGGGTCCTTGGCGCCACCTTGCGAATACTGACGTCATGGCGGCACGTGCTGCAGGGCCCGCCCACCTTGACTGCTCTCTGCATCACAGACAGCAATATGCAGAGTCACCCGTCTGGTCGGAGCCCGCGGAGGAGTGCTGCCGGTTGCTGAAGCCGCCGTCGCCCTGTGCGCCGCTGCCGCCATAGTCGTGCGACTTGTCGCATATCAGCTCCGCTGTCTGGCCCTGCAGTTCGTGCGGACCTGTCAGCAGTGCTCTGTAGCACAAGTGGCAACAGAACGGCGCTGCAGCCTCAGGGCGGTGGCCAGGCTCTATCAGGTCGGGTGTGTGTTGGAACGAATGCCTTGTGGACACTGGCAGAATGGACATATGCACTTGCAGGTGGGCAAGTCGGCGCATTTCTGCGTTGCTGCGAGAGTATTTCCCAATACGCGCTGCAGAGGGGCACCATGCGCTGAGGCGGAGCGATGCGCCGCCAGGCAGCTGTGCAGTGTCCCTGGCGGCATCAAAACAGAGCAGATGTGCCGGTCTGGTTTCTTCATTGAGCACATAAGGCAAAGGGGTCAGTGCTGCTCACCATTCGCTGCTGGCGATCGCCGGGCGGCCCCGTGAGGTGCGACCCCGTCGGCAGGTGGTGGCCGCCGCCCAGCGACGGCGACGCCGCGTCGCCGCGCCCGCTGGCGGGGCCGCCGCCCGGCATCCGCCGGTGGCCGTCTGCGCCGCCGCCAGAGTACTGCGCAAGAACGCGGACGAAATGTGTCACTTCGCTGCCCCGAGAAAGTAAAATGATGCAATTATGAGGGCAGCTTTCAGATGTTTGGGTGCAACATGTACGCATCCTGCACAGCAAACACATTTGCCAAAGAAGCCCCATGTACAGATGGGCACCCAGGCTGTGCCACGATGGCTTCCGCCAGTCCCAAGCAGCTTGTCGAAGCAGGGATGGGTGCATCTTCAACTGTTCCTCCCACACCTGTATGATGTCGTCCAGGTTGTCGAAGTGGCGGCCGCCGAGCGTGAAGATCATCCACCCCGGGTGGCCGTCCTCCCACCAGCCCGCGGTCGCGCGCCGCGTCGTGATCGCCGCCGCCTCCCGCTGCCCGGGGAGCTGCTGCTCCATGGGCACCACCTCCATCGTGTCCCCGCCGTCCGGGCCCCGTCGGCTGTGGATCAGCGCTGAAAATGGAGAACCATCTGTCAGTGATAGGGCTTGCGACAGCTACTGCTTGGTAGTCGGTGGTCATGTTCCATGGTGTCCCCGCCGTCCGGGCCCCGTCGGCTGTGGATCAGCGCTGAAAATGGAGAACCATCTGTCAGTGATAGGGCTTGCGACAGCTACTGCTTGGTAGTCGGTGGTCATGTTCCATGGTGTCCCCGCC
>JAABUL010000460.1_pt1 | contig 87094 bp, 92 predicted proteins | sample 5559151 | NCBI WGS metagenome assembly JAABUL01 (sample SAMN10711876, study PRJNA513368) | rock metagenome | isolation source: Antarctica rocks | place: Antarctica: Victoria Land, Pudding Butte sud
ATACGAGGATGGGGCTTCAGTAGAAGAGGTTGTAGACCTGTTGGGGTAAAAAACGTCATTTGGGGGGTGTACGTCATTTGGGTGGCCAGCACCTACTTTAGTAGGTGATTGCGTGGCACGATTACTCGATAAACTGAACTGACTTTCACACTACTTTGACCCTGGCAGATTCAGTATCAGTCCGAGGATCAGGAGAGACGTCATGATTGGGTTGATGCGGGGTGGAAATACTCCAAGGAGCTCTTGCGCCGCTTACTTAACGATGACATTCATGTCACTCGTTATGCTACAATGTACGGAGTACTCCGTACGGACGGAAGTACCGTACCGAAAGTTCCTTCAAAGTCACTGACCTGCAGGGGCGGTCGGTTTCGGCTACTTATCTCGACGCTAAGCCTAGAGCGGCACTAAGGCATGATAAGATCTTCCCGGACTTCCAACCCACACACTCGTGACACTGACACCACTGACTCTCTCACACTTTCAGCTTTGACCGCTCCGCTACTTGTACCACTGCGATAAGCTACACGAGCTGCGGATCGAGTAAAAGAAACAGTCGTGTGCCTAGCGAGCTGCAACAAACATGGTAGTCCAATTCATTCCCTTGATGGTTCCCTTGACCCACTTCGGCCCAGGTGTCCGGGCGGGACCGGAGGCTTTGTAGGAAGTTGTGGGGAGTTGTGGGGAATGGCAGACTCTACAAAACCCGTCTATGGACCCTCCTCTATTTGCTGTTGTTTCCCCAGCCTACATCGCTCTGCTGCAATTTGGTCTTCCTAAGCTGTCGTGGGTTTCCGTAGATAAAATCCCCAAATTCCGTACTCCTATGAAGGTCTTATCTTAGCGATAAGGGCTTACATTCACACCAGTTTAACAATTCGTCCATCTCTAAATCACTTGTATCTTGAATAGGTAAGTAGCATGGCTCTCAATATCGACAGCTATCCAACGCCAGCACCCACACCACCAAACGGCTCCAGTGCAATGATACCGCAGTATCCTGATATCACTGTTCTCGCCTCCTCCCGAGCCGTGATTGGAGGAGGACTGACAGCAGCCACCATCGTTATATCTCTAGATTCCGGAAAGATAACCTCCATCTTCGACTCCATTCTTCCGCTGTCGGATTTTCCCGCAGGAACCCCTTACGTTGACCACTCACCCCATATACTTCTACCCGGTCTTGTGGACGCACACGTACACCTGAACGAGCCTGGGAGGACGGAATGGGAAGGCTTCTCCACGGGTACAAAAGCGGCGGCTTTTGGTGGCGTCACGACAGTGGTTGATATGCCACTGAATGCCATACCACCTACTACTACGGTCTGCGGTCTGCGGGCAAAGATAGAAGCAGCAGAAGGGCAATGCTGGGTGGATGTGGGATTTTATGGGGGCATTGTACCCGGAAATGTTGGCGAATTGAAGGGCCTGATTAGGGAGGGTGTGAGAGGCTTCAAGGGCTTCCTGATTGATAGTGGGGTTGAGGAATTCCCAGCGGTCTCTTCACTTGATATTGCCAAGGTTATGTCTGAATTGGCCGATGAACCCACAACATTGATGTTTCACGCCGAAATGATTCCTCCCATCACCGACTCCGTTGGCGACGACGTCCAATGGTCACTGCCTCCGCTCGCACCAATCGGGCCCCTAGACGAGTACAGGACATTCCTCGCTTCCCGTCCCGTATCCTTTGAAACCTACGCCATCTCGGAAATCCTCTCCCTCGCACACCTGGCCCCGAATCTACCACTCCATATCGTCCACCTCTCAGCCATTGAAGCCATCCCCTTAATCCGAGAAGCACGGGCAAATGGCATAAAAATCACAGCAGAAACATGTTTCCACTACCTAACCCTGGCAGCTGAAGCCATTAGAAACGGCGACACGCGCCACAAATGCTGCCCGCCCATCCGCGCTCAATCGAACCAAAACGGTCTGTGGCAGGAACTCCTCCGAGAAGAAAACAGCGTCATCACCACGATCGTCTCAGATCATTCTCCGTGCACGCCAGACCTGAAACTCCTACCTAAGGGCATCCCGGGTATGGCCCCATCAAAAACCGCATCAGAAGCCGAAACGGGGGACTTCTTCACCGCCTGGGGCGGCGTTTCCTCCGTCGGCCTAGGCCTCAGTATTCTCTGGACATCCGGCCTCAAACATAACATCACCGCCCCGCAAATCGCTACATGGTGCTGCAAGAACACCGCCAAGCAAGTCGGGCTGCAGCACCAGAAGGGAGAGCTGGCGGTGGGACTGGATGGCGATGTCTGTGTCTTTGACGATGACGGGGAGTTTGTGGTTGGGAGAGAGGAGATGCTGTTTCGGAACAAGTGTAGTGCGTACGAGGGGATGAGGCTCAAGGGGGTGGTGAGGGAGACCTGGGTGAGGGGAAGGAGGGTGTTTGAGAGGGAGAAAGGGTTTGGGAAGGGGAAGCCCACGGGGAGATTGTTACTGGAAGCGAGGAAGGCGTAAGTCTGGCAGGGCATCGGTTGAGGCGTTACACGCTGTGTGCCGCAAGGCTCAAAAATCGTCTCGAAGGGCTCGGTCATCTCACTTTCTTATATGACCTTAGCGCAATAAATGGGCGTCTTGCAATTAGGTGCCCGAACCTTCTCCCGTAGGTTTGCAAGCGGTATAGCCAAGGGCATGCTGACCTCTCTCCGATACGGACCACTGAGGTTTCTACTTTCTAGAAACCTACAGCGCCTCTTTACTTCTACAGCAGTACGTTCAAGGCATCTATACCGAAGCACCAGACTCGAAGTATACGGGAAACATCAACAGCATTGAATTATTGCCACGCTTTCCAGACGTCCTATATGTAGCCAAAACCCTACCTTAGAATGTAGATCCCACATTGTATTCTTGCAGCGCGGTACCAATGCACATCAAAGCGAGATGAGCGGAAACTCCACCACCAACGGCTGCGTTCTTGCATAACCAGTCCTGTTGATGATGTCCACGGGCCTCAACACAGATCGTCCACGTGATCTCGATGTGAAGAACAAACGTCGCTTCGGGATTGATTTGACGGTTTAGCAGGAGGATATCGATGATGGATTGGGACTGCGAAGGAATAAATTTTGACTTCGCTGCTCTTGAACCGAGGATCAATGCATGAATTGTAAAGGTGCTTTCGAGAACTAAGAAGCTCTCGGTAGATTCGCAGTCGAAGTTCTGTTGAAAGTTCAAGAAAAGCTAAATGAATGGTAGACATGATAGCAGTAGACTGGGGACTACGTACACTCGGTCGCTCGATGTGGCTGCTTCCTTTTCACTCCAATCTTGGTTAGCATGAATATCACTAGTGCCTCGCTAAGATCGATAACTGGCAAAGCTTTTTCACCATAATTACCCGGCTTTCGATGCTCACCATCCGACTACACACACACATATTCAAAGGTTGCGATGGTCAAATTGCGTACGTTCCAGCGACAAGCAGTCGCGATGGGCCAGACATCGTCCCAGGCGGGCCCGAAATCGTCCCAGCTGGGCCCGTCCGCACCCATGGAGCCAGCTGAAAGTCAGGACGCGTCGCTGCAAAACGCTAAGGGAAGAAACCATAGAAAGAAGACAGGAAAGAGAAAGAGCGCGGAAAAAGCGGAAGACGACGGCGATGAGGAAGGAACAGCTCGCGCTTTGATGCAATTGAGTGCAGACGCAGTGCTAAACGCAAGACCATCATTCTATGACGACGACGCTGCTGCATCAGCTCAACTCATGGCAGAGAGTTCCCCACCCCGCCCACTTGTGCGTTACGGCGTTGGGGGCTACCTAGAAGACCAGGAGGAGCATGGTCGTGACAAGAAGGCCAAGAGAAAGAGACGTAGGCGAGGCAACTCAGAAGTGTTACACAATAGTGCAAAAGCATTCGACAAGGAAGAAGGACGTTCCCGCAAGGCGCGACACAAGCGCAACGGGCTTGACCACACTGGCACGTCTCCATCGGATCTTCCTAGGTCTACTTTCAGCCTAGACGATATCGATAGCAATGACGAGTTTGTTGCTTCATATCTTCAAGAGTATGAAAGCGGGGTAGCAAGTCGTCCTTCTTCCGCTGTGCCACAGATCGGTGTTGTACAATCTCAATTTCCTGGGCAGCAGGTGGCTGTCGAGATTGGAAGCGAACCAATAGATAATGCAATGTATTCGATATACCGGACGCCCTCCCCTACCTACAACCCAAATGTCAACGGTAAAAATAATCGAAAGCGCAAGCATCACGCAGACCTACTTGCCAGAGATGGCAAGAACGAAGTACAAGAGCCTGCCAATGGTATCTCTAAACTGTCCACTGATCCTCACAATTCCTCCGTCCATCCTGAGAAGCATAAACGGAAGCGCAAGAAAGCTACTGACTCGGCATTAGACAATGGCTACGATGAGCATCAAGGGCTTCTGAATGGCACAGGTCAGCATGTCTTTGATCATGACCTTGAAGCATTTGATCAGTACATGATCGAAAATGGCATGCATTCAGCTAATCTTCTTGACCATGATCCAGGCCATACCATGCCTATCGATCCTCAGCTGATTAGAGAGACTGGTTTGGTTGAGCGGGCAGAGGATGGCGCATTGTTGGGCTCAGGCGGTGATATCACTAGGCAGACAAGCGGGAACGGAAAGCTGAAGAGAGTCTCGTCGCTTTTTGAAAAACCAAGAGCTTCGACAACTCGAGCCAATAGCCGCAGTCCACCCTACGTCAGCCCTTACGCGATCAATGGAGACCAGCATGACGGCGAAAGCCCTGGGATGCATGATTCGCAGAGGCAGCCATCTCCTGAACTTGGATTCGATAGGTCTGTAAATATAGACGATGCTAGGCGTTCCAGTGCAGTTATTCGATCTCGACCCAAAAAATCAACTTCGAAGTTGGAGAAACGTACAAAACCTCTCGGCGCAGATACTGGGCACAATGAGCGGCGAAGGAATAATGAAAATGCTTCTATTGAAGAGATCGCCAACAAGGGAGGTATGTTTACGACTGCCGAGGTAGCTCAGCTTGACGCCTTCCGGCAAACGTATTGCGAAGAGAACGAGATCAGCACGTGGCAGTTCAACGAACTAATTCACGCACCCATTCGTGGGAACCCTAAGGTTACCAAGCTTTTTATTGATATCAATGAGATCCTTCCGTACCGAAAACCGACATCTCTGCAGCGTTTCTGCCGACGTCGATACCACAATTTTTCTGCAAGGGGTACATGGACCAAAGAAGAAGACGAGCGACTAAAGCAGGCCATTGCAGAGAAGGGGAAATCATGGAAGGCCGTCGGCCAGGTGATTGAGCGCTTGCCGGAGGACTGTCGGGATAGGTGGAGAAATTATCTTATCAATGCCGATAACCGCAATACAGAGAGATGGACGGGTGACGAAATCAAGAATCTTGTTATGGCCGTACATGATTGCATGAAGGTGATGAGACACGCGCGCAGGGCTGAGAAGGAAAGGAAGTATGCCGGAAGAGACGTGCCCGACTCGGAACCTGACACGGATGATGAAGCTGAGGAAATGAAATTGATCAACTGGCAGGCTGTCAGCGATCGAATGGGTGAAAACGGAGGTGGAAGATCAAGATTGCAGTGTAGCCACAAGTACAGCAAACTCAAGCTGGCAGACCGAAGTGCATATATGAGACAAGTCAGACAGGCGGGGGAACGTATGAAGAGATTGGAGGAAGGTCGCCCCGAGAAGAAGTCATCCAAGTCGAGGGAAGGTTGGAGGTACAAGAGCGCCAAGAAAAGGGTTGCAAACATGAAAGTTGGTGACAAGTACGATTTACTGCAGGTGCTCTCAACTTGTAGGGTTTCCGAGGAGGGCAATATTCCTTGGAAACATCTCGGAAACAATGACTTTCGAGCGAAATGGTCTAGACTTGAGAGGCAAGCTGCCTGGGAGATGATAAAGACGAAAGTGCCGGGCTCCGAGAAGATGGACTATCACGATGTAGTGAACCGGCTACTGACAAAAATGATGGCGGAAGATGTGGAGCACTTCGATGAAAGGTGGGATCCGGAAAAGGACGGAAATATCAACGACGAGGGTAACTTCAAGAAGCTGAGCAGGAGACAAGAGAGGCGAAACGAGAATAAGAGGAAACTACGTGCAAGGAGGAAGAGCGAGAGGGAAGCAGGGACAGTTGACCCCAATGGATTGCAAAATCGCGAGAAATTAGTCAATGGAGTCGAACCAAAGAGCGCTCTGTTTGTCTCATCAAGCGATGAGGAAGATCGGGCAATGGATGGGGCCAGCCACGATCATTCAGAAGCTGCCGGAACTGGCGATGAATACGAGATCCATGATACTAGCAAACTACCTACAGCACCAGGCACCGAAGATGAGCAGCAGGGTTCCGGTGGGAGTGACTCCTCTGAAGATGGTGAGCAGGAAGAAGAAGTACAAACAGACGGTGTTGGAGGAGAGTCTGACGAGGAGAATGGGTTTGATGTGAGCGATGACTTGGGAGATCGACTGCAGCTGTTGCGTGACGCCTGATGATCATGGGTTTGTAAGAGGGTACCGTAAGGGCTTTGCTAGCTCATGGGCTACGGGAATATCTGCAGTGGCATATTGCAAAACCTTGAGATCAAACACTACCTGATACGTAGTCATGGTAGAAGAGTTGCTTCGTCTAATTTGACCACAAGCTATCTACTCCGATGTCGGCCACTCGCTTCTTGTAGCATCTGTAACATAAGATACTGTAGCTCTCATCCGGAAAGCTGGGTCGAGCATCGATTTATAGATGACGTTCGACCGCAAATGAGAGTTCTTGCTTCGCCCAGGGATCCCATCAAATGCGATACTTGCTCCAAGGGCCCTCGCACACTACACTAACAACAGCATCTACTCTGCTATAACGCTCTCGAGTGAAAGATAAGGACACACACACACACACTACCCGTCTTTTTGCACGCGGGAGGAAGTGCCCCGTCTCCCGCCCGCTGCCGTTCCACCCCTATCACTTGACAAATAAATACTGTACTTACTGTTGTGTACCTAATGACTTCTTCCCCCCTTCTGTGTTTCTTTGGTCCCGCTCCTCCCACTCGTCGTACCAGCCAGCACCCAGCACCCTACCTCCTCCATCATCATGGCAACCTCACCACCACCCAAACTCTCCATCTCCCTCTCCCTTGACCCAAAGACCTACAGCTTCAGCGACCCCAGCCCGCCCACCCTCTCCCTCACTCTAACCTCCCAATCCCCCACCCCACTCATCCTCTTCACGTGGAACACGCCCCTCGACCCCTCCTCCGGAATGTCGCAAGCGCAATTCCCCATGACAGACCTCAATACCACCCCACCCACTGCCATCCCGCAAAGCAGTATCCGACTTCAACGTCTCCCAATCTCACGCGCGCGGGGCTCCGGAGACGAACCGTACTTCCTCACCCTTTATCCAAATACCCCGGTGACTGTATCAACAGCGTTTGCCCGAGGAGGGGCAGAGGGGCCTCGGCCGCAACCACGAAGCGTGGTGGAGAAAGGGTGGGAGATCGATGAGGAGACGGGGAAGGAGAAGAGGACGAGAAGGAGTGTGCAGGGGTGTGGGGTTGACGGGCTGGAGAGCGGGCATCGGTATCGGGTGGATGTGGAGAGGGAGGCTATTGAGGGGGTCTGGTGGCGGGATGGCACTAAGGAGGATGTGATGGTGGAGGAGGGGAGTCGTGAGTGGAATTTGAGTGAGGTAGAGCCTGGGGAGGGGACGTTGGAGGTGGTGGGGGGGGAGATTCCGGGGGTAGAGTTTGAGGTGTTGTAAGCTGTGGTGGGGAAGGAGAAATAGCAGAGATACAAAGAGAATGATGCATGATAGCAGAACTGGTTCACTCTGATATGACTGATCAACATCGCGAAGAAGGCACAAACAGAGTAAGCAAAGCGCTAACCCGAAGGGGCTTAGCCCCCGTACGTCTGAGGTACTGAGGCAACGCTGTTTGGGCGTTAGATAGATACCTTACTTATCCTCAGAACTCTGACGGTACCTTAAGCGACACCCGGACTCGATGGTAAACAAGGGGGGATTCAAGAACTCCTGTCGTTTCTTACCGCCCACTGGGTCTCTAGATGAATTGTCGGGATGAGAGATCGAGTTCCCACTTGGCCCCTTAACATGGCACCCTTCCATCACGCCGTATCTACTCTTCTCCTCGCTTCCGTCACTTGGCCCGAGTATCGCTTTTCTTTCGCTCTTTCTATTAAAGAATTATAAAACAAAGCATTGCTTGAGCTCCACGGCCTTCGGTTGGACTTGCTCACCATGAGGCACGTTTTTGGCCCCTTGCTCCCTGCAGGCCAGTGACAACAGTTCCTTTTTGCATTGTGAGAATACATTTGTCATTGCATTGAAACCAGAGATATATATAAATATTACCATACGCATAACTCCTATCATTTTGTCGCTCAAACCAATAAACACATCCAGCTCAATCGCTCGAGGATCATGATATTATTACTCTGCGATCAGCGGCTGAGCGAGCGCTTTTTTCCTTTGCATCTCATTGCTCTCGGACGATCCAACAGAACTGCGAGTCGCAGCGCAAACTTTATCTCTCATCGGAAATACAGGACCTCGCAGCTTTTCTCTTTCAAAGAACGCCGTAGACGCCATGTCGAGTATTCGGGCGGGCCTTTGGTGGTGGGGCAAGCATGGAACCATAATAAGGGCTTAGTAGACTATGTAGTAACGATGCTTGCCTCAATATCTATTTCGTTGACCTTCGTTGCTTGATCGCTCACTTCCATCCAAGCTATGTGTGCTGGTCCTCCGGATCTTGCTACCTCCTATTTTGTCGTTCTTACAGAATTGCAAAAGATCAAGAAAAATCTCCTTAGCAGAGGTCTGATATCAGAAACTGCAAGTCTGGCACGACTGATCAAACAAACACGATGAGATATGTTCAGTAGCGCAAACGATCAAAGCTTGCGACTTTAACACTAAGTGCAGTACGGAACATCTTACTATAGCTACGCCACCGGATATCATGCGCGGGCTGCTGTTCGCATGGCAGATTCTCGAATTGCTCAAAATAATCTTTCAGGTTCAGAAATCTCTGCATTGAGTATCAATCATTTCACGCCATGGTTATTATAATGAAGGCTGAGAGCTATCCTTAACACAGACGCGCAACTTAGCGAGTCGACACACCAACTTGGACAACCCACGCGCAGTCCTGTAGGTGGAGGCGGTGAGTGAGATGGGGTGGGATACTCGAAGTGCATGCAGTAGCTGTTTGTGAAGTGATGGGTCTTTTGAGTTTGAGATTCGGGTGGTTGTATTGGGTTGGTTCCAATGGGGCCGGTTTGTTTGGAGAGAGGAGTCAGTGTGTAATGTGAATTGTGGCTTTCATTGCCTCCCTTTTCGGTTACTAGGGGCGGCGATGATGTGCCTCGCTTCTACGAGGCAAGGTTACGTGATGAAGCTCCCGTAAAGGTTTCCCGGGGTTGGAAGGGGCGAGGAACAAGAGATGGTAAACTGCTTGGGATTGCTAAGTTAGATCGTTAGGATATTAGAGGCGGATATGATGAATAGATTCGACGGATGAAGTCTGATGTCTTGCACCGGTTCGGGGTTTGGTGAAATAGAAGCAGATTTAATGTTATTGTTGCTGGACCTGGATCAGATCTTGCCTCACGTGGAATCCACTCGTGGGACGAAACTCTGTTCCTTGTCGGTCCGTACCCGAAGGGATACTTTCGGCTTTCAGGAGGTTGGATTTTGTGGAAAGCTGTTTTTAGGGTAGGAATAGTTGGTTTTTATTTATTTCGTCTTCGATTTATAGAAAGGAAGTAAGTACAACTTTGCGTATCAGCTCTCTTTACTCCAGGAATGATTTTCATCAAAAGATTCCTTGCAAGACTCCCAGCTCTTGTCAAAAGTCCAGCCTATAGCTGTAGAAACCGCTGTTGTGTTTGTTATCTAAAGGATTGCCAAGCAAATCAATTAATCCTTAGAGTATCAGCCCTTCCAGTACGGCGCATATCGCGGATGAGTTCCTGGCATCTTGTGAATTGATATGACTAGACGGACGCACGATAGTTCGGCCGTTCTATAATTCTATTTTTTATCCCCAAGGTACATGAGCTATTGGACTTCCGCAATAACATGTGCGGATTGAAATTGCTGACTGCCACAAAAAGAGAGAGAGAGAGAGAGATGGAGTTAGACTTCTGCCTAAAACTGACTTATTAAATCCCTTGCTTTGGCTTTTTTTTGACTAGGCTGTCTGGCGGCGACCTGATGTCTATGGTGATTTTAGCAGTCTTCCTCCCTTCCACACATGCGTCACGTTGTCAGGATTGGCAAGAACGTCGATATCGTTCAAAGGACTCTTCGGGAGCCCAATTATATCCGCATCATAACCTACTTTGAGCTGGCCAGACAGCGGTGCCTGCGGTCCTAGCGTTGCCGGTGCGTTTGCTGTTGCAGCCTCGATAGCCTGATCAGGCGCCATGCCAGCTTCGACGGCGTAGACAAGCTCTTGGCCGTTATTACCATAGCCGAGGATATAGCTTAGCTTACTAGGATTAACTCCACCCAATCCTAGATCTGTCCCAAGAGCGATCTTTACGCCGGCTGCTACTGCCATTTTGTAGTCTTTCCTTGTACTATGAAGCGACAGTTTGCAATTTCTCATATGATTTGGGGCTCCACAGGTCGCGGAGATTTGAGCCACCTTTGATGATCGTACATGTTGCTTTGAGCATAGCATCACATTCGACCATTAATTTGATGGCTTCTTCGTCTAGATAACTGCCGTGTTCGATAGTCTTGCATCCGGCCCGTACAGTAGCCATAATGCGTTTCTCACCATGACAGTGAGCGGCTACGATTCGGTCAGCACAATCGGCTTTCTCTACCGTTACCGTCAACTCAGCGTTCGAAAACTGTTGACTTTGAGGATCATCGAGTATGCTCGTGACCCCACCGCTCGCGCAGAATTTGATGACTTTTACACCATGGGTGGATCTGAAGGCGCACTGCTTTGAGGCATTCCGCCTCGCCGTCGCAGAGATGGAATGGGAGTTCAAGGTGAAACGCATCAATTAATGCATGGAGCGGAGTGTTGTGAGCATCGCCATGGCCACCAGTCATACTGATTGGACTGACGGCGGAATATGTGTGTGGGCCTATTAAAGTGCCTTCTTCGATGGCCTTGGAAAGCTCGACAGCGTAGCCCCCAAGTTCGCGTACAGAGGTGAAACCCGCATTGAGGATTGCTTGTACGTCATGGGCACCTCTGGCGCCAACCAAGGCTTGAGAGGTTTGATAGAAGCCATCGATGGACATCTTCTGGGCACCGTAAAAGTGTACATGGCAATCCAATAGCCCTGGCATGACGACATGAACCGGTGTACGCTCTTTATGTTTGAAATCTTCTGGGATGGCATTTTGGTATCCAACCCAGGCGAATTTCTTGTCCTTGATAGCAAAACTTCCCCATTCAAATGGTCAGCCTCGGCCAGATATAGCTATTTCGGCATCGATACGATGGGTTTCTGCCGAAGTAATAGCCCGCAGCAGCTTCATCGTATCTAACGTGGGAAAAGGTGAAATGCGGCACACTGAAGACAAGGGAAAATGGATTCAACCAGGACCTCCTTCGCCCTTTCGAGAGATCATTAAAGATGGGATATATATCAAAAGAAGAATCAAAGCGGGGGGCAAGTGGTACATAAAAACTAATATTACCTTAGCTTGAGACGTTTCGGACTGGCTCGCTTTAGAGTCCGTTTAGGATACATCGTGATCTGCTTACTGACAGGAACCGCTTTTGCAATGGAATGTCCACTTATAGAATTCGTCTCTTGTGGAATCAAAGCATCAATTAGAGTCGCTAGTTCCGAGTCTTTATTCAAATGCGACTTGTTCAACTCGATATCTAAATGAACGCTTCCTGTGTCTAATTCTCGTTTGAAGTAGCAACTAATCAGTCCATGGTTCTTTAAGAGAGGATGATGCGAACTGGCTGTGAAAATATCTTGAGTGAGTGAAGATGATCATGGGACTCATGGAGTGAAGGACTTGGATGGCACGTGATGGGTGTTGTGTTCATATCGAAATTTCCTATTTTGATGTTTTCACATCGCACCCCATCAACACAAGTTTGCAGTCTACTGCGTGGAGCACAACTCAAACCCCAATTGCTTGGAGCTGCTATTTTGAAAATAAGACTTGAGAGTTTCCAAGTTCCCAAAGGCTGCTTTCTCCCATAGTTCCAAGAACACAAGATCTGTCCCCCATCAACAAACGTACCAATGGAGCCTAAAACAGTTCAAAGCATTGTTGGATTCACTAGGCGAGCCCATGGAATTCGGAGAGTTACCCGGAGCTTCACCAAACGAGTCCTAGAAATCCATAAAGGTACACAGAGCTCCAACCAAGAGAATTCGAGCACCACTAACTTGCCCAATGAGCAAGGCACTGATCACCAACCTCAAGACATGGCTGATCTACCGCAAAGCCAACCAATCTCTCGTAAATTTGCTCCATTGGAGATACTCCCTCCCGAGATCGCCTGGTCAATCTGCCAGCATCTGGACCTCAAGTCTCTCAAACGACTACAGCGCACATCTCCAAAGCTGCTCAGGACCATCGAAGCATACAAGGCGCATTGTTGTAGTACCATCCGGGCCCAGTATGCTACCGAAGACTCCTTATTTGGAAGTCGCCTGCAGCAGGGGTGGATGATAACGACCAAGGAAATCTATCTCAAAGGCATCCAGCAGGCCACTCGCCCTCTCGAAGGCCCGGATTATCTCCAATTCCTTCGAAGCTACTCTGCAAATCTTCGACATCTTCAGCGATTCATCTTGCTGGTCTGCAGAGACAAGGGATTATACCTAGATCCGGACCCACTGTATCAAGCTATTTTGGTCTGGAGTTTGTACGGATGGACTCCGATCTCGCAAAGGCGGTTGGAGGTCCTACCAGAGAGTGGTCAGGGGGGAGCATGCACACCTTTGCCAATAACAGAGTTGCCGGCCTCCATGCTCCAGTATTTTCACCGCCCAGCCCGGTGAACATCAAGCACTACCGGAAGACGTTAGGAAAGGACAGCCTATGGAGAGTCGAAGGGACATGAGGGCGATTCAACACCACAGCCCATCACTGCGGGCCGCTATTTCACAACTTCTACGCCGTCCATATCAAATGCTCGCCAAAGTTTTTGTGCTTGGCGAACCAAAATCGGCAACAGTCCACCGCCAACGCCATGTTTCCTGTTCGCCTAAGCGTGCTGTTCACGCAGCTCCTCTGAGCTGGGGCTTTTCCAGGTTTGCCCTAAAGAACAATCGACCAGAAGAGTTCTGAGCTGGTGAGATACTTTAGGTTGTACTACAGGCCACGTTCAGCTGGAAATCTTTGAGGCTCATACTACGGGGGTATCACACAACGCATTCCGGCCATTACGGTATGAGTGGGTTTAGATTTAGATTCATGGTGACTCTACGGTTCTTCAGCCATCAACACCTCGCCCCTGACGGCAATAAAAAGAACCGAACCCTCCGTTTTCTAAGAGATCAAAGCTGGGATTATTTCGTAATAACTTCAGCTAGCCTTTCAACGGAAATTATCAACCAGGTCAATCTTACCTATCCGCGCCAAGCATGCCTTTGCGTTTAAAAAATAATGTATTGACCCAGTCCCAACCGGTCACGAACGTATTTTCCTCGTGAGATCCTTATGCTTCAAGATATACACCAACTCCCTCCCCCCCCCCCCCCAATCTCCCCTCATACGCGGCATCCCCTTTTCCCCTGTCCGGACCAGAACACAAAGGACGGTAAGATCGTATTGCCGTTTGAAGAAATATATATATCAATAGTTTAGATCCTTCTCTTTCACCAAGGTAGAACGTCAAGATCAATCTAGTGCACAGCCTTACCAAAATTCCCCCCTTACTTTAGTTTGAAGGGTAGTATTCACTGTACCGCGTCAGGGAATTCACGAATTTCTTGATCAAGGCTCCGATTCTCAATCGCCACTGTTTATTTCTATTTCTGTTTTTTGTTTAGTCCCCCCAAGGCTGCGTGTGCCTGCTCAATAGATTCATTATTTTCGAAAATAGCAAAAATCAAAATACGTGGTGAACGAACTTTTCCCTACAACAATTTTCTTTTCACCTTCCTGTTTTTTTAATCTTCAGGAATGGACTTTTACCTTTTTTCTCCCTTCTCCACGTCACATCACAATAGAAGAAGTTACAGTTTTAATCGTTTAGATGGTTTTGAAAACAAGGAGGGTTTGAACAGATAGTGGAGGGGATGGATTTTTGAGGAAAAGAGAGAGAGAGAGAGAGAGAGAGAAGAGCAGAGAAGAGATCATTGGGGAGGGCTTTTGAGTTGCCAGCCAGGTGGATAACGCGCGAACACAGATTGCCAAATTGTTTTGATTCGTTATATAAAACTAGTTGCATCGCGTCTTACTTTTCCTTTTAAAAGCTGGGGATTTCGGTTTCGAGGGAAGAGAGCGCATGCACGCGACTGGCAAGATTAGTGAGTTGAGGAAAATAGAACGCAAAAAAGCCCCCCGGCTTACAAACCCCCTCCTCTATTCTACCTATGTATCTTACCAACCACGCCACCGCAACCAAGCCCGGTTGTTTGACTTGCCCATCCGAAGCAACGAACCACGTCGGAGAATCACGAGGGTAGTCTTCCCGAGACGAGTGCTGGGGTCGCGTTCAGGGTGGTGGTACGTGAAACTGGGTGTGTTTCGTGTTTCGGTGGGGGGGGGAGGCGTGGGTTTTTGGGAGTGGGGCGAGTTGGACGGGGCGAGATAGGAGGGGAGGATGAGGAAAGGATGGAGATTGATGGTTTAGCCGTAGTGATCCTGTGGGAGCGGTTTAACAAGAAAAGGGTTCGTAGGGTCCCGTGGTATCTTCTCGGGTGAAGTACACTTTCAGCATTTTCGTAAAAGAGAACGCAGTTAAGTAAATCCAAAAGATACGCCTATATATTCTATATAAAAAACACCAAAAGAGATCTTTGTATAGTAAACCAAACCCCCCACACCCTCAATAAAACGTGATAAGAAGAATCTTGTTGTTTGACGCAACATCCGCGACAGCAGAATCGTGCGCCACATACGCAGCTGCATTCAGCGGTTTCGCCGCAGCAGTCACCCCATTCTCAAACGCAAGAGCGGTCGGGTTGGCATTGAAGCCGTAAAGGCCCTCCGTTGAAGCCAAAGCTGGCGTTCCGTCCGGTTTGTTCTGGATAGCGCCTGCCGGGGCACCTTGCATGATGTCGGTCATAAATCCGTTCCAGAAGTTTTGGCTCTCGTCAGGATTGTCGGTACTAGCGATGGTGGCCGGGCCGTCGTAGCCCTGGATGAGGCTGACGTCGCCGTGGGAGCCTTGGTGTGGGTCGACTCCGCTCTGGTCGCTGACTTGGAACTCAACCCAGGTGGCAGGGGCTTGGTTTCCGCGCTGGACGCGGCCTTTGAAGGCCACGTCGAGTTGGACGGGGATGGTGTCGCCGGGGTTGACGAGGGTTGGCATTGTGGGGTTTTCCCAGGTGCCGACGCCGTTGACGTTGGGGTAGAAGTAGAAGGTTTGCGGCTTGTCGGATTTGTTTCGGAGCTTGACGCCGGATACAAGGCTCTGGGTTTTTTGTTAGCAGCGTTCGGAGTGAGAGGCTCATCTACAAGCAGTTGAGATGGGCATTGTACCTGGCGGGTAGAGAGATGCGAGGCAGAATGTCTGTTTCCATGTGTGGGCGAGCCAGCGCAAGGATGAACAACAGCGAGTACAACGCAGAAGAGCTGAAGGAGTGACGAGAATGAACGTGGCTTAGAGAAAGACATAATGACTGAAAGAAGTGTAGAGACAGTATATAGAGACTGTAGTTGCCGAAATCTTGACAGATTACATCGCGGGAGAGATCTACATTTTATAAACCGCAAGACCTGTCTGCGGCAAGAGAGATTGGGGTTTTGGGCTGCAGCCAGAACATGTACAGACGCCTTAATCCTTGAAACATTAGTGCAGAAAAACCCCAACAAACTCCACAATCCTCTAAGCCACCGGCAGTATTAACAGGCACCCACAGCCAAAGGACGAAGGATGGTGTGGACAATCCTGGGCGAGATGGACTCAGCACTCCACACCGTTAGGCTTCCAGTGAAGCGCCTTAACGTCAGCTCCAAGCAGTGCCACCTTGTAATTAGAGCTTGCACAACACCACGTTCAAACCACTGTACTAAGAGATTGAAATTCCCGTCTATTGACCGAGTAAATATAGAATAAGAGTCCAAACCAAAACGCAATGACAGACACATCAAAATTTGTGCCACAAGATAAAATAAAAGCAATGTTTCCAAACATTGCCTACCTGGATCCAGGCCACGTAAGCTGAACGTTGAGGCCGGAAGCTGCATGAAACGGCATGAGAATCCTACCGTAGCCCCCAATGGACGAAGCTGGCAGAGACTCATAGTGCGCATGCATTTTGCATTTGATAATCAAAGAATAAAAGAATAAAAGATTGCCTATGATGCCTTACCTCCGTAATCCTCCCTACTTCGTCGGCGTGAACCACTTCTCTGGTCGGTCCATCGACTTGGCAATAGTGGACTCAGTAGCGCCCGCGCTGGTACTCTTCTACTCTTCAACTCATCATACAACTAACAGGAACTCAGATACTAATGAATAAAACGCTGAAACGAATCTCTGAACGCGAAACGTACAAGTAGTGTAGGGATGATGATGATGAGAATGATGTGGTTTTGATTTGTTTGACTTGACGCTTCATCGCCAAGAATTTCCTGGTCATAAGCGGCCTGTCTAGCGAGCGGGTACCTGAAACTCTTCGGCACGAGGGCCAGTCACTCAGTCAGTACATACCTTGGTACGCTTGGCAATCCTTGCTCTTGACTTATGCAATGGATGGTAATTATGATGTTGTGGTAAAGACGATATTCCATCAATCTCACAGACCATGTAATACTCAACAATATCTCCATTATCGTTGACTCATGGCTTCGAAAACGGACGAAACCTTCGTGTCCGGCGACAACGGCTATATCTCCTCTGACTCCAGCTTCTACGGTTGGTCACTGCAGCCTGACACGCCCTCCAATCGTTGACCATAACACCCATCACCATAGGCGATGACTCGCTCCGCTCCCACCTCGAAGACCTGTCGTCCTCCTTCGATCCTGCAACATACTGGCCCACCCACCATCTCAGGCTCTCCACCATCGCCGCCGCCAACATCGCCAAAGCAGCCATGCCGTCGTCCAACAAAGCCCTCTACAACCCCTACGAAGGCTCCATCAGCGCACGGCAACTCGCCGAATCCGTTCCTGACTTCCTCTCCCGTCTCCCTCCTCTCAGCACCCCCATCTCCACAAGCCCATGGATCTATATCGCAAACCCGTATTCCTCCCATCGCCCTACCTCCTCCGACTGGGCAGCCTTCATGACCGCGGGCCAGCATCTCCTCTCCGAATTCAGCAAAGACAGATCGCGTATCGAGTCTTCCATGGTTGGGCGCCCACAATTTAGTATTACCAAAGCCATTACCCCACTCCGCAAAGTTGTAGAGAAGGGCATTCTTACTTTAGCAAAAGAAAAGGGATGTACGGCAGGGAAATGGATGCTTTTCCCCCTCCCCGACAGCGTGAATCGCATATGGAAACTCATAGCCGACGGCACAGCATCAGGAGAGTTGGGCATGGCCGCTAAGGTCGCGACGGATGATGGGAAGGGCGAGAGCGCGGCGCGCTTGATATGCATCTGTACCGAGGATTTTTCGGATGTGGAGGACGTGAAGAGAGTGTTGAAGAAGTTGAAGAATATGGGATTGCTTGATGCGGCAGGGAGAGATATTTACTATAAATGTGGTAAGTGACTCCCTCCTTGAAACGAGAAAACTTGGTAACGATATGCAGATGCATATACGAATCTGGGCATCGACTCAAAGAACGAGTGGGGCATTAAGCCTAGCATGTTCTCTTCGAAAGACGTGCTGGCAGAGGGGAAAAAGTAGGAGTTGACGAAATAATGTCGCCATGTTCATTTAGCGAGCGCGTACATGCTGAAGATACCCCTTTTGCTGTATCAGGTGGAGGCGAAGGTCGGTAAACAGAATCAATAGGTAGATACTTGGAACAAGCGATTATTAAGCTCGGGTTGATTTATTCCATTAATTTCTTTTCCCGCATCTCCTTGTCGTATGTGCTTCATAAAGAAACCTAAGTTAAGGGTTATACTTTCTCAAGAGGTTAACGAGACTATATTTCCATTGGAAGACGTTAAAGTGATACATGCGGTTACTTGGAGCGGAAGGACAAGACTGTCGCTCATATTGACAACGTTTGGCCATGATCGCTACGAAGACCGGGTGTTGTTTACGGACTGTCGACATCCCCTATTGGTGCTGCTGTCATTCATACGACTTTGCGGCAGGATGCTTATAGTTGAGTTAGTTACCGAGGATTCGACTCAACAGGCTATTCCGATTAGCTGGATTCATCTCGTTCTTTCCAAGTAAGCATTCCACCCTTATTCCTGATAGAGCTTTGCCGTCTTGGCAGGGTCATCGGTAGCGTAGATTCCACGACCGGCAATGATGAAGTCTGCCCCTCTCTTGACCGAAAATTCTGGCGTCTGGAATTGCTGGCCTAACTTGTCACCGTTGGTGCTCCGGTTTACTCCCGTGGTGAAGACGATGAAGTCTTCGGCATCAGTGTCTGCCTCATCCGCAAGGGATGTCAAGGCCTGGGTAGCGACGAAGCCTACGAAGAAGTCCTTGTGCTTCCTTACTGATTCGATACAAGCCTTGGTGTAATCACCCGTTGCGAGAGAGCCCTTGGTGGTCATATCAGCTAGGATCAAAGACGGCCCGCTCACCGCGGTAACGGAACTGCTCTGAAGTGCCTGTTTGTGCTAGGGCTTCAATGATGCCATCCTAGCGTGGATGCTAACATTGACAAGGTGAGCCCATTCTGAAATCTGAAGTACACCGCCGTTATACTGCTTTTGGACCGTGTTGCTAATGTCGACGAACTTGCGGTCTTCGAATATCATAAAGTTATGCTTCGATGACAAAGGCTTGAGGCCGGCTACGGTCTCTTCGCCGAAGTCTGACACTATCAATATGAGTCTTGAAAACTGGAATGTATGGACCAAGCTCTGCTCCATGCCAGCTTTTGCTCTCAACTCTTTGGGTTATACGTACTGTCGGCTAGCTCTAGCAATTCTTTTGTCCTAGTCAGGTCAGCAGATACGACTATATTGGAGCTTTTCGATCCTGCTATCTGGAAAAGCTTCTTGGCCACAGGATTTTGGTAACCATGAGTACGCTGTGCGTATCTGAGAGTGGATTTGGATGTCATGGCTTCTCTTTGAGTTGCAAGACTATTCGATATTGCGAAAGGGATATAATAATGAATAGCCAGATAGCTTTTCTCGGGACTGCCATTTTTAAGGACCTTTTACGTGTTACCACATGATAATTCCGATATTTCGAAATCTGAACGTATTACAAGAAGGGTAGGGTATTGTTAAGGTATCTATTTGACGCTAGTGTGGTTCGCTAACCATACACCCATATTTGTGTGAATACGAGCCTGAGAGCTTCAGCTGGACATCGACTCCATGCTAGGCGTGAGCATAGACTCATGATGATGTTTATGGTAGATAAAAGCGAGATTTGAAATGTATCACTACTGATTTTCTGTGAACCTTAGAACCACGAGTACGAGCTGCTCAAAACGGTCTTCCTATGCCTGCTGAGACTTCGTCCAAGCCTCTTGCCACATCTTGGGTGCATCCTCCCAGACCCATCGTGCGACCTCGTTCGGATATGCTTGCTGCTTCTGGTAGAAGAACTCGGGCCCGGAGCATTCGACTGTCTGGCCTGTCTGCTCGCCTTCCATGAGCTCCGTGACAGCCCTGACAATTGTCGTGAGGGGCGTAAAGTACTCTGCTGGAGTAATTGGGATTAGCGGGCTCGAGATAGCGGAAGGCACGAAGCCAGGCAAGATTGCGTTGATAGTGACGCCGCTTCCGGTAAGAATGGGGCAGAGAGACCGAGTCAGGCCAACGAGTGCATACTTGGTAGCACAATAGATTGGATCCAGGTAAAGATTGTACACGCCAGCCTCTGAAGCAGTGATGACTATACTGCCCTTCTCTGTGATAGGAGTCTTGCAGGCGAGGAAGAAATGTGCGAAGAGCTGAACGCTGTAGATCGTGCCGAGGAGGTTCACGTTGATTGTCTGGAATGTTGGCCTTTGTGGCAGGTCTGCAGAAGCCGTGCTGAGACTCTGAAAGAAGCCGGGATCGGTGCCGGTGACGCCGGCGTTAGCGAAGAGGAAGGTGGGTGTTGTCCACTCGAATGCTGCTCGACGTTAACATGGGTAGTCATGGGGAGAGGAATGTATCGTGGACCTTTGCGGAAGAGGTGCATCTGACTGTGAAAGTCGCTGATGTCGGTCTTGACGAAGAGAGCCTGATCACCTAATGATACAGCCAGCTCTTCTCCGGCGGGATTGATGTCTGCCATGACGACCCGCCAGCCTTTGGCTAGTAGGTCTTTGGTCAGAGCCAACCCCATGCCGGAGGCAGCCCCTGTGATGACCGCTCCACGCTCAGACATTGCTGCGCTCGAGATTGGTAAGATGAATATGGCACAAACTATCAGAGAAACGTGAAAGGAGAATGTGGGAGCCAAAGCAGATAGGGATCATGTATATGATGAATCAGGAGCTGTGGACCAGGTGAGATCGAGCATGCGCCATGAGGTGCAGCGTCGTAGCATGCTTTTATAGGGGACTTCCCCAGAACTACTCACCGCTTCGCTGTTACGAGCACGGCGGTAGGGTCACATGCATCTCACATAAGAGCCCTTAGCGCTATAAGATGCTTAATGAGCTCGGCGTCTTGACACGCTAAGCAGTTGAGCCCTAGAAGCTTACGAAGCTCAGAGCGCGGATTGTCAGCTCGACGACCTCGGGTCGACGAATTCGACATATGATTGCAAGGTAGGCGAAGATAGAAAACCATGCTCCAAGAATTTGGTACGAGTTCTTCGTCGACTAGTCTCATTAATACTAGAAGTTCTTTTGCGAGATATATCTTGCCTTCGTAATTGATACCCTATTTAAGCACGATACCGTCGAGTCTATCGTAAGGCTCGACAGTGTTACCTGCCCCTTTATATTAACCCTCGATATCGTTTAAGGCCTAAGGTAGTTTACCCTTAGCCTTTAAGAGTTGTAATACTTCAAATTATCCTTTACGCTAAGCACTACCTTACTCTAGAAGTACGCGCTATTGCTAGCACGACTAAGGTACATTCGCAAAATGTTCGATTTTTGGTCTTTTGCGCGAGCGTCTTGTGGGGCGGCCCGCAGGCGACTTTAGCAATTTCGGGATAACTTCGGAATAAATAAACTTCATTTTTTGAAAAATGGAATTTTAAAGATCGATAAAAGGCTTCGGGTATTTTTCAAGAGAATAACAATTAACGTTAATTAGAATCAAACCTTTAAATCGAACGATTAGGCTGACCCGAGGGATCTTACGCTCGGTTTTTAAGGGGCACGAGGGGATAACGATTATTGATTAAAATCAAACCTTTAAATCGAACGATTAAGCTTAAATTCTCGCGTAGGCCCTTAGGGCCAACGGCGTATGTAACTCCCGCTCGGATAAATATTAGGCCGACTACTCGCAATGAATTCGCTACCCTTTATATTGCCAGCTTAGGCCTGATGATTACGCGTCATATTTCGAAAAAACAAATCAGCTTAAAGGGCCTACATTTTTAATTATTTCGGCCCGAAATTATAGCCAAGCTAAGTCTATTACGATTATTGCTGAGAGCGCCAAGAGCGCCAAGACAGCTACCAGATTAAGCCTAGTTCCACATAATATCAGACGAATGCTCGTACATAGGCCGTTGACACTTCACCTTTCCGTGACAGTAGATTATCCCTTTCCTCATGTTGAGGGACCCGCTTGGCATTGCAAGGGGGGGGAATAGTTGATTCGGCCGTCTTGGCATAAAATAATACTGATCTGAAAGCTCGTTCATAGCAATATTTCCCCTGTAGTCAACATTACCTTTAAGGTAGACCTAGTACTCAATCGATTCAACTCTTCATTATATAAGTCAATGCACTACTCATGTTTTGAAGCATGTTTTGGAGCGAGTAGGCAGGTGAGTAGGCGAACGAGTAGGTAGCTGAGTTGGTATCTGAGTAGGTGGGCGAGTAGGTAGGATGGTGAGTAGGATGGTGAGCATGTAGGGTGGTGGGTCGCCACAATGTTGCTTGAGGCTGTTTTGGCGGGCTGCCTTCCCAAAATGTCGACGCAGTTTTCTTATTTATACACGTAGTCTTGATTGCATCATTAATGTACTTCTGGTTGTATGAAAGAAGACAACAAGATAAGATAGACAGCTGTATAAACGAAGAAGTCGTGTTGACTAGATAAATGTCACATTGAAATTGACTGCAGTTGAACGTTGTGAATGAATGCATATGAAATCGATTGAACAAAGAAACAACGAGCATGATGTAAACAGATCAAAGACGTCTGATGAGTCTTGAGCTCGGCTTGAGCTGTCAGTGTTATTTTCAAACAAGTTCAGCAGATCTGCTGTCTGGACTCAGCCGCAGTCATATCAGTGCTCAGGGATGCTCACCCCCGGCTCAGGGTAAAGCAGCATCGGCTCACCTTCAGAGCTACAAGCGGAAGGGGCAGAAATGTTTCGTGATCATGTCTACGGAGGTATTCACATGAAAAGTGACATTTGATCGAGTTGAGCAAAGGCCGATGTCGCTAGGTTGCCGTCCATTCCGAACAAGAGTTTAGTATCTTGTGCCCCGAATCTAACTCCATGCTCAATGCTAGCAATTACATCTAACAGTCCCCTCATCGCATCTCCGCCTACACAATAGTCTCCAACTCCCTCGCATACCCAATCGTATTCTCAATCACCTGCCCACTCGCCACCAATATCTCCTTCTCCGTCCTCAGATCGTCGCCCTGTTGTAGTGGGAAGTATATCCTCCCATCCTTGACCACCCACCCTCTCTCTTGCGCAAATTGCACTACGCTGCCTTCGCTCTCGAGAAATAGGAGGTTCTTTGCGTTTGCTATGGGGAGGGAGGGATAGGCTTTTTCGGAGCAGGAGGCGATTTCGGAGCGGATGGTACCGATGAGAACCTGGTAGAGAAAATCTACAGTCAGTGGTTGGATCGGACAAACATGTTGCGTATGTGGGTTGAGATGCGCGTACCTCACTAAACACCCCGAACTCCTCGCTCGGCGCTCCTTCCCTCTTCGTGGCTCCCCATACCCGATCATAGCTTCCCTCCATCAACCATCTTTCCAACTTGACCGGATACTGTATAAACTCATCCTTCTCCAATCCACCGCCTTTGCCCGCCTCCTCAACCTCCAAACCCTCAAGCACGGTGTGAAAGCCCGCGTAGTCGCCCTTGGTAAGCAACAGTAGTAGATACAGCGCTGTAACTTTACTTCTCTGCCCCCTCGTATTCGCACCTTGCATCTCATGGTGCGAGGATTTGAAGGATGATGCGGGGAGTTCGTAGAAGGGCAGTAGCTGTTGGTAATAGCGGGTGAAAGCGTCAGGTTGTTGTAGACGGATGGACATCAGGGCGCCTGTCTCCAAGGTTTCCCGAGCTAGAAGGAGGATATGTGGAGGTGTTGTAGGCGCTGGGAGAAGGGCATTGAGCTCGAGCAGATTTCGTTTCGCTTTGGAGAGGAGGGAGGCGATCTTATCGGAGGATGGCGGAGGGTGGGAATGGAGCTGGGAGAGCACTTTGGTGAGATCTGAGGTAGACATTGTGAATGAGTAAGGAATGGGCGACTTGGGAGACTGTTGGTTGATGGGAGTGGTGCCGAAAGTAGATTTCAGGTATGAGAGTAAATTTCGCCATAGCGCGTTTAGGCTAAAAGAGCCGGTCATAAAAACTTGTAATTTTTGACCTGAGTCCCGCATCTCCTCGATGAAGAGCTTAAGCACTATCAAACATCTTGTCGTCCGCTGGAGAATACAAAGGATTGGCTATATTGCTGGAGAAATTGAATGCTATCCTTCGAATAGCGCCAGCAATGTCGCGTGCAAAGCAAGGTCATACATCCCTTGAGTATCAGATGATCTTTATTATTTGCTTTGCGAATCTAGCACATGTTTCTTCAGTATCAAGCTACTTTAAACAATCTTGTTGGACTTGATACATTCAGAGCTACCTCAAGCCTAACCGGAGTGTATTCCTATCAAATACGCTGAAGTCTTCCACTTCTTAATTGCAATCATTCTGGTGACATTATAGAGCAACGCTATGGGTACAATGACTTAAGAGCCATATTGGCCTCCATGGAGGGCTTTGCCATCAAAATCCTTGACCTTCAAATCAGCCAGGTCGATGCCGTTGAGCGTTCGGGCGTTGATCGCCAGGCTACCCTTGGTTAAGCCTTCGGACACCGAGACCCCACAGACACCACAGAAATCGTGGGACTGGGTTTTTGGTCCGAAAAGATAAGATTTGATATTCTCTTCCCCATGGAGTGCGACCGAGTCCTTATTTGTGTAGATCCATAGGTCGCCGTTCTGGAAACGTAAGCTTGCAATCTCCGCAACAAGAAAAGGAACGCATACTCGGCCGCAAATGCTGCAGTTGCAGAACGTCACCTCCGCTTGATTGAGTGGTTTCGTCTTCAGTGTGTAGGTGACTGCGCCGCAGTGGCAACATCCCTCATACACCTCCACTTCTCCTTCGCCATCATCCTTTGCTACATGGCTCGAAGCCTTTGGGGCCTGGTAAGAAGGCTCCAGCTTTGCGCCGTCGTACCTAGGATTGCATAATGCTAATTCAGCAAAAACATATAGTAACGGTAAGGGCAAACCATATCAGCCGCTTAATCGGCCTCAAGTATTGATATAGCCCAAAAGGGCACCGAGGAGTAAGGCTGGAAAAGGCCACGCAGCAAGATTTCGGATCGACTTACATTTTTACTTCCAGACTACCAAGGTCGACATCTTTCATTGCACGCACCTAGAAGAGGAATTCTTCAGCTACTGTTCCATCTGTCCTCCTTGGCAAAACCTCTTGCTCTTACGTTGATACCTATATCCATGCCTCCTGACGCGTTGTATCGGCGGCCAAGTATGGAAGTGCCGCAGTTGGGGCAAAACTTCGGCTCTTTAGTGTTCGCTGATCACCATACATGGGGGACCAAGATTTACTTCGTGTAACATTGTCCGTTTACCAAACTCATACTGCTTGAGGCTGCCATCTCCTTTCTCGATCGTCAAATGGTTCTCCGCGATAGGGAAGGCCCACAAGTAAGCATTCTGGTATGGGCAAAAGATCAATTACTTGGAGCTTGTTTTTCCCTTTACAAAAGACGGGGGACATGTTAGGCGCGGGACATACCCTAGAGCAAATGCTGCAATTGCAAGCCATCGCTTGTTTGAGCGGAGCAAGCTTGACGGAGAACCTAAAGTTCCCACAATGGCAGTTGCCATGGTACTCTTTCAACTCGGGTGCTTGAGTTTCTTCGACCATTTCGAGATAGTGCTTTGGCGGTTTTTTGACGATATACAAAGATATGTATCACGACGTGTAGCAAGGCGAAGATATCTGGTTATATCTACTGCTCTAATCGGACCCGAATGACATATATCTTGAAATTGGCTTCCAGCATCAGAGCATGACTCATAAGACAGCTAATGCCTTAATAGGGTTGATTAGCGAGTGCTGGGCGGCGACCAAGCGAAGGATGAGCGAAAGTGGGGGGCACGGATAACATTTAAGTCACTTTAGCTCTGCAGACTTGACCAGCGGCTATTTAGGCGATGGTTCTAGCCAAAAACAAGCGAAGGCTGTTTCTAGTATGGAAGTTGTCACAGTAGTTTCTCGACATGGCTTCATCCGGTTCATCTTCTCTCAGATTCAAGAAGTGAGTGCTCGTTCCCATAGAGCGAGCATGTTGTATCGGTCGCCTTTCTATCAACTCTGGATATGGCATCTCAAGCCTATCTCACCAATGAAGCTGAAGCAGTGCTTAATATTAAATCAATCATAAACAAAACCCTCGACTTGCCTCCCAGTAGCGTTGAAGTTTTCGCATTGAACCCGCATTTCTTTGTCATCGGAACCTACCTCCTAGAACCAGAGACTGGTAAAGGTCCAATCGGAGATTCAGAAACTGCTCAGACCTCGACGGCGGAAACAATACGAAATGGAAGCCTGATACTAGGGTTGATAAACGAACGAAACACGGATGTGGCGTTTGCAACCCAAAGTCCAAACCGTCCAACCGCCAACAGAGAAATCATCCAATCACGAAATTCAACTACAGATATCAGCATTACCTTATTGCAGACATTGCCCACGCCCTATGCCGTCCTTGATCTACACTTCTCACCACACGATCCCAGCACCTGTGCTGTAGCCACAAGCACAGGTGCTGTCTGTTTCTTTACACTTGGTTTGATAAGCGGAGGCCACTTAACAAGCATCAAATCCATTCAGATAGCTGACTCGTCGGTCTTGGTACTTTCGCTGGCCTGGAAGCCCTCTTCTTCTACGCCATCGATGATAGCAGCCTCACTATCGAGTGGTCAGATCGCGATATTTGATCACGAATTTCCTGATACCACCTTAAGAAAGGTACAAGCTCACTCCCTCGAGGTGTGGACGTTAGCTTGGTCATTACTACCAAGTACTGATGGAGCCGCAGTGCTGTACTCTGGTGGCGATGACTCGGCCTTGTGTAGGCATATTGAGTGTCTCCAAAACCAGGATGTGCAGATCGATGAAGAAGCTCAAGCTGAAGATGTATATGAACCACTAAACCGCGATGTAAAGACTCATAGTGCAGGCGTTACAGCGATCTTGCCCGTTCCAATGCTGGGCTCGAATGATCAAGAGCTTCTGCTGACAGGTAGCTACGATGAATATATCCGGCTTCTTGAACCCGCAGTAATAGGCAAGAGATCAAAGGTCCTTGCCGAGAAGCGGCTGGGCGGCGGTGTGTGGAGGCTGAAGCTCCTACGCAAAGTCGACTGCACCCTAGGTCAAGGAACGAGAATGAGTGTGCTAGCGAGCTGCATGCACGCTGGCGCAAGGGTTGTTGAAATCTCTCGGTCAATTGAAGGAACCTGGATAATTGCAGTTTTGGCTAAGTTCGAAGAGCATGAAAGCATGAACTATGCAAGTGGTGTTTGCACTCAGTTGGATGGGAACTTAGGAAACCTAATATTCTTGTCCACAAGCTTTTACGACCGAAAGCTTTGCATCTGGAATATTACAAATGATGACTAGGAGGTTCACTAAGCAGGTGCAGGGTTTGAATCACATCAATTTTGAATTTCTTCGTAGTAGAAGAGGAGAGAAATCTGCCCCAACATACAGTACTTGAGGCTTGCCCAGGGCTGCCGCTTTAGCACGTGAGCGAACATCGATTGAGGTGGTATCCATGACTGGCGGAGACGGGGACGGAATATTCGACGAGGGTGATGGCTGAATATATTCAACGGTACCCTAAATCCTCGACTTTTGCAAGCCACAGTGTTCATGCTTAGGATTATATGCAAGTAGTGAAGCAAAGCATGCGTCCGGACCTAAACTCATCCACCTCTGAAGGCAATTGCAGTTGGATTGCCTCAAGCCTCCACACGGAATCTGCACCTCTCTCCCGCAACGATTTCCAAACTCCCTTCAGCTGATTTCCATTCGGCGCCATCCGCTGCCTCAGCTAGAATTTCCTCCAGGTCCCCAATCATATATGCATGGTTCTGCACTTGCCCAACCCCGATCTCGTCCTCCTCTCCTGGCTTCAAGAATTGCATGCCAATGGGAAAGAGCATTCGATATCTCTCAATGCCCTTGTCCTTGAACTTCTCGTAATCATAAGGCTCGTTGTACGGCCTGAACGAGACTTGTACGACGCTCGTCTCTCCTGGTTGCAGGCCCAGGAAGTCGTCTTCGTGCCTCTGTGTCAGTCTAGGTATAGGTGGGCCACTTGTTGGGCCGTCAACGCGTGGAAGGTATTCCGGCCAGCCGCTGCTGGCATGGTTAAGCGTGAGGGCGCTTTGAAGATGAAGCGGCCACAAGCGGCTGTGCTTTAGGGCGATGATAATTGGCTGAGAGTATTGGAGATTCAGATGCACCTCAAGCTGTGGTTTCTCAATGCTGGAGAAGGAGATGACAGGAGGTAGCTGGACGGTCACATAAAGCCGAGGTGGCGAAGTGCTTGCCGAGACTGTCGAAGCCATCTCAAGTACCGTAGGCGCTGTTGATTACCACAGGAATACTCGGCGCTTTTCGATAGCACACAGCAACCAGTTCAAAATCTCTCAACCGCCTCTTCCCTCATGCTCGCTCGCCTCAATCGCTTTCCTCAACTCCTCCTTCCTCCCCTCCCTCCACTGCTTGTGCAATCCCTCAATCTTCCCACCCAGCATCACTGTTGTTCTAGGCTCCAACAGAATCACAGCCCTTGCCACCGTGGCGCCCCTCAGAACAACCTTACACCCAATACTCATCCCCACCCCCACCCCCTCCACGCTTTTCAATTCAATGCCATAAACCCTCTCACCTCGCGTGTCCTGTAGCAGCAACTTGTGCGGTCCTCCTCCTATTCTCAGACCAATCGTACCAGGGTCGTCTGTGCCTTCTTCTGGGGCAGCGACCCGGATGATCTCCCTGCCCTTCGTTCCTTCTCCCCTCTCCAGCGCTTCAATGGCTTCGATCTGCTCCCATCGACTTTTGCTCATGTCCTCCACGTTGAGCACCTGTATCACCACTGAACCTTCTAGCCGCCGTTCTTTGATCCCGACATTGTGAATATCGGAGGGTAGGCAGGTGGATGGCGAGGGGAGGAGGGTGGTGGTTATGTCGGAAGCCAGGAGGCGGAAGAGAGCGGTTTGAGTCAGCGCAGGGAGGGGCGTGGTTGGTCGCTGAGACTGGAGGAAGGTATGAAGCCAGGTGGGTGTGGGTGTGAGGGATTTGGAGGTCGTAAGAGCGGCGGATATTTGGCTGGACAGGCCGCTTTGCGAAGACATGCTTCCAAGCGAAGGACGATGATGCTCGACTGATAGGTATGAAACAGATCTGAAAGCGCTGGGCTCCTTAACGGATCAGTCCTTGGGCAGCATCTTGAGCTTTTCCGAGTATGGTGGAGCAAAACAAGCCTTCACAACGAGTCTCTGGGCGCAGGGAACATGGCGCCGACGTTCTCGGTTATGATAGGTATTATGGGGGCAAATGATCAAATGCTGGTCGAAGTATGTTGAGTGAGAAATTTGAGGGAGGAGGCCATGTGGTGGTGGTGCAATGGGCTGGGGGGTTGGGGGGTTTGTAGAGGGTTTTTTGGTGGCGGTAGGGCTGTGTAGGGCTGCGTAAGGATTTTTCAATAGATGCAAGTGCAAAAAGAGCGCGATTTTGGGAGACGCGCCCTTGGCACGTTTTCGTGTGCCGAGGTACTCTTTTAGGCTAGACTGAACCTTTAGCATAATCAGCGGCGGCCCGCTGCAGGTAGCCCGCCAGCTAAGCCTCTTCAAGCTTAGATTATCGGTTCTAGCCCATCTACGCTTTGTGCTCTGACACCCATAACTCCTTTCTTCATCCTTCACCCCTCACATCTATTCATCTCCCTTCCCCCAACCTGCAGAATGTCCACCATCACCTCCCCCCGCCCCGCCCCCCCTTCCAATCTCACAACTCCCACCACTTCCTCCCGCCCCTCCCTCTCACTCTCCGATCTCGCCTCCCCTTCGCACCAAACCCCTTCCTCTATTTCCCACCAATCCTCCCTCCGGACAGCCTCCACCCACCGCAACCGTGCCGCCCTACGAGACTACTACGGCTTGAAGAGCGCAGCGCCTGTCGACGCGAGCAACGGCGCGCAGCACGCAGAGGAGTCGGATGTGAAAGATAGCGAGCTAGATAGGGAAGGCTTCGATGCGGAGGGGTATGTGAGGGGCTTGCTGGGGAGGGAGGGGATTGCAGGGTTACTAGGGGTGGAGGGGGGGTTGGTTGGCGGTACGTGCTATTTTGTCGACCTTTTGCGGTTTGGGTTATAGGTCTTTGTTCTTTGAGAGACTTTGGTGGAATGTGGACTGAAGTGAACTTGGAGGGAGCAGAGATCAAAGGTCTAGATGGCGAGAGAAAGGCCTTGGTCTATGATAATTACTCCAAGCTTATCACGGCGACGGATACAATACGCAAGGTGCGACACCCCCAATCTACCCTTTCCCAATTTCTATTAAAACTAACCAACCCCCTCCCCCCAGATGCGCACCAACATGGCCCCCCTAACCCCCACCACCTCCACCCTCTCCCCCGCCATCTCGCACATAGCCGAAATCGCAACCTCCCTAGCGACCTCACTCCAAGAACCCCTTTCCGAATTCTCCCAACAGCGAGATCGTGAGGCGGTGGAGAAGAAGCGCAGGCAGCAAGCGACAGTGAGGTGGGTGCTTGGTTCGCATCGGCGGCTGCGGAAGTTACTTGCGGAGGGAAAGAGGGCGGAGGCGGAGGCGCAGTGGGGAGAGGTGAAGGGGTTGTTGGGGAGGTGGGAGGGGGTGGATGGGGTGAGGGAGGTTAGGGCAGAGTGTGTGGAGGTGATGGGGGAGAAAGGGGAGGAAGGGGGGAGTTAGGTGGAGGGATGGTGTACGGTTTCTACGCATTGCAAGTTAGTTGTCACTTTTAGAATTTTGCGATGATACCCAGCTAGACCAAAATAGAAAGACTTTACACTGCTGCGAGTGCCATGGAAGGTTGAGAATATGACTGCCGTTTGTATTGTACACCAGCACCCCAAACCAAGATCGGAAATCGCTATATGCTACGTCCGAGACTGACATCTCCACTACCTCTATCCGACTCCTTTTCCTTTTCGCAATCATTAACCATACCCACATAGTCATATCTCATCCCCCACCCTTTCAAGATAGTGCCTCCCACCCCTCCACCATCCACGGCGCGACCATAACAGCCCTCTGCGCATCATCCAGCCTTCCCGTCTCAGCATACGCCCTGCACAAATCTCCCGCATCCAGCGCGCCTCTCGGCGGCACAGCCTTGAGTGCCGTAAGCACCGCCATCTCCGCTGGATACGTCTCTTCCGTGCAGTCGGCCAGCAGCGCCCAGCTGTGGGGTTGGGAGGGCGCAAGCATGATGGCTGTTGTTGCTTCGAAGAGTTCTGCGGACTCTGGGGTTTCGTCTTCACTGGGGCTCAGGGTAGCGGTGGCGGTTAGCAGCTGCGCGAGTTTGCGCAGCTGCTGGTTGCTGAGGGATTCGTCAGTTTGCAGGTTTTTTAGGTCTGCCGTGACTACGTCGATGGTATCATGATCGTCGTCTAGTAGAGCAATAACTCCGAGAAGGGTGATTGCTCCGAAATGAGTGGGGTGCTTTTCGACACAGTCGAATAGCTGCTCTCGAGCGACGTTTCGTTCTTGGTGGCCGCCTTTGGCCCAGAGGACTTGTGCTAAGAGACACACTATATCAGGATCACCGTTGGTCTCTTTCAAGGTGTTCCGAAACATTTCGAGGGCTTTGTCCATTGATGCTTTATGATAGTAGGCTAAGCCAGCAGTCAGATGCGCCGAGAGTCTTGCCTTTCGTCGAGTCGCACTTTCCATTTCTTCGTCCGCAGAAAGGTCTAGTCCTGTTTCTGCGTTTTCTGCTGCAGACTCGTAGTCATGCTCTGCGAGATATGCCCGGCTCAGGTCCGTCTTAGCTTGGGCGAAGCGCGCAAGTGTCGTCCCAGATTCGGATGTTTCGTACTCAGTTTCAAGTTCTGTGCAAACAGATCTTAGACTGCTGACCGCAATGGCATAATCCCCTATTCGCTCAGAAAACAGGGAGGAGAGATGTTCAAAAGGCATATTAGTTGAGGTTTGGTAGTGAAGCTGATGTAAAGCAAAGAGGGGTTGGAGTATATTCGCGCAATTTGTGGATGAATTCGGGGGAGAAATAAGATGGTCGAAGGTAGATAAAGTATACTGTCGTTTCGCTACGATAGAAGAGGCATCCGCGATCTCAAAGGCGTGAGCAAAGAGCTTCTGAGCTTCACCATTTTCACCCAGATCAGAAGCTAATAAACCCTGTCCAAGCCAGGCATGAGCATAGTCAGGATCCGTTGATTGCGCTCGAGTGAGAGCATCATTTGCGAGCTGATAGTCGTTTTGAAATAGATATAGCGTCCCGAGGTTGGTCCACACTCGTGCATTTCTATCGTTCAGGAAAAGGCTGCGGATGAACGAATGCTGGGCCACCTTCGGGTTCAACTCAGTGGTTACTATACCAAGAGAGTTCCAAAACTCCGCATTGCCGGCTTCAAGCTCGATGGCTCGTTTAAAGCATTGCACAGAGGCTTTGAGGTATTTCAACGACTTCTTCTTAGATACCGGTCGAAACTCATCGAGATCGCACATATGTGCTCGATGTTCAGTCCAGCCAAGATTGTACCACGCAACGGCTCGGGCATGGGAGTCGTGGGAACAAGAGTGAATAGCACGCTTTTGAGCTAGAATCGCAGCATGCATACATCGCGTGAGAGCTAGCGTTGTTGTACTCGTCTCAGTTGACAGCGAACGTAGCGCAGTTCTGCCGATACCGTCGATATCTGCCAGAAGATCGTACTCCTTATGGGATATGTCGGTTTCAAGCAATGATCGGAATTCAGCAACCGGAAGGTCTCCGACGTATGCTTGAGCCAATGAGTATATCGAGAAGGCGTCACCAACAGCTTTCCAAAGGTTGAAAGCATCGCTACGTGATTTAGCGATGTCCTTAGCAAGTCTCAATGCTCGCACCGCACCGTCTACGGCCCGTCCGAAGAAACCGAGCTCGATGCTTCCCCATGCGCCCTCAACAAGAGTCTGAAGAAGGGCTATGGAGACACCAAATTCAGCTGGTCTCGATGCCATAACGTCTTTATATCCGGCAATCGCAACGTCGTATTCGCCAAGTTCACGTCTAACATTGGCAAGCATGTACTTTGAAAACCATCTGCCATCTACACCGTCGAAGTCTGGGCTACCTTCCAGACTCCGCGCCTGTTCAAAGGCTTTCGTAGCTGCAACATAACGGCCAGAGTTATGGTAGCTCTCACCCAGGCCAACCCAGCTATGGTAATCGTTAGGTGTGGACCTAAGCGCTGACTGGAATGACACTATGCTGTTGGGATAATCTTGATTGTTGAGCTGAACAACACCCAATGCGGCAAATGGCCAGCTTGTTGCCTTTTTCCGTGAACCTGGGGCAGGTTTGACCTTGCCGGACTCGATTACACGTTGCGCTACTACCTCAACCAAGTCCCATTCTGCGGAACTCGCAAATGACCTGGCGAGACGCTCTGCTGCCTCGATCTCGGATGCTGAAAGTTCAAAAGCCTTCTGGAAGCACTTGCGAGCGCGTTTCTTATCTTTTCCATAGTCTGCATAGTAAATGCCAAGGCTAGTGTACGCAGGTGCGAAGTTCATGTCCGCTTGCAAAGACGCAAGAAACTGAGCGTATGCCCCATTGCGATTCCTGCGCGCTTCTTTTGACATGTCTCGGTTCCAGATGCATATACCAACACGGTACAATGTTTCAGATCTCAGGGCTTCTGTCCGTCTTTCTGAGCCCTTCATTTGAGGAAGGCAAGCTTGAAGCTCTTGAAGACCTATGTCGAGATCGCCTTTGAGAGCTTTGCACCAAGCTACTTCTGCTTTGACCTTGAGATCTAGACTTCGCTCGAGGGCCCGATCCAGGAAGTCGACGGCCTCCGCGTAGTCTTCTTGTTCTTCAAGTATCAGTCCCACACCAATTAACGCTGAGGTATTGTTTGGTTTACGCCCCAGAATGTCGTCAAACAAGGCTCTAGCTTCCGAGTGGTGCCGAGGTGCCTGATACTGAACCAATGCAGTTGCCAGATTGATGTTCACAGCGTCAAGGATATTTGCTAGGTTCAGTCCAGAAAGTTGAGACTCGACGGCCAGTCGACTTTGAGCTTGCCTGGCCATATCCACAACGCTGGCATACTCATCAAGGTATAGGAAGTATTCTCCCATGATACGGTGGGAGAGCATTGAAGACGGGCTATCTTCTACGCCTTCAGTCATTAAGAGAAGCCTGTCTTCGGCGGTCATGGACGCAGAAGTGTGGTCCTGGTCCTCATCCCCCACAGCGTGGGCCGCAGGTTGGGGGAAAGGGGATATGTCGCTTTCCAGATACCCTCGCAAAACCTTGCTTAGCCCATCGTCGGGAAAGAGTTCCATGAATTCCCTAAATAATCCACTGTCCATCTCTTCTAGTTTCTCAACATCCCTCCACTCCAAGAAAATTTTCCAGGCTAGCGCAAAGGGGTGCTTCAGTATCACTAGCCCTTGAGCAAGATCTTGAACGCGCTTTCGCTTTTCGGTCTTCTTGGAGACTGGCACAACAGCCAACGTATCGTACGCGTGCTGCAGGAGTTTCTCCTCATAAAGACGTCGTGATTCATCATTATTTGTCCAGTCAATGATATTTTGGTACCAATCTTCCAGACAGCTATCTTCGAAAACCTGTCTTTTAACATCTGCAGTCACCTGATCGATTTTCGCTCCCAGCCTTGTCCGCCGTTGTCCAATCTCCTTGTTGATCTTCTCCTTCTCCTCTGCCTCCGTAATATCCGCGATCTTGGTGTATGTATAGGCAGGATTCGGGATCCTTCCTTCAAGATAATCGTATACGGTACTTGTAGGTAAGAGGATCTCCATTGCATGCTTATATTGTGATCGAGAGCCATGTTTCTTAGCGAAATCAGTATACTTATCTACGACCACTTGACAGCGTATCTTGTCATCCCTAGAACCCTCCATCCCATCAGCCGGAATAATTCTCCCTGCAACGCAACATCGAGTTCAATCCACGTACTCTTCCATGAACAATTCGGCCAGATGGATTGCAGCGTTATGGTACTCATTTAGCTTTTGCCCCGCTTGTTTCTCATACAGAGTGATGAGACCTTGCCATGCCAATGCGTCGTCTCCCTTGATCTTAGTAGCCGCGGTGTATGCTTTTTCGGATTCTTCATATTGATTTTTCTTATCAAGGGCAAGGCCTTGGAAGACGTGACTACGGGAAGATAAACGGTCAATGACTGTAACAAACCTCACAGTAAAGTACTGCTTGAACATACGCATGATAGTTTTGTGGATCAACGGCCAGCACCTTGTTAGTGTGCTCTACAGCTTCGTCATATCTCTGGACATCCAAAGAGGCTTTCGCTGCCTTGAGAGCCACCTTGGTTGTGCTCATACTGCATGCAGAGCTGTATTGAAAACAAACATGTTACCGTTCATGTAGTATCTTGGGGCCTTTGGTACGACACTTCTACGAGCTGCTGTATCACAGCAGTGTTGAGATCTTTTAATCGCCATATAAGGTACTCTTGTACGGAATATCTCGACCCATAACTGTTACCGCGCTACTGTAAGATTACGGAGCTCGGTTATACGGTCAACGGCCCGACTTGATCGCTGGTGCTAAACCTAAAGTAAGCGTCATGATGGAAGGCGTACGCAAGTACGCGTGATAATGGGTCGTCAGCGCACCTTTATTACACCAACTTGTACCTATACAACAGCTCGATTGCTTCACAGATTGTAGAGTACGCCCCTGTCCGACTGCTTACTTCGTCTAAGTACAATCCCATCAGGACAAACAACAAAAGAGCTTTGAGAAAGTTTCGGTTGTTCTGAGGTTCTCACGGAGCCTTAGCTACTGCTACACATCAAAACGGCCCATGGCACCGCTACGATTAAGAATCGAGGGGCAACGATTTCGCGATAAGGAGAATCGAGAGGTCACTCTTCATGGAATCAATGTTGCTGGAGACGCCAAATTTCCGGCGTCTCCTGATGTCAACTCCCACACATCAGATCAGTTCTTTGAGGGAGATAATGTATCATTTGTTGGGAGACCTTTTTCAATAGAAGACGCTCATACACACTTCGTCAGGTTGAGGAGATGGGGCTACAATACAATACGATATATATTCACGTGGGAAGCTATTGAACATGCTGGGCCTGGCAGATACGATGAGGACTGGATCCAGTATACCATAGAAGTCCTGCGGCTGGCAAAGAGCTATGGGTTCTATATCTTCATGGACCCCCATCAAGATGTTTGGTCAAGATTTACTGGCGGGTCCGGGGCTCCCATGTGGACTCTGTATGCAATGGGCCTGGATCCACACGCGTTTCTGGCCACGGAAGCTGCTTGGGTGCATAACACCTATCCGGAATCCGCCAACTACCCAAAAATGATATGGGCAACCAATTACACGCGCATGGCCTGCCAAGTCATCTTTACGTTGTTCTTTGCCGGCAAAGACTTTGCACCAAAGGCAATTATAGATGGCGTGAACATTCAGGATTATCTGCAAAATCACTTTGTAGAATCTTGTAGACATCTTGCCTTGCGAATACACGAAGCTGGTGACCTTGAAAATGACATTGTTATAGGATGGGAAAGCATGAACGAACCAAATCGAGGATTGTGCGGCTGGCAAGATCTTACAGTGATACCCTCAGAGCAAAAGCTGCAGAAGGGTACTTCACCCACTGCATGGCAAGCAATCCTAACAGGATCCGGCAGGTCTTGTGAGATTGATACCTGGGATTTTGGAGGACTGGGTCCTTATAAGTCCGGCACTACGCTCGTAGACCCGCAAGGAGAAACCATTTGGCTACCTGCTGATCATGACGATACCAAATACGATTGGAAACGGGACCTTGGCTGGAAGCTTGGCGAGTGTATTTGGGCACAACATGGCGTATGGGATCCCTCGAACGATCAGCTCCTGAAAAAGGACTATTTCGCTAAAGATCCTAAGACGGGAAAGAAAATGGACTATGAGTCTTTCACTAATAAATACTTCATGGACTACTATCGAAAGTATCGAAAAGCGATCAGGAGCATACATTCCGATGCAATTCTATTTTGCCAGCCACCAGTCTTGGAGATTCCGCCATCTATGAAGGACACTAAGGATGATGATCCGAACACGGTGTTTGCGCCGCACTTTTATGATGGAGTCACATTGATGATGAAGAAATGGTAAGTACCAGAAGCCAGGCGGAGGTTTTTGCGCTGACCTGAAAGGAACCGGTATTGGAACGTCGACGTATTTGGCCTACTCCGAGGAAGATATTTGTCGCCAGCCTTCGCGATCAAAGTTGGTGAAACAGCGATAAGAAACTGTTTTCGAGACCAGCTGTCTGCCATTCGGAAAGAAGGTGTCGAATACATGGGAGACCGTCCTTGTATCTTCACTGAAATTGGTATTCCATATGACATGGATGACAAATACGCGTACAAGACCGGCGACTTTTCAAGCCAGTCAGCGGCCATTGATGCAAACCATTTTGCTCTAGAAGGCAGTGGTGTCAATGGGTTTACTTGGTGGGTGTATATGACTACAGTAAGTGCCGGCATTCTGTGGGGCGTTATGGACATGCATTACTCATACATGCTGCAGAATAACCACGAATGGGGCGACCTGTGGAACGGCGAAGACCTTTCTATCTTTTCTCTTGAAGACAAGCCCCTGCCTCTTTCCCCTTGTCCGAACGATGCTGGTCAGAATTCGGTGAATGTTTCAACCATCTCGGTTGACAAAGATTCGCCCGCTTATTCAGAAAGCCGCTCTAGCAGCCAAGCGCCAGTGTCAAAATCAAACCTTAAAAGTACTTTATCGATTCCATCAATATCACCTCAGCGCTCTAATACTCCATCGGGCATAGGCAGCAATCCCGGATTCCGTGCGGCAGAGGCCTATGTCCGACCATCACCCATTGCTACAGTGGGCGATGTCACTTCATACGGCTTTGATTTACGCAATGCGACGTTCAATCTCTCGCTCGAGGCTCAGTCTGCTACTACGGAGGATGTACCGACAGAGATTTTCCTCCCCGAGTTTCACTTCCCGCGCGATAACAGCGAGGTTGTCGTCAGTGGTGGCAAGTGGACCATTAGTGTTGATGATGCCGACGGTGGCATGACGCAGCGACTGCGATGGTGGCATGGCGTGGGCACTCAGACCATGACAGTCAAGGGTGTCAAGAGGAGGCAGGGCCTGGCTCTGGGAAAAGACGATGAGGAGGGCTACCTGGAGCAATGCCAACAGACCCGATGTACCCTCATGTGACGATCTGTCTAGCATTGGCGGCAGTCCGAATCCCTATTATTCGACACAGATGTCAGCATCGTACTCACACAAAGTGCTCATCCACACCACGACAATGGCGATTTAAAATTATCGATCCTAGTTTGGGTGTTTCGGGGTTTACGGATGTAGTGTTATCAAAAGCCGAGGCAAGTACAGGTCGTCACGTGGTTGTGTTGCCCGTGAACGGAAAGATCGGCACCAGATGGTCACCACACACCGCATACCGCACACTGCACTCGACCATAAGGTTCTTCCCCGCCATCTTTACTATACGTCATTATTCAATATCAATCATACTCACGCTCCTCTGTTCCTGCTTGGCCACTCATATTAAGACAGTTGTTGGCTCGCTGACAATGCAAAGATTCTTTCCGAGTATCCGGCGTCGCTCACCCTCGAGCTGCATTCCACATTCCTCTCATTTGTGTCTATTCACTGCTATCGGTTGCTTTCGCGAAGATAGATATTTCAATACTCCGTAATCGTGAAGCTACGAGGCACTCAGCTTACTTTGATTGCCACGAACGTTGTGTATGGTGTAGCCCTGACTGTTATGGTGCCTTTGTAAGCTGCTGTGGGGGGAATAGAATATCTACGAAATCTTTGCGGCCGGTGTTGTATGTCTTGAACGTCTTTGTGTGCTATCTTATTACGCTCTGTCGATATGTCTTCCTCCGATATTGAGAAGGAGTCACCTAAACCGGAACGTCCATCGTCACTGTCATCGTCGAGGAATTCCAACCCAGTGATCGCTTCGGTGCTTGGCTCTGTAGACCCAGAGAAGGCTCTGGCGCCCCAGCTCTCTCTCGCATCTACGAAGCCACCTTTGTCGCGCAAAGCCACCTCCGTAGGGACGACAGGGACTAACAATCCCGACTTCGAAGTGGATTGGGATGGCGAAGGTGATCCAACGAACCCAAGGAATTGGCCCATGTGGTACAAGGGCATGACTATAGGCTTTATATCTTGGAGCACCTGGGTTGTTGTTGTATATTCTACATCATATACCTCAGGAATACCTAAGATGATGCAAGAATTCAACGTATCTTCTGAACCAGTTGTCACCCTTGGAGTGACGACCTATCTTATTGGCCTCGCCGTTGGATCTGTTATTCTTGCTCCCATTTCTGAAACATACGGCCGGCGACCTGTATATATGGTCAGCGTATTAGCGTTTATGCTTCTAATCATTCCATGCGGTCTCGGCAATTCTCTCACCGAAGTGGTTGTCGTGCGGTTTTTCGGTGCCGTCGCTGCAAGTGCCATGATTGCGAATGCACCGGGAACACTCACCGATATTGTCAACGACGAATATCGAGCCCTAGTATTTTCTATTTGGTCCATTGGGCCCCTTAACGGGCCTACCTTTGGTCCGATCATAGGTGAGCATGGCCACCTAACCCACTGAGACGGGGCTAATATCAGTATAGGAGGCTTTTCAACGCAATACCTCGGCTGGAGATTCACCAATTGGATCGTCATGATGATTGCCGCTGTTGGATGGATATTCGTTTGTGTTTTGAAAGAGACCTACGCGCCAACATTGTTAAAAAAAAAAGCCAGGCTTCGTAGAAAGGAGACGGGAGATGAAAGATACTGGTCGCGCTACGATGATCACAAGTTATCGTTTGCACAGCTTATGAAGACAAATCTGAGCCGCCCTTTTGTCATGCTAGTTACTGAGCCGATTTGCATCTTCTGGGACGTATACATTGCAATCATCTACGGCATTCTCTATCTTTGCTTTGTGGCTTACCCCATTGTATTCACTGGGATTCGTCACTGGTCCCTTGGACTTTCAGGTCTTTCATTTACTGGCTTGGCTGTTGGATGCTTTGTTATAATCTGCTCGGAGCCCCTGATCCGTCGTATGATCAATTCCCATGAGGTGGATCCGGAGACTGGAAGAGTGCGCCCGGAAGCCATGGTCAGCGTGGTATGCATCGCGGCCTTCTTGGTACCCATCGGAGAATTATGGTTTGCATGGACATGCACCCCACCAGTTCACTGGATCTGGCCTATATTAGCTGGAATACCCTTTGGGGCTGGGAACACTGCTGTCTTCATCTACTCATCGAATTACCTGGCCCAGAGTTACGGTATCTACGCCGCCAGCGCCTTGGCTGGAAACGCAGTGATACGGTCTCTGCTTGGCGGGACATTACCGCTGGCGGGCCCAGCAATGTATGCTAAGTTGAACCCACACTGGGCAGGGACTTTACTGGGCTTAATTCAGGTAGCAATTATACCGATTCCTTTGGTCTTCTGGAAATATGGGCATAAGATTAGGATGAAGAGCGCGCTGATTCAGAGCATGCAGAAAGACAAGGAGAGGCTGGAAGGGAAGCGGGCTAGTGGTCTCGCACAAAGGCAAAGAAGAGAACGGGAGGATCTGGAAAGGGCCCCTTCGAATCTTGTATAAAGATGTCTCTTCGGTCTTAAGTCTATTCGGAAAGCTTACCCTGTTATTCATCTCACCTCTTTGGTCCTGGAATCATTTCCCCTTCCCCATCATTATCCACCCATCCTCTCATCTCACTTGGGTCCACTAGCTGTGAATTTATGGGGAATGAAGATGGCATGATCGTTCAGCTCACCTATCTGCTTCTACATTCCTTCCCACTTCGTCCACCTTTAACGCAATCTGAACCTCCACTGGCTGTACTACTGGTGAATGTGTTGCGAATGGGGTTGGAAATGCCATCTTCAACCCCGGTTCTTATCTAATACTCGTGAATGCGTCGAGAATCAAGATGGAATTATGGCTCCCCCTCACCGTTCTGCGCCCAAATTCACCTCTTCTTCTCCATTATCTCAACACAATTTCTTATCGCATCTGCTGTCACTGCTCGTGAATGCGTTCCGAACGGAATTGGATGGTAATTCACCCCAGGGCGTGGTCATCCTGTACTATATAAACAGCGACTTTCTCCCCAAAACTTTCTTTCCTCATCAACACGAACAACATCCCTCTTCGTAATATATATACCGCACATGGGTCCCACCTTGTTACGCCTGTCATAACCTTGAATCTGTCATAATATATATCTCTATACACAATTTTCGCCCGTGTTGGTGAAGAAGGTGGGAGTCGTGCCTTAGATGTCGTGTCAGGACACGCCTTTTTGCACCCAATAACCCAGTGGAAGACAGTGGAGAGAACATTGCCAATTTCTCAAGCCAAGGTTAGCACATATTCATTTCATCTCCCATCAGCAAAGTCACTAATCTTTCATCAGCCCACCCCTTCAAACGCTTCGACCCAATACCAAAGCCTGTTCGCCATCATTCAACTAGCAGCGGAAAGGAGAAGTAGGAGGGTGAGGACATGGCTAAGACACTAGCGGCACTCTTAAATCACCAGTAGTAACAGGGAATATCGCAGGACTCTGAGATGGTTGCGGCGCTGGTGTATGATGTTGTGGGGATGATCATCGCAAAAGTCTTCTTTTTTCGAGATGCAATGGGGAAGACAAAGGTATATAAGATTCAACGATCATCTCAGACTGCGCTAACTTGTATGAACCAGGCCCATGGATCGACAACATTACGCTTTTATATATATATCTGGAAGTCAGACGATTGGCACCGGTAATCTCGAAGAACGGACCACGACAGCTTCAAGGTCGTGTTCACCACGAAGCACAGTAGCACAGACTCGATCTGCCAGCATGATTTCCTAGACGAGAGTGCCATGTCTGCGCTGCTACCGGCCTAGAGCAGTGTAACTTTTAAGACCATCCAGACTCCGTCAATTCAATGTTATACAGACTCTAGGAGACCTGATCATACTGGCGTCATTGCCACATATGATACGACTCAAAGGAACCACCTGTCTTCCCCGAAGTCTCCGCTCATCGCTTCAACAGGCTCTCGTAATGCCTCGTGGCTCGATTCGTTACGTCTTAAACTAAAGTATGACGATTCGAAAGCGGCAAACGAGGCGAAGCAATATCACCACCCAAAGGACTCCGTCTAAATGTCAAGCCGTCATAGGGCAAAGGCCTTCTTGACGGTGGTGAAATGGTGATGAGCAACGAAAAGTTTTCAGCGACTGTTCGTGGCCCATACCCGAAAAGAGAGGCTTGAGGTACTCCACCAAAAGGATCACCAAGCAGGTTAAGCCTGATCCTGACTATCTGAAGGAAGCAGCGATTCTTGATTTAACCAAGGAGAGTGTTGTAATAAATCGGTCCAGACGAGGGAAAGACTCGACCTAGCTTGACCCGAATAGCACCGACTCCAGTGACCGGAAAGTCGATGATCTACATGATCAAGCAAGTAATGCTGGCCGGGGAGATGACGCAAATAACCGAAAAGCTCATCATGACACCTTGGAAGTACTCAACGTCCAAGCGCAAGCAGCTTAAGGACCTTGCCGCCGGAGAAGAATCTGACGTGCCCGTCAACGTCTCAAGGTACCGCTATGAGGAGAAGAAAAAAGGGTGTAAGAAAGGCCTTGAGTATGGTCTCTTTCATTCCGCGTCGTAAAGACCGCGAATAAATGCTAAATTTCCGGTGGAGACAAACTTGCTAAGAGACTTTAAAGAGCTCAAGTCCCGCCTGAGATTCTTAACATTACTCCCGGCTCATCAGGGAGATATGAGCCCTTTCCGAGCCCTAGGACTTTGTCCTAGTTATAACTCCTTGACCTCTGAGACTATCCTTCTCATCAAACCCCACAGTAATGTCTGATCTGACCGAGCATGGCGGAGGAATTCAAGCTGCGTGTTGAGCAAATTACTGAGCAAGTAAGCTATATTCGTTGCCCTGAAGTACCGTGTTTAGTTCCGCCTGTTTACATCCGTCACCAGCGAACTGTGCTCAACCTTTCTCTTCCCTCGCACCCTCAATCCGTCTAGCTTGTCAGCATAACGACAAATCTCTCGAACCTAGAGGGGTTCTATCCTCGACCACGAGCACGGCCTACCATTCCATTGTGATACGCACATATCTCGTCGCCTTAACGGACCCTACACGTACCCTTGCCTCCTCCAATCTTTTTTTTTTGAGGATGGCCAAGTCTAAGGCCGCCCGCTTCACTCCCGCTCGCAAGCCGACAGGCACCGTTTCCGGCGCAGCTGCTCGTGGTGGTATCCAGAAGCCTCGCAACCCCGTCGTCAAGAAGGTGGTCGGTAGTCGTCAGCCTACCGCTGGAGGCAGTCAAGTCATAACATGGCTCCAGGATGTGTAACAGCATCATCCATCTAAGAACTTCCTCTGGGCGACTCTAGGAAGAGCTTGAAAGAGGAAGGGACCAGAATAGAGACACCAATCACTGCCAATGCAATGCACTATGGCAGTGGCAAGGGAGGCTGCTCAAGGAAGTCCTTCATATTCCCCTAGTGGTGCATAATTATATGAGCATGAACGCCTTGCCCAAGCGGAACTTAGACGTCTTCTTTCATCACATTCAACCCAAGCTGAGGGTTGACATCGATGTCATTGGATATATCTACAAGTTAAACGACTGCTATGAACTTATGATGTTCGGGAAGAAGGTCAATGAGTGATGGTACTCACCGGAGAAGGGAACACGCCACAAGGGTGGTCTTTAAAGTGTATCGTATTATATCGCTTGGAAGAAACAATCTACGAAAGCTCTTCGAACATTCCTGGCATTGGTAGAAAGATGAGAACGATTCTGGAGGAAATCAAGACAACGACGTTGATATATCCTACTCTTACTGTTCCTATTACTCTATTGCTTTAACAGCTATCGAGGTAGCGGCTGGGTCGAAAATTGATCGATCCAGTGGAAAGATTACGTTATCCACTCAGCAGACCTTCCTTCTCGCGTTCCTCCGTGAACAAGACGCATCTTCTTCTTTTCTCAACTTCCCTCTCAACCTACTAACATTGAAGAATCAACAGATAGTGGAAAGGAGCAGTATGACAGGGTCGTTTCGTCATGACTATATATATATATCGCTACTTCAGAACGCCCGACCGCGGCGCCTAGTTAATACCGACCGTTCGAAAAAACTCGGCTGTCGGTGATGCTCAAGGCTTTGGATGCAGAGATTTCTCGCGCTGGGGCGAAATACTCCGAAGTAACCAAGGACGAGTGTTATCAAGAGAAAGCGATCACAACTATGTCACCTATTCTAATTAGAAGCTTGCGAGATCAGAACATTCAAAAAGACGACTACGGCAGGAGATTGAAAGACTATGACGGCTATCACGGCGACGGTACTGAAATGATACGAATATTCGGAGATCGTGTCAATGCCGGAAGCGAATCCGGAAGTGGTAACTTGGATTCGTCATTAGCTATAAAAAAAATCATCTGCGTCGTGGTGAAGATTCAAAATCAAAAATGAAGAGCTTCATGTATTCCTATCTTATATATGCCAACAAAGTCCGAGTGTACACGTCGTTCCCGTTTGTGACGACTTTGGTGAGCGACAAGGTGCGGCAATTGAAATTGACCTGGGACGAGGGCTGCGGACGCGGATGAGTACAAAATCGAGGTGCTGGGGATCACTCATGTGAACGTGAAAAAAAGCTTTATGACTCGCCAACGGCAGTACTCAAGCGCAACCTGGTCGGATACCTTCACTTCAACTGTTATCTGACTCGGATCCTGAACCCAATGTCAACAAGGAGGATGTCTCTACAACGGACCAAGACCAAGCCGAAACATGGAAGTACCTACCACACCAACCAATCAACGATCGCCTACCGACGCCTACACACCAACTACAATAAATAACCTCAAAGAGACGTTCAGCCCATCGACGTTTACAAACGTATGTCAACGAATGATTTTCAAGACTACCCACTTCTCTTTGTAATGACTGGTACAAACATAATGATCACGAAGTGGAATTGGACGAGTTTCCTGAGCCCGGGGTGGCGTTCCAAAATTCTTGGATTAAAACCGGAGCTCTCGCACAACGCCCGTTTTGCAAGGCGAGCAATCAGACACGGACAAGTCCCGATCGGAAGACCGGTGGTGGCTCTTATCAACGAGGTTGATAAAAAGAACAGGGGATACCTGGCGGTCTGGGGAAATTACGAACTCCATTGAGGCGATGGACCCAGGTCGCCAATCCTAAACCGAAAATATTCTAGCTCCGCAGGGAAGAAAAAAGCAAGCTGCTGTGATCATGCATAAGCGTGGAATGTGCCCTCCCGCGTGCTCGTCGAGTAAAATGTGAAAGGTTAAGACAGAAGATGTAATAAGTTTCATCAGTCACTCAAGACGCACTACGGAGGGCAAGGGAGCGACGATGATGATCCTGATGATCATCGCGTGCAGTATTCCGACGAAATCAAGGGAATAAGGGCTCAAGGCATCTTATTCACCAGCTTGTGGTCTTCCTTCTCAAGGTTGGTTTGATAAGATCTCCCTTATCATCTTCTCTTTACATCAACCTCTTTCAGATTAGAAAATCGCTGTCGGTTACCACATCTGAAGAGGACACATCAAGAGTCACTCGACGTTCGAGTGGCAAAGAAAGATTTGGAGAGTGCTTTACGACGTTTGAAAGATCGGCTGACACCAATTCCCCTCACTTGCGCGTATTTCTTGCGACAGACATAGCGAGCTTGAACGAGTTCAGCGAGAGCGACCGCAGCGAGCCCACGCCTAGCGATGATGAGCTCATCGATGACGAGGCTAGTGAAGATAGAGGCGTTGAGGAATTCTCACTTTGGGTGGTGAAGAGAAGATGGTCGATCTTCGCAGGCGATATTGCAAATACTGTGATATGTTCAGAGCCGACGATCAGGTATGAGCGGATGGTGAAGTATGTGTCGAAAACGCGATCGAAGACTGTCGCAAGTACGCTTTTTTATAACGAAGATTACAAAAGAAGCAAATATATAAGAAGCAGATGATGTCAGGTTATAAAGAGCCAGTCATACCATCTATAAACGGGAAGAATCTGATAGGTAACTTCAATGAATATTTGAGCAGCTACAAGCTACACAAGCGGTCGATTCCGCTGAGTATGGAAGTCCAATTCGGAATGGTCTGTTAATTCATGCTGAATGGGAACAATTGCCCAGTAATGCCGAATGTGCGCTGCGTCTGAGTGTACGATGAATTAGACAAAGCTGAAGTTTCATGTTCGGCCATCAGACTTGTTCGCTTGTTGGTCGCTTAAACGGCCGAGATCCTAAGTCACTGAATGTCAGCAGTCTCGAAGCGTTTCGAAAAGACGGCGCTCGTGAGAAGGCTTACGCGAAGAAGAAGAAGGCGGCGGTGGAGCAGCAAGACGAAGATAGTTCACCAGGGACCTGATGAAATAGAGGTTATCTTTCGCACAATCCTCAGTATCTGCGATGCATTACACAAGGCTTGGGCGTATTGAAAAACCCACGAGCTCCAGCAACTGCGACTTATATCCACAGACCACGAGATTTTCTCAAAGACTTTTGAGGTCGCTCTTAGGGCATGGCAGAAGGCCCCAGCAGCGCCGGGTCGAAAGCGATATATTCGAGAGAAGGAATGACAGAGGTCGATATTACTAAAAGCGAAGAGACCTGGTTATACGCTTTCCCATGCAGATCCTCCATCTGCTCCAACAGGCTACCTAGTACTGGGCAGTAATCAAAATTGACCGGATAATATGCTTTCACGATCCCAAGGGATTGCAGAATGCGTACAGTCAACGTTTTCTATGAAATATTCAAAGCATATACCGATTAACACTCCACCATTAGACCATCTCCCCAAAGGAAAAAGGCGATTCACCTAATCATGACCTCGAAATAACCCAACCAAAACTTCATCAAGCCAATACGGACAACAAAAATCTTGCCAAGACCCTCAAGTCGACCTTAATACTTTTTTTAGATTTGATAAGTTAGTAAAAAGCTTTAAATACATTTTGTTGAAAGGACTTTTTAGTTCTCTCGATCGATGGTTTTCGACCCAGAGTATCTGAAGGAAAGCACAAAGAGCTCAAAATTTCTATCTCAAGAATCACACGTCAGAAGTATGAACGCTTTTATCCAAGATTTAAATCTGTATGTTCTCAAGATCAGCCAGATCATAACCGTGCAAACCACAAGGCGTGGATAGTAAGCATCGATGCGGTCAATAACTGGGGATCAAGCGACGTCAACGACAACGAGGTGGAGATCCTGCCGGCAATGCCAGCGGACGTTGACAAGTGGGAACTGCAATCCGTGTCTTCCTCCCACGGTCATCCTAGGCATGCACCACCGAATGTAGCAGTGGTGGAGGGAGGTAACAAAGGGAAGATTGGCAACCGACGGCTACACTCACAGCATAACCCCCGAAACGTTCAACAAGGCCGATTCAAAGAAATCGGGACTTAAGTGGGTGGACCAACCATGCTTGGCAGGAGGTGTGCGCATCTCCATGCCAAATATACCCCGCGGAAACAAGGGAAGCTCCGGCGAAGAGAGAATCGCGGTCTCCACCTACCACACCGCAGTCTCAAAAGACGGGGTAAATCTGGAGATCAGGGAATGCGGGACAAAGGACGAGGTGGCAGCTGCGCTGCGGGACCAACGGTCCCCGAATGCAACACCGTCCGGCCTGGAAAACGATAAACATGAAGGATTGCCCTTCCGTCATCCTGCGACTGTTGGGATACGGGGAATCAGCTCCACGTCGGATGCACTAATGGGCCTACGAAGTTGGGACTCGGTCGAAGTGCTAGAGGAAAGGGACCTTCCTCCAGCCAGGACCTACCTCAGGTCAGGGAAATGATTGAGTTCTGTCGGAACTCTTCGTTGGCCCAGGTAAAAAGAGCACATGAGAGGATGAGGGAGGCGGAAATTGCGGCCTTCGGGCCTATGTATAGATTCCTTTTCGGCATGTAGATAGCAGCACACACATACACACGTTTTACAGTACCTTTCCACTAGTACGATCATTGCACGTGCCCGTTTTTTGCTCACTCTGTTGCTTCTACAGCTCCCTATACCGCACCTGTACCCTATCCCTCGACATTCGGACTAGTGAGGGTGAAGGAATCGAAATGCCATCCTTGATCAGCGCCAGCAATAGGTAAAGGTCTTAGTGCTTGCTCCTGAGCCGAAATGATTCATGAAAATGACAGCGAGGAACCTTAGCGATTGGAAGGATAAAGATTTTCCGGTGTGAGCGGGAAGGTTAGATCGAGACTCAGCTGGCCGGCAAAACGTAGAAGCTTCCAGTACGTATAATGGCGGTGCATATATGCAGGACTCCGGTCAATTGTTCGTTGGACGTGGCGGCGTTGAGGAACGGCAGTGTATCCACTCGGAGGCTAGAAGTCCAGTCGATATTGGGGGACGTCTTTCGGTGAGGGACTCAGCTATGTATGTCTCGAATGATCAGAACAGTAGTACTAGTAGTAAAGATCACGGAGTCCATATGCTCCATTCTCCTGGTTTTCTTGTTGCGCATGCTTTGAATTCAACCTCGACGTGATAAAGATACGTGGCTGAGTCATTCGAAGCGTTCATTTTTCAATTCTTGATGCTGTACATGCCCTTTTTAGTTGATACCGACTCCGTGACTCTTACAAAGGAATCAATGAGGGTAACTGTTCGTTTTGAATTTTCCATGTTTCCTTTTCGATTTCTCCTTGTTGCGCTTACTTTTCAATCAAAGCCCACTCCGTGACGTATGTAGATGCTCGCAACAATCCATCTATCAAGACCATCGCTTGTTTTGGAAGACAGCTACAGTACCCCTGCTCGGTGGGGTAGCTCCACGACAATGAAGTCACATATCAAAGTTCTCTGAGCTTCTGCCAATTCCACGTCCCCCTCATAACTTTCTTCAATCCTATAGTTTCTCGTTGCACCAAGCCTCAAAATCTGTTCCCATACTCTGCGAAGCTTCCGAGTCCGCAAGAAAATAGCCTATACCCCACACCCCACGACCTCTCCGGCCATGGCATGGCGCTCCTCAGGCTCAACAAACGCCTCACTAATCGCCAACCTCACATCCAACGGCATCATTAAATCCGAGCGTATTCGGAACGCTATGCTCGCGGTACTTGCTCCCCATCTTACTCCTAGGCCCCCCCCCCAAGAAACCTGCACCCCACACTCACTCCCAAATTTGGTCTTACCACCCAAAACAGGTCGATCGCGCCCACTATGCCCCCTCAGCGCCCTACACCGACTCCCCCCAACCCATCGGTCACAACGCCACAATATCCGCCCCACACATGCACGCCCACGCCCTCGAAACATGCCTCCCGCACATCCACCCCACCGCGCGCATCCTAGACATCGGTTCCGGCTCCGGCTATCTAACGCACTGCTTCGCGAACCTGATCAGCGACGACGGTGGCAAAGTGGTCGGCCTGGAGCACATACCCGAACTGATCGAGCTGGCGAAGAAAAACATGGCGAAGAGCGAGGACGGGAGGAGGTTGCTAGAGACGGGCAAGGTGGAGTTTGTGCAAGGGGATGGGAGGCTAGGGTATGGAGGGAAGGAGGAGTGGGATGTTGTGCATGTTGGGGCTGCGGCGGAGAAGGTGGGGGAGGGGTTGTTGGGGGTGTTGAAGAGGGGCGGGAGGATGTTCATACCTGTCGAGGATGCGATGGGGTATCAGTATATTTGGGTTATTGATAAGAAAGAGGATGGGAGTGTGGAGAGAAAGAAGGAGTGGGGGGTCAGGTTTGTGCCGTTGACGGATGCGCCAAAGAAGTAGAGATCGCAGGTTTCGAGGCGAGGATGCTGGAGTTTCGATGATTAGACTGGATGTCAAAGGGCGTGAGGGTGGGCCAGGATTTGCAATAACGGAAAGGTTGAGAGTGCTGGTGTGCTCCTGGTGTACAGAAGTTATTGACTGTGTGAGTGACCTCCTAGGTCAACGGCGGCTTCCCGTCCTGGCATCGTGGGACGACTGGCACCTACTCGGATATTAAAGGACGATGGGAATGCTAGGTGAATTTAGTACAAGAAGAGAGACTGTACATCAGCCCGACGCAAGCTGACAGTATTGAAGGCTTTCCCTGCACGGACAAATGTCTGTATACCTGGCCACTGAATAACGTACAATTAATACTTCATCAACTGAGAACGCTAGGAGTGGACATGTGTATGTAGGTACAATAAGAAACGAATCCGGGTTTCGCTAGAGATAAGCTTCACGCATCGACGAACGATTTCATATCTACGCAATAGGTTAGTACTAGAAAGGATGTAGAAACATATCGAGGCTTACTAGACAGCCAACTCAGATATTCTCTCTGCTCCTTGAAGTCGATGTACTCAGGCACCCAGAGCGCCAAAGCAGTGTTCACTCCCCTTTCTTCAAGGAATTTCTCAAGTAGTACCTGCAGATCCTCATCCAAGTTTCCGAACGGGGGTCCGGTGTATAAATTCCTCCTCGACCAGTCAAGATCCGCAGTCTTTGCATCAGCAAGCTCTGCTTTCGGAAAGTAGTAAATATTATCGATAACTATCTCTCCATCCTGCGCTATCGTCTCAATTTGCATAGCTCCTGGCTTCCCAGCCTTCTCGATCGTAACGTTGACCCTCGCCGGGAAGCTGGGCTCTTGTTCTCCGGCCTCTCCACTAGGGGATTCTTCGTCCATTAGTTCGGGCCGGTCGGCAGGCGCTACGCGGTCCTCTGGTGCTACATTAATGTTGCCCCCTCTTGTTTTGCCTTGGTTAATTGCCCCTTTAGTTTGGGCGCCACCAGATTGGGTGTCTGTGGGTATGTCGGCACTGTCTTCGTCGTAGAGAGCTTTGTCTTCGGCGTATTGGTCTTCGTCTTGGTCGACGTTGTTGAGGTCGGCAATAGAAAAGGCAATGCGGATGCTGAAGAAGATCAATATCATATCGTGACATGAGCCAATTTATGTAACTGAGTGGAAACGTACGATTCGTCACCAAATTGGCGGGTTAAGACGACTTCTTCATTTCCTGGAGTATCATGAAGCTGTGGTAGTTGAGCATCATGACCTTGACCGGTGACAGTACTAGCATACCTCAAACGAGCTGTTGTCAAGAAAGTCTTGGATATTTATGGGTAGCTTTTCTGAATCCCTCATCTCCTTTTCCATTTGGAACTCCGAGTCGAGCTTCGCCGAAAGTTCCTGGTCGACTACAGAATGTTTCAGCCTGCACACCCTTATTCCGCGCCCTATCATACGTACCTTCACCTTGCTGCTCCCTGGCTATCCTTGACGTCGAAAAGGGTGCATATCTTGGTCTCGAAGCTACCTTCCAAGATTGTTGGAGTAATGAGGAGCGGCGCACAGTGGACAATGTCCGCCGCGAACACTGCGCCGAGACATTTGGCAACGATCGTGGTAATGCTCGTGTGAAGCTTCGTAGGGATAACATGGTGTAAATGGATTGGTGATACTGGAAGTGAGGAATGGAGATTTGCGATGGAGCAGTTAACGAAGCCAAGGTAGCTGGAAATATTTGCTGCTCAAATAATTTTATCGGCGACCGTATTCAGAACATCGCACCTGTATTCATTCACCTTGGAGCTTTGCCCGCAACATCCCATTCACTCCAAGTCACTCCTTCACACTATTTAATTTCTTGAAACCCACGTAGTTCTATTTCCTTATTGTTTGCTTTGATAATGGTGTGTGACATATGGATGATGTTCAGCTAGCCTGTTGCGACACCACAGACTGACATTGAACGGGCAACATGTTCAATTTTACTCCATTGCTGGGCGCTCAATCCAGTTCACCAGCTTCACAGTCTTTGCTGGAGTTCGAAGGGGGTATCAAGGTCTTGATCGATGTCGGGTGGGACGCGAACTTCGATGTAACACAACTGAAGAGCCTCGAGAGGTAGGTCCTTCGAAAGATCCCGGGATACAGCTAGCAGAAATTATTTTGGCAGATATGGAGTGCCCTGTATTCTGTATAGATAGAAGCAATGCAACTATCTCTAATATTTGCATGATTATCTCCTGCCTTTGTCTTTAAACTTACCTGGTCACTGAACTGACTGTTTTCTTGACCTCTAGGCATATTTCCAGTGTCTCCATTATACTGCTCACCCACGCGACTCCAGCTCACCTTGGAGCCTTTGCTCATTGCTGCAAACATATACCGCTTTTCGTACAAGTCCCAGTTTACGCAACTACACCAGTCATTTCCCTGGGGCGAACGTTACTACAAGACATCTACTCTTCTACTCCTCTTGCCTCCACTATCATACCGCAAAATGTCCTCTCAGAAACTTCATACTCCTATCAGACATCCAGCATAGACACATCTTTGCAGATCCTCCTACAACCACCTACATCAGAAGAGATTGCATCTTACTTCTCCTTGATACATCCCTTGAAATACTCGCAACCTCATCAACCTTTGCCGTCACCATTTTCTCCGCCTCTCAATGGTCTCACAATTACAGCTTATAGCGCAGGACATACACTCGGTGGTACACTATGGCATCTGCAACATGGGATGGAGTCAGTTGTCTATGCGGTGGACTGGAACCAAGTCCGAGAGAACGTTCTCAGTGGAGCTGCTTGGTTGGGAGGGTCCGCCGGCGGCGCAGAAGTCATCGAACAACTCCGCAAGCCGACAGCGTTGATTTGTAGCACGAAGGGAGCAGAGAGGAACCCCTTGGCTGGTGGGCGAAAAAAACGTGACGACATGCTCTTGGATATGATTCGCACAGCAGTGGGAAAAGGTGGAACGGTGTTGATACCTACGGACACAAGCGCAAGGGTCCTTGAGCTAGCCTATCTCCTCGAGCATGCGTGGCGAATAGAAGCCTCAAATAGCTCCAGTAACAGTCCTTTGAAAACGACCAAACTTTATCTCGCAAGCCGAAAGGCTGGGGCTACAATGAGATATGCACGGAGCATGCTTGAGTGGATGGATGAGAATGTTGTTCGAGAATTCGAGACAGAGGCAAACGGTGCTAACAATCGGCAACACAAACGTACGGATAGCAAGCAAGCACCAAATCGCGAAAAGCAGGACCGCTTCAACCAAGCACCTGGAGTACCTAGTGCGCCCTTCGACTTCGAATTTCTGAAGCTGTTGGAACGCAGATCCCAGATAGAGAAGATAACATCAAGCAAAGCTGCTCGAGTAATCTTAGCGAGTGATTCCTCGCTGCAATGGGGTTTCTCAAGGGAGATCCTTCAACGTATAGCTGCAGACCCGTTAAACCTGATTATATTGACTGAGGACTACAGCTTTGGAACTGATAACGAAAGGAACCGTGGGCTAGGGAAGACCCTTTGGGAATGGTATATCGAGCGCACAGATGGTGTAGCCATGGAGATTGGTCTGGACGGTCAAAATTTGGAACAAGTGCATACTGGTGGTAAAGACCTGCGCTTTGAAGATGCGGAACGGATTTCCTTGGAAGGCAAGGAATTAGCGATATATCAGCAGTACCTTGCGACCCAGCGCCGGCTACAGGATACCCTACAAGCAGCTAACGGCACTAATCTTGAAACCTCTGCTGATGCCCTCGACGAGACATCTTCTACCTCCTCATCGTCTTCAGACGAGTCAGATCCCGAACGGCAGGGAAAAGCACTCAATACGTCCGCTGCGGTGGCCCATTTCAACCGGAACAAAGTCGGTCTGGACAAAGAGACGCTCGGCGTCAATGTTCTACTTCGCCACCCCGGCGTTTACGATTATGATGTGCGCGGCAAGAAAGGCAGGGAGCAGATGTTTCCTTTCGTTAGTAAACGACGGCGCGGAGATGATCTTGGAGAATTCATTAGGCCAGAAGATTATCTGCGAGCCGAAGAACGAGATGAGGTCGATGGTCAAGATATGCGCGATAGTGGACCCGGGAAACAGACAGGACTTGGTCAGAAAAGGAAATGGGAAGATTCCGGCTTCCAGAACGGCTTTGACGGCCGAGAATCGAACGGACCTATTAAACGAAGACAGCAAGGGCCAGCTTCAAGTAAGGAAACTCCGTCGAAAGTAACTAACGGTGATGTCGGCATCAACGGTCACAGAGGTTACGAAGAAGACGATATCTCAGAGGGTTCTGACGCAGAGCCTGAAGATGCTATTATCGGTCCTTCCAAGGTCGTATATAAATCGCGCTTGATCCAAAGCAACTTGAGGATTGCATATGTAGATTTTGCAGGGCTCCATGATCAGCGAAGTTTGTCCATGTTGATCCCGCTCATACAACCAAGGAAGCTCATCCTAGTTGGTGGAACTACTTCGGAGACTACCTATCTTGCCGACGATTGTAAGCAGAAACTCAATTCACGGTTAAGGGATGCCATCGAAGGTTCCGCGAATATCGTCTTCACACCAGCTGTTGGTGAAACCGTAAATGCAAGTGTCGACACAAACGCGTGGACAGTAAAGCTGAGCGAAGCATTGGTAAGACGTCTCAATTGGCAGAACGTTAGAGACCTGGGCGTTGTGACTCTCATGGGTCTTCTGACGGCAACAACTGTGAATGAGCAGCCACAAGCAGAGGCGGTGAGCAAAAAGAGGCAGAAGTTGCTGAAAGAAGATTTGGATGAAACCAATGCGGTTGAAGTGCCTATGACCTACGAACAAACACCGGAGCTTGCACCCCTGCTCGATGTTCTTCCTGCAAGCATGGCGGCAGCTACACGCTCGATCGCCCAGCCATTACACGTTGGCGATCTTAGGTTAGCCGACCTTAGGAAGCTTCTTCAAGCCGGAGGGCACACAGCGGAGTTTCGAGGCGAAGGAACTCTGCTGATTGATGGACTTGTTGCGGTAAGGAAATCTGGCACTGGTAAAATTGAAGTTGAAAGCGGAGGCGTTCAATTGCCGGAATATCGAACGCGCAATTTGGAAGGGCCATTCTATGCTGTCAAGCGCAAGATTTACGAGGGTCTAGCAGTCATTGCTGGAGGATAGGATTGATTGCACGATTCATACCCAAGTTTCGAAATCTAAAAGAGTCATTCTAGGCTACACATTTCAAGATCAAAGAAGGACGAAGTCATACTAATCGATGAATGGCCATCCGAAATTGGCGACGCATGGGTTCAAGCAAACATTCTCCGCTACGGCGCTGGGTGTTGTGAGAATCTCTCAATCATCGTTTGGGATGAATTGCTCTCCTGAAACTGTTGTCGCGAGTCAGATGTGTGGTAACTGCGCTTCATCCAAAAAGAGCCAAATGTGTGGTCGCTGCATTTCAAGCAGAAGAGTCAAATGTGTGGTTCTGCATGGTGAAGCGCGAGTGTTTGAGAAGGAGTCACTCTTGACCGGTTCCCCACGGCTTTATAACCCGCCATTCCCCACTGCTTTCCTTTCTCCCTCTCTCTTTATCAACAGCTCCGGATACACAAGCCATTTTGTTCAAGCAAAGACCTACTTTGTCTAGCCCTCAGCTTTTACAGAGCACTGCTTTCGATTGAACGCATATCCTCAAGGTATCGACTACTAGTGGAAACTGCTTTCAAGGGGACATCCTCATCGACAAGGCCTCGACAACTCGAGAACTCAGGCACCATAACAAAAACCGTTATCCTATCTTACCTTGTTTAGATGTCTTCGCCACCACGCATCCACTATCTCACAATGTCCGGCGATCCCCCAAATGGTGGTGTCCCACCAGGTGTCTATTTTTCGGCACAACCACCACCAGGCTTTGTGGCCCCTCGCCCAGACATGCCTTGGGCTTCCTCTGCGGTTGACACGCATTCCATGGGCGCTCCACCGCCGTACCAAGCGGTTCCGGATCCGCATCCTAGCTTCCCAGTGTGCTATGGGCCAGCCCTCAGGCGACCAGTTACGGTCGGCTCATTCCCGGGTTCTTATCCCCTTCCATGTCTGAACCCACCACCTACGCCCTCTTCCGCTGCAGCCACTTACTTCGTTCCGCCGGGGAGCAGCCTAAACGGTGTTACCCCCGACCTGGACGGCTTTGCCTACATCTTCCCCCCGGATGACGCACACACTACAATCAATTTTGCCGAGCCTCCAGCGCGGCCATGTGACAATACCGATTCGCATGAACTCATCAATTGGTCGAGGCACAAGGTTCCAACGACCCTCACCGTCAGCCAATTGATTGAGCAACTGGGAGGTATCGGAGATGCCGATGGTGTCACTGAGATCTACGAGCAGGGTGACGGGAAGTGGGCGAAGGGCATGACTTACACGAAGAATGGCGAGCATGAGGACAAGATGTTGAAGGAGATTGGATGGACGAAAAGACGAGGAGACGAGGCGCCTCCAGTTTTCTTGTGCTGCAAGAGGGGTTGAATGATAGGGACTCAAGGATCGGGCATGGAGAATGGGATATGGCTGTCAGGGGAAACATAGACGGCGAGAATTTTCAGGGGAATGTCTCGGTATTTGCGTGCTTGGGTGTATGGTCAAGTTGTGTACGAACGAAGGGTGGATGGAAGACTCTTTGGGGCGGCATGCATGCGTGCGATGTCCTTTGTCATTCCAAACATGTTGGACTTTGCCCATCTTTCCTGTCAGCGAATTTGATCCCGCTTCTTCTTCTGTAGAGACTATATACATACATAGATCTCGAGACCTTCCGGAAACCTTAGGCTGTCTGAATAATTTAAACACCCCTTCATGGTTTTATCAAACCGCGCCACCGTCGATGTAATCGAATGAATGGTGACTGACAGTAGTGCTATCTACAGCATCTATGCTTTTAAGTTCTACATACATAGAAATGCCCCAGACTTTATTCCGGCGAAATGGCTTTGGACAACCTACTGTACTCGTATCTACAGTACATACGTCTTCCTACAAGTAACCCCCATAAGCACACAAAACCCCCAACCCATAGGCTTCCCGCTACAAACAAAAACTGCCCCCCTTTTCCCACACTTCCTCTTCAACCCTGCCTGCTCCCGATTAGAATATCAACGCTTTCCCCCCGATAAGCGCTAGAATTACAGTACAACTGAGTTTACTTATCGATACAATCAGAACCCATTATCCCAACCCGGAAATACAGATTTCTTGGTCGAAAAATGAGCGATGCCAATGTAAACACGTCAAGCTTCTCAAAGACATGACCTGTTCTTATTCGACGCATATCATGGTATATCTACGTATCTATAGCTAGAGCTCACAACCGCCCCGAATAAAACATGCCAAATCTCTCTACCACTAACTCTCCTTACTCCCAAGTCAGGATAGCTACAATACTACCCACCAAATCCCACCCCATACAACAAAGATAGCACATACAGCGCACGATTTCAAAGTCCCCCACCCCATCCCCTCAGAAATTCTCCTTCCCCCACGCAAATCTGAAACCCGGCTCCGAATACATATTGCACTTGGTATGCAACTGACTGCCCAGCACCCTGGGCCCACAAAAGAACACTCCCGCTTCAGCAGGCGCATGGAGCTTGCGGATCGATTTGAAGATAGCATCCCAATTCGGCCGGCCAAAGTTCGTAGGAGCGCGTAGGCCCGTTATTGTGTCCTGGTCCGCGGAGGCGTCGTTGATCATAATATTGGTGGCGTCGTCCAACATGATCTTTGCGGTAAGGTACTAGGAAGATGGATTAGTTGAGGGTTTAGGAGTTTGTAGACAGAGGGAGACATACGGTGTGGATTTCGATCTGGCAGTCCATATCTTGCGCTTCAATCGCCATGAGCAATGAGCGAAACCACTCGAAAGAGCCAAAGTCTCGGCAGACCCAGAAGAAATACACCTTCCTCAGCCTCGTTTTCTGTTTGGGGTAGTTCATGCGGTACCAGATACTTTTGAGAATAGAAGCGAATGGCGTGACTCCAATTCCAGCCCCTACTAGAACAGCGATCTCATACTTGAAAACATCTTCGGATGCGCTTCCGAAAGGCCCATCAATGTATACCCGAGGGAGAATTTTCCTGATCGCAGGATCTACGTCCATTTTCGAGGCTTTTTCGTCGATACCCACCACGGCGGAAGCGTTGGGATTTTCCATATCTTTGCCGGTTTCGAAGTTACATCCCACTGATGCTGCCAAAGCGTTGGTGAAGTTGCCGACACATCGGATATGAACAGACAAATAATCTTCCTCAGGAGCGCTTGTGAGGGTGAAAGGATGGTATTGCCAGACTGATATTTCAGGGCAGCAAAGGAAGATGTACTGGGATAACTGATTAGCTTAAGGAATCAAATGGTTTCCGTCATCCATACCTGGCCAGCTCTCATCTTGGTTTTCTCCTTTTTAATCTGGATCTCGACTACTTTGCTCGGATGTTGAATGACTTTGGAAATGTAGGTCTTGTGCTTTCCACGGATCTCTCTTGCTACTCTTTCTAACAAGTATATAAATCCTCCATACATCCAGTACTGCCAGAACACACCAGTCCCAGAACAGAATGGTGCCGCGTCTGTTTTAATCATACAGAACGCCCCATGGACAGACCAGAAAACGAAGAATATGATAAAGAGATGGTGAGTGTACCAGAAACGTTCATAATTACCTTGTCGAGGCTTTCCTACGGACGTGGCAACGATGAGCATGAGGGTAGAAAGCATGATGTATCCAGACCAGCCAGGACCAGTGGCGAAGTTTGCAAGGACGAATCCTTTGAACCCTAGGTGGTTCTTGGCGGCCAATTGCGCAAAGTTATTCCAATGAGCGATTGTATGGACCCAGGTAAAAAACACAATCGACCAAGCCACCAGCTTGTGAAATGAAATACTTTTGTCGAACTGGATGATCCCGTTTAGTGGGGTCTGTCTCAGTAGCGAAATAAGCGTACGGCAGACAGGAAAGATCAGGATAGCAATGTCGAAGTGGAGGACCAAGGCAGCTGCTCTTGCTATCGAGTATGTTATTCCGAAGGTCGAACGAGCAGTGGCGAGGTTGTCCTTCATGTAGTAGTTGACGAAGCCGAACGCGAAGATCATAGTGTGTACCACAAAGAAAATAGTAACAGAAAGTGCTTTGGAGCCCTTGTGGACCATCCAGCGGTCGAGCTTTTCCAACGGCCGCAGCTCTCTTGGAGGGTCCGCACCCATTTCACCAGACATCAGCATCCTCGTCAACGGTGGCCATCTCGACCTCCCCGCTTTCACCGAATATAAGTTACGCTGATCTAGTTGTTCCCCAGACGTTGTAGCCATAGTAGTGGTAGACTTATTGGTCGAAGACGTGGACAAGAACTGCAACGAGCGCAGGCGGCTGGGGACGAGAGAGCGGGAGAACCGATTTGGATAGTAGAAGCACTGCTTCGCTTGATGGTTAAAGAAAAAGTACTGAACGATTCCGCTAATTAAGAGAAAGAACTTTCTCGTTAGCAATCTCAACCATAGCTGTATGTAGCAGGAGCACCTTGCACTTACTGAAAAGCGGCCTGCGCGAAAGGTCCTGCCCTAAAATATAAAGCAACTAAAGAGCTCCTTCTCGACACAGCCTTAATTTGGGGATAGTTACAAGAGTAGATCAGAAGTGACAGAAGATTACGAACAGATCATCAATGCGTCGGCAACGAATAATGGAGTCAGTACTTGACGAATCTTTGAAAGGTTAGACCGGGCGACAGACATGACCAGCGTCACGGTTGGAAAGTTGCGCTGAGTAGTCTCTGAGTCGGGTTTCAAAGCTCATGGGATTCTCATGGCTGTCTAGCGGAATGGATATAACGTAGGCATGCTCTGCCCTCCTCCGGGAGCTATGAGGGGGGCTATCCAACAGAGACATTTTGCAGGCTCTGGAAGGAGCATGAAAAACGATTTGGTCGTGCTGCGCGGCTCCAAGTGTATCATCGCCGTTAAGCTCAGAGCCTGTAACTTGGTGGAAGGAGGTTGCTGTTTCATGCAAGCGATTAATTCATGCAGCGTTTCTGATTGGTTGATTAGTCACATTGACTCTTTTGCCGAACTCCATATCAACTACCTATATAAAAAATGAAAGCTGCACGAGAGCCCTAGCAACTGGTAGTCCCTGCTTACGGCTCCCATCTGGTAACCCAGCTCAGATATAGGCACTCCAGCATCCTAGAGCATAGACTCGTAGTTATAAAACCCTGTCATCGTAATATTATGCGGCAGCTATGACCAACAAGCCTCTTTACACCTATACAAGCAACAAAGAGTGAGTTGCCAGTGAGCTATAAAGGCTTAGGAGGAGCATGATTATGCTGGCCTCTGGTGAAACCAATACTGACAGATAGCTATCATGTGAGTGGACGTGTAGATATGCTTGACGGGGAAGATACAATAGTAGAAGGAATAAGAATGCAACTTCCATAAAAATGTTAGGAGACAACGACGTTCGTCTTCCAACTCTTAGCCTCACATCTAAGTATTTAGGTTCAATCTTCGCAAGAAGGGTCGCAACTGGGAGGTATAAAATATTGATTGAGCGGCTTCGGTGACACAATGACTAGAAAAGTAGGAATCCATACAGACGGTTTCGAAAAAACTAACCCATGCTCTTTTAAGGCGAACATAGGTAGGATCTTGCAATGATATTTATTGCTGGAGGCATCCGTAACGCTCAACCCTGTATCATAACCGGCTTGCATGCTAAAACCTGGACCGAGATAAGGAAACCATGTCCCGCAAACTGCTCGTAAAGCCAAAGACGTAAGAAATACGAAAGCTCTTTGCTGTGTGCTCTTAGTGACGCAAGATCACTCAAGCCAGCCTTTTCAAGTTGTAATCATTCGTACATGATCCCCCGAACTTTGTTGTTTGACCCCAGCATAACCCTAGAACTTCCAGACCCTCCTTCTAGATAGCGTATTTCCTAGTCCACTCCCTAGCTGTAGATTCGTATCTTGAACGATCGGTCTTGTAGACGTGTGCGATTTCTGGAACTAAAGGGTCGTCTGGATTTGGGTCTGTGAGCATGGAGCAAATGGAGAGAAGGACTAGATGATTCGTGTTAGACCTCGAACGGATGCCGCAATTGCAACTTTACCGGGGAATGCGCATATTACCTTTAGAGATCGTCAACGCTGGACTCCATTGATCACGCAAGATATCCAAGCAGATGCTGCCATTAGAGTTGATGTTCGGGTGATAGATGCGGGTGGTGAAGTTGACTTTCGGAGGTTTGAATGGGTAGTCGGTTGGGAAGTGGATGGCAAGGAAGAAGACACCGCCAGAGTATGGACTCTCACCCTAACGCTTTGTGTCAGTCGCTGGCTACACCTTCTCAGCGATTTCGCCTGGGGGATTTGATAGTTGCGAGGGCACTGCGGGGTAGGTGATAAGAGTTCACGTACAGGTCCCATAATGGTCGCTTGCCAATGAAACTATAAGGACAAGAAATATCAGTATTAATGAAAAGCACTGTGCCTGACTCTATGATGGCACGGCTTGTGCGGATCACAGATTGGGGGGTGCAGGCATAGAGCAAACCAGATCGTCACCGATGGGTCCCGCTGAGCATGATGAGGGAGGATCACTACAGGAAACTGATTAGCTTTGAGGTTATCAGGCAAAATAAAATCGCAGAGATCGAGCCCAAGGATCGTGGCCCAAGAATGATGTCGGCTCTTGACAAACGTACCGGCCTAGGTCCGTGAGTTCTTTGTTAATTCGCTTGAGAGCCATGTTGTATGTTGTGAGCTGGTACGAGATGGAGGACTCAGACTTTGACTTTTCTTTAGGAGAGGGGTTTCGAGTGGTGGAGCCGTGAACTTTGTAGTCGAAGGGTGAGAACTGAGAAGGCGTAGTTGAGGTGTGACTTACACTTAGTAAGTCAGAGACTTTGAGTCTATTTAAAGCCTTAAAGAATGCTTAGCGAACAATGACGCAGGATTACTCTACGCAAAACGAGATCAGTGACTTTTTGGCCCTCAGAATCGCACATAAACCCAAGTGTTTAGATAGAATACTCACCGGGTGGAACTCGCCAGAAACGTGAAGCTTCACCAATCGCAGTTGTGGTGAAGCCCGTTCACATGCCCGTCTATCTTGGTAGTGTTGGTGAATGGCGCTAACAACACCATCGCCCGAAAATGAAATTCAGAAAGTGTGTTTGATTTCCGCACTTCGCAGTGTGCAGTGTGCTTACTTGCAGCCGCTCAACTTCCACTCAAATTTTTGATAGCGAGGCCTGCAGGATGACCTCTCGGTTGTCTGTCTAGTCTTCCATCTCGTCCTTTCCTAAGCGCCACAAGCTCAACAGGTCTGCAAAGGTTTTCCCTATGTCATGGACGGATCATCTACGTTCATTCTAAGTGGCAAGACAGCCTCATGAAGACCCCCGTTTCTAAGATATCGGTCCCTTCTATTACGAACTTCGTCAGGAGTCACGAGTAGCCAAGTCCATAAACTTCTCAATGCTTACACACATATCAGATATAGGTAGCTGATGGATTCTGGGATCAAGAGATGCTGAGTGGTCTAGCAGTCTCTATTTTCCAATTCGCATTCATGCACCAACAACCTCTGACTCGATATCTCGAATTTCGAAGGCTGTATTTGAGTTCTGATCGAAGAGGGTCGATCCCTTCTTTCCGTCGAACTCAACCTACTCTCGAGTCGTTGATATTACCCAGCCACCGAACTTTGGACCTGAAAAAATATCCAAGTCGTCAATACTACAATTGAAAGCATCGCGAAAAACCGATTTGTAGCTCTTCTCGATATACGCCCTAGATATACACAGATCATATCTTGGTCCAAAACTATCTACACAAATAAAGAAGGCTAGCATGGCCTTTTCTAATAGAAAATCTTTCCAAGCCGCGAGGCAAACTTTTCGGGCAAACCGGATAAAGAAGCTCATACAAACGCTTGAATGCCGGTGATGGCCCTTCCCAGAATCAACGCATGAATGTCACTTTGCCCTTCGTATGTTTGCACGACGAAGAGGTTGGCTACGTGCCTTCCAATCCCGTATTCGTCGCTGGCTGCATTGCCACCAAATATTTCTTGAAGTCTGTGGAAGTGTCAAAGTGACGTCGACCCAACTGGAAATTTGTATACTTACATTCTGCTGTTCACCAATGCTCGATCACAATTTTGCCTCTTGATCATCGAGATCATTTCAGGAGCCGCTTTACCTTCATCTTTTAGGCGACCAACTTGCGTCGCGGCAAGAGTACCGTATGTGGCGTCTGTGACTGCATCGGCCAATTTCTTTTGCACCAATTGGTACTTGGCAATTGGATTGTTCTTGAATTGCCGTCTCTCCAGGGCATATGTCCTGGCTCGTGCGATACAGTCTTCCAGGGCTCCCATCGTGCCCCAAGCAATACCGTATCTGGCGGAGTTGAGGCAGCTAAAAGGTCCCCTTAAGCCTTCCACTTCAGGGAACATGTTTGCCTCCGGAACTGGGCATTCGTCAAGCTGGATCATGCCAGTAGTCGAAGCACGAAGGCCATTCTTGTTTTTCAAATGCGGCGTTTCTAAAGTGCCAGGGGGACACTCTTTTCTGTCAATGAGGAAACCTCGTATTTTCCCCGTGCTTTGCAGCTTTGCCCAGACAAGCATGACATCTGCTATTGGAGAATTCGTAATCCATGTCTTAGCGCCTGATAAAGAGAAATATCCCTTCTTCGATGGATGTGGTTTGGCAGTGGATTCCATGGACCCAGGATCAGATCCGTGGTTAGGCTCTGTCAAACCGAAGCATCCGAGAAGTTTTCCCTTAGCAAGGTCGGGTAGGTATTTGTCTTTCTGCTCTTGCGTCCCAAATTCATCAATTCCACCCATCACCAACGAGCTTTGTACGGACATGGCTGAACGATAACCCGAGTCGACTCTTTCTACTTCTTTTGTGATGAGCCCCGAAGCCACGCTGCTGACCCCTGCACAATCATAGCCCTTTATGGTGGCCCCGAGAAGCCCCAGTTCCCCCATCTCTTCGAGTATCTTTCGATCATACTTTTCTTCTCGATATGCGTCTTAGGCAGATAAATATAAGCTGTACTACCCCGAATATATGCAGGGAATCTTTACATACCCAGTACTCGAGGTAGCATGCGCTCTTGACAATATGATCTTGCGGTCTCTTGGATTGCCAGCTCGTCTTCGGTGAAGAGATTGGCAGAATCCAGTGGGTCCTCCCAATTAAACGGTACAGGTGTATGTGCATAACGCCTGCCGACATTTAAAAGCGAACCGCAATTGCCCACTTGCCTCCGTAGGGTGTTCCTAATCATCATGACAGAGTCTTTGAGAAAGGAAAAACATGAAGGGGAGACTGAACATGGTTGTTATGAATTGCACTACATATCTGGATAGGATAAATTGTATCTCTGGGGGACTGGGGTATTTCCCCACGCCTCATTCTAGCCGAGGTGTGATGTCACTGGATCTGGAAATATCTAGCCCTAAGGTACCTTAGTGCCTAGCTCCAAGGCTCGCGACTTCTGCCTCCATGATTCATGAAAGTACTACCTTCGGCGCGCGAAGTGAATGAATGCAGCTCTTTGACACAAGTTCGAATGAGGATCCAACGCGCTCGTCACATCCGAGTTTTCAAGCGTACATAGATGAAGTGTTCCTGAGCCCGTGGGCACGAAAACCGGAACGCGTTGCACTTACCAGACACGCAGCGTCGACCTGCCGAAGAACAAACCTCTATCTTCGCCATGGGTATCAAACGTGGGTGAATTCCGAATTGATGTGCCAAGGTACAATGCTTAGGCCTTGCAGAGCTCGCCCAGATCATCCACGACAATGCCCCAGATGCGATCAAGGCTGGCGAGATCAAAAATCACTTTGGCAGGAAGGTTGCCATAGTAAGCTTGAAAGCCTCAAGCCGTATATTAAACACTGACACCTAAGCAGGATGCGTATGTGTGAGCCTTGTACACTTCATAAGATGCAGAGACCTGATCATTGCAATTGCCAGTTCCATGAGCATCTATAGCTTCCTGATCGCAGTACGCTCCGATGGCCAGCAGCTTATGAATGAGAGTGGCGAGACGACTTCACATATCATGGGCATGTTCTACCGAACATTACGAATTGTTGACAATGGCATTAAGCCCCTGTATGTGTTTGACGGCGCACCCCCAAAATTGAAGTCAGGTGAATTGGCGAAGCGATTTGCTAGAAAGTCAGAGGCTACAGAGGCACATGAGGAGGCAAAGGAAACAGGGACAGCGGAAGAGGTGGAAAAATTCTCAAGACGTACGGTGAAGGTGACAAGGGAGCACAATGAGGAATGCAAGAAGCTACTGCGATTGATGGGAGTGCCGTACATCGTTGCACCAACCGAAGCGGAGGCACAATGTGCGGTTTTAGCACGGGCAGGAAAGGTTTATGCCGCAGCTTCGGAAGATATGGACACGTTGTGTTTTGATTCGCCCATCCTCCTTCGCCATCTTACGTTCAGTGAACAGCGAAGAGAGCCGATTCTTGAGTTTCACCTAGATCGCGTACTATCGGGCTTGGGAATGGAGAGAAAGCAGGTAAAGCGTCCAATCCCTCCGTCGTTGGTGCAGTCATTGATACTTGGCAGTTTGTTGACCTTTGTATCCTCCTTGGTTGTGACTACTTGGACCCCATACCAAAAGTCGGCCCCCAAACTGCTTTGAATCTGATCCGTGAGCATGGTAGCCTCGAGAAGGTCGTTTCTTACATGGAGAAAGACCCCAAGAAGAAGTACACTATTCCTGCGGATTGGCCATACAAAGATGCACGTGAGCTCTTTTTCAACCCCGATGTCCGTCCCCCGGATCACCCAGAGTGCGATTTCAAGTGGACTGCGCCGGACGTTGAAGGTCTTGTGCAATTTCTGGTCACCGAGAAGGGGTTTTCCGAAGATAGGGTAAGGAATGCTGCTGGAAGACTTTCCAAGAACGTAAACACGGCACAGCAGGCACGGCTGGAGGGGTTTTTCAAGCCGGTGCAAAAGACGGAGGACGAGGTGAAGAGTCTCAAAAGGAAGAACGAGATGAAGAAAGAGGAGCAGAAAAAGAAGCAGAAGCTGGAGCAGAAGGCAAAGAAGGAGGCCAAGGCCAAGCCGAGAGGGACCGCATAGATCTTTGAGGCTGTTGTTTCAACTGACATTTGCCGCGGCGTTGCATGCATGAACTCACATGGGCCTGGGGGCTCGGGCGTAAACGGACCATGGCGGGGCGAGACGTTGTTCTAACCATCCTGGGTATCTCGGTACCTACCTTACCTACCTTACCTACCTAGGTAAGGTAGGTAAATTCACATCGTTGTGGCGTTGACTAGCGCTGCCAAGGTCAGGCAGGGACTTGGCCATACCTACAAGTAGGTATGATTAAGCTAAAAAGAAAACACGATTGCTGCAGGTTTGGTTTTGGCTGTTAGGGTTTGGGTGGACACGTGTGACTGATGCTACTGGAAAGCTGCAAGCCCCCCCACTGATGATAAGGTAAGGTAGGTACTATTCGGTCCCGCCCACTGTCTGGTGGTGCGAAGATTGGCAAGTCCAGTCACGCACTAGAATACCTTAGTCTGTCAATGATCCAATCCGTCGATCGTTTTCACATTGATGCTAATTCGACCGAGGTACTTACTTACTTGCCTTACCGTATGGACGGATCTCGATTCCCTTTGCTTTTGCCAGCCATGATAGCAAACCCTTGGCCATGCCTGCCGCGAACGAAAGCTGATTATCGTGGTTGCGAAGAATAGCAAGTCTTCTTGCCTAAACGACGAGCTGTGCTGTTTGTTGTTTTGCTTGGCTCTATGGATTGTAAGTTCTGCGAGAGGCCTATATACCTCGAGGTACGTAGTAAGTAAGGTAGCTATGACGCACTGAGCAGCCGGTGATCTCGGGGGGGTTGTTGTTGTTTCCATTCATCGGACTTTGTTCTTTGACCTTCCAGGTTTCTTTTTGATAAGGCAATCGGTTCGGCTGTACTTTCCGCATTGCACCATAGATCGGGCCTCGGAACAATCTGTCCGGAAACCCCTCACACTGTCACACACACTTCACGCCCCTCTTTCTCTTTCCGTCAATGATACCTGATTCACTACCTACCAGGGTTACAGTACCTTAGCTCCCTCTGTCCAAGTGCTGAAGCTAAGGTACCTTATGCGTCTTCTTCTTCTTCTTCTTCTTCTTCCTCTTCTTCTTTCGTCGTGTTATTTATGTACCGTATTTCCTATCTCTATAAGGTAGCTTCGTACAGTGCTTGTTCCCGGGTAAGTGAAGATGCTTGCCGGGAATGGCAACTCCAGGCGTGGGGCCCAGAGGGGTTGATTGTGCCTTTGTTTGGTTCTGGCTCGTCATGGACCGAACCCCTTCACTAAGGTAGGTTGGATACAATCGGGTTTAGCGGGGATAGAGACATATATCACTTCCCATGTGTCCTTCTTCACTGTACAGAACCTACCTTACCATCAGTCAATCGTCCTAGACAATTGCATCTGTCCGTCTGTCTGTTCAATCTCTCACAATCCATTCCAGCATTGGCCCTATGTAAAGAGATTTGGCAGCAGCATACAATCGTCATGTCTACTGAACAAGTCTCATATACCCCTCCCGCCAAGGTGGTCAAACAACTCGCCACCCATCCATTATCACCGTTAACTGCCTCGGAGATTGTCAGGAGTGCAGGATTGATAAAGGGCCTCTACCCGTCCACAGCCAGCTTCCAATTCAAAACCATCACGCTTGAAGAGCCAGAAAAGGCCCAGTTGGTGCCATACCTTGACGCGGAACATTACGGGGGAGAATTGCCGGTGGTGGAAAGAAAAGCCCTGGTTTGCTACTACTTAAGCAACACTGTGAGTGGACCGGCGAAGAAAAACCCCGGAATTGTATACATACCTTGGAACGATTGCTGAAAAGTCGGCTTGTAGGACAAGTTCCATGAAGCCATAGTCAACCTCAGCAAGCAGCGAGTAGAAAACAACGTAAGACTTGGCCCGAATGTCCATGCTCCTGGAGACGGGGAGGAGATCGTTCTTATTGAGAAGATTGCGTTGGAAGATAAAGGGGTGAAGGCAGAAATCGCCAAACTTCAGCTTCCAGAAGGCACAGCAGTCATCAGTGACCCTTGGATCTATGGTCATTCTTGTCGATATTATCTCTAATCCCGGCGTGTACTGACTTACTTCAGGATCCGATGGTATTGACGATGCGAGGCGAATGTACCAATGCTTCCTATACATGAGAGACCCCATGAACCCCTCGGACCTCGATTCTAACCATTACGCTTTTCCATTGGCCATTTCGCCTGTCGTGGACTGCATTGATCTTAAAGTTGTCCGCATTGACTTTTGCCCCACTGGCGCTGACCACAGTATCAAAGAGACGCAGCCGGCCCAAATACCGCCCCCGAATGAGTATGTCCCCGAGTATCAGGCCCTGAGAACGGACTTGAAGCCTTTGAACGTCATTCAACCCGAAGGTGCAAGCTTCAACGTTACCAAGATGGGAGAACTCGGCGAAGTCATTGAGTGGCAGAAATGGTCATTCAAACTCGGTTTCAACCAACGTGAGGGCATGGTCCTTTACGATGTACGTAGCCTTGATCTTTCAACAGTAACGATTGCTTACTTTGAAAGGTCCGCTACGATGGCAGGAACCTCTTCTACCGCCTCTCCCTCTCCGACATGAACATTCCCTACGCCGACCCCCGTCACCCCTTTCACAAAAAATCTGCCTTTGACCTCGGTGACGCCGGTGCTGGCATAATGGCTAATAACCTTAAACTCGGCTGCGACTGCCTAGGGTCCATCCACTATCTCAGTGCCGTTCTCTCTGACCCCCATGGCCAACCCATGCCCATGGAAAACGTCGTCTGCGTCCACGAACAGGATAATGGAATCGGCTGGAAACACACAAACTACCGCACCGGCCGCGCAGCCGTCACCCGCAACCGCGAGCTCGTCGTCCAATCGATTATCACCGTCTCAAACTACGAATACATCTTGGCTTTCATATTCAATCAAGCCGGCGAGATCACGTATGAAGTCCGTGCTACGGGAATTATCAGCACCCAGCCTATCGACGAGGGCGTCTCCGTTCCTTGGGGAACCGTGGTTCATCCCGGCGTCCTCGCCACCCACCATCAACACATATTCTCCCTCCGCGTGGACCCCGCCATCGACGGCCACGCCAACCGCCTCATCTACGAAGAATGCCACCCCATGCCCCGATCCGACTTCAACCCCCACGGCGTTGGCTACACCGTCGAAGAATCCCTCGTTGAAAGATCTGCCGGCCTAGACCTCAACCCCGACGTCAATCGCGTTTTCAAAATCCAAAACGCCGCCGTCCGCAACCCCGTCAACGGGAAACCAGTCGCCTACAAAATCCACGCCCCAACCTTCCAGAAAATGGTCGCAGACCCAGACAGCTACCACCACAAGCGCGCTGAATTCGCCGACCACAACCTCTACGTCACCAAACACGCCGACGGCGAACTCTATGCCGGCGGCAAATACACCAACCAATCCCGTGGCGGCGCCGGCGTGCGCGCCTGGGCCTCACGCCACGAAAACGTCGTCGACACCGATCTCGTCCTCTACGTACAGTTTGGCCTACAGCACGCCACGCGCGCCGAGGATTTCCCGGTTATGCCGTGTGAGATCATCCAGGTGGCGTTGAAGCCGAGTAATTTCTTTGAGCGGAATCCGGCGATTGATGTGCCGCCGTCAAGGCAGGAGGTTAACCGGTCGGTCGTGGCTGGGGAGGTGCATCGGCAGCCGGTGGTGGAGGCGGTGGTAGGGGGAAAGGGGGAGGTTTGTTGTTCGAGTAAGCTGTGATTGGTGAGTGGGTGTTTGGGGGGGGGTGGTTTGTGAGAGGGTTTGCGGCGGTAGGCAAGGTTGTGGATGGGTCTTGAATGGATGTTTTTTCAGGCGCGACTGGAATCCCAACTGTCACTTCGAGGGCGGTGCTGTCTAAATTTCTGACTGGGGAGATTCACGACTTTCTCTGTAGAAGATTCCTGTCCCTCGAAACCTTTCAATTGATCTGCACTCAACTACCACACCATTCCTGCCTTGCGTCATCTCAAACCGCTCATCCCCCCCCAACAGTCCCAATCACTCCCCCTCTCCCCACCACTCGCCCCAACCCTCTCAACCAACCTTCCCCTTCTTCCTCCTTAAGCAAGCCCCCAGCTACGCCAACATGTATGTCTACGAACAACGAAATATGCAAAGTTCCACAGGAGCGCGTTGTAAGAGAGCCGAACATTCCAGGCGGGATAGGAAAAATGTTTCATATGCGGGAGGGGGGCGGATGGAGTAGGAGATATGTATCCATGCCAAGCAAGCAAGGGCCGACGATTACACTCGATCTTTTAAAAAAACAAAAAAAAGAAGGGGGGGGGAAAGGAACAGTCGTTAAAACAAAAATGGGGAGTCACTGGAACAACACTAACGCTTTGTGAGATGTTTCTGATAGCGTGACGAAGAAGAAGAAGAAGAAGAAGGGAGAAGTTGTTAAATATACTGTCGTTCAGGGTCCAGTCTATCGAATGCCTCCATCGTCTTCTCGTACCTAAGAACCCGTCAGCACATTTAAACGCCGACCAGCGCCTCGAAAGGGATCTACATACATCGTAAATACAATACCTCCACTGAGTATCAATCGTGCCAGCCGCGGCACCGCTCCTGACCAGAAGGTGAAGACGCCTTCGTCTTTGAAGATTCTGGCCGCACATGCAAAGCTGTTTTTGTACTCCCTTCTTGCGTCGATCGATTGCATGCTAGTCCACCGTTAGCGGATTCTTCCCCCTTTTTATACATCGCTAGGGTACTCTTACCGGGTTTTGATCGTATCCAGCGGCTGCGTCACATATCTACCCCTCAAGTCAGCCTTTTACCATCGACGAGATCATCTTGACCTACACAGTGATAAACCCTGCAACCCCCCCGATTCCAAACGTGCTTACCGTCCCCAGCTTCTCCCCCGGAGCCACATACCCCTGCGCAAACTGCTTCAGCGTCGTGTAACTGCCAAATCTTGTAGCTGAATTCGCAGCTTGCCGCGCCGTGGTTGGTGCGAAACCTTGGAAGAAGCCTCTTATGCCGCGTTCTCGGAAAATGATGGCGGAGCCGTGGAGGAAGCCTCGCATGCGTGGGTTGGCGGATTTGCGGTCGTCGATTCTGCACGTCGAGGGATGCCGTTAGCTTATGACTGCCGTACGTGTGGGGTCATAGAGGAGGCACACAGCGTAGTTTTAATGCTCTCGAACGGCGTGACAGCCAGTAACGACTCTGTAATCCCAGCGCCTAAGCCTGCTATGACTGTTCTCGGTCCTGATATCTGGCCCGCTTCATCTTGTAGTAGGGTTTTGTAGTTGTCGAATGCAACGAATCCTATCCCGTCTTAGCCCACGGCCTTCCATTACACAGAGGCTGCATACGTATGCCAGCTTTCAGCGAGTTCCCAATGATCAATGTTGTACATCCTGCATACCATGCTCTTCCAAATGGCGGCCAACCAAGCTTTTGCCCGTCAGGCAATCGTCTGTTGAGTTGTGTTCTTGTCTTTGCGACTGCGATAATGGTTAGGTCCTAGCGTGCTTGAGTGTAAGTAACGAAATATACATTCCGCTGGGTATGTGATAGCTGAGATAGTCGAACATTAGCCAATAACCCCCTGAGATGGAAGCTGCTCGCAGTAGGGAGGAAATACCGATTTCGACAGCTCCGGCGGTGGAACCTGCAATTATAGATCTCAATGCACTTGGCTAAGAGCATTAGTAGCTGAAACCATGACACATTACCAGCTAAAGGAGTATCATATACCTTCTTCTTAGTCTCTGGTGCTGTGGTTGCCATATTAAATTTTTGCAAAAGTTGTGCTAGGGCATTGTTTTGCGTTGGTGCGTCATAATCGGATTATAGTCAGCCCTACGATACCTCATCGTCATTGCAAGGATTTACAGGTTACGAGATCTATCTGAACATCAACCTATGGAAATGGAGAAGTTCGGAGAATGTTTTGGTATTTTCTAGTTAGCTATAGTAACGCTGTCTTGTAACAAGACTGGATTGCCTAGCAATGGACTCGGTTTCTCCTACTTTTTTTTCTAGTGGTTTTGATATCCTGCTGGCAGTCATGTCGACCTAAATCATCCTTGATCTATGCGACAGAATTGACCGGCAAGGTTTGTCCTTTACGTCCGTTCGAGGTTCTGGTGGAGAACATTTAGACTGTATTCGGGGGTCCAGGCAACGGGAACCATTGGGCTGGTTATGGATCGAGAAAAGGCTGAACCCTGCGGCGTTGATAGCAATCCTTGGTTCGAGAGGATTTGAGTAAAGTTGATGAGGTAAGTACGTAGAGCAATACTAAAAGCAAAAATTCCAGGCTGGTGGGAACCACGTCCGCCGCTCTCGAAGGGAGATACTGCTGGAGTTTTGGCCTCGAAAGGAGCGCCAGGTTCGTCGAGACTAGGTCAGGGAGTGATAGAGAGGGGGACATGTTGATAATCGGAAGCGGAGTGTTCTGGGACAATGTGGCGATAACCCTCCCTTGGGGGAAAGCCGGAGCTTGAGGCCATAATGGGAGTTGTCGGGTTTGTAAACGGAGGGAGGTACGCGTGTTTGTGAGATGACGCGAGGGCTGAGATCGAGCAGACTAAAATTAAAACATCTTATCCTTGCTTTTCGTGTGATGCCGACGGGCGTTCTGCACAACCGAGGGCGCAATTCGTGACCATGAAAACAGCCAAAAAGGGTCGAGGGAATATGACACAGGGCACCAAACGCCCATTTCCAGGAGAGCAACCCTGGAACAACACCGTGCTATAATACAAAACCTTGGTCGTGGACGACTTTTGCTGCATAATACCCCGAGTTCTAGATAAATATGCTGTAATACCGGAGGAACGAGATGAACTTCATTCGATGAAAATAAGATTAAAAGCTGGATATGTGAAGAGTGATGGTGGCAAAACGTCGGAAAGTAGTCTCTTCTAAGTCGTGGACTTCGTGGTTGAAGAAGGGGGTGTTTAGGGCAACGGGGTCGTCTCGTTGTGCGCATGGAAGCCGCGTCCAGCAAGACCGAAGAATCAAACAAAAAGCTAAAAGACAGATATCCTAACTCCCAGAGCACCTCGAGCCGAAAATTGTGAGTTCTCAGCCCCTGCCCCAGCGGTCCATGTCGCTATCACGACGTCTTAGCGGCAACCACTGGGGTCGCCCGCTGAGAAGTGTTCCCGTTGCGTCCGTCCTGTTGTTCCTGATCCTTGGGGGGCCCTCTCTGCTGACTAAAAGATTGGTTTTGGTTCCGTTGGTTGCCCCGATAATTGGACGCATTATGTTGCTGATACTGCCCTCGCCCAGTGGCTTGACCACGGCCTTGGCCAGAACTACCTGCATGAGAACCATTCGTAGTGCCGTGGGTGTAGCGTTGGTTATTTCTTGTTGATTGTTGATCATGACCTGATATTTGACGTTGGTTTGTGTTACTTGGGCCAGGGCGTGGACCAGGACGCGGGATGCTATCAGGTGAATCATAGACATACAGCGATTTATCAATGGTGGGCGGAATCGGTTGAATCTCAGTCCCGAGCTCTTGCTCGATCCTATACAGATTGAAGCGGTCGTCCCAGTTGATCAGGTTTATTGCAAGACCCATGTGACCGAAACGTCCAGACCGACCAATTCGGTGTAAATAAGTCTCGGCTTTGTTTGGAAAATCAAAGTTGATGACTACATTGACTGCTTGGATATCGATACCACGAGTTAGCAGATCAGAGCAGACGAGATTACGGCAAACGCCGTGGCGGAAATCGTGAAACACACGGCTTCGGTGATTTTGGAGCATCTTGGCATGGGAGTAGAAACAGGAGTATCCGAGCTCGGTAATCTTCTTAGCGAGGAGCTCAACGCGGTTCGTGGAATTGCAGAAGATGATAGACTGGTTGATCTGAAGTTTTGAGAAAAGAGTGTTTAGACAGTGGACTTTTTGCTTCTCTTCGACAAACGCGTAGTATTGTGTGATACCTCTTAGCGTAAGCTCTTCCATGAGATTTATCTCATAGGGATCATTCATATGTTTGTCCTGTCTCTGTTAGGCATCTGAAATAAAAATAGTAGTGGCTATAGCGTACCTTGAAGGACTGGACGATCAGGGGGAAGGTAGCGCTAAAAAGCATGACCTGTCGATCTTTGGGGTGGAAAGCAAGCAACTGCTCTATTACCGGTGTAAATTCGGGAGAGAGTAGCTTATCTGCCTCGTCCATGATAAAATGGGGACATTCGGTGAGGTCAGCGACGCCTTTGCTAGCAAGATCAAGTATCCGGCCGGGCGTGCCAACAACAATGTGAACAGCATCATTGAGTCGTATGATATCGTCTTTAAGCCCAGTACCACCAGTCGTTACCATGACATTGATGCCAAGGTGCTTCCCCAGAGTCTTGCAAACTTGCGATGTTTGAAGAGCAAGCTCTCGTGTTGGGACCAGAATAAGAGCTTGTATTTTGTTGCTCTTGGGATTGATCTTGTCGAGTGTAGGTATGACGAAAGCACCGGTCTTCCCGGTGCCATTTTTTGCTCGTGCTAGGATGTCGCGACCCGCCAAGGCGATTGGTATGGTTTCTTCTTGGATTGGCGAAGGAGTGTACCATTGAGCCTCGAATATTCCCATTTGTAGCTCCCGTTTGATTACGAAATCTTCGAACTGAAGGCCTTTTGTTTTTGTGACATCCTGCACACTCGGTTAGCTCGACCTAAGTGCTAATGGAGATTAGACGCACTTCTGTTTGTGGTCTTGCATCTTTCGGGGGCGCCTTCGACTTTTCCTTCCAATTGCTGTCCAAAGGGGCATCGCTGTAGACAGATATTAGAAGAAATCCTCGTCTCGAACGCCGTTAGTAACTTACCCAATCTTTGTCTTGTTCAGCTGATCCGCTAGTGCTGAAGCCATTCTATGTAGTGGAAGAGGGCTTGCGGTGCAGTAGACGCTAAGTGTGCAGTATGTGTAGGTAAGTGTCAGAAGATCATTCAATGGATTCCACTGCGGCAGCGAAAGGTGTCTTATGACTCAGGATGTGGTTGTTTTGAAGGGTGTTTTTTTTTGTTACTGTGCGTTGAACGTTGCTGGGTTTTGATATCTTGATTTTGTCTGAGAGCTGCAGTGAGCTTTTGGGTAAAGAGTTACGCGTAGATCAGCACGCTGTGAGCCTTTGAATTGTTAGGAAAGACGTATAGACGGAAGTTTGGGTGATTATGTCTTGACGTTTAATAGAATGTAAGGTTTGGCAGACTTGTATGAGCTTGGTGAAGAAGTACTCGTCGATGTACGGGCTTGTCCTACACAGCACGTTGTTAGACAGGAGAGGCTTTCGAGACTGTATGGTGTATGGTGTATGGTGTATGGTGAAGCTGTGTCGTTTGGTAGCTTGCAGTTGTGAATTCGGTTTCATAAACACCAGTGCCGTTATCGGCTAGCGCCTAGCAGAAGCACAAACGAAGGTGTCGGCAACCCTAACTTCGGCTCTGGAGAGTGTTTGAGAACGATAAGATGGCTTGGAGCTCACACGACACTCCAGGTGCTACGAACCCATCTACTAAGCACTCGACTCACACTACATTCATCAAAGACCGCAATATCTTCCCGGAGCTGAGAAACATATCTGAATTGACTAACAGTTGTTCCTCCTTTACCAACCCTGCTATCCTACCTTTGCAGGACAAAGTGTCGTTATTGTACATTCAGCTATAGGCATCAGGATCGTAAGTCGACCATTGCCAGGATTATGTGCCTCCCAAAACCATTACATTCTATCTTTGGGTGCTAAAGAGCCAAATGACTCCGCCGCCTGCCATCAGACATATTTACCAGGTTGTCTGAACTTTAGGGTACTCCTTGGAGCTCATGCCTAGATCCTCAAATATAGAATCGTCACCTCGGTATCGTCAGCACAGGTTCATTGGCCAAGGACCAAGAAAGTAACCTGCTTACCTTTGAGGTGCTCTACACGCAGTTCATCCTCATGCTCGAGCTTTTCCATCTCTTCCATAGGCGTGTCTATTTCTTTCTTCTCGTCCTCACTTTGCTGAACAGTCGCTTTCTCGACAGCGTCATCTTTGTGTCCAATGATAAGGATTTGAGTGTTAACATAATCCAGCAACTTCGGCTGTAAAGGCATCCACCGGAGGCTGCGGAACTCGTCCAAGATCCTAAATGTAGCACTTCAGTAGTGGAACGGGAACTTTTCGACGACAGTACCATACTCTTGAGGAAATTCTGGTCCCTTTGGAAGATTGGTATTTGCGGGACCAGGATACTGCGGATTCTTAACGCTAGTTACAAAGCTACCGCGCTCTTTCAAGCCAACATCGTGCTGGACCTCGCTCAGTTCCGATGGAATGGTCAACATATAAACTATGTGCGACTCTCGACCAGTGGTAGTAATAGCGTATACTCCCTCCCCAATTGGTGCAGCTGCAGGAGTATGACGAGCGCCGGCGGTCTTCGTCATGTAGTCCGAAGATGCCAAAGCGTTCTTGATTTCTTCCATGCTCGCAGATGGCTTTTCGACGAAAACCATGAATCTGTCTTTTGGGCTCACGGGTAGAACTTTCTTTGGAAGCGCAAGGAGGCGGTTGTTCCCAGCATCGCCAATGGGTCCGTCTCCAAGCTTTGCGCCATGGGGCAGAGGACGGAGGACGATATAGCTCCTGGCGATGTCGTCAACTTTGGAAGGTTCATCGATATTGACGCGGCCGCGGAAGAAGAAGTATATTATGCCTTTCTCTAAGATGCTTGATGGCGTGGACTGCTCTCTCTCGGGGGACTTCTCGACGGCGCCGCCGGACTTGGATACTGCAACACCACCTCCATTAGCTGTAGTCTCTTCAGGCTCGCTGTCCACCTTCGATGCGTTTGTTGCCTGGTCACTTTCTGCGACGGGTTGCGCCTCGGCACCTTTGCCTTGAACATGGCCATTGGTTGGGTTGCCATCTCCACTCTCCATCTGCTCATCCTCTACTGGCTCTGCTTTCTCCTTCGCGACATTATGTTCAGTCTTGGCTGCTTCTTCGCTATCCTTTGTATCCACGCCGCCAGCCTTTTCTGCGCTGTCCTTTGCTTCATTAGCATCGGCATTATCTTGTTCCGTTGACATGTCATCTTTCATTTCGACGTCCTTTGAATTCGTGCCCTCTGTCGGCATAGTCGCCTCAATGGTTGCTTGTTCTTTCCCATCGCTTTTTTTGCCCCGCTTAGACTTGGGGCCGGTAGCAGTGCTCCCCTTTCGTTTACTCGTAGCTGCGCCAGTCTTGGCCGCGGGCTGATTCTGTGAGGAATTGGAGCCTGAGTTCGCGGCAGCGGCCGCTTGTCGTGTAGAAGATCTTGTGCCGGCCATGGTGAAAGCACTATGGAATAGTAGTATTGATTTGATTAAAAAATTAAGGACATCAATACATTGAGAGTTTAAATATAATACTAGATGCGGACTTCGAGTCGAGATACTATCAAGATGGAAGTGGTTGGGTGATGGAGGACCTCAATGGACGAATAACAATGTCCCCAGATGGCGCGCTGAAGAGCCCCAGCATTGCTTTTCGGTAGGATCCAGGTTTACTTGCGCTCGGCGCGGCCAATGGGAGTTTAGCTGACCGACGTCACGGCGATCTCTTTAGCGCAGGAACAAGCATCAGCCCGTCCTCGGTAAGCTCGGACCATTTGTGGAGAATACAAGCGAGATAAGGCATACCATGCTCCCCATTGAATGCCAATCGCCAACCTATCTGTATAAGCACATCGAAGGAGAACAGAATAGTACTTCGTTAGATGTGTCTGAGACTGAGAGTCTGAACAGGACACTGATTGAATGTTCTCAGTCCTGGTGTACACGCTCCCATCACAGCTTCTGCCTAACTACCTAGACTTCCCCTTTCCAATCCACTTCCCCTCAAAAAGCTCCTCCAATCCTTTTTGCTCTCCCATCTCCATACAGATTCAACCTACTTCTTCCTTCCCTTTTAAGCCTTTCAAACCGTCCAATTTATCATCCTCATAAAGCAAATTCAATCCAAGAACAAAAAATTCAAAAACATACAGCAGAAGGGATTCGCTGGTCGTCACCGACCCAACTACTAGTCTTCCGATCAACAGCTTATGTATGGCAGAGCGGACGGGATGCCCAGTTCTCTTGCACCCAGATTTGCGTGCGCGGTACCCGACCATCCCCGATCCGGTATAGCCGGGCTTCTCGCCGCCTGAACCTCTTCCCTCTTTTGCCCTTCCTCTTCCCTAGATGACTGAAATGGAGCCCTTGCGCCGCTTTTTCTGGATGCTTCAACCAGACATCCACAGATGGCCTTCTGGCGTACGTTGCGTCCTGGCTGTGCCAACATGCGTTTTCAAGCTGCCCCCCCCAATCTCCCTTCCTTTCTGTCGTTTCCGCGTCCCTTCCATTTTCCCTCGAACCTTTTTACCCTGACCGATCTTCTCGTGGTTCCTATTCATTACTTGTGAAGCGATCAATTCTCTTGCGAGCCCTCGCCGTCGTCCTGTGTATACAGCATCATGGGTCGTCGACGTGATCGTCCACTGCGCAACATTAAGACTGCCGCGTACTACGTGGAGAAAGGCCGGCAGAAAAACGAACATCACGACCTGCGAGGAGTGTTGACGGCGGCTACTCAAGCGAAACTGAGAACGATCGAGGGGACATGGACACGGTGCGTTACGGCTTCAGTGCCCAGATGATTCGAGATTGATGTTGACTGAAGAACAGGTTCTGCGAGCATCTTGGGGAAAATTCTCATGATTATCTTGCACGAGCGACAGCGGAGTCGATTGCATCCTACTTAGAATGGTACCTCGATCAAAGCGATATCAAAAGGCAGATATGCATTCAAAACAAGTTCAGGATGATACAGATGCTGTATCGGTATCAGGTCGAACATTCAATGAACAAAGTCGTCAATGAGAAAGTTACGAAGGTTCATGCCCGGTTGACACTCTGCATTACTCGCTCTCTCGACTGAGCAACATGTGCAGTCGATCAAAACCCAGCTTAGATTTTCCCACGTCTTGAACGTAGAGACTCCGCATAAGCCGATGATGAAAGTTTCGAACCTGTTCGCGTTTCTGCATTTTCTGTGAAACGATGATTCTCATCGATTCTCTCACGAAAGAAAGAGGGTTCAGTTTTCGCTATTTCTATTGCTATGTCATCACGATCGAGCGTCTTGATTGAGAGTAGCGCAGATGGTATTAGAGGCTCTGGCGATGCCTTGCGCTACAGAGATGTCAAGCTGACCTTGATTCGGAATCCGGTGGCAGAGGGAAAGAACGTGTTGATACTGAAGATCACTCTACTTTTGATGAAAGGGAAGAGACACATGAAGAAACCGTACGTTCTACGCCGCGCTGGGGCTGACAACGCTGACTGAGAGCTAACGATCGATAGTACTACTTATGTTTTACACGAACAAGACGACAATCTGGTCCTCTGCCCGATGTTGCACTTCCTCGCCCTCGCTTTCTCCAACAACGCCTTCAGAGCTCCGGACCTCGATTGTCCCGAGGCAATCTCTCAGATGAAGGTTCCGGAACCACGGCAAGCCATACAGCTTGAGTGAAAAGATAACATACTGGACAAGTGCATTTTCCGAAGAGCAGAGAAGGGGGTTAGTGAAATGAAAATCTCGGATCGAGTTTTGCCGTACTATTCCATTAGCAAGCACTTCAGAAAGGCCGAGCAAGACGCAGGGTTCCGCGAGAACTTAACACCATATGCCATTCGCCGAGCCACAGGCAACGCTGTAAATGGTATTTACCATCGTTGTGATCTATTCTTTGATTGTGTTTGCTAACGCAGTTCAGGTGGCGCGACGAAAGCTGTCCGTAACCAGATCATGGGCCATTCTCGAGGAGAGATGTTCAAACATTACATATCCCAATCGATTAAATACGACGTTCAATCTGCTTATCTTGATACCGAGTCGAGAACTCAGCTTATCTCAGCTGCAGAAAGAATGATCCTGTCTCGAGATCGACGCGCGCCGACCGAACTCTCGTCACTGAAAAAGCGTGAAGTCGATCGCCAAGATCAGATCGTTGATCTCAGAAACAAAAGAGCTCGCCTGATTCAGCTGTGCCAGACAAAACACGTAACCCTGGAACAAGTCCGAATCAGCGAGAGAATACTCGCTCGTAAATTTCACGTTGCCGATCAGGCTCTGAGAAACGAGGTACGATATCAAAGAAGCCAGCGCTTAAAGAAGAAAAAGGAAGAATTTTTCGCGACAATCAACGTTTTAGAAATTCAAAATCAGCTCACCGGCTCGTCCGAATACTGCGTTTCTCCTCTTTCTTCACCACCTCAACATTCCCTTTTGAAACGCACTCGCTTGGCTTGCAAGTTGTTTGAATCATCGCAATCATCTTCTCACTTAAGACAAACGATGCTCCTGCGCCTTTCGGCTCTTCACGACCTCATACAATTATGCGCCCGCCAGAAGCCTCGAGGACCGAGGACGGTGAACTTTGAGGAGGAGATCGAAAGTACAACCTCGGAGTCAATCTCGTCAGAAGAAGAGGCATATCCGATCCGTTGTGCTGTGAGAACCTGTCTTTTCTGCCTGGGTAATGTGGCTCTGCCGCGTCAGTATCGACAAAGAAATTTCAGCAGCGGCAACAGGCTTGCAAAGCACCTCGAGAACCAGCATTATACGCTCTTACGTCGTGATCCCGTCTCAGTTGGTCAAATCCCGTGCCCTCATCCAGCCTGCAGCAACATACTTGAAGGTATCCAACACTTTCAGAACCATGCAGCGAAGGTGTATGAGGTCCGGTTCACGAGGAGCTGTGGTCAGCCTGCAATGACAGACTAACAGAGGCGCGTTGGCTCTGAGAACAATGTATATAATCAAGAAGCGGGTGGTCTACTTTGAGATTTCTCATGCTAGGATCAGTTACAATGGGTAGTAATATTACAAAGTTATTCATCAGAGAAGATTGAGACCAGATGGTGGAGATACTGATCCTTTCTAACCTAAGCAAGAAATTATTTGTTTCACGGCAGAAAATACTTAGAAAACGATATCTTTCACGTTTTCATCGCCAAAGTCAATGCCCCAATAGCTGAATAGATCAGGTTCCGCTTATGCTCACTTCATTGATCTTTCCTCTGGAGCGCTATCAACCTCTGACAGTGTGGCTTCCGTTTCTTCATGGAGCTTGATGACTTTTCTCAAGAACCTTATCTCAGTCGCTCGAGTGCCTTTGAAATTGCAGGTTCCTTCTGCAAAGAGCTTTCCTCGTACGTGAGTTCTTGACACAGTTTGTTAGTATCACAGGTGCGCGCGCTGCAGTCGTAGGGTTCAGTCTTCTTGTTCATTCATGTCTTCGCAAGAAGCTATCTATGGGGCTCGAGGCCGAATATGTAGGACGGTCTAGCCGGGCGCACGGGCCATACCAAAATGGTCACGCTCACGTGACCGTGTCCATTTTTGGGCGCCACACCTCCTTAATCCATATTCATCATTCCCACACAGTTCGATGAAGAAGAGCCCGCTTCCAAGATGCTCGCTCCTGTGTCACATATTTCAGAAGAACACAGGCATCTCGCTCACGATCTGTTTCGACCGGCGACTGAGTCCTCCTTCGCCAAGCTGGTTAACGTCACTGCGCGCTTTTGTTCACTCTGCAAACGCAAAGACCGAAAATGCAATAGCTACGAAGAAGACGTTCTAGATCAGACCTGTTGCGATCATGCAGTCTGAATCTGGATCCAGACTACATATCCATCTGGATCCAGACTGACTAGCTTAATATAGGTCATGTTAGGTTACCATAGACTAGTATAGGGCTGGTGTTGACACGCTAGTAGGCTGGCGCGCCTTCGTGGGTACAAGACCTTCGACGTGTTACACCTTCTTCCTTCTTTAGCTTTGAACTCCTAGTTAGAATACACCCATATGATCCGCTCTATGCAGGCCTATAACAAGACCAACAAGCCATCGGTTTGCGCACAACGCTCGCCATCGTCGATTGACGAATCTCTGCACAGCACCGACTTTATCGATCCTGCTATGAGCCTTGATATCCTTAAACCTTTCAAAGAAGCTAAATTCACAAAAGCCATTAAAGCTGTGAATTCGAGGAAGCCGGTTGCATCTTCCAAGATTATCAAAGCAAAGAAGTCATTCACTTCCTTAATACATCTTTTTTGCTACGGCAACCCAAAGCGTAGGCGGACGCAGAGTCTTGCACGCAGCGATAGTTTGTGAAGGCACTATCATCAAGTGCGCTTTGAATACCAGGTCGGCGCCCTCCCATGTCTTCTACCAGATTGTAAGAAGATCATTCACGATTCAGACCACTTCGCCAATCATGCAGTCACTATGAATACATCGGATCTCGTAGTTCAGGCTGTCATTACGGAAGCACTGGAGCTGACTGCCAAGCCTGGCCAACTTGCCTTGTTTACTTTATGAGGATGTCAACTTTACATCTCATTTGATATCATATTATGTATCTCATGCATACGTGTCGGGTGTTAGATTGTGGATCGATTTTATTCTGATCATTTGAAATAGCCAAGAGGAGTTTATGTTGTTGCTTTTATTTACATTACACTACACGAATCTTGGCGATGGTCCTTTGATTGAGAGGGGAGAGGTGCCAGGAGGCAGTCGTTTCTCCGCTACACTTGCTGTTCTCATTGGCTAATTTTTTCGATGTCGATATGCCACTAGCCTTGTATGGTCCTTCCTTTGGGATAGAGAAAAACAGCACTGTTCATTACATAGCATATCTTATTTCCGTTTATCCGACTTTCAGCCTGTCTTTGAACATTCAATATTCGAAATGATCTGGTTTCAATTGAAAGTGTTGTACAGAGGTTCAACACGAAAGCAAAGGGGGCAGATCCTCCCTTTATACCTAATAATCATGCTAGCTTTAGCCAGAACTCGGCCGTCTCATTTTAGGCAGCATCAGGCTGTGCTGGTGTAGAACGGACCGGCTGCCAAAGGCCAATTACGGGTCGCGATATGACCGGATTCCCTTCCATTACAGACGAAAGCGCCTTTGGATGTGCTTGATGAAGCGTCCGTATTGAAAGGGAAGTCAAGATCTGTTGCAAGCCATCGAGCGCTCTTTGGCTTGAAGCTCATGTCGTCTGATCGTGATCCCTATCAGTGACCTTCACTTCACGTGTGGACAGAAATACTTTTGTGGCCGTGGCAAGTTTGTAAACCTCAGAACCTGTAAAGAATCAAAACAAATCACCGGCTCGTCGTTCATGTTTCAACTACTGGTCAAGTACATGTGATGTTAATGTTACAGCTGATCTGAACGGCGCCTTTTCGATGGGGTAGTAAATGCTGGCGGCGTGACATAGGCCAAAATTTGAGGTAGAGAGCGGCCAAATCTAGGGCAGGGCGTCACATTCAGGAGAATTGAAATTTGCAGGGGTGGCCCGCCATTATTGAATGGCGTAAATATCTATTAAAATGCAGCTGGATCTCTGAAGCCTAGTCAGTCCCCTCAAGAGTCAGTAGAAATTTTCAAAAGTCGTTATTTACCGCACTCATGAACCATTCAGACATAACAAACATGCCAAGTCATTATCTTCGAACTTCATCTGGCTTGTCTCAGCAGGACTCGCATGGTAACGAAAGCTTCACAAACGCTCACCTGCTCACTCCTTACCCTACAGTCACAGAGACAGAGGATTGGTCTCCTTTCGCGCGTGAGACATGGAACAACCTGGCCTACACAGCGGAACTTGGAGTTAAGCGAAGGTCAAGAACTCATTTCTGCGACTCTTCATCTTTTGGTCTAGCAGCGTGGCTAAGAGGGGAGGTAGCTACGGTGTTGTTACTGGACATAACAGGGGCCTTTGATAACGTATCGCATACGAGGCTATTACACAACCTCAAGAAACGAAGGATAGGCGGCAACATGGCTAACTGGATACTCAGCTTTCTTTCCGATCGAAGCACCATAATATCACTGCCGGAGTTCACTTCAGAAGTCTTCAAAACAGGCACGGGTATACCTCAAGGATCGCCGATCTCACCAATACTGTACCTGTTTTATAACGCCGACTTAATGGAAGAAGATGAGGGGGCTGGCTTCAGAGTCACAGATCTGGGCTATATCGACGATATTGCAAAGGTGGTAACTGGACCTAACGCGGAGCTCAACTGCAGAAGAATCGAAGGCATTTTCGCAGCAAGGGAAAACCAATGGTCAAAGAAGCACGCAAGCAAATTTGCTCCAGCCAAATTTCAGCTGATTCATTTCAAAAAGCCAGGCACAAGAGCGAGGCAGCTCAATCAACGAGAGGACGATACGGTGCATCTGGAGGATCACATTATTAGATCACAAGAAACTGGAATCTACCTAGGGGTACTTCTAGACAAGGAACTAAAATGGACCGCACATCTACGTCGCACGGAGGCAGGGGCCTCGCAAGCTCTCAATGCACTGGGCAGCCTAGGGGGTTCAACTTGGGGCGCAAGCTTACTGAACCTTAGGAAAATCTATTTAGCCTACATAGTACCAAAACTCCTGCACGCTTGCTCACTATGGTATAGCCCTGAGGGGGGCTTTGGCACCGTGGGGCTGGAAAGAGCAATCATCAAGTCACTAACCGCGATACAAAGACGTGCAGCTCAAATAATAGCAGGAGCATTCAGGAACACCTCAGAGCCAGCTTTGGACGTGGAACTGCATCTGCTACCTGTAAAACACGCGCTGGAAAAGGCTCTTGAAGACACGTTAATTAGACTTCGAACCAACCAAATATACGATCAAATAAAGGAAGTGAGACAATACATAATACTCACACCCAAGAACTTCAGGTTTTGGAGCCCTCTGAGAAAACTCGAAAATAGGTACAATGCACAAGGCCGGATATACTCCGAGACACTAAACTCGATGGAATGCATATACCCAATGATGGCTCCCCCCTGGAGAATTCCATCCGAATTTAGAATAGCAGACAATAAGGACACAGCACTAAAAGAACATGATGATATCATCAAAGATCCGAGTCAGCTAGTAATATACACGGACGAAAGTGCCATTGAAGGCAAAGTGGGAGCGGCCGCGGTAGTTCCGGACCTGGGAGTGGAAAGGAACCTGCTAGTTGGAGAGGATAACGCAGCCACGGTATACGCGGCCGAATTACATGGGCTAGTTCTGGCTTTGGGCATAGCTGAGCAATACATTCGACACAGAACATCACTGGTCATCTTCACGGACAATCAAGCAGCGATCACCTCATCGGCGAAGCCGGGAACACAGTCAGGGCAATACATACTACGCCGTATAGCACAGCACGTGGATCAACTTCGATGGCGAGGCATTAGAATACGAATTCACTGGATTCCGGCTCATATAGGGGTTCCAGGGAACGAAATGGCGGACATTGCGGCCAAAAAGGCTACAGGTTGGCGCGAACATCCATGGTCCCCGTCAATTTCACCAAATATTCACCTACTGCATTTTGCAACTCTCAGATCATCAATTAAGATGGAATTGAGGAAGAGAATCAACACCGACTGGGAATTGCAATGGCAGGCGGAAGCATCAGGCTCAGTAACAAGAAAGCTCACCGAGGCTCCAGCTAAAAGTATACTCAAGCTACACGTGGGACTTCACAGAGCGCTAAGCTCTGTGATTGTTCAACTCCGCACGGGAAAGATAGGGCTCAAGGACTATCTCTACCGTATCAACAAAGTCAACACAAGGGAATGTTTATGTGGCTGGGGACGGCAAACGATCAGCCACACGCTATTCGAATGTCCAACGCATCACAGCATCCGGAGTCAGACCATATGGAAGGATCATCGCGTCAGCGATTTAGGTCAAATATTGAACACGCCAAAATTGGCAAAAGCAGCGGCTCAATTCGTTACATGGACACGAATCCTTGGCCAATTTGGAAACGTGCCCATGGAACGTCTTAAAAACTGACAACGGCAGGTCAGATTCAGTTGGTAATAAAGACAAAACGCACTCGGTGAAGTGGGCCGACGTGTAAGGGCAAAGAATTTGGACTGCTGGCTAAACAGTAAAAAGGATCATTCAGAGGAGTTCGGAATCTTCAATTCTGTTAAGAAAGGTGTAGTTCTCAAGGAAAGAGGATGGCTGTGAGTAGTCACGTGTGACAGAGCACTAGTGCTGGCTAGCGCCACGCTAGTGGGAAGTGTTACTGGAAGCTTTGTTCCGTTCCTCTTCCCTCTCTTCTATATAGAGTATAAACCGGTTGGTATCTTGATATCACGTGATGGGAATGGATGATGGAACCAATGGGAAGTAAGGGAAGTGAGGCGCTAGTCCATATTGGGACCAGCGCACCGAAGTGCAACTTGTATCTATATCTTCATAGATCGAACCTTCTTGAAAAGGTCAGTTACCACCAATAGAGCAATTGCCCCCAAACATCGGGAACATATTGCTGTAGGTCCTAACTCATTTACTTGGCATACCTTTGAAGTAAGGTGTACCAATACAAACCCTCGGAACACCCATGTTCACGGGTGTACCGACAAAAACCAATAAAGAGAATACCTTCTACCCTACGCTGCACTTCCCTGCTGTGTGACGGCATATTTACTCAATAAATTCAATTAATATGACGTCGTTCACCTACCAAATAATATTGGTTTGGGAAGGACACTTTTTGGGGGCACGATGACCTCAATGATGGGGGTGGAAAAGCTGCTGAGTAACCCTTTGAACCCTGAGGCAAGCTCGATAACTCAGTGAGCTTAATATCTATTTACTGTATTTATGCGTTGTACTGGCACTATAGATCGGACGGAAAACAGGGAAACTGAGGGAATTTTTGGGTGGATGGTCCTTGTTTAGACTAAGCAAATAGCTAGAGCTCCCGCATAGGTTGGCTTAGCCTCCTGGAACGGTGTATGAATCAATCAATCAATCAATCAATCCCCCGTGCTCGCTCACGGCTCTCCCCTGCTCCATTGATGCTCCCCCTTGCTCCCTCGATGCTCCCTCAAAAGCGGCCCTGCTCCCTTTCCCGAACGAAAACGGCAATCTCTAATCCTAAGTTTAGGGTGTATATAATATATGTTAAGAAAGGTGTAGTTCTCAAGGAAAGAGGATGGCTGTGCGTAGTCACATGTGACAGAGCACTAGTGTGTTGGCTAGCGCCACGCTAGTGGGAAGTGTTACAACTTACAGGAAGCTTCCTTCCG